>Ga0172380_10001153_pt1 | contig 46744 bp, 69 predicted proteins | sample Leawe162metaG_FD_119747 | JGI IMG/M metagenome (GOLD analysis project Ga0172380, IMG submission 119747) | Leachate microbial communities from a municipal landfill in Southern Ontario, Canada - Leachate well 162 metaG | ecosystem: Engineered > Solid waste > Landfill > Unclassified | place... | reverse complement strand
TAGCATTGTGAGTAAGAAGGCGGAGATCGTCATATGATGTACCTCACCCCCACCGAGTGGCGCGTTCTAATCGCAATGGGCGCATGCGCTTGGGTTTTCATCGTTTCACTTGCAGTTGTTGCGCATGCGATCGGCGCACTTGCCTGCACAGGGGCGGTGTTTTGCTAGGCAAAGCCATATGCGACAATATGTCGCCACCATATCGAGGTCGACTCTTTCCGCGACTGTAAAATTTTCATAAAATCGCAGAAAATGTAAATTATTTTCAAAAGCTGCATGCCGGGGGTGAAAGCTGCCCCCGGCTTTTTTCATGGCGCTGTGCGTGCATTTGCCTGAAAAGCGAGTTGACGCCATATGTGGGCCGCGATTGGCGGAATGGGAAACCCCGCGCCCGATCAACCGCCAATGGCCGATTGCCGCACCGGGGAGGCACCGCCACCGGCTGCAACAGGTGCCTCCGCCACACACCCACCAGCCACCGCTTCCGCCCGTCCACGGCCCCCGCAACACATACCCCTCAATACATCCCCATCCAGCATCCCCAAACCTGACCCTCATGCGGGGGGTAGGCCGATTTTACCCCCCATTCTCTCGAAAAATCTCGCCAATTTTTATCTATTCTTGAAATTTTTTTTTAAATTTTTAGGAATTAGGATAGGACGGCTGGAGAAGGCATGCAAAATACCGCTTACCCCCCATATGAGGGGCAGGCTTGGGGGTATTGGATGGGGGTATTTTAAGGGGGTATCGGTGATACCCCTCAACACCCCGGTTGCGGGCCATACCGAGTTGTGGTATAATGGGGGCACGGCAGATTGTAGGCGAAGCCATATTGTCCGCCGTGCGTACAAGCCATATTCGGGCACAACCGCCCGCCAACCTGCGCAAAGCGCACGTTTTAAACGGAGATTTTAAATGTTGACGCAACTCGAAGCCGGGAAAGATAAATGGGAGGCCACTTGGCCTGTGGTTACTGTTCGCGTGAACGGGCATGCGGTGCAAGGGCGGCCTGAGACTGTTGCGGCCCTTACAGGAGCGGTTAGCTTTGCCCAGGTCGGCGAAGGTCGATTTGTTGGGACGAAGGCGGAATGTGAGGGGAAGCTGTGATGGGCGCTCTTGTGTTTACCGGCGAGTCTGGTGTAACTACCTACACCGCCATTGCCCTGAAAGCCGGGCTTCGCCTTTACGCAGTAACCGGCATGAAACCCAACAGCGCCTGGACACCAAAGGCGATGATGACACGAGCCGCAAGTATCACGGGCAAGACATTCAAGGCCCGTGATTATGCAGGCGCAATTGCCGCTCTTGAAGAATGGTTGCAGACGCAACGATAACCCCAGCTTCGGATGCACGCTTGCGTGTGCATCCCTTGATGCGGTTAGCATCGTTACCAACCAAGGAGGGCCTTATGCCCGTCGATCTGAAGAACCACCCTGGCCTGAACCCAGCTTACTTCGTGCGAATGCGGGCCCGCAAAAACGCGCTTGCGCAAAAGCTCATGGGCTTGCCAGTACGCGTCCCACCTCAGCCCAACAAATACATCCCGCACATAGGCGCGAAGCAGCGGGCGAAGGCCAATCGCCATGCGTGACGCTTGCAGTTCGAACGTCTCGGGTGGCCCACATGCCTGACATCTTCATCAACATCGACGCCGCCTTCCTCGCAAGCTACGCCCAGGACATTTCGGCAATCGACGCCGAGGTGGCCGCCCGCCTCCTTCTCTGCGCCCAACACTTGCAGGGCCTGGACGACGCCGCGCATCTGCAATACCAGCTCGGCCGCCGACATATGGAGGCCGAAATCTTCGCCCGCAGCAACTTGCTCCGCAACCCAGAAGGGGAGGATGAAAAGGGCGCGCGGATCATCGCCCGGATTGAGGCCCTCAACACCACGCCAGTGCGTCGCATCCCGATCGGCGTCCGCGCGCTGGATGATAAGCCACATGAGTTCAACGGGCCGGTGCGCAAGGCGGCCAAGCCGGTTGAGCGCAAGGTGGAAACGAAGACGAAACTTAACCTCGATCTGTTGATTGACATTTAACGGAGACTGAAATGAACACCGAAAACATCCTCGCCGTCGCCGATGCTATTGAGCATCACACGATCCCGTGGCTCGGGTTTAACATGATCGGGTACAAGGCCTACGGCGTTGACATGACCGGGCACAACTGCAGCACCACAGCTTGCATTGCCGGTTGGGTCAACGCCATTCGGTTCAAGTTACAAGAAACACAGCCGCTTATCTCCGGCTGGTGCGAGCATGATGGCGCAGCCAATTGGCTCGGCCTCCCGAGACACGTATTGGGCGAAGGCGATAGTCTTTCCGACCAACTATTCTACGCCCGCAATCATCCAGATTACCGTACAGGTGATGTGCAGGAAGCTTGTTGGTCAACCATCCCCGCCGACCAAGCCGTCCGCACCCTCCGCCACCTCGCCGCAACCGGCACAGTTGATTGGACAGTTTGATGTACACCCCAGAAGAACAGCGCACCCATCGTCAGGCCCTCGTCGCCGCCCTTCGGTCCGGCCAATACCAACAGGCAATTGGCGTTCTCATGGCCGACAACGGCAGATTTTGCTGCCTCGGCGTTGGTTGTGAAATCAGCCAGCTCGGTAAGTGGACCATGACAGATGATGATAGCTGGTTTTACGTTACGCAGCACAATCGCGAGCTCAGCAAGTTGCCAAAAGAAGTTCGTGAGTACTACGGCTTCGCTACCGCGTACGGTGAATACGGCAACAATGCCGAGGCAATGCTAACCAGAGACAATGATGAGCGTTGTATGTCATTCGACCAGATCGCCGATGTGATTGAGTCCGAGCCTTCCGGCCTACTCACCCTCGAGGCCGCCGCTTGGCGCTGAGTTCTTCTTCCAACGCGCCTTCGCGGTGCGTTGCTGGAAGCGCTTCGCTTCGTAAATGAGGTTAAAATGAACACCACCGCCGCAATCTTCTTTCTTATTCTCGGCCAGGCCCCGGACGGCTTCCACGCCACCGGCTCTTCCATGGCCGTCATCCCGCACGAGTACCCATCCCTCGCCGCCTGCGAGGCCTCCGGCGAGGAAGCCCGCATCAACAACCAGGGCCTCGCCTTCCTTTCCTACACCTGCGTATTCGCCGAGCGCACGCCAACCCGCGTACAGGATGGCAACTCACTCACCCCGACCAGTGTGCAACTTGGCGCACGCGTGGCGAAGGTTCCGGTTTTGAACGGGGGTGTGAAGTGACGAATGAACTCACAGCCGAGCGCTTGGCGGAATGGCTCGCAGACCTCGAAGGCGTGACGAACGTAACGCCGTTCACGGCGTCAATTCCGAAGCACGCGAAATGGTGCCAGCCGGGCGACCGTCAGGACAAGCGCATGTTTATCGTCCGTTTTGACGATCAGGATATGCGCGATGCGGTTTTTGAGGACGAAGCTCAGGCCCGCGAGTTCTATGCGCGGGCAACGGTAAGCTGGAATTGCTGGTTGTTCGGGGCGCTTCCAGTCCAATCCCAAGTCCTTAGCGACGCACCTGCCCTCCGTTCGCTAATCGCCCTAGCACAGGAAGGGCTGGCGGGGAGGAAAACCTACAAGCGGCTGCTCGAAAAACGGATCGAGGAAATCGTCGATGAACACGGCGATTACGAGCCCGACACAAATTTCACGAACCTGCCGGAGTGGGCAGAAACGGTGATCGAGGAACTCGAAAACCTCATCGCCGCCTTGGAGGTCGCGCCATGACAGACAGCGTTGAGGAAGTGAGCGACGAGCGGCTGGCCCGTCATGCCACCACAAAAGACGAGGCCACGCATCGGTTTATTACCCATGTGCGCTGGGGCGCGGGGCATTTCGGGGATCATTACCGCTACATCGTGGCCGCCAGCGACGAGCATGCGCTTAGTTTTGCGCGAGAAGTTGGCGTTTATCGGTGATCCAAGCGACGTGAAGAGGATCGTCAAATGATGAGCGACACCTATACGTACAAGGTGGGCGAACCCGTAGTTCAAATACCTCTGAGCGAATGGGCTAAAATCAAAGAGGAACTTCAATCCCGCCGCGCCATCGCCAATACTGGGGAAGGGGTGAGGGCGAACGACGAGGTGTTAGCCATCGTTGCCGCGATTGACGAACTGCGCCGCGAAGAGGGGGCAAGTGTCGAAATCCTCTGCGACAATCCGGACTTCAACGGTCAGCCAAACAATGCGGTAGTCTGCATTGCCGACTGGACGCGGTATCAGGAGCACAGGTCAAGCGGCCACACATTACGCGGCGCTCTTGAAAACGCCGTCGCACACAAGAGGATGGCTATCGAGGCGGGTATCTCCGCCCTCACGTCCCCGCCAGCGAGCGCTTTCGACCTACCCGCTCCAACGGAGGCTGTACGACTTGCCGAGGCCATCGACCTAATCGTGCGGGCGCAATTTAACGTCTCGCAGATGTACCAAAACTGGCACGCCGACGCCCACAAATTCCTGAACGCCTCTCCCCAGCCCGCAACACCGGCCGGAGGGGTGGAGATAAGCGGTGATGAAACAAGTCTGCTTGCCGAAATGTCGAAGCACGTGGGCTGGGAACTTGATTGGGGGCCGAAGGAGCGCAACGACGAAGAAGGCGACTACGGCTGGCGGCTCTTTGAGCGCAGCGGCAATCGCAGCGACCGAGAATGGACCCTGTTGGGCTTTGGCGATACACCCCGCGCCGCCCTCAAATCCGCTCTTGAACAGGGGGATGGACAGTGATGCCCCGCCTTCGCCCAGTCCCTAACCTCCCGCCCATCCTTCAGGACATCCTCGATGAAGTCGAGGCCGATCCGCGAACCGGCCTTGAAATCCTCCGTGCCGCAGGCCTCAGCCCCAACGTCCTAACAAACATCCGTCGAGGCGACAACATCGCCCTTCCAACTATCCTCGCCCTGGCCGAGACCCTCAATTGCATCCCGCGCCTACTTTCAAAGGAAAAGAAATGAAAAACACTCCCGAGTCAGCAACCATGTCAGCCGTCGATCACCGCGACAGCCTCGCGTCTCTTCTCGATGGTGAGATCATCCAGCTCACCCGCCGCCGCGAAGTGGTCCAGGCCCAAATCGACTCCATGCTCCGGGAACGAGGCGCAATTGACGATGCGATTGAGATCGCCGACCGCGCTATCACTGAGCTACGCGATGCACAAGCAGGCCTGACCCGGAAGGAGGAATAAATGGCTGAGTTCTACATTCGCAGCAAGGGCCGACCAAGTAGGTCAAACTACGCAATCGGGCGCGACAGCGGCACATTGTTCCTAATGATCTCCCAAAGCCGAGGGATTATAATCGTCGGCAAGGGGCAATTTACCGGTCGCGAAGGCCAGGACATTAAGGCAACCTCCGGTCGCGGCATCGAATACCTTCCCCCAGGCACTGTTATCGAGTTGATCCTATGACCCTCTCAACCAACATCAATTCCTACGCCGACGTCGCGTCTGTCCTTTCCCAGGCCTTCGCATCCGGACAGCCCTCCGTCCGCTACATCCTCCCCAACAAGGGCATGGCGACTAAGTGGGTCGCTCGCGCCTACAACTACCGCAAGCTCTTGATGCAGCAACTCCGCCTCGCATCCGGCAATAAGGGCTTCCAGCCACCAACCCCCTACGACAACATGATCCTCCGCCGCAAGGACAACATCATTGAAATCGTGCCGTATCGGCAGCCGGAAGGGCAGCTGGAAATTGGCGGCGAGTTGCAATCCGTCACCCTCAACGCCCAGCCCGCAACCCTGCCGCTCCCAATCGGCGATGAAGGCATGGATCGGGCCATCGCCCAGGCCCTTGACCTCGCATCCCTCAAGGGCGTGTAAGATGAAAATTGAATTCGAGTACCCGGAGGATGAACTCATCCTCCAATACCTCCACAGCCCGACAATGGCAGGTGGCCCAGCTTTCCGCCACCTGCCCGAAGACCACGCCTCCCGCCCTTGGATCGTCTACACCAAGTCGGTCAAATCCAAAACCTACTTCGGAGCAATCGGCATCGGCATGATGCCGCAGGCCGCTATCAACGACGCACTTTCCAAAACCCGCGCCTATTGCGACCGCCATCCGCAAGGGGCGTACGCGACAAGCAAACCGCCACTCAATCTCGCACTTGATTTGGATTTCTAGCCCATGTATATTTCACGCGATAAATCCCCGATGGGCTACTTCTACAAATTCACCCCGCAGGGCACACCATTCGGCGAGCGCCTCGCCCGCAAAGTCCGGCTTACAGAAAACTGGTCCTGCGGCAAGCCGGAATTTTCCATCCAGGCCATGCAACCGGAAGAGTTGATATACATCGCCGAGCTAATGAAGGGGAAAAATGCCATTAAATCATAACGTCAAGGATAAGAAATTGCTGGCCATCCGGCCTGACGGAAGCGAGCTTTACGGAGCTTGGGTTCGCCGGGAGGCAGGATGGGAATATGAAACCTGGGTTGAAGGAGTGCTGGAAGATGAAAATGATGAAACGCAAGGAAGGCTCACAACGAATGAGCAAGCCTGTTGAATGTAAACTCTTCCCAAACTTTGCGGGTCAAGGCGGCGATCCGCAGCTGACCCTGCAAACCACCGACGGCGACTGGATTTGGTTCGAGTTCGACAACGCAGATGAGGTCCGCGAACTACTTTCGCAGGCCCATATCGTTCACCATAACTTTCCGGAGCAAAAAGCATGACCACCTTCTTCGCCGACCTTCGCGTATCCCGCAATTCCGATCAAAACTACTGGACCGTCGCCGTCGAGGTCCCTGCCCCCGACTTACAGCAAGCCGTGCAAATGCTCATGGCGTTCAAGGCCGGCCTTTCCGTCAACCCCAACTACGACTCCGCTGGCGAAGAGGCGATCTATTCGAGCAAACGCCGCGCCACCAACTACCTCACCATGCGTGAAAGCGCACAGCTGCTCAAGGATTTCATGAACGGCTATGACATGGCGAAATATGTTTCTTAACTGCTAAATTCAGCCCGCGCAAAGGAAACGCTGAAATGAAATTCGCCCACCCGCCCACCCCCGAGCAGTCCCTCATCATCACCGCCGCCGTTGAGACCCAGGACAACCTCATGATCCAGGCCCTGGCCGGCGCCGCAAAGACTTCGACCCTCGTACTCATCGCCGAGGCCCTGCCGAAGAAGGAAATCCTCTGCCTCGCCTTCAACAAGCGCATCGCAGAGGAGATGGCCGAACGCCTTCCAACTAACTGCAAGTCGTCAACCCTTAACAGCTTGGGCCACCGAGCCTGGGCTTCGTACCTCGGCCGCCGCCTCAACCTCGACGCCCGCAAAACCCACCGCATTCTCACCACGCTTATCGCCGCCCTTCCGGGCGAAGAAAAGAAGTGGGCCTTCGAGAACCTCGCCGACCTCATGCGGGCAGTCGACACCGGGAAAAGCAGCGGCTGGATACCCGACAGTCACTACTCCAACCTCGCCAAATCGCTTGTTGGCAACGACGAGTTCTTTGCCGGTCTGGAAGACCGCCCCGATCCCCTCTTCGAGGAACTTGTCCTCGAGGCCAGTGTCGAGTCCCTCCACGAAGCCATGCTCGGCACCATCGATTTCAACGACCAGCTTCTCATGCCCACCTGCTTCCCCGCCGTATTCGACTATACCCCGCTGGTCATGGTTGACGAGGCCCAGGACCTTTCCTCCCTTAACCACGTCATGCTGCGCAAGATCGCCCGCAAACGCCTCATCGCAGTCGGCGACAATTTACAGGCCATCTACGGTTTCCGTGGCGCGCACGACCGCTCCATGCAGACCATGAAGCAGACCTTCAACATGAAGGAGTTCGGCCTCACCATCAGCTTCCGGTGCCCCATCGCCGTCGTGGAGGAAGCCCGCTGGCGCGCCCCTCATATGCAGTACCCAGCTTGGGCAAAGCCCGGCCACGTCGCCTCTCTTCACGAGTGGGACATCAACTCCATCCCAACCGAGGACGTCGCCATCATCTGCCGCAACAACGCCCCGCTCTTCTCCATGGCGATGCGCCTGCTCCGCGATGGTCGCTACCCGGAACTGGTCGGCAACGACCTCGGCAAGGCCCTGATCAAACAACTCGAAAAACTTGGTCCGCCTTCCATGAAGCAAGAAGACGTCCTGCTTGCCATCGCCGAGTGGCAGGAAGCCAAGCTGGAAAAGAGCCGCAACCCAGATCGCGTCCACGATCAGGCCGAATGCCTACGCATCTTCGCGCGTGAGGGCAAGACGCTTGCTAAGACCGTTGAGTACGCTCGCAGGGTAATGGAGGTCGCCGGTCCTGTCAAACTGATGACCGGCCACAAATCCAAGGGGCTGGAATTTGAAACCGTCTTCATCCTCGATCGCGATTTGATCAAGAAGGATCAAGATCAAGATAAGAACCTGCTATACGTCATGCAAACGCGTAGCAAGAACACCCTTTACTACGCGAACAGCGCCAACTATTTCTCGGAGAAAGACGATGAATAAACTTTCCAAACCCGAATACGAAGACCTCCGCGCCACGCGTATGGAAGAAATGACTAAGTGCATGACCATCGCCTTCGCCCTCGGCACTCTCTTCGGCGAGGTCCTCCGCGATGAGGCAGCAGGCGTCGATGTCCGCAAGACTGAGTTCGCGTGGGAACTGAAGTGGGATGACGTCGACGCCATAATCCGCGAGCATTTCCGCGCACCAATCCATCCTAAGCGGTTCGAGGAACTTCACGACGGCCTGCAATCCATCATCTTCACTGAGATGGGCATCACCTCTTGCGCCATTTGGGAGTTCGCGCATCTCCTTGACCACACTCTTTACGATGATCTGAAAAATTTGTAGCCAAATATGGCTTGTCCGCCCGGCGTACACGCCATACCCGCCTCCTCCTGCAAATACCGCTTTACACACCCGCCGAGAAGTGTTACACAAAAATGGTCGGGGCAAATGGTGCCCCGCCCCGAACCCAAACCGCCATTCTAAGGAGCACCCCCAATGGCCAAAACTGCCCCCGAAGCCGAGACCGAAAACGAAGCCGTCGCCGCTGGCCCGAGCACCCGCTCGATCATCATCCAGGGCATTTCCTTTTCGGTCTCGCTTCCTTACTCCGCCGGTCACGTCCTCTCCGACGCTGAAGCCCGCGCCCTGAACCAGGTCCGTTGCGAAAACCTCCGCAACAACTTCGCCCCCAAGGTCAAGGCCTCCGTCGCCGGTGAAGAAGGTGCACTTGCCGAAGCCGATCTGGCCCCTGCATTCGCCGAGACCGACGCAGCTTACAGCTTCTCGATGCCGGGTGAAGGCGGCGGCAGCCGCACCCTCGACCCGATCGAACGCGAAGCCCGCGCCCTGGCCAAGGAATGGGTCAAGGGCAAGCTCGCCGAAGCCGTTCCCCCGCGTTCCCTCACTCCCCCGAAGGACGCGACCGACGAGGAAAAGAAGGCCTACAAGGCCCAGATCGACGCCAAGATCGACGAAGTCGCTCAGCGTGAACCTTTCCTCATCCTCGCCCGCAAGAACGTCGAGGCCCGCAAGGCCAACCTTGACGCCCTCGGCGACGACCTCGCGCTCTAGCCGCCCCGCAAAGAGCGTGAGCCCCGCTTCCAGTTTTTCCTCCGTTTTACTGGAAGCGGGGTGTTCTTGTGAGATTAGCTGTCTAGAAGTGGTGAACACGCGGCAGCCTGAGTGATGCGCAAGGTCCACTGGACAATTGCCGTTCGCAGCTGGTCTCTCACGAATACCCCGCCAGCCCCCAACCAAAGGTCCGCCCACCATGCAGTTCCTTCCCCAACTCGTCGGTCGCCAATTCCGCCCAGCGGAAACCCGTGCTGTCTTCGACAGCCTCCCCGTCGGCACCGACCTCTTTCTCGTCCTCGACCCCGACAACGAGTACGACGACCAGGCGATCAAGGTTATGTACACTGACGAGGACGGCACCGAGTGGTTCCTCGGCTTCATCGGCAAGCCAGTCAACGCGCAGATCAACCAATACCTGGACCCCGCCAAGCGCGAAGCAATGGTCGAGGACGGCAACATCGCCGAGGACCACGAGCCGGAAATTATCATGTGCGGCATCTTCGACCTCACTGATCCGAAGAAGCCTACGCTCATGATCGAAATCTCCACCGGCTTCGAGCTTGACACCACTGTCGAGACGGACGAGGACGACGAAGCCGGCGAGGACTAATGTCACGCCCTACCCCCGTAGTTCCTTGGATCGAGTACTGGTACCTCGCCCTCAATTCCAAGCACGGCATTGCAGTGGAGGCAACCAACCTCGCCTCCCTGCAAAACATCCTTCACGTCGCCCGGTCTAAGGCGAAAGACCCTCGCCTCGCAGGCATGATCCTGCGGACAAACCCGAACAACCCTAACGAGTTATGGATCATGCACAACCCTAGCATCGCTGATTTGAAGGAGGCCCTCGATGTCTAAAGACAAGCAAGGCCGCCCAATCCACAAGCACACTATGTTCTTCTTCGCCGGGGACGTCGAGCGCATTCGGGATTTCTACCCGACAGTTCCGCCTTCGAAGGTGATCCGTCACATGCTGCGCAACACAATCGAACGCTTGGAACAGGGCCGGGAAGATGGAACTCAGCTACTCTCGCTTGAAGACGACGGAAGTAGCGACACTGACGCGGGCTGAGGCCGAGGTTCGCTTCCGCGAGGAAGCTGAGAATTTCGCCCAGTTGCAGCTTGCCCTCGAATACTGCCTCTACAACCAGTCGCAATTGCAATTCCGGCTCAACAAACTGCGCCGGGAAAACGGAGAAATTCGATGACTGACATCAACGACCTCATGCAGCAAGACCCGCTCACCTACTCCACCGACGGCGGCGAGTTGCGTCAGATCATCGCCCGCTTCCGCGAGATGCGCGCGCAGTTTAATCTCGGCGTAGTCGGCGCAGGTAACACGAAGCCAAAGACTGGCCGGGCCAAACAGGTCGCCTCGCTCAGCGAGAAGCTTGACCTTGGTAAGCTGGAGTTTTGAAATGGCCCATGCTGTCATCCTCGGTTTTCTTTTTTGGTTTACATTGTGGCAGTCTGTGAATGCTTCGCGCTGGCCAAACGTTACGCGCATTGACCGCATAAACACCGTGATAGCGTTGTTAGGTTTTGCAGTTGCCGACGCCGCTTTCATTTGGGCCCTGTTTGAATTGGACATCCTCTAATGGAACTCAACATCAAACGCTCGAAGAGTTTCGACACAACCGGCGCGCAATTCGCCTGGGACAGCACCAGCATCAAGCTGGCCGAAACCTGCGGCCGCAAATACCAGCTGAAGATGCTCGAAGGCTGGCAGCCCAAGGGCAAGGGCGTCCACCTCCGCTTCGGCGGCCACTACGCCACAGCTGTTGAACACTTCCATAAGCATAAGGCCCTGGGTCTTGATCATGAAGCGGCGCTGGAAGCGGTAGTGCTGGAAGCGCTGGTCGATACATGGGATCGGCCGCAATGCGATACCTGCAAGGGCGCCGGTTCGTTCAACGAGCGCGACGGCGGGGTAGGGACAGCAAGCGATGACGTCCCTTGTCCTGATTGCAACGGCAGTGGTAAAGCCGAAGGCGGCGCACCCTGGGACAGCCTTCACAACCTCAAAACCCGCGCCACCCTGATCCGCTCCATCATCTGGTACCTCGAGCAATTCGCCGCCGACCCAGCCACCCCCGTCATCCTCGACTCCGGCAAGCCCGCCGTTGAGCTTTCCTTCACCCTCCCCGTCGATGATGACATCCTCCTCGCAGGCCACCTCGACCGCCTCGCCGAGTACGCTGACAACATGTACGTCATGGATCAGAAAACCACCGGGTCCGCGCTCACCAGCTACTACTTCGACCAGTACTCCCCCGATACGCAGATGTCCCTATACACCTTCGCGGGCCAGCACATCTACAAACTGCCGGTCAAAGGCGTCATCATCGACGCAGCGCAGATCGCCGTGGGTTTCACCCGTTTCGCTCGCGGCTTCACCATGCGCACGGCAGGGCAGCTCACCGAATGGTACGACCAGACCATGCGCCTGATCCACCGCACCCGGAAGCAAACGCAGGATCGGGAACTCGATATGAACCCCAGCTCCTGCGGCAACTTCGGCGGGTGTGAGTTCCGAGGGATTTGTTCCCTCGACCCCAACGCACGCGAACGTTTCCTGCGCGCGGACTTTGACAAGGGTCCGAGCTGGGACCCGCTTACACGTCGTTAACCAAGGAGCCCACCATGTCTTCACTTGCCTCGCTGAACAATCAACTAGAAAACTGCATCTTGCGTTATTCCGAGATGCAGAAGCAACTTAACGACCTCGTAACAGAACTTGTAGGGTATCCGCCTGTCCCGGACATGCGTCGCGTTACAATGGATACAGCTGAGCCAACGCCGAGTGCAATGCTGGATCAACTCCAGCACAAACTTGAAGCGATGTCTGAAATCGAAAATACTTTCCGCATAGAACTAGTTCGCCTACACGAAGCCGTGCGTGGTACAGCTGCTCCGGAAACGGCAAGCAAGGCGGCAATGTCCACGCGTGGTGCCTATTAATGCCCGCCCTCGATCAAGACGACGCCGAAGCCAGTGACTTCGTCAAGCTCCTTTACATCGGCGACTCCGGCACCGGCAAGACTGGCAGCCTCGTCTCCCTCGTTCCCGACTACGACCTCCGCCTACTCGACCTCGACTCCGGCCGTGGCGTCCTCAAAGCCTTCGCCAAGAAACTCTACCCCGATCGCCTGGGCTCCATCGGTTTCGTCTCCGTCCGCGATCAGTTCAAGGCCGACAAGACCTATGGCGCGACTGTCAAGAAGGCCACCGCCTTCACCGAGGTCGCCAAGTACCTCACCGAGTGGGACGACGGCACCACGCCGAGCGAATGGGGCAAGGATAAAATCCTCGTCATCGACACCCTAACCACCCTCGGTAACGCATCCCTCAACTGGGCCCAGGGCATGGACCCACTTGCCAAGGACGGGAGGCAGTGGTACAACACCGGCCAGACCGCTATCGAGAACATCATCTCGATGGTCACCTCCGACGATTTCAAAACTAACGTCATCGTCATCGCGCATATCAACTACACTGAGTTGAAGGACGGCACGACCAAGGGCTACCCATCCGCCCTCGGCAGCAAGCTGGGCCCTAAGATCGGAAAGTATTTCAACAACCTCGTTGTCGCCGAGCGCTCCGGCACCGGCCTCAACGTGAAACGTCGCATCCGGCTAGTTCCAACTGAACTAGTCGATGTCAAGCTGGAGGCCCCCTTCGCTTTTCCCGACATGAAGGACCTCCCGCTTGAAACTGGCATGGCAGAACTCTTCGCAGCTCTGAAAGCCAATTAGTCCAACAGTCCAGAAGCAGAGAAAGAAAGTCCAATGGATTTCAACAAAGCCCTATCAGTAAAAGCCTCCGCCGTCGAGAAGCCCCCGCTTCCCCCGATTGGCCACTATATCTTCCAGATCACGAAGAAGCCCGAGATCAAGGAAAGCGAAACTTCCCCTTGGTCTTCGATCAACTTCCAGTGCCAAGCCGTCGGCGTTTTCGAGGACGCAGATGACGTCGATGCCGATGACCTGAAGAAGTTCGGCGGGTACAAAAACGTCTTCTCCCGCTACTCCTTCATGTTCAATGACGAGGACGAAGTCCAGCAGCAGCGCTCGACCTACTCCCTCACCCGCTTCCTGGTCGACCACCTCGGCCTCGACGAGGATGTGAGTCTGATGGAAAACCTCACGGCCTCGCTGAACAAGCGCTTCGTCGGTAAGCTCCGCCATCGTCCGGACAAGAATAAGCCGGAAGATGTCTACGCCGAAATCGAGAAGACCGCAGCGGTTGAATAATTCGACGGACTGCCAATCAGGTGTTATACCAAATCACACTTGATACACCCCGTCGATAACTTAGAGGGCGTACGCGCCCTCTCTTTTTCACTAGAAGGAGGCCCCAATGGGCGAAACATATTACGTCTACTTCATGCGCAGTCAAGGCTGGGTTAACAAGTCCGGCGCTTACGGTACTGACCTCGCGCAGGCCAAGACCTTCTCGGAGGAGGAAGCCGTCCGCTGGTGCAAGGCGCATGCTTCGCACGAGGGCGGCCTTCGCGCCTTCCCGGTTCCAACTCGCCTTGCCCTGCAAATCTCAGGTGCGGAATGACCAGTGGCGTTGTTGAACAGTTCCCGGTTGACTCTATCTGGGTGGACCGCGATGCGCGGCAACGCCGTGAGTTGAAGAACATCCCCGAGCTTGCGGCGTCAATCGCCCGTCGCGGCCTAATTCATTTCCCAATCATCGAACGCAGCGGCCAACTCCGCACAGGTGAACGCCGCTGGACGGCCGTCAAATCTCTGGGCTGGTCGCACATCCCGGTGCAATTCACAGACCAGCTTGATGAACTTGAATTGCAAGCCCTCGAACTCGAAGAGAACGTATCCAGGCTCGACATCGAGTGGAAGGAAGAATGCGAGGCCGTGGCCAAGTACCACGAGCTTTGCCTCCTCCGTGACGCAACCTGGAACCAAACCAAAACAGCCGACGCCCTCGGCTATTCCAAACAAGCGGTGGCCGAGAAGATCGCGGTCGCTCGCCAACTCGCCGTCGGCAACACGCGCGTCAGCGAGGCCCCAAAATTCTCCGTCGCTCGTGGCATCGTGCAGCGCACCGAAGCTAGGGCCGCCGCATCCGCCGGCATCGCCGCGACCAACGCCGTCCTATCCGCCACCACTGTCGCCACCGAGCCGGTACGCAAAGCCCCCCTCTTACACGAGGATTTCCATGAATGGTCCGCAGCTTACACTGGCCCTGCTTTCAATTTCATTCACTGTGACTTTCCTTACGGGGTTAATGCTGACAAGCATGACCAAGGGCAGGCCGCAGCCCAAGGTGGCTATGCTGATGGCCCTGATGTCTACTGGAAGTTGGTTGATACTCTTTCTTCCGCTATGGATAATGTTGTGGCATCGTCAGCCCACTTGATGTTCTGGTTCTCGATGGACTACTATCATGAAACAAAGTTGGCGCTCGAAGCGATGGGGTGGGCAGTTAACCCGTTCCCGCTGGTTTGGTTCAAGTCCGATAACACCGGCATCCTGCCCGACCCCTCGCGTGGACCTCGTCGAGTGTACGAGACAGCTTTCATCGGGTCTCGTAGTGACCGTCTCATCGTTCGAGCTAAGTCGAACGTCTTTGCCCATGCTGGGCAGGACAAATCCATTCATATGAGCGAGAAGCCGGTGCCGATGCTACGCCACTTCATGGAGATGTTTGTTGATGAGTACTCCCGAGTCCTCGACCCGACAGCGGGTTCGGCTAACGCCCTTAAAGCTGCCTCCGCGCTCGGCGCTCCAACAGTACTTGGGCTTGAACGAGATGCAGAGTTCTTCGCCCGAAGCAGCGCAGCTTATTTCAACCAAGGAGATGAAGATGAACTTCTCGCATGAACGCTATGCTGAATTGATCGAGGTAACTGTTGCAAAAATCCAGCAGCTTTCGCGCCTAAAAGGCGGTGAATATTCTGGCGACATCGACCGCCTCGCCAACTTCCGCCGCAATGCCCTGGCACTTGACTTGGAAATGGAACAAGTCTGGGCTGTGTATGCCGCCAAGCATTGGGACGCCTTGATACAGTATATCAAGGACATGGCAACTGAAACAACTCGCGACCGTATGGAACCGATTGACGGTCGCGTTGATGATTTGCTTGTCTACCTGATCTTGTTCAAAGCGATGCTTTTGGAACGCGATGATCAGTTGCTTGGGTATCAGTGGCAGCCGCCACTTACAGTAGCACCGACGCCGCCAGCGGATGATGACATTCCATTCTGATATGGCTTGTCCGCACCGCGTACTAACCATATCGGACTATCCCCATGAAATACAAAATGATGCTGGTCGGCGAGGCATTCAACGAGCGTGAAGCTGAAGAAGGCAAGCCCTTCGTCGGCCCGAACGGCTCAGTCCTCAACATGATGTTCAACGTCGCGGGCATCGCCAAGCAGGAAGTGTACCTCACCAATGTTTTCAACCTCCGCCCGTCGCCAAATTCGAACGACCTATCACACCTTTGCGGACCTAAGGAGTCGGCGATCAAAGGCTACCCGGCTCTTACGAGTGGCAAGTATGTACGTGCCGAATTCCAGTCCGAACTCGATCGCCTTTTTAAAGAGATCGAGCGGGAAGCCCCGAATGTTATCATCGCTGCTGGCGCGACTCCGGCGTGGGCGCTCCTTGGTGTTAGCGGGATACGAAAGGTTCGTGGCGCTCCATCTTATACAGCCGGACAAGCTGCGGCCTATCTTGGTCGTCGTAAGGTCTTACCAACCTACCACCCCTCGGCTGTAAATCGCGAGTGGAAGCTCCGGCCTGTGGTCATGGCTGATTTCGAGAAAGCCTTACGAGAAAGCGCGTATCCTGAAATCCGTCGCCCGGCTCGTGAGTTTTGGATCGAGCCGTCGATAGCCGACCTCTATGAATTTCGCAACCGCTACATCCAGCCGAGTTGCGATCTGTCAATCGACATCGAGACGGCCGCCGGACAGATCACCTGTATCGGCTTCGCCCCTTCCGCGCAGGTCGGCCTAGTCGTCCCGATCATCGACCCGATGGCGAAGGACGGAAACTACTGGCGTTCCATCAACGAGGAGATGGCCGCCTGGGAATTTATCCGCGACCTGTGCGAGCACCATCCGGGCATTTTCCAGAACGGCCTATACGACATCAACTATCTTTGGCGCACATACGGCATCCGCTGCTTCGGCGCTAAGGACGACACCATGCTGCTGCACCACGCCCTGCAACCAGAGATGGAAAAAGGCTTGGGCTTCCTCGGGTCCGTGTACACGGATGAACAGGCCTGGAAATTCATGCGGGCGAAACACGAAACCTTGAAGAAGGAAGATTGAAAATGGCACGAATTTATTTGGCAGCTTCTTGGCGCAATCCCTATCAAGAAACAGTTCTTGGGCTGCTTCGTATGGCCGGTCATGAGGTCTACGATTTCAAGAACCCACCGTACAGTACTGGGTTCAAGTGGTCCGATATTGGACTGGATCTTCCATGTTCAGCTGAAGATATGCGCAATGCGCTACTCACGCATCCACGCGCAGCACAGGGTTTCATGGCTGACTTCAGCGCTATGCGTTGGGCTGATACTTGCGTGATGCTTCTACCGTCTGGGCGTAGTGCACATCTTGAACTCGGCTGGATGGCTGGCGCAGGTAAGCGCACTTGCATTCTTACGCAAGATGGCGAGGAGCCGGAACTGATGGCACTGCTTGCTGATAAGATTTGCATCAGTATTGAGGAAGTACTGGAGTTCGTACAGTGATCTACGTCGCATCACCCTACAGCAGCCCCATCGTCGGCGCACCCCTTCTCCGCTTCCAGAAGGTCCGCCGCTTCACCATCCACCTCATCAACCAGGGCCAAGTCCCGTTCTCCCCCATCGTCTACTGCCATGAAATGTGTGCCGCAGGCGGCATTCGCACTGACGCCGGAACTTGGTTCGAGTTCAACTCCAACATGCTCCGCATCGCCGAGGCCATGTTCGTCTACTGCCTCCCCGGTTGGCAAGATAGCAAGGGCGTTCGGATCGAGCTTCAGCAGGCCAAGGCCGTCCGCATTCCCGTCGCCTACTTCGATGAGGAGTTTAACCTGCTAACCGACGCGCCTGATAATGACGAGTTGCAAACGCCAAAAAAGAGTTAAGCATGGCCCGCATTATCCGCAACGAGGAACTTACCGAGGTCCAGGCCCTCGACCACAACACGCGCGAGTGGGTGTACAACGCCCTCGACGTTTGCGTCACCTATGAAATCCGTGACCACCTCAAGCCGCAACTCGACAACACCACGTCCGGGACCTATGACCTTAGCAAGAGCCTGCAAGGCCCAGTCCTCGACATGTCGATGCGCGGCCTACTCGTTGACGAGGCCAACCGTCAAGAGACCCTCGCCAAATATCGCGGGCAGATCAAGCAACTCGAAGAGCAGTTAACCGCCATCGTAGTGGAAGGCATCGGCTGGCAGGTCCCGCCCCCGAAGGTAAAACCCGACGGCAAGGTCAGTGTATGGTGGCGTTCGCCTGCCCAGCTCAAGAAACTCTTCTACGAGGTCCTGGGCCTCAAGCCGATCAAGAAACGTTCGAAGGCCACTGGCCGGTTTGAACCTGTCATCGATCGCGAAGCATTGGAGAAACTAAGTGCGTACTTCGAAGCCGGACCCCTATGCGCGCATCTCCTCTCATTGCGCGATCTCGACAAGAAGCGGGGATTTCTTGAGACCAGCATTGACTCTGACGGTCGGATGCGCTGCAACTTCAACATTGCAGGAACGAACACGGGGCGACTATCTTCCGCACTCTCTGACTTCGGGACAGGCGGCAATCTACAGAACGTAGATCGAGACCTTCGGTACACCTTCGTCGCCGACCCAGGATACGTCTTCGTAAACCTCGACGGCGAACAGGCGGATGCCCGCAATGTCGGTGCGATTTGCTACAACCTCTTTGGCAAGGACACGTACCTGAACGCCTGTGAGTCCGGCGACCTGCACACAACCGTTTGCGCCATGGCCTGGCACGACCTCGCGTGGCCCGAGCGCGAAGCCTTTCCAGACGCGAAAGCTTGGGCCAAGGCCATGCGAAAGATCGCGGACGCCATCGCCTATCGTCAGGACTCCTTCCGCCAACTCGCAAAGAAGCTCGGCCACGGCACCAACTATTACGGCCAGCCGGGCACTATGGCCAAACACACCAAGGTGTCGAAGCCGATCATCGCCGAGTTCCAAGACCGCTACTTCGAGGCCTTCCCGGAAATCAAAATGTATCACGAGTGGGTGCGGGATGAACTTCGGGAGTTCTCCTACATCACCACGCCGTTCGGCCGCAGGCGTTCGTTCTTCGGTCGCCATTACGAGGACAGCACGCTCCGCGAGGCAATCGCCTACTCCCCACAATCAATGACGGCAGACGAAATCGACACCGGCCTCCTTCAACTTTGGCGCGAACGCAAGCAGTGGGATATGCAGCTTCTAGTCCAAGTCCACGACAGCGGCCTGATGCAAGTCCCGGTTGAGGCCGTGAACGAGTTCGTTCCCTGGGCGTTGCAGAAGATGCGCGTCAAGCTGGAGCTAAACGGCGGCCGCGAGTTCTCCGTACCGATCGAAGCGAAGCTCGGCTACAATTGGGGCGACTTCGATCCCGAGACGGGGAAGAACCCAGACGGCCTTCGCAAGTGGCTGGGCAATTGGGATCGTCCACGCGAGCACCTCTACACCCCGCGCAAATCCTTTAAACTAAGAGAATTGCTTAGTGCGTAAACTATCAAACTGGATCGACGCCTTTGTTTCGCTGAACGCAAGTTCGTCGACGCCAGATAGCTTTAAGCTGTGGGGCGCAATCGGCGCTGTCGCGGGCGCACTTGAACGCAGGGTGTGGGTCGATGTTGGCCTCGGCCCGCTCTACCCGAACATGTACACGTTTCTAGTCGGTGGCCCAGGCGTTGGTAAAACCCTCGTCACCAATCAAGTCCGGCAGATGTGGGTTGAACTCGACAACGGCACAGACACCGGATTGCGGATCGCATCCCAATCCCTCACCAGCGCATCCATTGTAGACGAGCTTCGCGATGCAACCCGCCGCATCTTCGCTCCAGGCAATGCGCTTGAGCCCACTAAGTTCAACGCCCTTGCCATGTCCGTCAACGAGCTTGGCGTCCTTCTCCCGGCCTACGAGCCGGATTTGATGAACAAGCTCACCGACCTCTACGACGGGATTATTTATTCTGAGCGTCGGCGCTGGGCAAAGTCAACCGACGACGCCAAGGGCTTTACGGTTGAAAGCCCGCTTATCAACCTCTTCGCGGCCACCACCCCCGGATACCTCACCAACTTACTCCCCGAGGGCGCATTCGACATGGGCTTCATGTCCCGCGTCATCCTCGTCTTTTCCGCTGAGCGTAACATCGTACCGCTATTCCAGCGCGACAAACGCGAAGCCGTCACCATCGAAAGCATGAAGCAGGACATGCACCGCATCTTCGCCCTTGGCGGCGAAATGTCCTTCACAGCTGACGCGAAGAACGCGTTGATCGAGTGGCACAGCCTCGGCGGCCCGCCAATCCCCGATCACCCACGCTTGCAGAATTACATCACCAGACGCACCGCACACATTCTGAAGCTGTGCATGATTGCATCCGCCTCCCAGGGCGACGATCGCATCATCACAATCGACCACCTCAACCGCGCGTTCAAGTGGCTATTCGACGCCGAGCAGTACATGCCCGACATCTTCAAGGCGATGCAGGTCGACAACACTGTGAAGGTGATGGATGAATGCTGGCACTTCGCCTACGTCACTTACATCAAGGAGGGCAATCGCCCTGTGGCGGAATATCGCCTGATTGAGTTCTTGAAGCAGCGCGTCCCGGTCCAACATGTCATGACAGTCCTAACCATCATGACCGGCGCGAAGTTGATTGAAAAAGAAATGCTTGTAGACGTGGGTAACGCCTACAAGCCAAAACCTCGGCGGCCGGGAAGTTAAGCCAATCCGCCTCGAATAACAAACGTCGCGAACGCACCTATGATCGCGATGATAAACACACCCAGGGCCTTATTCCCGATCCCTTCCACCCGTCCCAGTCGCTCATCGAAGGCTTTCAGTTCCTTCAACACAGCGGCCCAACTAGCCTCTTCCCGAACGTCCTTTAGTTCTTGCGCTCGCTGAACCGCTTTCACTTTTTCCACGTCCTCTAAAAGTCCTTGGATAAGTTCACCGTGGCGGACGGCATAGTCTTCGAGGCTTTTAAGTCTAGTCCCAGTAGTACGAACTTCCGTCACGGTGGTTACTCACTTGCCGGTGATTTGTTCCCAGAGAGTTTTGCGCTTCGGCGCAGCTTCCGCCTGCCGTTCAACCGATGCCATCGCCGCAGAGTCCGGTTTTGGCAAAATCTTTGTTCCATCTGTCGTCACGACCTGCGGAACCGTGGTAGCCTTGAAAGATTGAAACTGCGAGAAAAGATAGAGGGCAAAGCCGATGTAGGCGGAGATCGAATACCCGCCGCCCTGGCCGGTAAGAATTGCCCGGATAAGTTCCTGATGCGCTGCCGGCAACGCTAGATAAAGCGGCGCAAGTCCTGCCGCCCAACCAGCCAGTTCTTGCACTCGCCGCCAGAGCCAACCGGCTAATACTGATTGAAGAATTCCTGTGATCATAGTCGCGCCTCCTTAGCGCCGGAAGAAAATGAAGTACACAACCACGCCAATGGCAGCTGCGAGGCCGAGGATGGCCACCCAATTAACGCCCTTCTTCTTCGGCGCTGGTGTGGGGTAGGCGGGTTCAACCGGGATCGGCTTCGGCGCTGGCGCATCCGCATACCGCTTGCGATAGTCATCGCCGGTCTTGCGTTCGAGCCAGTCGCAGAAATCCGCCACCGTCCCCTTGCCGAGGATTGACGGGTTCGCTTTCCGCTGCCCTTCGGTCGTCACCGTGTTGATGCTCGCCGAAGGCTGCCCACGAAACACCTTCAGCGCACCGGCGAGGCCGAGAAAGTGCGCGGCGTAAAGCGTGGCGAAGTTGATCGCGCATCCGGCCTTTAGCAACCCCTGCGCATTGTCATTCGTGAACCGCTCGATCGCCTCGAATTGCAGCCTATCATTGAAGACGTCAGCCCACTTATACCCCAGGCCTTCCCACGTCCCCTTGATGAACTGAAACCGCCCGCTAGCCGTCGACGTCTTCGCCTTCGCCTTCGGGTTGTTGTTGCTCTCAATCACGCCCAGCTTGTGAATATAAGCATCCGACGCTTCCTCAGTCAGTCCGATGATTTTCAAACTCTTGCTCCTTAAATCCAGGTTCCGCTTCTGTTATCATACTTCTGACCACCAGCGGAAATGATGGTCGTATAACCCTTCGAGCCGTAACCTTCACTCGGCGGCCGGATAGTTGTCTGTCCGCCCTTATCAACGCTAGTCCGGCTTTCGAGTGTCTCAACCGCCGCGCGTTTCGGTTCCGCCCGGATGGTCGCCGCAACGGTTGGCGGTGCCACCGGGGGACGCGCCACAGGCACCACAGGCGGCCGTTGTATCGGGTCGCGCGGCACCGGTGCCACCTTTTTAACAACCGGCCCTGTGGGTTCGGGAAGCCCCGCATTCGGCAACAATTTTTCTTCCGGCTTTCCATTGATGACGGAGCCGTTAGGCTGGGCCAGCGGCTGCGCGAATTGCGTCTGCTTTCCCCGCACCATGTCGGAAATGCTCGGCTTCTTCGCAGCTGGTTTGGCCGCATCGCTTACGGCGTAAGTCGGCGTCTGCGCCTTCAAGATTTGCTTCCGCTCATAGTCGACAAAGTCTTCGGCACTGCCGCTCGAAAACCCTGCGATGCTTTGTACAGCCTTCGCCGGCTGCGTCACCTTCGCCTGCCCTGCCTTTCGCACCAAGTCGGAAATCGGCACAGACTTTGGCAGCAACTTGCCGGTGATCGGGTCAAGCACGTAGCTAGTCGTGATTGCGCCTTCCGTGCTGCCGCCCGAAAGCGTTCGCTCCTGCATCGCAGCTGACTTCCGGGCAGGCTTTGGTGCGTCTTTCAAACTTGGCCCGCCTGTCGGCCCGATCACTGGCAACTTCAACGGTGCGCCAGTACGGAAGACTTCCAGCTGCCCAGAGCTAGGGAAGTTTCCTTTATCCGATGCAGAACGTTTGACGGGCGTTGGCGCAACAGCATCATCACGCTTAATCGCAAAGATATGGTTGCCAATCCGCTTTTCGCCCTTCGCAGCTTCGCTCCGCCACCAGTACGGTGCCGCACCGTCTTTCATCCCCTTCGGCGAATAGTAATGCGTAGCGCCCTGCGTCGGGTCTTTCCCCGGCGTAGCGCCAAACACCTTATCGGCCACTGCCAGGGCGCGAGTGAATGCATCACTCCCAACCGGGTAGCGCGATCGCGGAATGTTGCCGCCTTGCGAAATTGCGTTCCAGGCTGAGAACTGGTGAATGCCGGACGAGTTCGACTGCAACGCAACGCTTGCCGGATTGTCTGGAAAGCGTCCACTTAACGAGCGATTGCGGATGACGTGCGCCACCGCCTCCATACCTGCAGCACCTTCGCCCCCAGCTTCGCCGAGGATCGTCCAGGCTAGGATGCGAAGTTCTTCGTCGGTCATAGCTTAATGTTCCGCGTTTATAGAAATGGTCGCTCCAGCATCACGACGGATCGAAGTACCTTGACCAGCTACTGCGCCTGCTATTACTAAATCAAGACGACCACAACCGTCAGCATCTCCGCTTACTGTGATACCAGAGCCGGTATAAGAAGTTGAAGGACCGAATGCTTGGAAGCCTGAGGCTGCAGTTGCTGTACACGTAGGTCCTGTTCGCTTAGGCTTAAACGCGAAGCTACAAAGGGCCAGTGCCGTTGTATAGAAAAAGCCTGACGCAACAACACCTCCCGCAGCACCAACCAAAGCTTCAAAATACCAGTAACATAGAACCAGTTCTACTGCAATTGGGCGTGACGCAAACGGAGTAATAGATGCGCCTTCTTCCAATTGCGGTAACGAGAAAGTACCGCCGATAAAACGAATTGTTACATCGGCTCCGCCGGTAAGCGTAAATACTTCTCCCTTTGTTCGCGGTGTGCCATTGACAGTCGCGGTAGCCGTGCCAGTCCAATTAAGAACATAACTACCGCCGATAATGCCGCCGCCGGTTACAACTTGTTCGACGCCGCCAGCCGGGGCAGTCATAGTTCTGACTCCGGCACTTTCTGCCCAAGAAAGATTTTGTCCGGAAGTCACTACACGCCAACGGTCCAGCGTGTATTGATTTGCACCTGAGGTAGCCGCGCCTGAAACATAGGCGCGTTGATTAATTGCGCCGAGCGCGTTTATTAATTTATTACGGAAACCACCTAGTACGTCCGTACTATAGCGAACAGCCCCAATATCAGCCGCAACTTCCGCCGGACTCCGCTCTTCATACGCCGTGTCCCCAGCATTCCGGCGCAGCATATAAAGCGGTGTTGGGTCGGCAGGCAACGTGATGGACGAAGCAGCAAGCGCCGCTGCATCAGCGCTAATCGCCGCCGCATCCGCACTTGCCTGCGCTTCCGCCGCACCCTGTTGCAGGTCCTCAATAAAATCATCCGGCGTCAGCCCGGACCCGAGCGTCACCTTGATCGAGCGCCCCATCTGTTCCGCAAGCTGCTGAATTTGCATCACGATGTTATCGAGTTGCGCTTCCAGCGTCGAGGGCAGATACGGCGACTGATCAGTCAGGGCCAGGTTCTGCTCATACGGCAGTTCCCGATAGATGACGATACGAAAAGCGCCCGACAGCGGCGCGCCCATAAGCGGGTATTCCACTTCCCCGCCAGCCTCATCCCCGATCCCCGAGATCGTGTAGTCACTCGGATCGAGAAGCGCCAGGGACTCCGTCGCGATAGTGTAAATCCCGACGAAGGCAAAGTCCTCATCCTCGATAAGAAACGTGTAGGGCCAAGTCGTCGTGACGCCGTTTCCGTTGGCGGTAACGCTGGAGTCCTGATTGGTAACTGTCATTCGTCACTCTCCGGGAAATAGGCCTTTGCGCCTTCCTCGATTTGATCATATAGTTTGCGAAGGATGGTCATGTTTTGCAGCGGCATCAGGCGGCGGAGGTCGCCAAATGGGACTTCGCCCGGAGTCTGTTTGACAATCGCACCAGCTGCGCCTGCCGCAATATTCGCCACACGCGGAAGCAAGTCGCCGTAGGTCGGCCCAATCAACTCCTCATAAAGCGGATCGCCGCCCCTGCGTGAAAACCGTTCGCCATCAAACGTGGTGAACTTTGCCAGCGGGGTAGATGCAAATGCCGCCTGGGCATCCGCCCCGATCCCCAGCAAGCCCGAGCGGTTAATCGCTTCATCCGCGAACCGCTGCCAATTGCCTTCGGCCAGGGCAGTTTCCATTTCATCCTTCACAGTTCCGCCCGCTATCTGTGCGTAAATATAGTACGAAAGCGTGCCCATGGCAAGGGAAATCAAGCCCCCCTGTACGAAAGCCATATCGCCCTGACGCATTGACTGCGCGCCAGCTAGGAAGGTTTTGGTCGTGGATGAGGCGCCAAAGGATTTGAACTGGAAGAGGAGGCGGGTGCCGAGATTACTGTCCATGATGAGCGGGCGCTCGACGCCTGGGGTGATGATCGTGTTGTCGACCTCACGGACGAGCATGGCGTTGAAGGCCGTCACGGCTTCTGGATCAACCCAATCTTCAGTGTTCGCCCACATCACGCCGTTGACGTCCTCGCCACCGCCGTTTTCCACTTGCTTCCAGATGCGGCGAGCGTAGCTGTCGTCGATGCCGTTGGCAGCGAGGAAGCGGGTGGCCTCCTCAAGGTCTTTTGCCGACGCCTTCGCCCCGCCCGCTACAATGCGCAGGCTATCCATCGCCATTGCGTTCGCAGTGCTACCAGCAATCTGCTTCATCGCCGTGGTCCAATAGTCGAACAGCGCGACAACGCCGATCTTACTCGTCGCGTACTCCAGCCCCTTCTCAAACTTCGACCCGCGCACCATGTAATCGCCGACATCATAAACCTGCGCTGCCCGCGAATGCAACGTGACGTCAAGGGCGCCACCTGCAAGCCGAAGCTGCCGAGCAGAAAGCTGCAGCTTCCCGAGCCCCTTGATGAACGGGATGTAGCCGTGCTTGAAGGTTTTCAACAAGCCGTACTTCATCACCGGACGAGCAATATCCGGGATGGAACTAATCGTCACATTCGACATGTAACGCAGCACGTTGACGTTGCTAGCAATCTTAGCCGCACGTGCGCCGAAGCCGCGCGGGTCTGCGGGCACACCCCAAGTGTGACGCATGCGGCCTATCACCGCCTGCATGTCGCGCTGGAGATTTGAAAATTCCTTCGACAGTTCAAGTGCTCGCTTGTCAATCTGCTCCTGCGTGTAGGTCTTCGGCTTGCCAGTCTCCGGGTTCTTTCCGGCCTTCATCTGCTCGATGACGAACTGCTTCGTGGCCTCGGCTTCGTCAGCCAGCTTCAGCCAGTTCTCGTTAAGCGTAGCTTGCCCGTCGCCCATCCCCTTGCCGAGGAAATCATCGCCAAACGCGCGCGTCAATTCAATGTCCGGCCCGAGCGTCCGCACATACATCATCATCAGCTTCTCGCTATCCATTTCCAGGAAGTCAAGGCCGTCATCATCGCGAAGCAGGCGCGAGTCGATGTCGAGCACACGAGCAAGCTCAGCACCCTTCGGCTCAAGGATCATGTCAATGCCTGGCAGGCGCATGTGCGTGCCGAGGATTTTCCGCGTGGTGGTGTTGGCCATCTCCTTCGCGTAGCCTTTGAAGTTAGCCGCACCAGTGGCCGGATCAATATCATCCGCACCGCGTTCACGCCAGCTTTCAGTAAAGGACTTCTGCCTCGTCCCAATCCCCTCATTGATTTCCGCCACGCGTGCAGCCGCTGCCTCCGGATCAAGCGCCTTCGCCTGTTCCGCCAACCGCGCATTGCGCACTGCCCGCCGCTCAACAATTCCCTGCGTTCGCCGAGTAGCCTCATCCAGCATAGCCTGCACCGCATCCCGCATCGCAGCGCGGTCAAGCAATTCCGCGTCCTCAATCGCCTCGGCGACTGCGGTCATTTTATCAAACGTGTCACTTTCAATCTTTGCGGCCTGGACGAAGGGGCTGGTCGGGACATCCCCCTCAAATTCATCGTCAAAGATTTTGGCAACGCGCTCTTCGTTTCGGTCGAACCGCGCCGCACTATCCGCGAAGGTGTTTTTAAGTTTGGAGATTTCGGCATCGAGAACCTCATCAGTCATGGTGTCGAATTGAGCAACGATCTTCTGTCCCTTGCGCAGGAAGCTGCGAAGGGTGTTGAAGTTCAGTTCCTCAGCCCGATCGATCTTGTCCAGCTTCTTCGCGTGCCGTTCGGCAATCGCACTTTGCGCCCGACGAAGGTTGGTCAGCCGACGTCGAATTTCTGCCCGCCTTGCCCGAACTTCCGCAAGAGCCTCGCCTCCTTCGTCGACAAGCGCTCGAGCCTCGGCGTTGGCCATTTTCCGCTCGGGTGTTCCGCGACCGAAAGATCGCGCTGCTGACTGCTTGTCAAAAACGGCAGCTTCCAATTCAACCAATTCCGCATCACGGTCACTATCCAGTCCTCTCAGCTGGTTCTCGAAATCTTCCCGGAGTTGCTTGATCTCATCCGGACTGCGCGCGAAGTCCGCTACGCGTTCGGCGTCCTTGTTAGCGCGAGTTTGCAACTTGTTGAAATCCGCACGGAACTCGTCGACCAACTTCGTCTCGTAGTGCGATGCAAGGATTTCTTCAAACTTAGCCTGTCGTGCTTGAATGGCCTCCGTGTTGTAAACGCGGTTTAGGTACGACACGTCGCCCAGGGTCTCGGCCCCTTCCTTCGCCGCCTTGTAAATGCCGACCTCTTTCGCCCGCTCGAACATCGGCTCGTAGATTTCCTTACGGATCATAGCGGCCATCTCGGCCACTTCCGGAATCGAATGCTGATCCCCGGCCTGCATAGCCCGGCCGACTTCCGTCTTAAACTCCTTGCGGCTCAGCTTAGTCCGGTTCGGGTTCATGCCAGCGAGGTTGGCGCGCTGCACTGCCAGCGGCTTGTTGGCCCCGACGCCGTAATGATAGCGGGCGTATGCGTCATCGAAGCCGCGCAGGACCTTGTCCGCAGGGCCGTACCAGGTCTTGATCCGGTTCTCAACATTCCCGCCGACTGCCGCAGCGACCTTGCCTGCGAACTCCAGCCCGGCGTCAGCAAGCTGTGCCATCATCCACCTGGCCTGCTCGAAGCGGGAGGTAAGCCCGCGCACTACCGGAGAGATTTGCCCGACATTGTGCTCAAGCCCCATCGCGCTTGCAAGGGCAAGTGGCTGTCGGGCAGAGGCAGCGCCGACTGATTGGACGCGAGGAATGGATATGGCTTGTCCGCCGTGCGTACCATCCGTATCCAACTCGTCAATCAACTTCGCCAACTCAGACGGCTTCGCCCGCGCAAACGCTACAGCCCCGCCAAGCACCCCACCAAGAACCGTGCTCATCGCGATGGAGGAGACGCTTTCCATGCCTGTGCGGGTTTCTTGCGCGAATTGCAGCGGGAGTTCCTGTGCCGCGCCACCGGCCAGGCCCGCACCGATGCCGATACCAACGGCCCGAGCGCCACGCGCCTGCCCGACAAACGGCAGCAACACGGTCGGCGACACCAGCCCGGCGAACATCGCAGCGGCCATACCTTCCATATCTGCAGCCGAGAGGGTCAGGCGATCCTTTTGCTCCTGCGCAATGCGGCCTGCGACCGCGTCATACTCCGCCTTGGACCCTACGCCGAGGAAGTTATCGGAATAATCCTCCCACAGGCCATCGGTTTTCAGCGCGGACACAACGTCGAAGGTTGGATCAGGTTCATACACCGGGCGCGTTAGCAGATCAATCCCCGCGACAACATCGTTTTCCAGCCGGAACGCAGCTGTAACAACGCCAAAGTCCTTCTGTATTTCTTTCCAGTTGTCGGCAAGCTGAAACAACCCACCGCTACGTTCGGTAGGGACAGGATCGACTTTCGGCGCCTGGTATGCGGTGAAGCCGGTGTCAAGTGTTTGTGCGCGAAATGGCATCAGTTAGCTCCCCAATTTCCAAACACTGACATCGAGTTCCTTGGCCCTGGGAATTCTTCCAGCCACTGATCCATTTCTTCCGTCAACTCATCCGGGATCGGCACGCCAGTTTGCAGCGAGTGCCTGCGGGCATCGTCATACACGCGCTGGAACGCTTCGTATTCCGTCCGCCGCTGTTCTTGCGCGAAGCCAGCTGCCTTTTCCGCTTCCATCTCAGGTGTCACTTCGAAGAACATTCGCTGCACTTGCCCATTCTCATCAGTCGGGAAAACAATTTCCCCGTTATCATCCAGATGGCTGACGATATAAGAAGGGCGAACATTACTTCCGGCCTGGAAGTCAGTAAGTTCCTGCTTCGTCTGCTCATCCGAGATAAGCGTGAAGTTTCCCTCGATGCCAAGTTCCGCCCTTCCTTGATCCGTGACCCATTGCATTGAGCCGTTCCAGGGTTTGTAGCCGGCCAGTTCCGGTGGGTATTTCATCACCGACTTCTGCCCACCAACTTCAGTCGTGGACCAGATGGTTTTCATCGCATCGTAGGTCCGCTTCATCGCAGCGTTCTGATCGCCGTCGCGCTGGTATTCGAGTTCGAAAATCTGTTGCCAGTCCGCGCCCATCGCTACGCGCGCAGGTGTGCTGATCCCGGCGTTGCCGAAACCAAAGAACCCGCCAGTCCCAACACCGAGTTGCCCGGCATCAAACTTCACCTTACCCTCGGAAACCAGCTTCTCCGCTTCCGCGGAAAGGGCTTCATTCCGAACTCGCTCCTCTTGGGTCGTGCCGCCACGCACACTCGAAAGCACTTCATCTTCTGGATAGTAATCTTTCACTCCCTGCCAGTAGGCAACGTCCCGGCGCATTTCTTCCGTCACTCGGGCATTGTACGCTTCCGGAGAGGCCTGCTGCAACTGCGAAAGCGTGTCGAGGGCGAACAGTGCCTGTGCCGGGTCTTGGCTCCGCGTCATGGCGGTCAGCTGGCCAACCGTATCCGTGGGCAAATCGCCGAGTTGGCGCACAGCCGGGACCAACACCTGCTGTACATAATCCGGGTTCTTGTCCAGCAGTGCCTGCTTACCAGCTTCCCCTACATACGTGTTGAACGCGTTGCGGAAATCCTCATCCGCAGGGTTGCCAACTATGCCATTGTTGACCATCGACTGGATGTTTTGCACGGCACGCAGATCGCCATCGCGTTTATCAAGCAGGTCCTGTGCCCGCTTCACGTCGTTGTAGTCCGACAGCGTTCCGCTTTCACGAGCCTGATCGATTTCAAACTGACCGGCGTTGCCGTCGTGTAGGTCGAGCATCAAGGAATTAATCGACGCCTCTTGCGCCGCCTTGGCCGCAGCCGTTTCCGCTGCCTGCTGCGCAGCCGCTTCCCGCTCCGCATCTGCTCGCAGGGCAAGCCGATCTTCATACGGCACGTTAGCGAAACGAGGATCGGCGTCGAGTTGCCCCTCCGGCATGTCGGTTTGGCCGAGGATAATCCCAGCCTCCGTATCCCGGCGATCGCCTTCCGTCGCAGACAACCCGGCAACCGCAGCCGCAACCGCTTCCAAATCCCCGCTTTCAATCGCCTGCTTAACACTCGTGGGAATTTCCCCCAAGTCATCCGCGAGAGAAATCAACACCGCACGAGCCCGCTCAGGCATAGCCGCCCAACGATCAATCGACCCTGCGGCCGCTGACGCAATGCGTTCAGCTTCCTTAACACGTTCGCCCAGCAGCTGCTGGTTCTCATCGTATGTCAGGCCGTTGTCAAGCGAAGCACCATCGAACTCCATCAGCAAGTCGACTGCGCGACCAGGGGCCGATCCAACGCCCAGCGCGCCGACATCAAGATTGCCCCGCCGCACTTCAGTCTTATACGCGATGCTTTCAATCGCCGAGTACATCTTGCGCTGGATCGCCAGCTTCTCGGCTTCCGTCAGCGCGGTGTTAGCAAGCTGCTCGTCGAGTTGCAGTCGCACGGCTTCAAGATTGGCAATGCTGCCATCTTGATCAAGGTTCACCAGCGCAGTGTTGAGATTATCCTGCATCCCCTGCCGGAAATACTCATCCGTACGTTCGTACTGGAAGGCAAGGCTTTCCCGCGCGATAGCCGTCTTGGTGTCCAGCGAACGAGCTTTGAACTCCTCGTAGAACTCATACGGAACCGTGTCAAGCCAGTCGCTTTCCCAGTTATTATATTCCGCCTGGGCAATTTCCGCGAAGTTACCAAGGGCCGGATTTGCATCCCGCTTCAGCGCTTCCATCCGCTCATTGACGGACGTCTGAAAATCCGCGTAACTAGCCAGCGTGCCGAATTTCCGAGCGGCCTTCGCCTGCTCAGTCAGCAACCCGCCGACAGTGCCGAGGGTGTTCCCGAACTGCACCAACTGGTTCCCGAGCGCTGACTGCGAAGCAGTACCAGCACTTGAAACATTCCTGAGGAAATTCTTGCCCTGCGTTTCGCGCTGCGTGCGGGGAGTTACGCCACCTGGGATTTTCAAATCAATGCTCCTGAAGGCACACGCATGCGAGCGTTGTTCCGATTTGGTGCGGCACTTACCAGCTTGCTGGCCCCGCCGACGATTGATTGGCCGACGCCGAGCCAGCCGCTTAACACAGCATTGCCTTCCGCCCGCTGCGCCGCAGCCTGATCCGCTGCATAGGCGTCACCCTCGTTGCGATAGGCCTCAGCACGAATGCGCCCGGCTTCCCGCACGTTCAGCGCGTCGATGCGGCCGAGTTGGCGAGCCGCCTTGCGCGTTTGAATGAAGCTGCCGCTATCCATTCGCAAGCCGCTACCAGCCTGGATGGCTTCCTGCTCGCCAAGCAGTGCGGCCGTTTCCATATCCGTATCGAACTGTTCTTCCTGCGAGATAAGCAGGGCGCGAACCGCGTTTTCTTCCGCGATCTCTTTATTCTTCGCGGCAGTGTTAGCGGCTTGCCGCGCGGCTTCTGCCTCACTCGCCGCGCCGATAATGGACCCAGCAATGCCAAGGCCGACCTGCGCGACAGTGGCAATCGTTCCGATAGTTCCAAGGATGGCGGGCGCGATCATGCGGTCAACTCAAATTGCGTTACATCTTCCCAGCCGGGCCGAACACTTCGCTCACCCGTTGGCCGAAAGCCCAGCTTCTTCACGAAGTTCAGTTCCTTCGCGTTGTCATTTGCTACATCCGCGACCAATCGGCCGTAGATAGAAAGTGGCAGGCGAAGCCCCTCACGCGTGAGGTAGAGGGACTCACGGAGCAAGTTCGTGAAGGGCTTCGCCATCATCATCCATAGTTCCGGCGGTCGCGTGACACCCCACAGCGCCACACCCGATACTAGGATGATGTCCCCGGCTGGATTACGCACCTCGAAGAAACGAAGTGTGCGGCCCAGGGTTTGAGAATTATTCCGCGTCATGTCGCCAAGCATAACCGTGCAGGTTGCGGCGTCAAATTGCGCTTCCCACGGAAACTCGTAAACTTCCCTAACCATTGTCCGGCTCCTCGACTTGGATACGGTTGATGTAGCCCAGGATTGTGGCGGGTAGTGGATAGTCCTGAACGTAATAGATGGTGCCGTCGAGACCGAAACTTGCCGTCACTGCCATCACTTCCATGCCGTTGCCAAGGCGGGTTGGTTCCGCGTAGGGTTCGCTAGTGCGCTGCTTCAACTCGTAAAGTCGATCGAGGTCATCGCCGATCTTCAACCCCCGACTTTCATGCAACCGCACAGCAGTTCGGACGATGCGCTTTTTCTTGTCCTCGACAATCTGGTCGGAAATGTTGATTGGCAGCGGTTGAGCAATTGCTGTATATGGCATCCCTACGATTACGCGAGTGGCGGAAATCGGCAGATCAATGCGGCCATTTTCAACCACTACTGACGGCAACACGCCGCCATCAGCGAGGATTGAAACTGTCTCACCCTCAAGATGACCAAGCCCGCCAACAGACGTGATCGGAGCGTCGAGGGACCAGTAACCGGGAGGAGCTTCAAGCGGCCGCCCAGTCGGGTCCTGCGGGATCAAATCCACCAAGTCCCTAACGATGTTCATCCGCACCTGTGTTGCAGAGACGTAGGATACAACGTAGCCCTTGCCGCCACCAACCCGGATCACCGAACCGACATCGCCCACTACAAACACATTGTCGTCAGCGGTACACAGCACGTTATCGCCTGTTGCGGCTGCGACGGTAAGCTCAGCATCTGGCGTCGTCACGGTGTTGGCCAGCCCGCAATCCACGCACCAAGCCTCTTCCACATGCGTGAAATCGCGACGAGCCTGCTTCTCGATGAACTTGGTCCAGCGGCCATTCACATACCGCTTCACCATCTGATAGACAGTGTCGGTTGCATTTTCCTGCATCGACAACACGTCGGTGTATAGGCCTTTGGTGTCGGCCCGAGTCCAGGCGAACACGTTCTGTTCCTTGACCAGCGTCATGATCAGCATCAGGCCATCGCTGCGCACCGCCTGCACTAGCTTGTGCGGATCGGAGGCGAAGGTCCAGCGGACGATCGGCGTTTCCGGCTGCATCAGGTGGGAGCTAAGGATGGATAGGTCTTGGGCCAAATACAGTTTCTGATAATCACTGTACGTAATCATGCGCACAGTCTGACCCTTGCCTTCCACATAGACGAGGTCGACGTCGATCGTAAGCGGCGGAACCAGGCTCGATCCAACATACGACTGCGGATCGGCAATCGCGTCAGTCGCGCGGACGATGCCGTCGCTAGAAGTAAGCTGCGAGATAAGGGCCTGCGTCCACATAACCAGCCCCTGCCGGGACGGGGTCAGATGCCGGATGGGCGCAACTTCTTCCGAGTCCAACTCGAACGAATACGCGTCATTCGCAGCCACAATCTGCGAGACATCGTGAACGCCGAAGCGGCCTGGCTTCGAGCCCCAGACTGTCAGCGGATCATTTGTGGTCGCGGCGAACACCTGCCGCTGCTGGAACACACTTGACACGGCAGGGTAGTTACCGGTTGCCGGAGTCAGCGTGACAGTCACGGTTGCGCCCGATCCGCCCGAAACCGAAATAACGGTTGAACCTGTGTAGTTCTTCCCGCCTTTCACCACGACGATTGCAAGCAGCACGCCGGAGTTATTCACAACCGCGTGGCCGACAAAACCTGTGCCGATGGATGCCGATACCGTGCTCGTACGCGAGTAGCCGGTGCCGCCAGCCGTCACTTCAATATACTCAATCGCGCCGTTAGCGAATGGGTTTTGGTAAAGAGGTGGGGTCTCAGAAAAGTTTGGCACGATGTTCACGTCGATGAACTCAGGGCCAAAGCTCATGCCGATGAAGCCCAGCGGCTGCGAGCGTGTGATGTCAGTCCCGGTCGGCACCACCTGCGTGCGGTAGACGCGATAGTGCACTGCGCCAGCGACTGGCGTCCAGGTGTATTTCAAACTTGACCCGGCAACCGTCACAATGTTTACAACATCTGTACGGAACACGTATTGCGCCGCAAGGCTTTCATTGCCCTCAGCGTCCACGGCAGTCACGGTGAAGCCAACGCCCGCAGCTGCTGTCGCAGACGGCGTAATCGTCAACCCACTCGGCACAGTCATGTTGTTGCCGAAGTTAATATCGGCCAGCGCCCAGCTAGTGTCACTCGTGCGGATAAGCGCCCGAGGCGGATAGCTCGGATGCGTCAGCGTGATCTGGCTTCGCGATTGATGCGCGCGCAAGACTTCAAGGTCATCCGCGTCATAGGTTGTGGTTACGGTGTAAATGCGATAGGCGTCACCGTTGCCGACATACGCATCCAGCACACTCGTGTTGACGTTGTTGCCGAAGGTGTCCTTCAGCTGAAACGTATTCGTAGTCACACCAGCTACGACAAACGTCTGCTGGTTCAGTTCAACCGGCCCGTCAACGTCATATAGTTTGACCCAATCGCCGTTGCTGTAGCCATGGGCAACCGCCGTCACAACGCCAGGGTTGGCGCTGGAAATGCCGGTAATCGCCTTACCTGCTTCCAGCACATAAACCCCATCCTGAATGAACCGAATGTAGTTGTGCCCGAACAGCATCACGTAGGTGCTTTCGAGGGCTGGGGCGAACTTGAACGGGAAGAACTTCGTGTCCTTATCGTCCTCTTTCACGAAATCTACGAAGATGGAGCCTGGCCGCGTAGAGATGCCGCCTTGGAAATCCACGAAGTAATTAAGCGCCGTGGACAGGCCAAGGTCATACTTCTCCACGTCCGAGCGGCCGTAGAATTTCGGGGAAATCTCCCCTCCGCTGAACGCGTATTGGATGTCCTCAATTAACGCCAACTGCGGTCCCCATCACTTGGAAGTTCGCCCAAGGGTAGATGAATTGTGTCGAGGGCATAGCGCCGCCATAGCCGCGAGCGGCCAGCCACTCAGGAAGCGGATCGGCCATGCCAGCATTTGGCATATTGGCCGAGGCCTGTCTCGCGTTCATGATCTTGTCGATCGCCTGCGCGGTGACGAGCCGGACCTTGTTCGCCGAGCCGGTAAGCGGTTCTGCGATGTGCGCAGCAAGACCAAAGGCGATCGCGTGTTGCAGGTCAACTTCCCACAAATCAACGCGCGTCTGCCGCTTGGTGTAGATTAGGACTGGCGCAGGGTCATTGCAATACAGCACCCGCTTGTCATCTGCCGACATGCCCAGCTCAAAGCGGGCGTATGTCGACAGGTAGCGCGGGGCCAACAAATTCGCAGGGAGGAAAAAGGCGTACTGCCAGCCCGGAGCCGGATCGGCCGCCACCCACACATCACCTTCAGTTTCGTCGTCTGTCAGTTCGCGCACAGCTTGCTGCGCCATGCGCACATGCGCCTTAGCGCAATCCCAGGGAGCGGAACGAAGGATCAAGTCCCGAACGCTTTCATACCAAAGCTGGCAAACTTCCGCCTCTGGTGAAACTTCCGTCGGGAGTTGAACCCGCCCAGGCGCACCTACTGCGGCAAGTGCCATGTTGTAGATATCGACCTGGGCGAGACTCATTTTGCATCCTCATTTTTCGGAGGGGGTGGCGCCCCCTGCTCGTCTGACTTTTCGTCCGGAGCAGGGGGAACCGCGATCGCACCGCCCACCAAGGCCCGCGATCGTTTCTTGTCCAGCGTCGTGGGAAAGTTGCCCACGAGTTAGGACTTTGTTTTAGCGGCCGGGAATGGATTGGCCTTGTCGCTTGCCGCAGCCTTCACCACTTCCTCATCATAGATGAGTTTGCGTGTGTCGGCATCTGCCAGCAGCTTTTCCCGTTCTTCCTTCGCAACCTGCGGACGAATTTCATCCGCAAACTGCTGCCGGAAATCGCTGTCGAGCCGGAGTTCATCCTTCAGCGTCTGACGCAGGACGAGGTCCTGACGGAACTCTTCCGTAATTGACGTGCGAAGTTCCTGCTCGATTTCCTGCCGGGCCGCACCCTCGTCAAAGGGCTTGGCTTCCAGTGCTGACGGCCGTGGGGCCGAGTCACTCCGGCGCTTGGCGTTGGCCAGCTTGCGTTCGGTTAATTCCCCAACCAGCTTACCATCAACCTTCGCGTCATCAGGGAGGTCCGAAACGGGCCCCCCATATTCCTGCAACCCGGCGCGGTAACGGACGCCGCCCAAGAACGCAGTGGTTTTGAAATTAACTAGCATTCAAGCCACCTCAATTCGCTGCGTCAGGGTAGGCACGCCATCCGGTCGGATCGAGCGTCAGGAACGCGTTGATGGCGCCAGCGGTCACGGCAGTTGTGGTGCGCGTGGCCAGGATGCCAAGATAGCGTTCGTACACAGCGCCCTGAAGGGGAAGGGCGATGCAGGCGATGATGCCGCCGGCGTTGAACTGCGGGGAATTGGCTGCAGCATCGTCGGTGACAAATTCACGCGACTGCCAGTGGACAGTTGCCGAACCATCAACGGCAATAGCCGCCTGCGCATCCGACACGAGCTTGAAATTCATCGTACCGGCAGAACCGCCTGTGATGATTTCCGTCGCAGTGGTGATGACCAGGTAAACCGGCTTGCCATTACCGATGTCTCGGGGGACTGCCCCGAGATCGATAACGTCGCCAAGCAGGGCTGTGGTCGGGGCTGCGGCACCGTCAACGGTGACGGCATCGCAGAACTCGTTATATTCGTCCAAGATCATGATCGGGCTCCTTAAACCACGAGGGCTTCGTTGGCGGCCAACTTGTCGACCTTCTTCAGCGGGATGCCGTCGTAAGTCGGGACCCAGCGGCCGAACTCGTTCTTCTCCATCGTCAAGGTGGAGTTCTTGACCGCCGCCTTCATCTGCTTGCGCAGGTAGGAGTTGATCTTCCGCGACATGTAGAAGACCGGACGACCTGCCCCGAGGTTCGGGATTTGCGAGATCGCGTCGTCCATCAGTTCGAGCAGCTTGGCGCCGCCTGAGGCGTCAGCGGTCAGGGCCGAGATTTCGATGTTCGGGATACGAACGATATAGCGCCAGTCGCGGACGGTGAGGCCCGCATCCCAGCGATAATGCGAACGATAGACCTGGAACATCGAGCCATCGGCATTCTGCTTCGTCTGCTCGCCGAGGTCACGATGCTGCAGCCCGGCATTCGACCCCTTCGGGATGATGCCGTGTACAGTGTCGGGACCCCAAACGACGAGCCACATGGACTGGTTGTCGGTGTCAGACGATCCGCCCTTGATGATGTTTTCGCCGTTCGACGCGGTCGAGTCGTTGAAGCGTGGGGAGAAGCCGGTAAAAGCTTCGGGCTCCGAACCTTCATTGCCGTAGAAGAGGGTTTCAGCAAGTTCCTGCGACATGGACTCGATGAACGACTTGTCTTCCGACAGGCGGAACTCCGCCGTGTTGCCGTTCAAATCAGCCAGGGCCTTATCGACTTCAGCGTACGCTTCCAGCATACCAGTGTTGTCAGTGACCTGCGCGGTCTTCGACTTGCTGGGCTGAACGCCGCCGTACATCTTACGCCACGTCACCGAGGGCAGGCCGGTGCGGACGGTCGAGGTATGGCCGGTGATGAGGTTGCCCTCGACCCACGTCATGTCTTCGAGGATTTCATTCGTCTGCCCGAGCATCTCAACGATGCGGGCAATCTTGCCGTCAGGGTCCTGGCGCTTGGCCAGGTCCAGAAGAGTCGGATGGGTATCTGCAAGAACCGACATTCGCGGTTATCTCCTTATGCAGCTTTGTCGCCGTTTCCGTACATGAGTTGGGCCGTGGACTTGGCCCCGCTCGATCCCGGAAGCGGTGTTGGGGTAGGACCGGCTTCGACGAGGGTCTTGCCGATCTCGGTGAGGAAGCGCACCACGGCTGGGTTGTTGCCAGCACCAGTGCGATCGAAGGCTTCACGGACTTCCGGAGTCGCGAACTTGTCCATGACGCGGCCGACGTGGCCGAGAGTGGCCTCGTAATTGGCGTTACCGTAGACAGGGTCGGTCTGGATTTCCTGCTGCCAAGCCTGCTGCTCTTCCTCCCGCGAACGGCTAGCCCCTTCGGACGCCTCACGTGTAAGGGTTGCATGCAGATTAACCATTTCCTGCGCCCGCTGCTGCGGGGTCAGGGCCTGGTCATTAAACACTTCCAGCACCCGAGGGTGGAGGATAGTGCCTTCCGGGAGCGTGAAGCTCTCGGCCGTCAGGGCGACGAACGGCGCAGTGGCCGTTGACGCCAAGCTAGTATTGGAGGTCTCCGGCGCTGGAGCCGGTGTCGGGCTCTCGGACGTCGGAGTAGAGGTCGTTGCCGCTGGCGAGTTCGCTGGCTCTGGTGTTTCGCCACTCATCTTCATTCTTCCTTTTGATCTGCATTTCGGCAAAGCCGACAGGGTGGGCATCAGTTATGCGGGCTAGTATTTGCATTCCCACATTCATCTCCCCGCATTGGAAGATGGTGTAGTCGGAGTTGGCGGTATAGGGCTGGACGCCGATGCTCTTTCCGATTTCCAGCAACCACCAAAGGAGACGCTGACCGCCTTCATCCGCCAGCAGATAGCGGAGAGTTTCGTCAATCTGCGCTGCGTCAAATGCGGCGAATTTCTCCAGTTCGCGTTTGAGGCGGTCCGCCTGCTTGTCGTCGCTTATTGCCATGTTTACCTCACTTTGTAGGGATGGTCAAGAACCATACCGGGAACTCACACTAGCTCAGGAACCGCTGCAGCGCATTCACGCCGCCGCCCACGTCAGTTTCCGACAGCGTCTTTGCGCCCTCTGCCATCTGCCCGGCGACTGCCATGCCAGCGGCCTGATCCTGCGTCTGTGCCCGCACCTGTCGCAATTTTGCGGTAGTGTCGCGGGAGTTAAGGTCCTTGGCCCTGACGCCGATCGAGTCCGCGTAGCCGCGAAGCAGTTCGTCAAAGTTCGGGATGTCCATTGCCTCGGGTACCAGCTGCGAGATATTGCCAATCAGTTGCAGGAAGCGTTCGGTTGGTACAGCCGACACGGCGCTTTGCGCAGTGGATAGGATCGACACGTACTGGATTTCCAGATTGCCGCCCGCAATCTGATCCGGGGCAGGAGGCAATAGCCCCTTGCGCTCCATGATGGAGTAGATGCGGTTGATGGCTGGGTCGAGGGCCTCGTTCTCAAAGCGTTCCAGAACCGGGCCAAGCAGCACCAGCTTCTCCTCACGCCTCGCATCGATCTCCGCAGCGCTTCGCACAGTATCAAGCTGCGAGATCATCATAAAGAGTTCGTTATGGAACGTCTCGCGGATGCGCGCGCGGATGTCCTGGATATCGGCCGACATTTCACCGAGAGGCGGATTGACGGTATAGATCGGCTTCACACCTACGTTGTTAACGCCGTGGACGTAGGTGATGCCGCGCGGAAGCAGGGCCGTAGGCTTGTGCTGCAACTGCACGTCGGCGATCACCGGAGGCGAGACCATCTTGTCCAGGCCCTGGGCTTTCAGCTTCGTTTCAGTTTGAAGCTGGATGACATCAGGCAGGGCGTCCATAGCCGGGCCGCTGGTGCCATAGGCGTCGTTGGCCATGATTTCCCAACGGGCTGCGATGGCGGGGAAGTCGTAGTAGCCGCGTACGCGAAGGATTTCGGCCTCTTGCCCTGCGCCAGAAGTGCCGCCAATTTCCCAGAAATACTCCCGGTAGGCGAACACGGTTGACAGACTGCCATCCCGCTTGTCATTCGGTTCGATCAGATGCGCGATCTTAACCGTCTTGAACAGCAACGCGCCGCCCTGCTTATACGCCCGCTGCACCTGCTCGGAGCAATTTTCCAGCCCGAACTCCGTCACGCACTGCTGCACCGTGTATTTGAACTCACGAGCAAAGGTGTTGACGCGAAGTTGCGGGCTCTGGCCGAGGTAGTACTCGCCGCAAGCCGGGTTGTAGCAATGGATGACCTTATCATCGTCCTCGTAGATGAGCATGCCTGCCGTGCAGAACACGACGAGGTCCATGTAAAGCACGGCCATGGCGTTGTAGAAATTGCTTTCCGCCATCACCTGCATCATGCGCTTCGTGACTTCGTCTAGCCAGACGCGGCTTTCGTGGTCAAGCTCGTCGGTGAGGCCGGTCACGCGTAGGCGGAACCATGGACGGGCTGGCGACGTGATGCCGTTCATCATGCCGCTGGCAAGCGTCTTGGCCGCACCCGTTCCGGTCCCGTCGAGGATGAAGGGGTTTTTGGTTCGGATGCGGTCGAACTCGTTGTCGCTCAAAAGCCAGGCGTAGCGGCGCGGGAGGAAGAAGTCGGCCAACTCGCGCCAGTGGAGCCAGAAAGGAACGCGGGCAAGCCGCAGCCCTTCGAGGGCCTGCTTCTTAGAAGTAAGGACTGCGTGCTTGATCTTCACGTTTATGCTCCGCCGATTAGCGTACGTTTGGCAGTGGAGGTTTTGCGGCCGAGGCCGCCTGCCCCACCGACTAGGGATACGAAGTTGTTACTGCGTGCCGGGCTACGGTCTTTCTTAGCACCGACCTGGCCCGCAAGCACAACAGAGCTATCGCCCCTCGGCGTCTCGGTGTTGGTGGTTTCGCCGCCATCAGTACCGACAGGCGTGTTGACCTGTGGTGTACCTGTCGCGCCGGTTGTGCCATCACGCTGCTGCACGGTTGTTTCCGTGCCACTACCGTCATGCGCACGGGCGACCAGAGTTGTCCCTGCATACGCACTGCTAGCTGGCGGCCTATTCGTTGGCTGGATGTTGGAAATGAAATTCTCCGAACTTCCGCTACCGTCGTGAGCCTTAGCGGTAGTGTCGCCGCCACCCCTCAATTTCCCACTAAGATTTTTCTTCCCGGAACTTTCACTCCCGGACCTGTTTTCAGAACCACCGCGTGCGGTCATGCTAGTAGCCTTTCTTTCGTAAAGGGGTCGTAGTCGTCAGTTTGTTGAGGCGTCTGCTGAATGGGGACGCCCATCGGGGATAGGAGGTCGATGTGTTCCGGCAAAGCGTAGGTGGTTGCGAGGGCGTCGGCGACGTTCGGGCTGAAGCCTTCGCGCTGCTTGATGTCCTTCTTCTTTTCGAGGAGGATTTCCTCCCGCGTATTATGCGAATAGGTGGCGGCAGCAAGTTCCTGCACCAGCGTTACTTCAAGTCCCGCCATCCCGGCGCTGAAATTCCCAGGCACGTGCTCGGGGATGCACAAGCCGCGTTGCAACTCATTGCGCACTGCGCCATAGATTTCCGCACGCTTGTTGGCGTATTTAGCTCCGTCATCGAGGTTAGTGCCATCAGCGCCGGAACCGAAGTCGACGCCCACTACCGGGATGCGCAGCATCCGCAGGCGGTCAACGACACCGCCGCCAACACCGCCCTCGTCTACGAAGCACATTTCAGCTTTCAATCGGTAGTAGGCAGCAGCCACAGCGGCGGCCACCTCCATCGTATCCTTGCCGAGCAGCACCTCGATGTGAAAGCTCCTGGCATCCGGCCCGCAGCGTGGGTAGATGACTGAGGGGTCGTCGCCGAAGCGGCCTACGTCAACGCCGATGCGGATGCGATACCCGGCCAAGTGCGGCACTTCCCGCAGGGTCGCGGCCTTCGCCAACTCATATGGGATAAAGCTTTGCGCATCCACTCGCGGGAACATACCGCGTACGCGGATGCGGACGAAGTCTGAGTCCTCGCCGTAGTCGGCAATCCAACGATCGATCTGCTCCTTATTTGTAAAGCTGACTGTACGGGAGTCAATGGCGGCCGACTTCCAGCGATGCGCGAACTGCCCGCCGGGGAAACAAGAACGGAACCGGCCCTTGCTCTGCGTCGGGTTGCCGAAGGCGCACCAGATGATTTGCGTGTTGGCGTCGGTAAGCGCACCTTCGGTGACCTCCCAAATCACGTCAGGGATAGCGGAGGCCTCGTCCATCACGACTAGGATGCGCTTGCCCTTGTTGTGCAGGCCGGCGAATGCTTCGGTGTTTTTCTCACTCCACGGCACCATGTCGACGCGCCAGGTCTTTTCGTGCTCCGGATCAACGGAGAAGATGCCGGTGGCGGTGATGTTGAATAGCTGTTTGCCGATGAACAGGCGATACCACTTGTTCACCTCGGCCCAAGTCTTGGTCTTAAGCTGCGTTTCAGTGTTGGCCGTGACAACGCCCTTAGTGTCCTCCATCGTGGAGATGGCCCATAGGATGATCCAGGCGACAAGCGCGGATTTGCCGATACCGTGGCCGGAGGTACGGGCAAGCTGGATCGCCTCGCTGGCGGAAATCAACCCGTCGCGGAGGTCGGTTAGGATTTGAACCTGCCACTCTTCCGGGCCTGAGTCGTCAGCAAGTTCACCCACCCGCCACTCGAACGCGAAGTAGACGAACCCCAAAGGGTCCTTCTCGAAGGAGGCCAGCGCCAAGATTAGTTCGAGATTATTCAAGCCCTTCGTCTCCTACGCAGCGGCCATCCAGCACTGCCTTCGCCAATGTCGCCGATGACGACCCGGAAGAAATCACTACCACTTTCCTGCGCGGCCAACGTAAGCGTGTTGGCGACTGCAAGTTCAAGCGCAAATGTATCGCTGCCGCTTTCTTGCGCCGCAAGCGTTAACCCAACACTGCGCGTAAGTTCTCCGGCAAACACGTCACTGCCGCTTTCCTGCGCAACAAGATCAAGGCCGGCAATTGCTTTCAATGCAGCAGCGAATGTGTCGCTACCGGTTTCCTGCGCCGTAAATGCTAATTCATTCTCAACGTCTAACGTTGCTGTGAAATCGTCGCTACCTGTTTCCTGTCCCGCTAACGCCAAGGCGTTGAGCACCTCAAGCGTGCCGTTGAATTGATCGGCCCCGGTTTCCTGTGCGGTTAACGATAGCTCTAAAGCCGGATCACCGCCGCCACCTTCGGCGACCCGGAAGCCGATGAAGCGGTAGAAGTTGCCGCCCGTTATGGCGCTGTAGTCACCGCCGTCTGTGTATTCTACGTACCCATTCAGTGTGGCCCAGGACCCGCCAAGTGTTTCTGTGTCGTAGGTTATATCAGCATCAGGAACCCCGGACCATGAGCCGGGAATGCCTGATAGATTGTGGCGGCCGCCTAGTAGGATCAGGTGCTCATCAGCTGGCACGCTTGCCCCGAGGTCGAGATAATCCGAAGTGGAGTTGGCGTAGACCAATGAGCCTATGTCAATTCCGGTAAAGACCGCGCCGTGAATGGAGGTGGAACGATAGTCGTCTGCGAACTTGACGCGGAAGGTCAGGCTGCCCGATGCCCCGCTGGGCACATCAACACTAACCAGAATGGTGCTGTTTGTCAGTGTCTGTATGACATCCGCGTCGGTCTCATACGTCCCGGCAGGGTCGAGAAGCGCTCCGTTGAAGGCTACGCTGCCCCCATCATCAACTATAATAGCGACAATCATTGTCCGCCCGGCGACTGCCGAACCGACGCTTACCGTGTAGTCATAGAGCCCGCTGCTGCCGTCCCAATCGTCAGCGTAACTTGAGCCGAAGAAAGGCGTGCCGATGACAGTCATTACGTAGCGTGCTGCAGGGTTGAGGAAACGATGGTGCAATCCTGGCCGCTGGCAATCGACGTATTGTCGATGATGATGTCAGTGCCAGAAGTGCCGACGGTGAGGCCGGTGAGATGGGAACTGCCGCCGGAGTTTTTCAAGCGCGCGCCTGCGGCGGTGCCAGCGCCAGAAGCGGCAACTGTAGTCGCGTCCCAAGTCAGGGTCCAGGTGTCGCCGGAAATTGTACCACCGCCTGCGGATAGGCCGAAGGTCGCCAGCACGTTGTTAGACCCGTCGAGGATTTCGAGTGAGCCGTTGGCGAAGTAATCTCGCGTAGCGGTCATTCGTGCGGTCTTGACCGCTGCGTTGTAATTGACGCTCATGCGTTACTGCAGCTTGCGCCGCACCTCCTCAAGGCTTGCGTTGATGGCGTCAAGCTCAGCTTGCTTGGCGATGGTTTCCGCCTTCACAGTTGCAAGGGCGGTATCGGCACGTTCGGCTTCCAGTGCCGCATTTGCGGCAACGTGCCGGGCGCGTTCGGCCTCGTCGACTTGAGCGGCTGCAATCTCGGCAGCGGCCTCGTCCTTCATCGTCTTGATCTTGTCGCGTGACTCACGTTTCGCGTCTTCGATCTCCTTCCGCGCGCGGGCGAGCGTTTCCCGCTCCTGTGAAACCAGTGAACGGATTTCGTCCAGCTTTGCTTCACCGTCTTTGACTTCAGCCTCAAGCTGCGTTAGACGCGTTTCACGTACCTTGATCCGGTCGTCGAGATCGGGGAGAGATTGAATGGCCTCGGCCAATTGCGCCACACCACGGAACTGGTGCAGGAATAGACGCGAGGCCTCAACGGCTTCAGCCTGGTTCATGGTTAACTCCTGGAAAGAAGTGCGACGGAAGCGTCGAGGCCGGAACCAGCACCGGTTGCGATTGCGCGCAGCCAGTACGGGTTCTCGGCGACGAGGGCGATACCCGCGCTGGTGAAGGAAAGTGGTGCGCCGCTTGGGTCGTGGAGGGTTGCCCACTCGGCGGCGTCGGGGTCGTTCGATCCCTGCAGGACGATGGTCCCGCCGTCGAAGGCGCCGAAGACGTGGAGGGTGCGGTCGCTGGCCCCGATATGTGTGATGGCGTTGCCATTGGCGTCACCGTCTACGAGGTTCCAGATGTGCGAGTACCCGTTACCGGGTGTAGATGTGCGAGTGGCCTGGGCCAATTAACCCTCCTTTGGGGTGACGTCTTTCAAAGTGGTGAGGTCGAGGACGCGATCGGCGGCCTGTGCGCGTGCGGCGGCAAGGCGGTCGGCTAGGCCTACGGTGACGTTGACGTCAGTCTTGACGTTTGATGTCGGGCCGTTGCCGGTGCGGTCGGCTACCATGACGATGGTTTCGCGGAGTTCCTTGACGGAGAACTTCTCTGGGCTTTCCTCCAGTCGCAGACGAAGCTCGGCTAGTGCGTCGTCGCCCAGCCCGGAAAGCTGTGCGCGCATCTTACGGTATTCGTCATCCTCGTCGTCGCGGTAGAAGGCGAGGAGGTCCTGGAATGCGGGATCGCTTTGCAGGTTCGAGATCGTCGAGGCAGTATACCCGGTGATGATGGAGATCGCCGATGGCTTAGTGCCGAGGGCAAGCAACCGCGCCACCTGATGATGCCGATCCCGCAAGCGGCCCAGCCGCGCCTTGGGCGTATCAGCCTGCTTCGCCAACTCAAGATCGGCCTGCGTCAGCTCACGCGGCTCACCTACTTCCATGGGCATCGCCCTTGCAACTGTCAACGTCGATAGGTCCACGGCCGATCTCCTTTCAAGCCGCAAGATACCTCGCGCGGGCGCGGCTGTCAACCGCGCGGCGGCCGGCCATATCCGAAACTCGGCTTCACACTCGTAGTTTGATATGTACGATCCGCCACGCGGACAATACATATCAGGAACAGATATGGATGGGGCTGGAAAAATCACACAAAATTTGCGAGGTACATGGGGCAGGGGGTGAGGGGGCGGTCAGCCAAAATCGTTTTCCCGCCTGCAGGTGAATGGGGGTGGGGGTCTGGTTCAGTTGGTGTTGCGGATGGGCAACTCATGGCGCGGGCAATGTGTGGGCAGTGGGGCATGGGATTGGGTGTAAGATAGCAAAATCATTCTAACAAAGGGGCTGGACGCGGAATAGAATGCGAGTCATATTGGTTGCATCAACAACGGAGACGCCAAATGCTTTACGTGGTAACGTGGACTGTAATCGGAAATAGCACCGTGCGCTTTGCCGAAGTGTTCGAGGATGAATTGGAAGCCGATGCGTTTTACGGGCTGTTGTTGGAACGCGATGATGCAACCAGTATCATGTTTATTCGCGGCGATTTCAACTAACGGCTTGACAGCCTTTTGCGCATCGGCAATGGTGCGCAAGTGGAAGTCAATCAAGACTTCACAAACGGAGAATGAAAAATGGCTAAGTACGAATTGAACCTGCCCAAGACTTTTGACATTGCCGCTCGTGGTAAGAGCGTGACGATCAATCTTGAAAACCTCAAGGATGACATCATTGGTAAGCTCGTCTTGCACGGCTTGACGCAAAAGGTGGCGGACGCGGCCGCAAGCGCGAAGAAAGTCGCGGAAGAAAGCGGCGGCGATGCGAGTGACATCGGCAAAGGCATGATGCAAGCGGTTGTTGATGCGCTTGAAGCCGGGCAGTGGGGCACACGTGTGCCGGGCCAAGCCGTGACGGACGAGGTGAAGGTTCGGCGCTCGGTTGTGCGGAAGCTCTTCGGCATGAAGGCGAGCGACGAGGCAAAGGCCGCGTTCAAGGCCTTGGATGCAAGCGGGCAAGCCGCGCACCTCGATGCGCTTTTCGACAAGCAAAACGACGCGCGGAAGGCCGCAATCATGGTCGACGTGGCGAACGAGATCAAGCTCGCGAAGGAGCGGGCCGAAGCGGTCAAGGCCCTTGGCGGTGACTTCGCGCTTTAACGAGTGTAAGGCGGGCGCATCGTAATTGGTGCGCCTAGCCGTGCGCTTGGCACGATAACGGAGACACAGAATGCGCGCTATGGTTTTGGTTGATCTTTTGGGCAATGAGCATGTTGCCGTTGCCGCCACACACAAGGCTCTTAAAATTTGGAAGGCCAAAAAGTTGATGAATTTGGGCAGCATCATTGCGTGGCGCTACCATGACGGTAGCGGCTGGGCAGATGGTTCGCCCGATGCTTGGAAGCATATCAATAGCATTGTGAGTAAGAAGGCGGAGATCGTCATATGATGTACCTCACCCCCACCGAGTGGCGCGTTCTAATCGCAATGGGCGCATGCGCTTGGGTTTTCATCGTTTCACTTGCAGTTGTTGCG
>Ga0172380_10001152_pt1 | contig 46749 bp, 42 predicted proteins | sample Leawe162metaG_FD_119747 | JGI IMG/M metagenome (GOLD analysis project Ga0172380, IMG submission 119747) | Leachate microbial communities from a municipal landfill in Southern Ontario, Canada - Leachate well 162 metaG | ecosystem: Engineered > Solid waste > Landfill > Unclassified | place... | reverse complement strand
GCCGAGCATGCTGTCGCCCCAGAAACCTTGGGCATTTGCAACCAGTACTTTTTTATCGCTCATGAATGATGTCCTTAGAGAGGGAACAACGTGGTACGTGCTCTGTGATTAGGGTTCGTCGGTGGTCGGCGCAACGATCGATTACCGGCCGGTCCAGTTGGGGGGCCGCTTTTCCTGGAAGGACAGCTTGCCTTCCTTCGCGTCTTCGGTGCTGCCTAGGACTTGCGGACCGTCCCAGCGCGGCTCTTGCGGCCGAACGTGGCAAAAGAGCGTTTGGTCAATTAACTCTTAGTTACAAACTTATCGACCCGCCGTGCGGCCTCTGTCGTCATCATGAGCTCGCCTATCCCTGAAATCTCTGCTTCGGCACCTGCTGGGTTCATTGAGGAGGCGTGATGGATGCATACCTTGCACTGTCGAAGGGCTGGCGGCGACAAACCTGCAATACGCTCAACGATGGCGTCGACTTTGGCACCCAATTCTTCGGCATCAATTGACCACTGGACCAGACCGATACGTTCAGCTTCTTTGCCATCGACAACTTCGCCCCCCAGAATCAAACGCGCTGATATTCCGGGGCCACAAAGACGTGTCAGCCGCTGGGTACCGCCAGCACCCGGAAGTAAGCCTACCTTTGCTTCGGGAAGGCCGAGCCTTGCGCCATGGGCAGCGACACGGAGATCGCAGGCGAGCGCCAATTCGAGTCCTCCACCTAACGCATGTCCTCCGATTTCCGCAATCGTGACGGCCGGAAGGGCCGCAAGACGATCGTATACGCGATGGAAAAGACGCGCAGTTTCCATCATTGCACGCGCACCTTCGTTAGTTCCAACGCGTTGATGCACCATTTCAAGGTCAGCGCCTGCTGAAAATGCCCTTTGATTGCTTGTGATTCGCACGATGGCCACACTCTCATCGCTTTCAATCGCCGCTAAAGCTGCTGCCAACTGTCTCAAAAATTCATCGTTGATCTGATTCATTGGCGATCGCTGAAGATTAAGAATAGCGATCGAGCCCAGTATTTCGAGTGAAATTAGCTTGCTGTCGCTTTGTTCAACTGTACTCATTGAATTAGATCCTTTCGATAACCACTGCAACACCCTGCCCCACTCCTATACAAAGCGAAGCCAGAGCGTAACGACCCTGGATTCGCTCAAGCTGGCGTACCGCAGTGAGAAGAATGCGAACGCCTGAAGCACCCAAAGGATGACCAAGAGCAATTGCACCTCCATTTGGATTGACGCGCTCGTCACCGGGTGAAATATTTAATAACTGAAGGCAGCCGAGTACCTGCACTGCAAAGGCTTCGTTGATTTCGATCACGTCGCAATCTTTGAGGCTGATCCCCGCGCGTTGGAGCGCTTTCGGAATCGCGACGGCGGGCCCCAATCCCATCACCCGTGGCTCGACGCCCGCTATTGCAGCGGCAACGATACGAGCACGCGGCGCACGGCCAAGCGCCCCCTGTGCTTGACGACTACCGAGCAATAGTGCGGCCGCCCCGTCATTGATTCCTGAAGCATTACCGGCAGTTACCACGCCTCCTTCACGAAGCGGCTTTAGCTTCGCAAGCGTCGTCGCATCGCTTCCTGGCCGAGGGTGTTCATCGGCTGAAACGAATGTTTTTTGCTTTCCATTAGCCACCTCGATCGGCAGGATTTCGTCTTCAAAAAAGCCACGTTCAAGTGCCGATGCATAACGTGCTTGCGACCGCGCCGCGAAATTGTCACTTTCTTCCCGACCAATCTTTAGCTCGATCGCTACGTTTTCCGCCGTCTCTGGCATGGGATCGTCGCCATATACGGAAGTTAACTTCCGGTTCGGGAAACGAGATCCAATGGTGCTGTCGAAAATTCGAGCATCTCGCGCGAATGGCGTTGCCGATTTTCCAAGGACCAGGGGAGCTCTGGTCATGCTTTCCGTACCAGCGCCGATGAGAATCTCGCCCTCACCGACAGTAATGGCCCGAGCCGCATTGATGACAGCGCAAAGACCGCTACCGCATAGGCGATTAATCGTTTCACCGCCTGTCGTTGGCGGCAAATTGGCGAGCAGCGCCGCATGGCGTGCCACGTTACGCGTGTCTTCACCCGCCTGATTGGCGCACCCGGCGATCACGTCCTCAATCGCACCTGCCGCACTCAGCGTGCGCTTTAGCAATCCGGTGATCGTTGCTGCGAGCAAATCGTCCGGCCGGACCGACGCTAACGCGCCCGCATAGCGTCCAATTGGAGTCCGTATCCCATCGTAAATATAGGCTTCAAGCATTCCTTAGGGTTCCGTTCTGGGCAACATTGATTTCTTGGGTACGACACTGTCGATGCCCCAATGATGAGGGTGTCGACAGTCTCACGTTATCGGCCTACAAGTTTTTTATGGAGAGGAGTCGTCCGTATCCTTTGGCTATCAGCGCCTATTGTCGGCAGAGACTCCTACCGTTCAGCGCGCAAATTTTCTGAAGTCGGGCTTGCGCTTCTCATTGAATGCGCGCCCTCCTTCTTTTGACTCCTCAGTGTCGTAGTACAGACTTAGCGCTTGCATGCCCATACTGGATATGCCGCGGATATTTTCCGTATCCGCATTGAAGGAACGTTTAGCAAGCGCAATCGCCGTTGGGCTGCGTTCAACCAGTTCTTCGCACCAACGCTCTACTTCGGCGTCCAAATCAGCATGCGGCACTACGACATTTACTAGCCCCAAGTTGTATGCCTCTTGCGCTGTATAACGGCGACACATGTACCAGATTTCCCGCGCACGCTTTTCCCCAACAATCCGCGCCAGATAAGCCGTACCAAATCCTGGATCTACCGAGCCTACTTTTGGTCCTACCTGACCAAACTGCGCTTTTTCCGACGCGATCGTCAGATCACAAAGCGTTGCGAGCACATTTCCGCCACCAATTGCGAATCCGTTAACCCGGGCAATGACCGGTTTAGGGACGTCACGAATTAGCGATTGCAATTCATCGATCGGCAGACCAACGGTGCCCCGTCCGTCATATTGGCCGTCATGAGCGGATTGATCACCGCCAGTACAGAACGCTTTATCTCCAGCCCCGGTGAGGACTATCACACCGATCGCGCGATTCCATCCTGCACGCTGAAATGCGTCGATCAATTCTTCAACCGTTTGCCCGCGAAAGGAGTTGTATTTATCCGGGCGATTGATGGTAATAAGCGCAACTCCATTGCGCTCTTCATACAAAATATCTTGGTACGCTGCAGTCATGGTTTGTCCTTTTTCTATGGTGAAGAATGCGAACTCAGTCGGTCAATGATGCTAGCCATGCATCGTCAGTCCGCCAGATACGCTGATCACCTGACCGGTAATAAATGAGGCTTCCGAGGTGGCGAGAAAGGCCACGATGCCGGCCAAGTCTTCCGGCTGCCCCAGTCTTTTCAAAGGAATTGCTCGCTTCAAACCGTCGGCGATTTTTTGCCCGACTTCTTCGTTCGCCATGGCCGCCCAAAAGAGCGGCGTATCGGTGGGCCCGGGGCAAACTGCATTCACAGTAATATTTTGCCCGGCAAGCTCGCGTGCGATGGTTTTTCCGAACGCGATCACGGCGGCTTTGCACCCCGCGTAAACTGCTTCTCCAGACGATCCAACGCGTCCAGCATCGGACGCAATATTGATCACACGGCCGGCACCTCTGCCTGCCATACCCGTGATTACTGCGTGCGTCACATTAAGTGTGCCTTGATAGTTGATCTTTACCACACGCTCCCAAAACTCTGGACTGGTATCGATAAAGTTCGCGATCCTGTCCCAACCGGCGTTGTTGACCAACACGTCGACACCCCCCTGTGACTGCTCAAACTCCTTGATGGCAGAGAGCACTGCTTTGTAGTCGGTAATGTCCACCGCAATCGCGTGTGCCCGCCCTCCAGCCTGCGTGATTGTGTCAACAGTTGCTGTAGCAGCCTCCTTATTCAGGTCAAGCACTCCAACCACCGTGCCCTCCTCTGCAAGGCGCAAACAAATTGATTTTCCAATCGCTCCACCACCACCAGTCACGATTGCCACCTGATTCAAAAGTCCTTTCACTGAAAACCTCCTTGAAGTATTTGTAGGCAGGAAATTTCATTTGCCCACTCTAGCAACGCCCCCTTTTTGTGTCAATATGTTTACATACTTGGCGAAAATAAAAGCTGCAAGCAACCGCCGTCATCGCCACCATGTCGATAGGCACTTCGGCAACCAACGCTCTACAATTCCATAGTCAGCTTAAGTGGAAAATATTTCCAATGCGTACCTCAACGAGAAGAGATGCCGCGATTGAAGAAATCAGCAATCGAATATTTTTTCGGTTGTTCCAAGTGGCCAATACCATGCATACCAAAGGCACAAAGGCACTTACCGACCTAGGGGTAACCACACAACAATGGATCGTTCTCGGAGAGCTCTCCCGTGCTCAGTCCGACGAGGGAATCTCCGTGAATAAGCTTTCGGAGCGCCTTTTCGTAACCCGTCAGAATCTGAGCGGAATGCTGGATCGATTGGAACGTGAGGAAATTGTGGAGCGCGTGACTTGCGACGAAGACCGACGCGCGAGACGGATACGCCTTACGGAAAAGGGCAAGGCTATTTGGGCTTCAAATTCAGCTATATATGGCTTCTACGACGACGCACTCAAAGGGCTTACATTTGAAAACCGGGTGGAATTGCTTCACTGGCTGAACCAACTACAGAAAAACATGACCATCCTTTGACGGTCTCATCGGTTTCTCAGGAGCGGGCTTTTCGTCACCGTTGGAATTGGCGGAGTCGAAAACCCAACGACTACAACGGCTCCGCCCCCCCTCATTCGCACATATCAGAGTGGCTGATAGAGATCGCAACGTTCCTTGAATCCACTCGGCGCATGCGGCCCCACCGCCGTATGCTCCAGAATTCCGCAGCCCTTCTGGAGGCCATTCAAGGTCACTTTGCAAACCTGCTGTACGTGGAACAGATGGGGCTTGGTGATATCGAGCTCGTCAACCTTCCAGGTTTCGTCGTCGATGACATATCCGCCCTTCCAGCAGCCATGACCCCAGTCGGGATGTCCGTAGCCAAGCCCTGCCATGTGGAAGCTAATCAGTGGCTCGTATTCGACCTCAAGGATCTCACCATCCGTTTTGCGATAACGGACTAAGGCGTGCCGAATGCGGCGCGTGCCAGGGATATAGTTGAATTTGTAGTCAAAGGGCGTTGCATCCACCTCCCCCGTATCTCGCGCGAAGACCGGTTCGTTCCCATGGGGTACCCGCGGCACCTTGGCGCCAGAGCCCATATCGATGCTGCCCTTCGCATTGCAAAAAAATACTCCGTGCAGAACGAAGTCGTTCCAAAATGTTTGTGACCACCCAAAGTAAAACTGAGAAGCCCAACGAGGCGGCCGTCCACCCGGTTCGCCACACGGCCGCACACCCCATGAACGATCACGGGTTCCGTTGGTTACTTTCGGGTTAACTTCAATCCGTTTGCCCTTAATGACTATCCAACCTGACCAAGAGCCAAATTGAGAAAGCCGGGTGACGTCCATTGAGGTATGCAAGCCATCAGTAAAAATCTGGCGCGCTTCTTCGTGAGTGCCGGTACTGGCTTCAAAATTCAAGTCAGCCTCAAAACCGCGTTGCGGATCATTGACGACAACACGGTGACGCCGCATTGGAACGATCGTTTCGATGCGCAAAGGACCAAGTTCGGTATTCATGCGATCGACAGGCAGATCTCCGCTGAGATGCAGGCAATATTGATAACCGTCGACAAGGACGCTGAAACCGCCGTCATGTACGCCCCGGTTGGGGTAGAAGCCCATCGCAACACTGAAGTACAGGGAACCGTCACCGACAAAGCCGTTAAACCAGAATCGATCGTAAAAGTTGCGATCGCTCGTTGCAGGAATAATCAACGGCAATGATGTCTGATGGATCGGATAATCATCCAGGGTCGTAATCACGTTGGCTCCTCAATTTTTGTCTGAAGCAATTTATGCTCTTAAGCTTGCTTCCATGCCGCAGCGGATCAGGAAGTACAAGATTGCTGCGTAGTATCGATTTCAGCCGCTCACCCATTTTCGAGCGAAGCCATGGGTCACAGCAGATCCTCCAGCATCACACGCATATCGTCCAAATACGGATAGCTGATCCCCAATAGCCAGCCGAGCAAGACGTCCTGATGGCCTTTACTGCCACGTGCAACACGGTAACCTGTCGCGAGAACGATTTGTATATTCTTGTACGCGTTAAATATCTTGTAAAAATCAAGTTTCTTCTTCTCAACCGTCATTCCGGAGAGGCTCTGGTACATATCCATAAACTGTGTTTCCGGCATGAATCCACCGACCAGGAATGTCTTTCCGTCTTCCGCCAAATGACCAAATGCAGCTCGGATCGCCCACGCCAGATCTTCGTGGCGATCCCCGAAGTGCCCTAGCTCCCAATCAAGAATTGCCGAAATCCGGATTTCATCTTCGGTGTAGAGGAAGTTACCGGTTCTGTAGTCGCCATGAACGATGGACAGACGATCGACTGGGGGCATGTTTGCTCGCATCCATGCCATGGCGAGCCGCATCAAAGGCACGTCTTCGTTGACGTCCTCCTCCCAGGCACGCTCCCACCAATTTAGCTGCCACTCCACGGCCTCTGTCCCGTCTTCAGGAATATCAAACGCTGAAAGGTCAGCGTTTTTCCAATCGCGGGTGTGTATGGTCGCCAGATGTTCTAAAAATTGTTTTCCAAGCGAAGGGCGTGCGACCGGGCCGAAGTTGGTTCCGATGCCCGAGATTCCGTCCACCCCTTTCGTCGGGCGAGCCACGCCATCGCAGAATCCGCAAATCATTGCCGGGTAGGGAAGGAATTCAGCGGCGTTGTCGACCCAGTACACAGGCGGTACAGGAATAACCCCTTCAAATGCCTTGATCAACTGAAATTCGCGTAATCGGCTCGTTTCCACAATCGACTCGGCCGGCTCCATGCGCAGGACCATGGTTGTCGTGGTTTTATCGTTTCCAGACTGGCTCCAAGTCAGGTCGAAAGCCATTTGCACCTTTGAGGCGCCGCCAGACATCCAACGCGGATTGCGAACCTCAAAAGGCCCACTCAGCTTCGCTTTTAGCAACAACTCGACACCCGCTGTCAGTGTGTCGAGTGAAACCGAGGAATAGCCGGGGCCGGCCCGGCGGGTCATTTTTCGAGTCAGGATCCGGTCAATTTCCTTTTCGACGGGAAAGCGCCGACGTAAGTGCTCTATCCACTCCTGGGTGGGACGATTTTTGTCTACTCTGTGCATATCATGCTCCTGGGTCTCGCGCAAATTGAGCGCTGTGGAGGGGGCAATAAATCCAAATGGTTTCGATAACCCTCATGTGATCGACGACGAAGTTAATTGTCGATAAGCGTTTCGATGGCAGGAAGAGACTTGGGGTCGGCCTCCCACCCTTGGTCGATCAACCACGAACGCTCCCGCAGCAGCATCTCCTTGGCATGGGCGGTTACCGTTGCGCTGATGTGTTTCAGCTTCCCGATTTCGCTGCCCGAATAGATCGCCGTAATCAATGCCCCAACCTTCTCCCGCAAGTCGAAGTTGGCGGATTCCAGTTCCTTCGGCTCGGCACGCGCCCGGTCCAGCACATCTTCCCCGACTGCCACGCTGTTTCCCATCGCATGCAGCGCTTCATTGACTCCAGGCAGGTTTTTAGCCTGCTCCCGAAGGGTTTCCGCCAACGCCAGGAAGCGGGCTAGTTCATCTCGGTCATACCTGTACATCATGGGCTGGCGCTGGGCCACGAGGTTGAGCATTCCGATCACCAATCGCGCCTGCTCCTGGGCCAGCTTGTTGTTCGTATCCACCGCAGGGAGAACCACGTCGGTCATCGCTTTGATGACGGTTTGTATTTGCAGCGCTGGGCGCAGATCCATTTTTGCTTCCCCTATTTCTTTTTGGTTGTATTGCTTGGAACTGAACGGCTAGGAGCTTTCGTTAGTGCGCGGTAAAACCCCCATCAACCACCAGTTCACTGCCTGTCATGTAGCTCGCATCCTCGGAAGCCAGGAATGCGATCGCTCCTGAAATTTCTTCCGGTTGGGCCAAGCGAGCCATCGGGATACTTGCCTTAAATCTCTCTTCAAATTCGCCGCGGGCTTGGGGGGTCATCGCTTCAACTGTGTTCGCAACCATGGGAGTCATGACAAAGCCGGGGTGAATCGAGTTGATCCTCACCCCGTAGCCCTGCTTCGCACAGTAAAGCGCCGCAGACTTGGAGAAAATGCGAACGCCTCCTTTGCTTGCGTTATAGGCAGCAAGAATGGGATCGCCCACAATGCCCTCGATGGACGAGACATTTACGATTGCCCCGCCTTTCTCCTTCATCGCGGAAATGGCTGCGCGCGTACCGAGAAACACGCCATCTAAATTGACAGCCAGCGTCCTTCGCCAAGCGGCCAGGCTTGTTTCTTCTACAGAGCCGATTAAAGAGACGCCCGCATTATTAACAAGCACATCGACTTGCCCTGTCCAAGCGACAGCTTCGCTGATCACATGAGCCCAGCGGGATTCGTCAGTTACATCTAACGGAATCGCTTTGGCGAGAAGACCTTGGTCGCGTAGATTTTGTGCCGCCAACATGGCCCCCGATTCATCAATATCGGCCAGAAATACTGACGCACCTTCTTGTGCGAATCGACGCGATGTCGCAAGCCCGATGCCACTTGCAGCGCCCGTTACGATCACCGTTCGCCCACTGAAGCGGTTCATTCGTGTTCCATTTCGATGTTAAGGTAGGGCCGCTTATTCAATCTCCCTATCTGCCGCTACACACCACACGGATGAGTAGTCTTGCGGGTAGTCTCCTGCATGACAACCCACCTACGCAGTGCACCATTCAATTTAAAAATGGTGATTTGCGTGCACAGGGGCGAACCAGTCAAAGGCCTCCCGCCCCTATGTAAGCCATAAGCGTTTGATGATCAGCCGCCGATTACGTCCTCAGCGAAATAGGCAATTCATCACTGAACCGATCAGAACTCATCGACCGGCTGGTCTGGTAGTTTCCTACCCTGGCGCTTCTGGATTCGATCATCACCAGCTCAGCGGCCGATGATCGAATTGAAAGATGGGCTTGAGGGGCCTTTTCGTTGAACGCCCCCTAGGATTGCTCGAAATCCTGAAGCAGGCGGAAACGGTTTGTGTGTATTTTTAAGTTGCAAATGTTTTGCAACTCTAAATCGGCACTTTTAGCCCTAACAAGGACTTAGCGCGCCTCATTTATTCCGAATAAATAAAAAACAAAGGCCTGGTTAAATTAACCAGGCCTTTGTTTTTACTACTTATTTGGTGGGTGCTGACGGGCTCGAACCGCCGACATTCGCCTTGTAAGGGCGACGCTCTACCAACTGAGCTAAGCACCCGATTTCCGGGCCGCGAGTATAACAGCGGCCCGTTCGTTAGTGGGTAATCAACGTTGTCGCGGCGTCCTCGGCCGCTTTTGCCGCCACTTCGGCCGGAACATCCGGAAGTGCTTCCGGCATGCGCTCCAGGGCAAGTTCGAGGACATTGTCAATCCATTTCACTGGAACGATTTCAATGCGGTTCTTGATCGAGTCCTGGATCTCCGCGAGGTCCTTGGCGTTTTCCTGCGGAATCAGCGCCAGACGAATCCCGCCGCGAACGGCGGCAAGCAGTTTTTCCTTCAGCCCGCCAATCGGCAATACCTCGCCGCGCAGCGTGATTTCGCCGGTCATCGCCACATCGGCACGGACGGGAATGCCGGTCAGCACCGAGATCATCGCGGTGGTGATGGCAATACCTGCCGAAGGGCCATCTTTGGGCGTAGCGCCTTCCGGGAAATGAATGTGGATGTCGTTCTTCTCGAACTGCTCGTCCTTGATGCCCAAGCGACGGGAACGGCTGCGAACCACTGAGCGCGCAGCCTCAACCGACTCTTTCATCACGTCGCCGAGCGAACCGGTGCGCAGGATGTTGCCCTTGCCCGGCATGGTCACGGCTTCGATGGTCAGCAATTCGCCGCCCACTTCAGTCCATGCCAGTCCGGTGACCTGACCGACCTGATTTTCCTTCTCGGCCATGCCGAAACTGTAGCGGCGGACACCGAGATATCTGTCCAGATTCTTGTCGTTGACGATGATCTTGTTCTTGCGCTGCTTCAGCACCAGCGCCTTCACCACCTTGCGGCAGATCTTCGATATTTCGCGCTCCAAGGCGCGCACCCCGGCCTCGCGGGTGTAGTAACGCACGATGTCGCGCAAGGCATCTTCGGTCACCGACAGCTCGTCCTTCTTCAGGCCGTTGTTCTTCATCTGCTTGGGCAGCAGATAACGCTGGGCAATATTGACCTTCTCGTCTTCCGTATAGCCCGAAAGGCGGATGACCTCCATCCGGTCCAACAGCGGGGCCGGTATGTTCATGGTATTTGCGGTCGCCACGAACATGACGTCGGAAAGATCGAAATCGACTTCGACGTAGTGATCCTGGAAGGTGTGGTTCTGTTCCGGATCGAGCACTTCCAGCAGTGCCGAGGACGGATCGCCACGGAAATCCTGGCCGAGCTTGTCCACTTCGTCGAGCAGGAACAGCGGGTTCTTGACCCCGACCTTGCTCATGTTCTGCAAAATCTTGCCGGGCATGGAACCGATATAGGTGCGGCGATGGCCGCGGATTTCGGCTTCGTCGCGCACGCCGCCGAGCGCCATGCGCACGAATTTGCGATTGGTGGACTTGGCGATCGACTGGCCGAGCGACGTCTTGCCGACCCCGGGAGGACCGACCAGGCAAAGGATCGGCGCCTTGAGCTTGTCCACCCGCTGCTGCACGGCCAAGTATTCGACGATACGTTCCTTGACTTTCTCCAGACCGTAATGATCCTTGTCGAGAATTTTTTCGGCGGCGGCGAGATCCTTGGAAATCCGCGACTTCTTCTTCCACGGCAGGCCGAGCAGGGTTTCGATGTAATTGCGCACGACCGTCGCTTCGGCCGCCATGGGCGACATCAACTTAAGCTTCTTCAATTCCGACTGGGCCTTGGCCAAGGCATCCTTCGGCATGCCGGAGGCCTTGATCTTCTTTTCCATCTCCTCGATGTCGGCACCCTCTTCGCCTTCGCCGAGTTCCTTCTGGATGGCCTTCACCTGCTCGTTCAGGTAGTACTCGCGCTGGCTTTTTTCCATCTGGCGCTTGACGCGACCGCGGATGCGCTTTTCCACCTGAAGGATGTCGAGTTCGGTTTCCAACTGACCGAGAAGTTTCTCCAACCGATCGCCGACCTCGAACAGTTCGAGAACCTCCTGCTTCAACTCTAGCTTGAGCGGCAGATGGGCGGCGATGGTGTCGGCCAGCCGGCCTGCTTCCTCGATACCGGCGAGCGAGGTCAGAATCTCCGGGGGGATCTTCTTGTTCAGCTTCACGTACTGGTCGAACTGGGCCAAAATCGCACGCCGCATGGCTTCGATTTCATGGTTGCCGCGCTCGTCGGTGACCACCGGCGTCACTTCAGCCGTAAATACGGTTTTCAGATCTTCGACGTGCTCCACCCTGGCGCGCTGCGCACCTTCCACGAGCACCTTGACGGTGCCGTCCGGCAGCTTGAGCATCTGCAGAATATTGGCGACGCAACCGATCTGGTAAAGATCCTCGATTTCCGGCTCATCCTTGGCGGCGGATTTCTGCGCCACCAGCAGGATGCTCTTGCCGCTCTCCATGGCCATTTCCAGCGCCTTGATCGACTTCGGTCGGCCCACGAACAGAGGAATGACCATATGGGGAAACACCACCACATCGCGCAGAGGCAATAGCGGAAGTTGCAGCTTCTCTTGGGGGAGATCGAGTTCGCCTGACATAGGCTTGTCCTTTAGGTTGATACGTGGAGTCCCAGATGGGGGTACCCTGCCAGAAATTCAAGGGTGCGCGCCCTCCCGGGCGAGCACCCCCGCATTCGGTTAGTTCGACCCGGAAACCTTCGGCTGGTCGGCGTAGATCAGAATCGGCTGGGTATTACTGTCGATCATGTTCTCGTCGATCACCACCTTGGTGACGTTTTCCAGGGTCGGCAGTTCGTACATCGTATCGAGCAGCACGTGTTCAAGAATGGAGCGCAGGCCACGAGCACCGGTTTTCCGCTTCAACGCGCGCTTGGCGATCGCCTGTAGCGCGCTCGGGCGGATTTCCAGTTCCACGCCTTCCATTGCAAACAGTTTCTGATACTGCTTGATCAGCGCATTCTTGGGTTCAATGAGAATCTCGACCAGGGCGACCTCGTCAAGTTCCTGCAAGGTGGCAATCACCGGCAAGCGGCCGACGAATTCCGGAATCAGGCCAAACTTGATCAAATCTTCAGGCTCCACCTGCTTCAAGGTCTCGGTGACGTCCTTGGTGTCCTTGCTCTTGACCTGTGCGCCGAAGCCGATACCCGACTTTTCCGAACGATTGCGGATCACCTTGTCCAGTCCGTCGAAGGCGCCGCCGCAGACGAAAAGGATGTTGGAGGTATCGACCTGGACGAAATCCTGATTCGGGTGCTTGCGCCCGCCCTGCGGCGGCACCGCCGCGGTGGTGCCTTCGATCAGTTTAAGCAACGCCTGTTGCACGCCTTCGCCGGAAACATCGCGGGTAATCGAAGGATTGTCGGACTTGCGCGAAATCTTGTCGATTTCGTCAATATAAACGATGCCCTGCTGGGCCTTTTCGACGTCGTAGTCGCACTTCTGCAACAGCTTCTGGATGATGTTCTCGACGTCCTCGCCGACATAACCGGCTTCGGTGAGGGTCGTCGCATCGGCCATGACGAAGGGAACGTTCAACAAGCGGGCCAGCGTCTGGGCGAGCAGCGTCTTGCCGGAGCCGGTAGGGCCGATGAGCAGGATGTTGCTTTTCGCCAGTTCGACATCCTCGTTGCCGCGCTGCTGATGGCGCAGGCGCTTGTAGTGGTTGTACACCGCTACCGCAAGAATGCGCTTGGCATCGCTCTGGCCAATTACGTACTGATCGAGGATGGCGGCGATTTCCTTCGGTGTGGGCAGGTCGCCCGAGGCCTTGCCTCCCTGCTCTGCGGCAACCTCATCGCGGATGATGTCGTTGCACAACTCGATGCATTCGTCACAAATGAACACGGACGGACCGGCAATCAGCTTCTTGACTTCGTGCTGGCTCTTCCCACAGAAGGAGCAGTAGAGCAGCTTTTCATTGCCCGTTTTTTTGTCCGACATCGTTCTTCTCCGTTTATTTCGTCGTTTCGTCGCGGCTCGTCAACACCCGATCGACCAGACCGTAGGCCACTGCAGCATCAGCGGAGAGGAAATTGTCGCGATCGGTATCCCGTTCGATACGCTCGATATCCTGGCCGGTATGGGCAGCCAGCATCTCGTTGAGCTTCTGCTTCAGGTAGAGAATTTCCTTGGCGTGGATTTCGATGTCCGAGGCCTGCCCCTGGAATCCGCCCAGCGGCTGATGGATCATCATCCGCGAATTGGGTAGCGCAAAGCGCTTGCCCTTCGCGCCTGCCGTCAGGAGGAATGCCCCCATGCTTGCCGCCTGGCCCACGCACAACGTCGAAACGTCGGGCTTGATGAATTGCATGGTGTCGTAGATCGCCATGCCGGCCGTCACCGAACCGCCCGGAGAGTTGATATAGAGGTGAATATCCTTGTCCGGGTTTTCCGATTCGAGGAAAAGTAGCTGTGCCACCACGAGATTGGCCGTGACGTCGTTGACCGGACCAACAAGAAACACGACGCGTTCGCGCAGCAGTCGGGAGTAGATATCATAGGCGCGCTCACCGCGGCCGCTGGTTTCGATAACCATCGGCACCAGGCCGAGAGCCTGTGGATCCATATGTTGCTGCGTCATGTCGTGTTCCCTACATTGCCGTGAAGGCATCATGCCCCATTACCCATCAACTCGTCAAAAGCCACCGCCTTTTCGCTGACCTTGGCCACCGACAGCGCCCAGTCCACCACATTGTTCTCGGTAGCCAGCGACTCCGCTTCCTGCAGACGCTGCGGCTGCGAGTAGTACCAGCGCACGACTTCCTGCGGATCCTCGAAGGTGGCGGCGAATTCGTCAATCACCGCACGCACTTGCTCGGGCTTCGGCTTCAGTTCCTTGGCTCTGACCACTTCAGCAAGAATCAGGCCGAGCTTGACGCGACGAGTCGACTGGTCGTTGAACCAGGAAGGATCGATCGGCATATTGGTCGGCATGCCGCGATTCTTGAAATCTTCGCGGGCCGCTTCGGCCATGTAACGGGCTTCCATATCGACCAACGACTTCGGCACGTCGATCGGATGGGCAGCCAGCAATGCTTCCATCACTTGGTTCTTGACCCTGGCCTGGAGGCGTTTTTTTACCTCGCGCTCCAGATTGGAGCGAATCTCGTCGCGCATCTTGCCCAGATCGCCGTCGGCCACGCCTAGCGACCTGGCGAAATCAGCATCGACTTCCGGCAGATTGGGCACCTCGACCTTTTTCACGACGATGTCAAAACGGGCGGTCTTGCCGGCCAGATCTTCCGCGTGATACCCCTCGGGGAAACCCACGTCGAAAGACTTGCTGTCGCCTTCGCTGACACCGACCAGAGCAGCATCGAAATCCGGCAGCATCTGGCCGCCACCGACCACCACCACAAAATCCTCGGCCTTGCCCCCGTCGAACTCGACGCCGTCGATGCGACCGGTGAAATCAATAGTCACCTTGTCGTCCTTGGCTGCCGGGCGGGCGGCAGGGCCGAACACGGTGCGCTGCTGGCGCAGTACTTCGAGGGTCTTGTCCACCTCGGCATCGCCGACGGCCAGCACGGCCTTTTCAATCTCCGAACTCGACAGGTCGCCCAGCACCACCTCGGGGAACACCTCGAACACGGCGGAAAACTCGATATGGGCTTCGCTGCCGCCCACTTTCGGCTCGAACCGGGGATAGCCGGCCACCTTGAGGTTCTGTTCGCGCACCTTCTCGCCGAAAGTACGCTCGACGGCGGCGCCAATGGCTTCTGAGCGCGCCTGCGGGCCGTATTGCTGGGCCACCAGCTTGAATGGCACCTTGCCGGGACGGAAACCGGCCATCTTCACGGTTTTGGAAAGCTGCTTGAGGCGCTGATCAACCTCGCGCTCGATATCTGCATTCGCCACGATCATGTCGATGCGGCGCTCCAGCGCGCTGGTTTGGGTCTGTTCCTGAGTCATGGTGAGAAAATTCCTGAAAGCGAAGGCTTGAAAAACCGCGGCAGCGGAAAAGTCGCAGACAACTACATGGTTATCCGGGCAAAGCGCCCATACGCCGCCAGTGGGAAACGGGAGCGGATTCTACCATCCTGGGCGCATCCTTCCCTGCCCCCGGCTTGCGTCGCCGCGGGGTACTCCCGTCCGTGTTGATATCATGTACGCCCCAAACAGGAGAGACCCCATGCAAGCCGCGAATCCACATCGCTCCGCCGCCGCCGAGGGGCAGCGAACCCAAAGCACAAAACCCGACGAATTCCTTCATCCGACCTACTTTCTCGACTGCGACCACCCGGCGATCCGGGAGTTCGCCATAGAGCGAACCGCCGCGGCAAAAAGCGACATCGAAAAAGCCATCGCCCTGTTTTACGCCGTGCGCGACGAGATCCGCTACGACCCCTACAGTTTCGAACTGGCCCCAGCCCATTTCCGTGCCAGCCAGACCCTGAAACAGAAATTCGGCTGGTGCGTCACCAAAAGCGCGCTGATGGCGGCGCTCTGCCGCGCCTGCGGCATTCCTGCCCGGGTCGGCTATGCCGACGTGCGCAACCACCTGACCTCGCCCAAACTGATGGAACTGATGCAAAGCGAAGTCTTCATCTTCCACGGTTATGTCGAAATATGGCTGGAGCAACGCTGGGTCAAGGCGACCCCGGTGTTCGACCGCCGCTTATGCGACCGTTTCGGCGTCGTCGCGCAGGAATTCGACGGCCGTGCGGACTCGCTGTTCCAGCAATTCGACGCCAGCGGCCGCAAGCACATGGAATACGTCAACGATCGCGGCGTCTACGACGACATACCGCATTGCGAGATCATCGCCGAAATGGGCATCGCCTATCCGCGCCTGATTACCTTTGCCGAAGGAAAGCCGCAACAAAAGGGTTTCAGCGGCGCCGTCCCCGACGCGTTTACCGCCTAATCCCAGGCAAGCAGCTACCGTACTGTGCCCGCCCGCCCTGCGCTCAACCTGATCGGCCCGGGCCGCCTCGGCCGAACGCTGACGCGGTTGCTGCGCGAAGCGCAATGCATACGGGTCGGCGCGGTACTCGGACGCTCCGCGGAACGGGTGACCGATGCCGTCGGCTTCATCGGGGCCGGCCGGGTTGCGCACTGGGATACGCTGCCAGCGGCCGAGTTAACCCTGCTGGCGACACCCGACGATGCCTTGTCCGAGGTCGTCGCTGCGCTCGCCGCCCGCGGCACCCTGCGTCGCGGCGATGTCGTGTTCCATTGCAGCGGCGCCCTGTCGAGCGCCGCCATGCAGCCTCTGTCTGCGCTGGGCGCAGAAATCGCCAGCATTCACCCACTGCGCTCGTTTGCCGATCCGAGCTTGGCGACTAGCGATTTTTCCGGCACCTACTGCGGCTACGAAGGCAGTCCGACGGCGCTCGCCGCACTCCTGCCGTTATTCGAACGACTGGGCGCCCACTGCTTTGCGATCGATGCGAGCCGCAAAATTTTGTACCATGCCGGCGCCGTGCTGGCCTGCAACACCCTGACCGCCTTGAGCGAGGCGGCACTGCGCAGCATGGAAGCCGCCGGCGTGACACGCGATATTGCGTGGCCGGCGCTGCGGCCGCTCATCGACGGAACCCTGTCCAACATTGACCGGCTGGGCGCCCGCCGGGCGCTCACCGGCCCGGTCGCCCGCGGCGACGCAACGACTGTCGCGCGTCAGTACGCGGCGCTGGAGGCGCTCGATCCGCAACTCGGCGCCATTTACCGCAGTCTCAGCGCACTCGCTGTGGAACTTGCGGCGCCCTCGCTGAACCCGGACCAGCGCACCGCGCTGTGCGACACGCTCGGCAAGCGAGACGAGCGGTAGGACTATGCAATCCCGGATACGCACAACGGATGGAGTAGGAGTACCCTCCGTATCATCCCAGCATATAAATCGCCAAAGCACTCTGCCATGACCCTTCAGGCTGAACTCCGCCGCGTCATCTACGCCCTGTCCGACGCCCTCGACCTCGTCGGCGTCGACGACGTCGCCCATGGCAAGCGCGTCGGCGTCATGGCCGCGGAGTGCGGCAAAGCCCTGGGCCTGCCAATCGCAGAAACCACGTTCCTGTTCGACCTCGGCATGCTGCACGACATTGGGGTTTCCTCGACCATGACGCATCGGAATCTGGTTGGCGAGTTCGACTGGGACGGCGCACAGCTCCATGCAGAAACAGGCTACAACACGGTCCGTGACTTCCCGCCGCTGGCCCGGATGGCGTTGCCGATACGCTATCACCATACGCATTGGGACAAACTTGCCGCCCTCGCTCTCGAACCCTCGGTAACACGTGCCGCCAATCTGATCTTTCTGGTGGATCGTGTGGACGCCCTCGCCGCGCCGTATTTTCGCAACAACACCGTACTGATGCACACAGCGGAAATTCGCGAACGGATTCAACACCTTTCGGGGAGCTACTTCGCGCCGGAGCTGGTGCAAGCCTTTCTCGATGCGTCGCAGGCCGTGGCCTTCTGGCTGCAACTCGAACCACGCTCAATCCAGAGCTACTTGCGGGAGGCACTCAACCAAGGTGAAATCTATCGGGCCTCGATCGCGGAACTCAAGCAACTGGCGGAAATCTTTTCCCGCATCGTCGATGCCAAGAGCCCCTTTACCGCTGAGCATTCGCTCGGTGTCGCCCGGCTTGCGCGCTTTATTGCCGAAAAAATGGGCGTATCCGAAATCAATTGCGACAAACTGGAGATCGCCGGCCTGCTGCACGACCTAGGCAAACTGCGCGTGCCCGACGAAATTCTCGACAAACCCGGCAAGCTCGATCCGCGCGAACGGTTGATCATCAACACCCACAGCTACGAAACCTTTCAAATCCTGCACGGCATCGAAGGCTTCGAAGAAATAACGCCCTGGGCGGCCTACCACCACGAAGAGCCCGGCGGTCGCGGCTACCCGTTCCGTCTGCACGCCGAAGATCTGCCGCTGGAAGCGCGCATCCTGCGCGTGGCCGATATTTTCCAAGCCCTGGCGCAGGACCGGCCCTACCGTACCGGCCTAACAGCCGAAGAAGTGCTCCCGCTGCTGGACGATTTTGTCGCCAACGGCCGCGTGGATGCCGACATAGTCGCCATCGTCAGAGTTCATCTGGATGAGGCGATATATGCGGCACGCCCCGCACTCCGGCACAGCTAGACGCAGGAAAGGGACCGCAAAGTCGGGGCGGAGGCTTATGCGGCCGCACTGCACTGGCAGTGCAGCAACTCCTCGAACCGTTCCAGCGTGACTGGCCGGCTGAACAGGTATCCCTGGAAAGCCAGGCAGCCGTAGGCCTGTAGAAATTCAAATTGCTGCCCGGTTTCAACGCCTTCGGCAATCACCTCCATACCGAAGATTCGGGCCATGCCCATATATCCGAGACTTCGAGCGGAACCATCGCTCAGGATGGGAGTTGGCGTGAAGCCGAGACCGAGAGATAGGGTGGTTGGTGCCTCTGATGGGACTCGAACCCACGACGGAAGAAATTACAACTTAATAATTCAATATGGTCGCATAGTCTAAAAAGGGGATTGCCCACGAATGACCCTTAGCAGGACAACAACAATAGCGATCACCAGCAGAAGGTGAATAAATCCTCCAAGCGTGTAGGAGGTGACCAAGCCAAGCAACCATAAAATTATCAGGACAAGCGCAATCGTATAAAGCATGACGGTACCTCTTCCAATTTATGTCAACGATACGACGATGTGCCGGCTATCTCATGCTGGTGCGTCTCGCGGCAAGCGTCGGAAGGAACGTTGTTTTCTTATTGAAAACAACTCGACTCAATGCTGGCCGAAGCGGACCTTCGCATCGCTCAGGCATAAATCCTTGACGTTACCGGCCAACGCCTGGCATTTCTCCTTGGCCACCGCATAGTCTGCGTCGCGCCCATCCGATGCCGCATCGTTATGCGCCTCGACCGCCTTGTCCATCGCCTTTGTGTTCGCAGCAGCAGATTTATCGATCGCCACGACGTCGGCTTTTGAAGTCTTCATCTGCGCTTTGGCATTCGCCATTTCGTGAATTTCTGCCGCTTTCGCCTCCTTCACACAAACGTCCTTATCGTTACCCGCCTTGTCATCGCACTTTTCCATGGCGACTGAAAAATCGGCCTTGGCCCTGGCGATGCGGACGTTATAGCGGGTCTTGATCGTAGGCATGTAACTGTCGTCCAACTCGGCCTTGTCTACACTCCGGTTTCCTTTCGCTTCCGCAACGCAGATATCGTTGGCGTTCCCTGAAAACGAGCCGCATCCATCCTGGGCTGTCTTGTATTTGGCGTCGATATTTTTCTCAAGCGATTTATAGTGACCCTTTGACATGCTCTCCGCCATTGCACCGCCGTTAAAAACAAGGCCGATAGCAATGGCAATCGCACTGATATTGATATATTTCATGATTTTTCCTTAAATAAATTGGATTGCTAGGTACAAGACATGCGAACGTTGCACGTTGTGCCGGCGAATACTATTCCCGCACAATCCTTCGCTCTGTCCGCTGACGCACATAGCGGCGACATCACCGCTCTCCGTCACTTATCTGCGCGGAGAAATGTCCTCCTTCGTCCTCCCAAAGATCCTCTGCAGAATTGTCGGAGAGATCGAAGCAGCGTGCCGCTTGACCCCAGTCGACAATCGACCACCAGGCTTTGAGGTAATCGGCGCGGCGATTTTTATATGACAGATAATAGGCATGCTCCCATACGTCGTTCAGCAATATCGGGAAGCGGTCCTGCATCATTGGGTGGTCATGGCCGGACGTGGTAATCACCTCAAGCCGGCTGTCCTCCTGACGGGTTCGAACCAACCAAACCCATCCAGACCCAAAAAATTTGGCACCTTCGTCCTCGAATCTAGACTTGAATTTTTCGATGCTGCCGAAGTCGCGATTGATCGCTTCGCGCAATTGCCCTCGGGGCTCGCTGGGCGCACCCGATTTCATGGCTCGCCAAAACATGCTGTGATTGACGTGGCCTCCGGCGTTGTGCCGCACCGAGGGTCTGATTTCCTCCGGCACCTTGTCCAGATTGCGCAGCAACCATAACGCCGACGAATTCCACAGTTCAGGAAACCCTGCCAATGCGCCGTTCAACTCTTCCACATAGCGCCCATGGTGGACATCATGGTGCAGCTTCATGGTTCGCGCATCGATCCACGGCTCCAAGTCAGCATAGCCAAATTTCAAAAGCGGGAGTCGATGCTTTTTCAAGGCCGTTGTAGCGGGAGGCACGCATTCACGGGTAGATTCATTCACGGCACGGCTCCCGGCAAGGAACATCGAAATTATCGGCCAGCGGCCAGATCTAGCATTCTGACAGGGGCATATCGCCCCCGTAGTTTGAAAGGTTACGCAGACATGAAGGCTTCTTCCGTTCGCTGACGCACACAATTTCCAGCAGCGACTTCTTCGTCTGCCGATGTCGATAGAGTCCGGAAAGTGCCTAAGTATTCGCTCTAAAACGTTTTGATTTCACTGAGAAGAACCTCGTTTCCCCGCACCACCACGGCGCACTGCCCGCAGAACATATGCCATGCCACGGATATGTTCGTTATCGCACAGAGCGCCAAGCTGGCCGTGATACTCTGCGAAACAAGGGCGGTCCATTCGGCCAGGTTTGTGTAGTCCCTCAGTTGTGACCGACTCTTGGGAGTTCACCTATGCACTCACCCCATCACCCGAAGCAAAATCATCTGCTCGCCGCTCTGCCAGCGATTGAATTCGAGCGTTTATCGGCGCATCTAGAACTGGTCAAACTGCCACTCGGCGAGGCTCTCTACGAGTCCGGCGGACGTCTGCAACACGTCTACTTTCCGACGACGGCAATTGTCTCGCTGCTCTACGTCATGGAAGACGGTGCGTCGGCTGAAATTGCCGTGGTCGGCAACGAAGGTATCCTCGGCATTTCGCTGTTCATGGGCGGAGAAACCACACCGAGCCGCGCCGTCGTACAGAGCGCGGGATACGGCTATCGACTGAAAGCGCAACTGCTGAAAAACGAATTCAATCGCGCCGGGCCGGTGCTGCACCTACTATTGCGCTACACCCAGGCGCTGATTACGCAGATGGCGCAAACCGCGGTGTGCAATCGACACCACTCGGTGGAACAGCAACTCTGCCGTTGGCTGCTGTTGAGTCTCGACCGCCTTCCCGACAATCAACTGACCATGACCCAGGAATTGATTGCCAACATGCTCGGCGTACGCCGCGAAGGCGTCACGGAAGCAGCCGGGAAATTGCAGCGCGAGGGCCTGATTCGCTACAGCCGCGGCCTCATTGTCGTGCTCGACAGACCCAGACTGGAGCAAGCGGTATGTGAGTGTTACGCCGTAGTGAAGAAAGAGTACGACCGGCTGCTCGCGGATATCCCCCATGCCGAATCCTTTCAGGTCGTCGGAAAATCCACGCGCTAGAGGGCCATTTGAAATGGCCGATAGCTATTTCCAGCTTCACGTCCATCGCCCTTCGTAGTACTCCAACTTCGCCGCAAACGATTTTCCTCGCCAGCGCACACCAATGCGCATCGATAACTAGCCCCTCCTTAGAACAGCAGGACGAGAACCACCAACACTGACCCACGCTCGCCACACCCTATGTATCAGAGTTACTTTGGCCTTGCCGAAGCCCCCTTCTCCATCGCACCCGATCCGCGCTATCTCTACTTGAGCCAGCGCCATCAGGAGGCGCTCGCACATTTGCTTTATGGAGTAAATGGCGGCGGTGGATTTGTTCTACTCACCGGAGAGATAGGGGCAGGAAAAACTACCGTATGCCGCTGCCTGCTCGAGCAGATACCCGAGACCTGCGATGTCGCCTACATCTTCAATCCGAAACTGACGGTTGGGGAATTGCTATCAACGATCTGCGTCGAATTCGGCATCGTCTATCCGGAAAACACCACAAGCGTCAAAGTATTCGTCGATTGCATCAACGCGTACTTGCTGGATGCCCACGCCAAAGGCAGACATACGGTACTGATTATCGACGAGGCGCAAAACCTGTCCTCTGTCGTGCTGGAACAAATGCGACTGCTTACCAATCTTGAAACGAATCAACGCAAGCTGTTGCAGATCATTCTGCTGGGCCAGCCCGAGCTGGCGACAATGCTGGAGCGGCCGGAACTGCGGCAATTGGCACAAAGAATAATTGCCCGCTATCACTTGGGGCCATTAAGTAAAACCGAGGTTGCCGCCTACGTGCGCCATCGCCTCGAAATTTCGGGCACCCAGCGCCCGTTGTTTCCAGCCGGTTTATTCAGCCGCCTATACCGCATGAGCGGAGGCATTCCCCGTGTCATCAATGTGCTTTGCGACCGTGCATTGCTGGGTGCCTATGTACAGGGTAAGGAGCAAGTGAATCGCGCGACCCTGGCACAAGCAGGGCGCGAAGTGTTCTATCAAGGGCCGCGGCCGCGGCGCAGTCTGCTACTCCCGCTTATTTCCATCTTATTTCTGGTGGCCGGCGCCGCACTGTGGGAAACAGCAGCTCGTTTGAACCTATTGGAATCGCAATCGGAAACCCCGCAAGCAACGATTGCGGGGCATACCGCGCCAACCAAACCAGCCACCACGGCAAAGCCTGTGGTAACGCTACCGGAATTCCTGGAATGGCCAGACAACGAACCGCGCTCACGCAGCCAGGAGATCGCCTATGCCGCATTGTTCAAGGCCTGGGGGGCCGATTATCAAAGTGGCGATGCGTGCCAGCTGGCGAAGGGACTCGGATTGCGTTGCCGCAGTGCGCGCGACGGATTGGATGAACTGCGCCAATTCAACCGACCCGCCATATTGCAAATGCGCGACGCGCTGGGACAGGGTTACTACGCGACATTGACCGGATTGGACGCTACAAGCGCCACCTTCATCATCAACGATACGACTAGAACCGTCGCGCTTGGCGCATTGGCGACACAATGGTCCGGCTATTACACGCTTCTTTGGCGAATTTCACCCGATGCACCAAGGACGATCAGCCAGGGGGAGCGCGGCCCTGCGGTGAAGTGGCTGAACCAGAAGCTCGCCCAGGCACAAGGACGGGAAGAAGAATCCGACAGCGACCCGACGGTAGACGCGGCCTTGATCCGCCGAATAAAGCAGTTTCAGCTCGCCCAGGGATTGGTGCCTGACGGATCGCTGGGTCCCAAGACGCTGCTGCGTTTGAGTAGCGTTGCGGATCAAACGGCGCCGCGACTATCACACATGCAACGCGGTAAATAGCCATGTCGTACATCCTCGATGCGCTCCGAAAGTCGGATCAGCTACGTCAACGCGGTGCGACGCCGAAGCTGCTGGCGCTCCCGGCGGCGATCACAGAACCGCGACGGTCCTCGGCGACCGTTTATGGCGCAATCGCGATCGTTCTACTCGGTGCCGGCGTTGTGATCGGCAGCTTGCGCCCATGGCATATTGAGCCACCCGTCCCGGCTGAAGAAGCCATCGCCATTCCCCGGCCGGTCAATTCAGATCCGCGCCCAGTGGAACCTCCGCCAGTCAAGCAGGAATTGCTCGCCAAGGTGATGCAGGAACCGCCACCTCAGATGCCAATCGCCAAGGCCCCGTCAAAGGCGCTATCAATACCAGCGCCAGGAATACCGCTTAGTGCCGCACTCGGCGATCCCGCTGCGGAAAACGAAGCAATCGCCATGGACGAACTGCCGCTTTCAGTGCAGCAGGATCTTCCAAAAATGGCGATTTCGCTTCATGCCTATTCGCGTAGACCCGAAGACCGCCTCGTCAGCATCAACAACCGCTTGTTACGGGAAGGCGGCAATCCGGCACCCGGCGTCCGCCTGGAGCAGATCACCCCTGACGGCATGATCCTCAGTTACAAGGGATATCGTTTCCGTCGCGGAGTGCAGTAGGAGCGAGGCTCCATTTTCTCCGCACGAATAGGGCGGATGAACGACCACGGCAAACCCGCATCTTCAACTCCATGCGCGATATCGCCGGCCCGGCAATATGTCTCATCTTTGTACGCCAACGCACAGAGATGAAGGGAGTACTGGGCTATGGTCATCATCACGTCCCCACAGCATTTTGAGGTGGCGGCGCTACCAGCCCGATCCATCACAGGAGACAATCATGACTACCATACTCAAAAAGACGATTTGCCGATTTTTAGCCATTGCAATGATGATGCTGCCCTTCCAATACGGGCAGGCAGGCATGATCGGAACGGATCAGGTGAATTCTGCTTCCACCGCTCAGGCCGACCGCAGCGTCGTATTGAATTTCCTCAACCGAGCAGAGACTGTGGGCCAATTCGAGGCGCTAGGCCTCGACACGCAGACCGCCTTGAATCGTGTTGCGGCAATGAGCAACGACGAAGTCAAGACGCTCGCAGGCAAGGTCAACGCCGTCCCGGTCGGCGGCGATGGCTTGGTCGCCATCATCCTCGTCGTATTCTTCATCTGGTACTTTGCGTTCCGCCGCTAGAGCACGCGCAATGCAACCGCATCGATCCGCGGAATGAACCAAAATACGGCGGTGCCGCATTCGGCCATTTCGCTTGGACACAGCGCCCGCTTAATCGCGGGCGTTTTTTTCCTTCTGGCAATACTGAGCGGTTGCGCATCAATGGTTCCGCAGACCATGAGGCTGCGCGATACCTGGCCAACAGCCGTCCCCGTACGGATGGAACTCAGGGACGTACCGTTTTACCCCCAACAAGAGTATCAATGCGGTCCTGCCGCGCTTGCGACAGTGCTGGCCAATACGGGGGCAACAGTCGCGCCAGAAGAACTCGTCGCCCAAGTCTATCTACCGGCGCGCAAAGGCAGCCTACAGATCGAAATGCTGACCGCGCCACGGCATTACGGTCGCGTTTCCTATCCGCTTGCGCCGCGCTTCGACCATCTGTTGCGCGAAATCGCCGCAGGTAACCCCGTCATCGTTCTACAGGATATCGGCATTGGTCCGATCACACGCTGGCATTATGCGGTCGTTGTCGGCTTCGACTATCCGGCGGGTGAGTTGTACTTTCGTTCGGGCGAGAAAAAACGTCTCGCCATCCCATTCACGATCTTCGAATACTCATGGAAGCAGAGCAATTACTGGGCAATGGTGGCGCTGCCGCCCGATCGCATTCCGGCAACGGCCAACGAGATCGATTACCTCGCCGCGATCTCCGCCATGGCGCGGGTCAGCGAGGTCAACGCCACGCTGACGGCCTACTCGACGTTTCTCGAACGCTGGCCGGATAACCTCACAGCCAGTATCAGCCTAGCAAATCAACACTACGCACTGGGAAATCTGAAGGAAACAAAACGTGTACTGGAAGACACTTACGTGCGCCACCCGAAGTCGGTGGTGGTATTGAACAATCTCGCTCAGACGCTCTCCGATCTGGGGCAAAACGACGAAGCGCTTGTGCTGATCGAACAGGCGGATAAACAAGGGGCGAATCCCTTTGCAGAGACGGTGCACGAAACCCACACGCTCATCCTGCAACGCTTGGACAAGCATCCTTAACGCCTCCGCCTTCGTCGCCATAGACAACGCATACCCCGCCCCCAATACAACGCAATCGAGACGCAGCGTAAAAGCGATGCTCTTTCAGGTAATCCGCATTCTGTACGGTAACGAACAGAACAACCCGCGCCATCCGCGCACCATGAACTCGCGATAGCCTAGATCGATCCGTATCTCGGGCTTCGATTTCAGATTCGCTTTCTGAAAATTTTCTGCTCACTACGACGCAATAACCGCAAGGACTGCCCGCGACACGATTCCCGTTTGATGTTGTTGATCGTAGTTAACAACGAATTTCGGGAACTACTTAAAGGAATACCAAAATGACACAAATGCGCCGAAATTTTCTCAACATCCTTCTCGTGACAGCTGCCACATTCTCTCTCGGCACGCTCAGCGTTCCGGCTAACGCAGCCAGCGCAGAAGACCTGAATAAGGATTCAGCTCAAGCGCTGCAAACCTTATACAAGAGCAATCCGTTTGCTGAAAAAATCTCGAAGAATGCCAAGGCAGTGTTGATTTTCCCGAAAATCATTAAAGCCGGACTCGTTTTTGGTGGCAGCTACGGCGAGGGCATATTGACCAAGGGTTCGAAATTCTCCGGTTACTACAACTCCGTTTCCGCATCCTGGGGCTGGCAGGCAGGCGCCGAGTCGTATGGCTATGTCGTGTTTCTCATGAGCGACAAAGCAGTGAAATACCTGGACAAGTCGAAAGGATGGGAATTTGGTATCGGGCCGACCGTCGTCGTCGTTAATGAAGGCGCCGCCAAGAATCTATCCTCTTCGACATTGAAGGACGATGCATACGCCTTCATTTTCGACCAGCAAGGCCTTATGGCCAGTCTCAGTATCGAAGGCACCAAGATTTCCCATATCAAGCGTTAATTTGAAAAAAACTTGAGTCCGGCCACCGCGTGATTGACCCTCACCGTCATTCACGCGCCATGGCCCATATCGATCGCCCAATTTCACAACTTACGCAGGCACATTAAGTGCCATAGGTGATAACAATGACGAAATTTTCCAGGAATATCGCAGCAGGATTTTCGATGATTCTTTTGACCATGGCGCTCTCTGCCTGCCAAAAACAAGAAGGTCCGGCAGAACGCGCGGGAAAGGAAATCGACAAAGCCGTCGATAACACCGGACGCAGCATCGAAAAAGCCGGCGAGAAAATGCAGGACACGGCAAAGGGGGACAAGAACTAAAAAAGTTGCAAGCGGCAACGTTGTTCTTGACCTGCGCGGCGTTTCCATGAACGTGCACCTTGGGGCATGCCAGCGGCCCTTGCGCATTCTGCCGATTATCCGCGGTGAGCCGCGCCTATCCGTTCGAACGGGCAGAATAGGTCTGGCAATTTGGTGGCGATCCCGGCCTCCTGGAAGACGAAAACACGGGAGCCGAGCAGAACGCGTAGCACCCTTCAACGAGATCACAATCCGCCACTCCAACTGCGCCGCTTATGCATACCCACGACTCGAAAACCGGACCCGAACAAGATCAAATCAGCCAGAATATAGAGGCGGTTCTGGAGTTCTACACGCGGGAAGAACAAAAAATCAGCCGTTCACAACGGATACTCGAACGCCTCAGCAACTTTATCGGACAGCCGGTTTTTCTTGGCTTCATTCTGCTCTTTGTCGCGCTCTGGACACTCGCCAATACCGCATTGCGTCAGCTTGGCCGGATCGAATTCGACCCGGCACCGTTTCTTTGGCTTCAGGGAATCGTCGGTCTGGGCGCGTTGCTGACCGCAACCGTGGTACTGATTAAGCAGAATCGGCTCGCCAGGCTTGAAGAACAACGGGCCCACCTGGATCTGAAAGTCACGTTGTTAATCGAGCAGAAGGCTGCCAAGCTCATCGAGCTGGTGGAAGAGTTGAGGCGCGACTTGCCCAATGTCAGGAATCGCCATGATGCCGAGGCAACGGTATTGAAACAGTCGATGAATCCGAATCAGGTACTTGCCGCGCTGGATGAACTACAGCCGGCACAGGCAGACGACCCTTTGGAACCACCGGCACGGATAATTCAGCCTTGACCAGAGGCCAAGCCGACTGATCAACAGTCATGCTTTTACATCCCGTGACTCCGCAACAAACCGCAGTGAAAATAGGCGTTGACGCCATCCGAGGTCATCGCGATGGCCCAAAGATTTCTGCGGAACAGCTGCACGGCGTTCGGTGCTCCGACCTATGTGCGTTGTCGCACATACCTCCCCCGGCTAAGCCGGTATAAGTCCACCGCCACCCTTAGCAAGGTGCGGTTCCCCCAAAACGGTGGAACCATGATCTTCCCCCACCGGCCCGGGAAGTGCAGCACCATCGTCCGGTCGTTAAACGACTATCAAGAACATCATGTCCGCCCTCGGAATCGGCTCCCCCTTTATCAACGCGATCGGCATGGCCGACGGCACCACCGAAGTACTCCGACAGAAGGCCCTTCTAAAAACAGGAGCATTGCAGAACGCGATTCTCACCAGCGCCAATTTTTCCATCATCGCTACCGACGAGAAAGGCATCATCCAGTTATTCAACGTCGGCGCCGAACGCATGCTCGGCTACATGGCGGCCGAAGTCGTGAACAAGATTAGTCCGAGCGACATTCATGATCCACAAGAAGTGATGGCGCGCGCGCAGGTACTGAGCCAGGAGCTGGAAACTCCGATTGCTCCCGGGTTCGAAGCCTTGGCCTTCAAGGCTTCGCGCGGTATCGAAGACATCTATGAACTAACTTATGTCTGCAAAGACGGCAGCCGATTCCCGGCTATCGTGTCGATTACCGCCTTACGCGATGACTATGACGAAATTATCGGATACCTGTTGATTGGCACCGACAATTCAGTGCGCAAACGCGTCGAACTTGAATTGCATGAGGCAATGGCTGCCGCGGATAAAGCCAACCGCGCAAAAACGGACTTTCTCTCCGGCATGAGCCATGAATTGCGGACGCCGCTCAATGCCATCCTCGGCTTCGCCCAGCTCATGGAGTCCGGCACGCCTGCGCCGACACTGGCGCAGAAGCGAAACCTCGACCAGATACTCAAGGCCGGGTGGTATTTGCTGGAATTGATTAACGAAATACTCGATCTTGCGCTTATCGAATCAGGCAAGGTCATTCTGTCGCGCGAGCCTGTCTCTCTGGTTGAGGTGATGCTCGAATGCCGCGCCATGATCGAGCCACAGGCGCAGAAGCGAGGCATCGGCATGGCGTTTCCGCGATTCGAAATTCCCTATTTTGTCAAAGCCGATCGGACCCGCGTCAAGCAGATCCTGATCAATCTACTTTTCAATGCCATCAAGTACAACAAGCCAGGGGGCACTGTTGCCGTGGAATACAGCCTGAGTCCGCCGAATTCGATTCGAATCAGCATTCGGGATACCGGCTTGGGATTGGCTCCCGAACAGCTACTCCAACTATTTCAGCCATTCAATCGACTTGGACAGCAGGTCGGGGCGGAAGAAGGCACAGGCATCGGTCTGGTCGTAACAAAGCGGCTGGTTGAACTAATGGGCGGCATCATCGGGGCGGATAGCACGGTTGGCGTAGGTAGCGTGTTCTGGATCGAGTTGGGCCTGACGACGGCGCCGCAATTTGCAGTTCAGGAAGCCGGGCAGGCGGCACGAGTACGGCCGCAAATAGAAGATGGTGAGCCGCTGCACACACTACTCTATGTCGAAGACAATCCAGCCAATCTGGAGTTGGTCGAACAACTCATTGCCCGCCGTCCGGATCTGCGCCTGCTCACCGCAGCAGACAGCAGTCTTGGCATCGAATTTGCGCGCGCCTATCAGCCGGAGCTGATTTTGATGGACATAAACCTCCCCGGCATCAGCGGGATAGAAGCCATGAAAATCCTGCGCGCGGATCCGACGACGGCCCATATTCCCATCGTCGCACTCAGCTCCAACGCGATACCGCGTGATATCGAGAAAGGTCTTCATGCCGGTTTTTTTCGTTATCTCACGAAACCCATCAAGGTCGAAGAGTTCATGGATACGCTAGATGTGGCGCTGGGATTTGCACAAACGACAGCGCGGAAAACTACAGACGGCACAGCCCGCGGGATGGAATCATGAGGCTAGCCGGATCCGACATCCTCAACGCCAGCCTCCTGATCGTTGACGACCAAGAATCCAACGTCAGACTGTTGGAGCAAATGCTATCCGATGTCGGTTATGCCTGCGTTACCTCGACCATGAATCCGCACGAGGTTTGCGCACTGCATCGCAAGAACCACTATGACCTGATCCTGCTTGATCTACAGATGCCCGGCATGGACGGATTTCAGGTAATGGAAGGCCTCAAGACCAACGCAACGGACGGTTACCTTCCTGTACTGGTGATCACCGCACAACCTGGCCACAAACTGCGCGCCTTGCAGGCCGGCGCAAAGGATTTCGTCAGCAAACCTTTCGATCTGGTGGAAATAAAAACGCGCATCCACAACATGCTGGAGGTGCGCCTGCTGTACAAGAAGCTGGAGAACTACAGCAAGGTTCTGGAACAAACGGTGCAGGAACGAACCGCCGAGCTGCGCGAAAGTGAAGCCCGTTATCGCTGCCTTACCGAGTTGGCATCGGATTGGTATTGGGAGCAAGACGAGAACGGAGCCTTCACTCGGGTTTCCGGTCCGGTTCTGGAGATGCTCGGTATTCGCGTCGAATCGTTGGCAGGAGGTACCAGCGGGATTCTCGCGGACGGGTGGAACGAAAAACAGCGTAAGGAACTGCAAGCAACGATCGCCGCGCGACAGCCATTCCTTGATTTCATCTTCAGCCGCGTCAATGACGATGGTTCGTTGCAAACGTTTCGGGTAAGCGGGGAACCGATGTTCAACCGGTCTTCCCGCTTCATCGGCTACCGCGGAATCGGCGTCGAACAAATTGAAAGCAAGTAAGCATGCGATCCAGGGCCGAAGCCATGAACCCATTGACGATGCCGTCGCCCCATAATCCAAGCCAAAACCATCTTCTCGCCGCCCTGCCTACCGAGGAATTCGAACCGCTGGCGACGCACCTGGAGTTGGTCTCGATGCCGCTTGGCGAAATTCTCTACGAACCGGGTGAAAGGTTGCAGCACGCCTATTTCCCGACCACCTCCATCGTCTCCTTGCACTATGTCATGGAGTCTGGCGCCTCGGCCGAAACCGCCGGCGTAGGTAACGAAGGCGTCGTCGGCATGGCGCTGTTCATGGGCGGGAACACCACACCAAGCTCGGCCGTGGTGCAGACGGCAGGCCATGCCTACCGGCTGGAAGCCCGATTGCTGAGACAGGAATTCAACCGGGCCGGCTTGGTACAACGTTTGTTGCTACGCTACACCCAAGCGCTGATTACCCAGATGATGCAGACCGCGGCCTGTAATCGGCACCATTCGGTGGAACAACAACTGTGCCGTTGGTTGCTGCTTACGCTTGATCGGGCACCCTCTCGCGAACTGAAAATGACTCAGGAATTAATCGCCAGCATGCTCGGCGTGCGCCGCGAAGGCATTACCGAAGCCGCTGGAAATCTACAGGCTGCCGGCTATATCAGCTACCGCCGCGGCCATATCGCAGTGAACGATCGATCCGGGCTGGAGACTTGCGTGTGCGAATGCTACGGCGTGGTCAAGAAGGAAATGGACCGTTTGCTATCCGATGTGCAGTACCGGCAAGAAACATTGACGTTTTCCCAATAGCCAACCTCCCGACCATCGTCCGCAACACCGACCCGATCGATGGGCACACGCTGATCTGAATATTTTTTTCTCTATGTTCGCTGACGCGCAGACCGCCGTCGCGCGATAGCCGATGCTGCAATGATCGATCAGCCGGTATCTCCCGCTTTTGCTGGCAGTCAGATGGATGAAAAAAACAAGGCGGAGTACACGCACGTTATTCATCGAGACCCATCATGAAAACTCTAAAGTTCTCTCTAATGTTCCTGGCTTGTACTGCGGCAATTCCTGGCATGGCGCAAAACGCCTCACCGCAATGCGGCGCTACGAATCTGGATCCGGCGCGGAATGTGTTTACAGTCATTCGCCCCGAGGCAGGCGCCGTGAATCAACAATGCTTTCTCACGGTATACCCCAAAGGAGCGCAACCCGAACAAGCCCGCCAATTCCCAGCGTCTTACCTCGTCGAGGGTAACTATGTCATTGAGTTGAGCGGCGGTGGTGGCGGCGGCGCCGGCGGCGCGTTGAAAGACAAGGGGGGCGGTGGCGGCGGCGCCGGCGCAGCGCCATCGCGAACCCTGCAATATCTGACACCGGGCGTTTACAAGCTAACCCTGGGAACAGGGGGTGACGGCGGCAGCGCCAACGGCGGAACAACCAACAGCGGGAATCCCACCAGCCTGACGAATGCAAAAACCGGGCAACTGGTTTACGGATTCTCCGGTGCTGACATGTGGACGCAGGAGTCACAGGCCGCCAAAGGTGCCGGCCACGGCGGTGCCGCAACGGCTGGAGGCAGCAGCGGCGGCGATGGTGGAGACAGCGGTCCGCGGTCCGAGGAAGCGGCGGAATCCGGCGGGGCGTCGCAGACAGCGGGCTATGCTGGGAAACCGGGGCAATCCGGCAACGAAAACGGCCATAGCACGGAGACAACGACCGGCAGCGTGGTCCAGGCAAATGCAGGCGGCGGCGGCGGCGCGGGCGCGGGTAGCGGCGGTGCAGGCGAATCGGCAAACTCAAGTTCAGTTGCCGGGGTTGGAGATCTGGGCGGCGGCGGCGGCGGCGGACGCGGCGGCTTGAAAACGGCCGACCATGGAGGCCGCGGTGGACACGGCTATATCCGCCTAACGATGGCCGCCCCTGAACTACAAAGGGCCGCACCCGCTGCAAAAACCGTTGTGCTGACGCGGGTCGTTCAGCGCTATACCCTGTCCAGTGACACACTGTTCGGTTTCGGCCAGTCGAAGCTCAAGACAGGCGGCAACACACGGCTGGATGAGTTGGTCGATAAGCTTAAGGAAGTCAATATCGAACGGATCACCGCGACCGGCCACTCCGACCGTATCGGGTCGGAGGAAACCAACCAGAAAGTCTCCGAGCGTCGCGCCGACTCGGTGAAAGCCTATTTGGTCAGGGCCGGGACACCGTCCGATCGCATATCCGCAGTCGGCCTGGGCGAAACACGACCGGCAACCGGCCCCGATGATTGCTTGGGGCGCGCTACGCCTAAGGTCATCGCATGCCTGCAACCGGATCGTCGCGTCGAGATCGAAGTGGTCGGCACCAAGATCACGCCGTAACCGATCAGGACGCTCACGATACTGACGAAGCCCCGCATCGCGGGGTTTCTCCAACGGCCAACGGGTCGCACACACCGGAGCAAAAAAATGGAAACGCAAGCAAGCCCAAGCAAGTCTCTCCACCCGCTCATCTGGGTCGTAGGCATCGCCATAATTCTGTTCAGCGCCATCGGCATCGGCGCACTCATGGGCTGGATTCCGACTTCGACAAGCGGATCAGGCAACGCTTCCTTGCCAGAACAGCAGGCAGAAAACCTGCCCGTACCGGCGCCGGTAACAGCAAAAACACATAAGGCTCCGACTCGGCAGGCGACACGCCCCCCAGTGCAAGCAGCAGAAAGTGCCCCTGCGCGCACCAGCCAAGCCATCGCAAGGTGCTCTGAATGCGGTGTCATCGAGTCCGTGCGCGAGATCGAAACGAAAGGTGAGGGGTCCGGACTGGGCGCGGTCGGCGGCGGCGTAATGGGTGGCTTAATCGGTAATCAGGTAGGTGGCGGCCGCGGCAAGGATGTCATGACTGTAATCGGCGCCGTCGGTGGCGCCATGGCCGGCAACGAAGTCGAGAAGCGGACAAAGTCGACCAAAAGCTATGCCATCACGATTCGCTTCGATGACGGATCAAGCCGTGTGATCAGTGAAGCCAACGCTCCCATGTGGCGGGCGGGAGACAAGGTGAAAATCGTCAACGGCCTTATCCAGTCCAATAGCTGAAGACTCTCCCAGTCCAATCTTCTGAACAACTTGGAGCGCCAGTTCGATTGGATTAGACAATCTCAGCCCAAATGGGATGACGTGTTCAGCGTCTCCTGTTTGGCGTCTCCTGTTTGGCGTCTCCTGTTTGGCCTATCGCTACCGACTTATGCGCCAACCACTACCTTGTAGCATTCGCAGGCGGCGGCTTCGAGTCCTGGGCGATCAAGAACGACAATGTCGCCACGGCTGTAACTGATCAGATCGCGCTTCTGCAAAGCCTGGGCCGCCTTGGTAACACCAACCCGCCGTACCCCCAACATATGTCCGATGAACTCATGCGTCATATGAAAACGATCCGACTTCACCCGGTCATGCGTCATGAGCAACCAGCGGGCGAATCGCTTCTCTACTACATGGAAGCGATTGCAGGCAACGGTTTGCGATATCTGGGTCATCAGCGTGTTTGTATAACGATAAACCTCGCGCTGTAGCGGTAGGCTGAGCTTGAATTCCTTTTGGAAACATGCGGCCGACATGCGCAAGGCCGTCCCACTTCCCTGCACCAAGGCTTCAACGGACGACACAGTGTGTCCAAGCACCAAGGGAATGCCGATCAGCCCCTCGCTACCGATCAAACCCACCTCCAGCGCCAAGTGACCGTCAGCCAGCGCCAATAACGAAACCAGCGAGGTTCCTGGGAAGTAGACCTGGCGAATCGGTTCTCCCGGCACATAAAGCACTTCGCCAAAGGTCAAGGTGACCGGTTCGAGCGAGGAAAGAAGACGTTGATACTCCTTTCTGGGAATGGCGGAAAGCAGGCTGTTTTCGATCGAAGGAGCGCCCATGAGAGCATTTTCCGCAGGGTGTAAAGGATGCCGATCCTGAGCTCGACCGGCAACGCTGTCTGTTCGTTAGCGATCATATGACTCGCCCGGCGGTGGGCGACACCGCGGTGTATGTACGGCAACGCACAGCACACCATAAATGAATGGCGATAATCAAATCAGCGGATTGAAATAGTCTGCGCTCGATGCGCCGATGCCTTCATGTAGCGCGTTCGATGCTCCTATCCTGAGATGCCATTCAATTGGCGATTACTTTTCGGCGATACGCATATTCGTATAAAGGAACTCAAAATGAAAACGTTAGTCACTCGCAAACTGGTCGGTATTTCGCTTCTCTGCGTCGCCGCGCTGGCTGGCTGCGACAAGCCTGGACCCGCTGAAAATGTCGGGAAAAAGATAGACCAATCAGCCGACCGGGCGGGACAGAAAATCGGTAATGCCGTCGACAAGGTGGAAATCACTATGGCTGAGCAAAGCGAGAAGGCCGGCGTGGCGCTGGATGACGCTGCCATTACCAGCAAGGTAAAAGCCGCCATTTTTGCCGAGCCCGGTCTGCGCACACTACAAATCAGCGTCGATACCGTGAAAGGTGTCGTGACCTTAAGCGGATCAGTTGGTTCTCCGGCGGATAGCGACAGGGCGAAATCGTTGGCAACTGCGGTGGCGGGAGTGAAGGAAGTCAATAATCGACTGGTGCCACTGCCAATCAAATGAGCAGAGGCGGTCGCCCGTGGAAAAACGCACGGAGGCTGTAATTAACCGCCATGCAACGGATTAACGAATGCCAACGGGTCCAGCCAGAACTATGGCCAAGCGTTCCACATTGCCTCTCGGACCTTCATGAAATTGTCTCGTTCGCTCAAATGGAGCGCCGGTTTTTTTATCGCACTTGCCGTGCTGGCGGTTCTTTTCGTCTTTCTCTTTGGGTGGAACTGGCTGCGTGGCCCGATAGAGCGCATGGCGATGGAGAAGACCGGTCGCGTACTGGTTATCGGTGGCGAACTGACGATAAAACCCGGCTGGCCTCTAGCGCAAATCCGGGCCAACGCAGTCAGGTTCGCCAACCCCGACTGGGCCATGGAAAAACAGATGATCGCCGCCGATGCGGTGAAAATAACCATCGATTTGCCTCAACTGTTCCGACAGCACATCGTCCTCCCGGAGATGCGCCTCGAACGTCCGGTGATATTTCTCGAACAAGGCGCCAACGATCGAAAGAACTGGCTGCTGGATTTGAATCAGCAAAACGAGGACTCACGCCTGCATATCGGCCGTCTGGCGCTCGATCATGGAACGCTCGGCTACGACGATGCAGAAATGAAGACCCGCATACGGGCTGACATTTCGACTTCAAACACGCAGGCAGACGGTGCCGCCGGCCCGGGTTTGGCCTTCAGCGCCCACGGGCAATACAAGGGTCTCTCCCTTGAAGTCCGCGGCAGCGGCGGACCCGTACTCGCGTTGCGCGACGAAAGCACGCCCTACGCACTGAAAGCAGACGCTACCGTCGGCCGCACCGGCATACACGCCGACGGCACCATTACCAGCCTGCTCAAGTTCTCCGCGATCGACATGCAGCTGGCCCTGAGCGGGCAAAGCCTCGATCAGCTCTTTCCATTACTCGGTATCGCGCTGCCGGCAACCCGCCGCTATGCGATGAAGGGCCATTTTCTGCACAGCGTGAAGACATGGCGTTATGAAAAATTTTCGGGGCGCATCGGCGACAGCGACATCGCCGGCACGCTGGAAATCGATACTGGCGGCAAACGCCCGGCGCTGAAAGCCGATATCGTGTCCAATCTGCTCGATCTCGCCGATCTCGGCCCTTTGATCGGCGCCAAACCCGGCCGCGTGCAATCCGCCAGAGAGGCGGCCCCGCCGCCTTCGCAAGCCGCCGCAGCAACGCCGGCGCAAGCCCGTGTGCTGCCCGATCAGGCGTTCAAAACCGAGCGCTGGAATAGCGTCGACGCCGAGGTGACGCTGAAAGCCAGAACCCTGCGCCGCGCCAAGGAGTTGCCGCTCGAAGGCCTGGTTACCCATCTGAGCCTGCGCGATTCCGTGCTGACCCTCGATCCGCTCAATTTCGGCCTGGCCGGCGGTCACCTTGATGCGGTGATTTCGCTGGATGGACGCAAGGACCCGATCCAGGCTCACGCTCATGTGAAAGCAAAAAAGCTGCGTATTGCCAAACTGTTTCCGACAGTCAAGCTGAACAAGACCAGCATCGGTGAAGTCAACGGCGAATTCGATCTCTCCGGACAGGGTAACTCGGTGGCAAAAATGCTTGGCCGTTCCAACGGCGAGGTGAAGCTGGTCATCGCCGGCGGGGAAATCAGCAAACTGATGATGGAGAAAGTCGGTCTGCACCTCTGGGAAATCTTCGCGCTGAAAATCACCGGCGACAAGCTCGTCAAGCTGCGCTGCGGCGTCGCCGACTTCAACGTCAAGGAAGGCATGATGCGCGCCGACGTGCTGATCTTCGACACCGAGATCACCACCCTCATTGCTACTGGCAGTATCGATCTAGGACAGGAAACACTGGATCTGACGCTCAATCAAAAAACCAAGGACACCAGCCCGCTGGCATTGCGCAGTCCGATCTACATTCGCGGCACCTTTGCCAGTCCGCGTGTCGAGGTCAACGTCGGACGCGTTGCCGCACGCGGACTCGGCGCGTTTGCACTGAGCATCGCCAATCCGCTGCTGGCACTGATTCCGCTGATCGACGCCGGCCCCGGGAAAGACAGCGATTGCGCGGAAGCCATCCGCAATGCAAGGACTTCGATAGTCCGACAAGGCGCTTCTGCAAACCCATAAGCCGCGGACACGGACTCCTGATTTAAGGAGAACCGGGCTATGTGCGACAACGTACCGATTTGCCGGTGGATTACGCCTAAAAGGTATGTCATGCGCTCGCGCTTTACGGCCATTCCGCACAGCGTTGCGGGACGAATTGTTTTTGCAAACACTTGGAAAGAAAATCAAAATGAAACTAGATACCCGACGCCTTGCCCTGTCCGCATTCTGCTGCATCGGCTTTGCCCTAACGACCGGCTGCACCAGCATGAAAACCCCCGCCACCGCCGATGTGGCGGTATCCAAGGAAGCGGTGGCGAACGCCGCCGACGCGGGTGCCGCGCAATATGCACCGGTGGAATTGAAATCCGCCCAGGACAAGATGGCAGCCGCCAACAAAGCCATGCTCGCCAAAAATTATCCCCTCGCGCGCGATCTGGCAACACAGGCGCAGGCCGACGCCAAGCTGGCACAAAGCAAGGCCAGCTCGGCTAAGGCCACAGCCGCCGCGGATGCCGTGCAGGACGATATTCGCGTGTTGCGCGATGAACTCGATCGCGCCGCCAAACAGTAGTCGATACGCACCGTCGGAACACACCCATTTTTCAATTCTCATTTTTTTAGGAATTCATCATGTCAAAAATTCGAATCTTCCCGGCCCTGTTATTGGCCGCCGCGGTTACCGCCGCATGCAGTTCCATGCCGCGGCAGAATGCATTGCTGGCCGATGCGCGTAGCGACTATGCGGCCGCGCAGAATGACCCCGTCGTCGCGCAGATGGCTGCATCCGAACTGACCGAAGCCGGCGTCGCGCTGGACAAGGCAAATGCCGCCGCGACCGCCCACCGCGACGATGAAGAGATCAACAAGCTGGCCTATATTGCCAAGCAGAAAATCGCCACGACGCAGGAGATCGCCAAGCGCAAGGAGGCGGAAAAGACGGTCGCAAACGCCAGCAAGGAACGCGATCGGATGCGACTGGAGAGCAGGACTGCTGAAGCCAACCGGGCCAGGGTCGACGCAAACGTTGCGCAAAACCAGGCCGCAAATGCCCAAGCGCAAACAGCCGACGCCGAACGCATGACCGCTGAAGCGGAAGCACGTACGCGTCAGCTCGCGGCCATGCTTTCCGACATGGCCGCGACAAAATCCGAACGCGGCATGGTGATTACCTTGAGTGACGTGTTGTTCAGCGTCGATCAAGCGCAATTGAAGCCTGCAGGCATGCGCACGGTTGAAAAACTCGCTGCAGTCATGAAGCAATTTCCCCAGCGCACCGTACTCATCGAAGGGTACACCGACAGCACCGGCAGCTCTGCACACAATATCGACCTTTCCAATCGCCGCGCCGACGCGGTGCGCAGCGCATTCGATTCGATGAACGTCTCTCGCGACCGGATCGCTGTCCACGGCTATGGGGAGGCCTATCCGGTTGCCGAGAACAATACGGCAGAAAACCGCCAGATGAACCGCCGTGTCGAAATCATCCTGTCGGAAGACAACGGCCGCGTGGCACCGCGCTAATCCAACCTGGATTCATCGCTCCCTGTGCAGGCAGGGAGTTCCATCGGATTCCGCTTTTCGCCCTGCTCCGCCACGAATAGATGATGCAACACCGTTAGCTCCGGTTCAGCAACCGTCCAACAATTTCCATGGAGATAGCAATGAATGCACTATTGCGAAACGTTTTACTCTTGTTTGGGGTAGCGTTTGCCACTCAATCAAGTGCGCAGATAACTGTTTACGAGCGGGAGGGATTTAGAGGCCAGTCCTTCACCACGGAGCAGCGCATCGGCAACTTCGAGCACGCAGGCTTCAATGACCGCGGCTCCTCGATCATGGTGCACGGCGATCGCTGGGAGGTTTGCGAAGACGTTTGGTTCAAAGGCCGTTGCGTCGTTTTGCGTCCTGGCCGATATCCGTCGCTACAGGCGCTTGGACTGAATTCCCAGGTTGCATCCATGCGCACGGTGAGCGCAAGCGCTCGCATCGACGAAAATCGCTATGCACCTGGCACTGCTGCCGAATACGATCACCGCAACAACGAACGGTTGTACGAGGCCGACGTCGTTTTGGTCCGCGCAGTCGTCGGGCCACCCGAACAGCGCTGCTGGCTTGAACGTGAACAGATCCCGCAGGAACGCGCAAAAGCCAACGTTCCCGCGGCGATCGCCGGGGCCCTCATTGGCGGAATTCTCGGCCATCAGGTCGGAGGCGGACGCGGCAAGGACATCGCTACCGTGGGCGGCGCTGTAGCCGGAGCCGCTGTCGGTGCCAATGTTGGCAGAGATGACGACGGGCAGCCGATGGATAGTCGCAACGTTCAACATTGCAGCAGCACACCGAGTCAAGCCCGTCCTGAGTTCTGGGATGTCACCTACAACTTTAGAGGCCAGGAACATCGCATCCAGATGACCACCCCACCGGGGGCCACAGTCACCGTTAACGATCAGGGCGAACCGCGTAACTGAGATTTACTGCGGAAGCCGACATAGTGCGGCGTTTCGCAGCGTACCGCCATGGGACGAAGCGTCCGCTTACCCGGTCCTGCCGTTAAGAAACCAGGTATTCATCACACCCTTGCCTTTGACGTCGATGGCACCGCGACTCTCGACGATGAATCGTTCACACAATCGTTTCCGGGTAGCGTCCGTTAACTGGATGCGGCCTGCCAAACCGTGAGATTCCATCCGACTGGCAGTATTCACCACATCGCCCCATAAGTCGTAGAGAAATTTTCGCTTGCCAATGACGCCGGCCACGGCAGCACCGGTGCTGATGCCGATGCGGACCATCAACGTGTAGCGGCCCTGCGCGTTAAATCTGTTCATCACATCAATCATGTCCAGCGCCATGTGCGCGGTACGTTCCGCGTGATCCGGAACGGGGATGGGAAGTCCCGCCGCGGCCATGTACGCATCGCCGATGGTCTTTATTTTTTCGAGGCCGCGATTGTCGGCAATGCTGTCGAAACGGATGAAAATATCGTTCAGCACATCGACCAGGACTTCGGCACTCACTCCCTCGGAAAACTTCGTGAATCCAACGATGTCAGCGAATAACACCGTCACTTCGGCATAACTATCGGCGATCAGTTCGGTAAAGCTGTCGGCGGTGACTTCCGGACGACCCTTCAAGCGCTCTGCAATGACTTGCGGCAGTACGTTAAGCAACAAGCGCTCGGATACTTTTTGCTCAGCCACAACCTGGTCGTAGAGCTTCTTCGTTTCCAGATGCAGCAAGCGGACTTCGAGCATGTTGTGCACACGTGCGAGCACTTCGGCCAACTCGAACGGTTTGCTGATGAAGTCCTTGGCACCGACTTTTAGTGCGCGCAGTTTGTGAACCGGCTCGGCAGTAATCACCAAGACCGGCAGATAGCTTCCGGTTTCGATGTCCTGCAACCCTTCCATAACCTCGAACCCATCCATGCGCGGCATCTGTAGGTCGAGCAGGATCAGATCGTAGCGATTCTTGCGGTGAAGGTCGAAAACCTCCTGCGGAATGGTCGTAGTCTCGATGGAGACGTAACCCGCGTTGCGCAACATACGTTCGAGCAAAATGACGTTCGTCTTCTGATCGTCAACGATCAGAACTTTACCGCGAAGAATATCGGACGCGCTTATCATCGTAATCACAACACCCGATCCGCTCGCAGCCACCTTTTATTGAGCGAATTTTGTATATGGTTAATCACTCAGGAAATCACGCGTCGCGCCATTTCCCATGGGAAATTTCTGCCGCTCCGCGTACTCACTTCACCAAGATCATTGCCAGTCCCAACAGCATCCCCATGCTCGCCACATCGGTAGCGGTGGTAAGAAAAATGCTTGATGCCGTGACCGGGTCGGCGCCGAGCCGCTTCAGGATGAGAGGAACGACGGCCCCGCAGATGCCGCTGACAACACAGCTACCGATCATGGCCAGAAATACGACGACGCCGAGCATCGGTGCGCTGGAAAGATGCTGAGCTGTAGCGACCCAATACATACCCGCTGCGGCCACCACGCCAACCAATGCTCCGTTGAGCATGCCAAGCAGTGCCTCTTTCCTGATCAGTACCTTCTCTTTACCCGATTCGAGGTCGCCCAAAATAATTCCGCGCAGCGTGATCGCCAGTGCCTGGCTGCCTGTATTGCCGGCTTGGCCGGCCAGCACGGGCAGGAAAATCGTGAGGACCAGCAAACGGTCGATGGTTTCCTGAAAGAGAGCCACCACCGCGCCGGCAACGAAGGCGGTGAGCAGGTTGATCTGCAACCAGGGATGACGTAGCCGCAGGCTTTTAAACCAATGGGTAGCCAGCCGCTCCTCTTTTTCCAGCCCCACCATGGCGCCCGGCTGGAGACTCAACTCGAATGACCGCTTGTGCTCGGCAACCAGTTGATCGTAGAGCCGTGTCACCTCGTCGCTTTGTTTGCGAAGCAAATCGCGACTGGCTTCGACTTCCTCAACTTTTTGCTCCAGAGCCTTGCTGTATTGTTTGGCCTGGGCGTGCAAAAGGCGGACTTCGAGCATGTTGTGCACCCGCGCCAGCACCTCAGCCAGATCGAACGGCTTGCTGACAAAATCCTTTGCACCGGCGCGCAGCGCACGTAACTTCTGCTCCGGCTGCGCCGTAACGACAAGGACGGGAAGGTAGCCGCCGCCCTCGCCTTCCTTCAATCCATCCATGACCTCGAAGCCGTCCATATCGGGCATTTGCAGGTCGAGCAGGATCAGGTCATACGGATGCTTGCGGTGAAGTTCGCAGACCTCGCGCGGAGCGCTTGTGGAATCGATCGAAGCGTAGCCGGCGCTGCGCAATACGCGTTCAAGCAGCACAACGTTGGCATTCTGATCGTCGACGATCAGAATTCTTGCGTTCAAGATATCGGCTGATTTGATCAACGGCCATTGTCCTTGTTCACCGGTCCCTGCCGATTTCTTTTAGCGAATTCCAACCCCGCATCGAGGGCTTCCATGAACTCGTCGAGATTGATCGGCTTGGTTATATAGCGGAGGAATCCGGCTCTCAAACCCTTCTCGATTTCGCGCAGCATTGCATTGGCGCTCACGGCAATGACGGGAATGCGCGCCGTCGCCGGGGCTGCGCGCAGGATCTTCAAGGCTTCAAAACCGTTGATACCGGGCAGATTGATGTCCATCAGAATCAAGTCGGGATGATGCTCACGGGCAATCTCGATACCGAGATTGGCATTAACCGCCGCCAGCAAGCGCATGTCGGGATGGCGCGCAATGACCTGTTCGACGAGTTTGAGGTTGGCGGGGTTGTCCTCCACATAAAGCACGGTGCGCAAACGCGCCGGGCCGACCGCAGGCGGTTTGTCCAATCCCGCTGCGTCGCCGTCCCTCCCCAACGGGTCCGGCTCGGCAATCGAGTTGAGTTCGAACCAGAACACGCTACCAACGCCGACGGTGCTTTCCACGCCGATCATGCCGCCCATCAGTTCGACCAGCCGCTTCGCCACCACCAGGCCTATGCCGGTGCCTTCCTCATCGCCCGCCTCCTGTCCGAGCCGGTTGAATGGCTGAAAGAGCTGCGCCAACTGCTCGGGAGTCAGCCCAGCTCCGCTGTCACGAATACTTAGGCGTACGCGCCCGGACATACTCTCCTCGCAGGTCACATCGACCGTTCCCTGCTTGATGTTGTATTTGATCGCGTTGGAAAGCAGGTTGATAAGAATCTGCTTCAAACGTGTACGGTCGGCACTGACGAAGCGGGGAGTGTCGAACGACGGAAAGGTCAGTGTGATTCCTCGCTGCAGCGCCTGCGTCTCGATCATCGCCTGACATTCGAGCATGACCTCGTCCAGAGATACTGGCTCTTCGGAGAGCGGCATTTGTCTCGACTCGACTTTCGCCAGATCGAGAATCTCGTTGATCAGCGTGAGCAAATGGCGTCCCGCCTGAAGAATCTGAGCAACGCTTTCCTTCTGTTCTTGCGTCGTCGGAGCGGAATCGGACTCCAACAATTGCGCGAAGCCGAGAATCGCGTTAAGCGGGCTGCGCAACTCATGGCTCATGCTGGAAAGGAAATCGGATTTTGCAAGGTTCGCTCTGTCCGCCGCTGCCCTGGCGCTTTCCAATTCGGCGTTCTTTCGCTGAAGTGCCAGATGATTCTTCACGCGCGCCATAACGATGGGGGGGCTAATCGGCTTGGTAATGTAATCCACCGCGCCGAACTCAAGCCCCTTTTGCTCATCCTCCATTTCCGCTTTGGCGGTGAGAAAAATCACCGGGATGTTCATCGTCTTTGGGTCGAGTTTGAGTCGCTGACACACCTCGTAGCCGTCCATCCCAGGCATCATGATGTCGAGCAGAATGAGGTCCGGGGATGGATCGAGCGCTGCGATCTTCAGAGCCGTCTCTCCATCGTTGGCAATTTTTACTTTGTAGTCGCCTCTGAGCAGGTTGCTCATCAAAGCCAAATTGTCGGATGTGTCGTCAACGACCAGGATCGTGGCATATTCAGGGAGAGGGATTGCGTCCATGGGATTCCATTCAGTGAAATGTTGCAGTGGCCGCTTTGAGCGCTACATGCGCCGCGCCGAAGCTAAATGATTGAACGCCGTCTGCAATCTGGCGGTAATGGTTGGGGAAAGCCGAATGCAAGAGCTCCGCATTGGCCTCCAGCACATCGACCGCCGTTACGTCACCGCCTGCCAGCAGCGCCTCCAGCTTTTCGCAGACGGCCTTGAGCTCCGCCGAGTCAATTGCGACAACGCCTATGTGCGGCCTCTCCGGAAATTGGTGTTCCAGCTGGCCGATCAGGTTTGCCAGCGGCAGCTTCAGCTTGTCGAGCAGCAAATCCACCGCCTCGCGCGGCAGGCGCTCCCTGATCGAGCGTTCAAGATGCCCTCCCATCTGTTGCAGGGCAGTGGCGCTGATGGTTCCGGAAACGCCTTTCAACGTATGGGCAAGTCGCTCCGCGGTTCCCCAGTCGCCGGCATCCAGGGCGTTGAGGATTTCGGTCGTTGCCGATTTTTGTCCGGCGACGAACTTGCGCAGCATCGACAGATAGAGCGGCTTCTTACCAAGTACGCGACGCAACCCGGCGACCGTGTCCAGGCCGTCGATGCCGTATGGCAGGTCGGCATCCGGCAGCGGCGGCCGTATCCCCTCCGCCCCGGCCATCGAGCGCCGCGGTCTGATCCATTTCAATAACGCCTTCCACAGATCTTCGGGTTCGATCGGTTTGGCAACGTGGTCGTCCATACCTGCCGCCATGCAGCGATCACGGTCGTCCTGCATGGCGTTGGCGGTCATCGCCACCACCGGAAGATCCTTGAAGCGCATCTCCTTGCGGATTTCCTGCGTGGCCGTTACGCCGTCCATTACTGGCATCTGCATATCCATCAGCACGATGTCGTACTCGGCCACCCTGACTTTGTCCAACGCCACCTGGCCGTTCTCGGCAACATCGACGATAAAGCCGACATTGCGCAGTAGTTCGGTGGCCACCTCCTGATTGAGCTCGTTGTCTTCGACCAGCAGGATGCGGGCGCCCTGAATGGTGGCGAGCTGCTCGACAGTATCTGTCGGCGCATCCCCGGCTGTGCGCGGGCCATCGACGACACCGCCGAGAATGCGAACCACCCCGTCGTATAGCATCGAGGCGCTGACCGGCTTGATCAGCACATCCTCTATGCCCGCGCCCTCGGCGCCCTTGATGACCTCCTCGTGTCCATACGCGGTTACCATCATCATCCGTGGCATACGATTGAGGGGAAGCTCCCTTAGCCGGCGGGCCGTTTCAACGCCATCCATATCCGGCATCTGCCAATCGAGGAACACGATCTCGTAGGGCTTACCCTGCGCCTCGGCGCGATCGACGGCATCGATGGCCGCCATACCCGATTCGGCCTGATCGACCTCGAAGCTCATGCCGTCGAGCAACTCACCCAGCACCAAGCGGGCATTCCCGTTGTCATCCACCACCAGCACGCGTTTGCCGCGCAGATCGTCCGACAAAACCAGTTTGCGCTGTTGGCCGATGCCCTTGCCAAGGCGGGCAGTAAACCAGAACGTGCTGCCGCGACCGGGTTCGCTTTCCACCCCCACCTCGCCCCCCATCAGTTCGGCCAATTTTTTGGAAATGGCGAGCCCGAGCCCGGTACCTCCAAACTTTCGCGTAATCGACGTATCGGCCTGCGAAAAACTCTGGAACAGGCGCCCCATCTGCTCCTCGGTCAGGCCAATGCCCGTATCGCGTACGGCACAATAGATCAGTACATTCTTGTCGGTCTGTTCCTTGAGGCGGATAACAATGTCGATCTCCCCCTGCTCGGTGAACTTGACCGCATTGTTGCTGTAGTTGATAAGTATCTGCCCCAAGCGCAGCGGATCGCCGACCAGGTTGGGTGGCACGTTCCTATCGATGTCGAAAACGAGTTCCAGCCCCTTCGCCGAGGTCTTCTCTGAAATCAGGTTGGCTACATTGTCGAGTACCTTTTCCAACTCGAACTCGGTCTGCTCGACGGTCAGCTTGCCCGCCTCGATTTTCGAGAAATCGAGAATGTCGTTGATGATGCTGAGCAGATGCTGGCCAGACCCCTTGATCTTCTTGATGTAGTCGCGCTGGCGCAGTGTCAGTTCGGTTTTCAGCGCCAGATAGGACATGCCGATGATGGCGTTCATCGGCGTGCGAATCTCGTGGCTCATGCTGGAAAGGAAATCCGACTTGGCGAGATTGGCTCTTTCCGCCACCGACCTGGCACTCTCCAACTCGATGTTTTTTTCCTGTAGGACCTGATCCAGGCGCTTGCGCTCTGTGACGTCGCGAGCCGCCGCAAATACGCCCTGCAATCGTCTGTCTCGATCGTAAAAAGTGGTCGCGTTGTAGGAAACTACGGTTTCCTTGCCATCTCGGGCGCGCGCCGTGAGCTCATAGTTAGTCACTTTCTTTTCGCTCAACACCCGCATGATGCCCGCCTCGGCGCGCCCGGAGTCGGTGAAAAAATTCTTGAACGGAGCCCCAATCAGCTCATCGCGCGTACAGTCGGTCAGGGCCTCCATCTGCTTATTGACGTCGGTGATGATCCCTGACGGGTCGGTCGTCATGATCGCGTCTATATTCGACTCGATCAGAGAGCGCGTATAAAACTGCTGGTCACGCAAACGCTGATCGAGCACTTTCTGCTCGGCCTCAACCTGCTTGCGCGCGGTGTTGTCGGTACCGATCAGCAGGTAGCCGATGATCGCATCCTGCGCATCGCGCAATGCCGTCACAGAAACCACTGCGGGAAAGCGACTGCCGTCCTTGCGGATGTAAGTCAGTTCATAGATATCCTCGATGCCGCGCGAGGCCTTGAACACCAGGGCTTCGAAGCCCGGCGTGATCGACGTGCCCAGTTCGAGGCTCAGGGCTTCCGCGCGTGCAATCACTTCCTGCGGGTCGCTGATGTCGGCCGGAGTGATCTTGTTCATCACTTCGGCCGCCGTATATCCCAACATCCGCTCCGCGCCGACGTTGAAAATCTGGATCACACCCTTCGCATCGGTG
>Ga0172380_10001151_pt1 | contig 46753 bp, 68 predicted proteins | sample Leawe162metaG_FD_119747 | JGI IMG/M metagenome (GOLD analysis project Ga0172380, IMG submission 119747) | Leachate microbial communities from a municipal landfill in Southern Ontario, Canada - Leachate well 162 metaG | ecosystem: Engineered > Solid waste > Landfill > Unclassified | place... | reverse complement strand
GTGTTCAGACGCTCCTGGCCGGAAGGACCCATCACCCACCCCCTGCCTGCTGATTGATTCCCAACCACTCACCGCAGCCGCCACCTGTTGCTGCGCCCCGCCGCCGTCGTTCGCCCCTTGGCCGCATTCACCGTCGCCAACCGCCCCTTCGCCACCGGGATCCCCACCGGCTCCACGCCGCTCACCTCCGCCGAGCCAAACCCCCGCGTGACGATGTACCCCACGCCCCCAGGGCTAAACCCAATCCCCGCCGCGATGATGTGCTTCACCGCCATTAGCTCGCCCTCGCGCGGCTCGTCGGATTCGTCGCATCGTCGAGCGTGAACGTCATCGCCGTCGTACTGCCGTCGAGCTTCTTACAGGTGATCGTGGTCCCGGAGATCGAGAACTCCGCCACGACCGAGAGCAGCATGAAGAGCAATTGCGCCGGCGTCGGCGCCGCCCCGTCCGCGGCATAGCTCTCGGTGAGGGCCGTGGTCCACACCGCCGCCAGGTTCGTGAGGATCGTCGGGATCTTGTCCGTCTCGTTGACGATGCCGATCAGCGTCCCCCCTTGGCTCGTTTGCGTGGCGGCCGTGGCGTAGCTCCCGGAAGCCAGCGTGCGGGCTACCATCTCGGTGTTGGTCGGGGCGTCGTAATCGGCGAGCGCCTGGTCGCACTCCGCGTTCACTTGGGCGGAGCTCAAGGTCGAGCGCGTCGATACCGCGGCGTCGAGATTGGTCCACACGATGTAGCCCGCCTGTCCGGCCGTATAAGAGCCCGGCAACGCCGTCGTCCAGGGATCGCCCGCGGAGCCCGCCGCGCCGAGCGCCTCGGCCACGCTGCCAGACGTGCCGGAGTGATCCGCAAGGGCCTCTTCCCAGACCGCGTCGGCGATCCCGCCCGTGATGTTCGTGGCCGCCGTGAGAACGCGTGTGGCGACCGCCCAAACGTCAGCGGCCGAGTGCGTAGACAATCCCGCCAGCGTGGCCGGCAGCGTCGTCCCCGTGTCCGTGAGAATGTCATCCACGATCCCGTCGACGGTATCGACCGAGCTTTGCGAGGCCCGCGCATCGAGGATCAGATCGAGCCGCCCGCCGTCGGCCCAATCGGCCTGCAGCTCGGCGGTGTCGGCCAGGATCGTGGGGATCTTGTCGGTCTCGTTGGTGATGCCCGTGAACGCGCTCAGACCGCCGTTCGTGCCGTTGTAAGGATCGAAGTTGAAGAGCGGCACATAGCAACCGATCACGACCATGCCGGTGACCGTTCCTCCGACCGTGACGCCGTTCGCGCCGGTGGCGACCGCGGCGTCGGGCAGATCGAGGCGATAGTAGCCGTCGTCCAGGTGTTCGATTCCGCCGTCGGCGTGCGCGGAGTTGGCGGCCGCCAGCGCCGCCGGTGTGATGGCCGTGACGCTCCCACCTTCGCGGCGATACCAGAGGGAAATGCCGCTTGTGTTGTGTTCGACGGCTTCCTCCGGCGTGCCGTCCGTCGCATCGATAATGCGAAGGACGACGCTCTGATCGGTCGAGTTTTTCGCGATCGGTCGCATCAGCAAGCGCTCCCCACGAATAAGCCCTCGGTCTGCAAACGCCGCAATAACCCTGACCCCGCGCCGGCCGCTTGCTCACTCGCGCGCATGCCGCGCAGCCAGCGCAGTTCGTGGGGGTAGCCGGCCTTCGAGGTGCGATAGAGTTCCAGCGCCTCGCTGTCACGTAGCACGCGGTTGTACATGCGGAAATCATCCAGCCGGAGGTTCGCAAAGAGCGAAGCGGCGTTGCGGCTGCAAAAGTTCCACTGGTAATTGCCGAAGCCGCCGGAGCTGCTCGTATCCGTGGCTACGGACGTCAGAGTTTGCGACACGCCGTTGACGTAAGCGGCCACAAACTGCTGCGCTCCAACGCTTCGGTTCGCGCACAGGATGTAATGGAACCACGCGCCGGCGCTTGGCCGAGGTGACAGGTTAGAAGTGTTGTTACCAGTGGCCGTTTTAATTCGCTGCGTCCAAGCCCCGGTATTGTCCAGGTTAATCTGCAGCGCACCAGTATTGCTGTTGGCGTCGGGACTGCTCTCGATCAGCAGATCATTCGTCGCGTACGCGATGATGTACAGCCACATGGCGATCGTGAGCTGGCTCACTCCGCTGAGATCGATCGCCCCCGTCTGTCCCGAGTCGTTCGTCCCGTCGAACTCATAGCAGCCCCAGCCCCCTTGGCGCCCACGCGCACCCGCCACGCTGGCCCCGCTGATCGTGGCATCGCTTTTCCGCGTAAGCTCCCGCCAGGTGTTCCCCCGGAGGACGTTCGGCAGGCACAACCACCAACGCAGCAGCCCGCGATTGAGCGGCGCGTCCCAGACGATCGGCGAGGAAAGGTTGACGTTTTGCATTACGAGTCCTCGATCACGTCGAGCACCGGGATGAAGCGGAAGGCGATGTTCGTCGCGGACGAGTGAAAGGCGCTGCCCGCCTTGTTGTAAACGACCAACGAGCCGTAGCGCATGGGCGCTTCGACCTTGGCGACTGTGATGCGTTGCACGGTGGACGTGGCCAGGGCGGAGACAACTGCGTCTCCCAAATAGGAGAGCTGCTTGACCGAGGCGTCCAGGTTGCTCGATTGCCCGGTGTACGCCGCGTCCGCGCCGGACAGCCCCGCTGGGTTGTCATCGCCAGCGTCGGAGTCGTTCGACCAGCCCATATAAAACTCGATGGCGTTGCCGGCCGTGGGGGTGGCCGCCATCTCGATCTCGGCGATTAGCAGATACTCCCGCGCCCGCGAGGCCCCGAAGTCGATCTTCGCGCTCTGCCGCGCGGCCCCGTTCGCCACGCTCGTCATCGTGATCGCGGCGGAACCGCCCGAAGACTTGACCGTGATCTCGGAGCCGTTCTGAACGCGATTAAAATCAGGCAGGGCCATGGTGAAAGTAGGGTAGGAGGAAAGGAGGGGAGGAGGGAAGAATCTGCTTCACCGCGAAAGACGCTAAAAAACGCGAAAGGTTGGCATTCTCCTTTTTCGCGTCCCTTTCGCGTATTTCGCGGTTCCTTAAACTCCGTAATGCGCCGCGAACTCGGGATAGACCGCCTGCACTTCCGTCAGCGCGGTTGCGTCGCTGGCCGCCGTGATCTGACCCGCCGTCGCCGCCTTGTTTTTCACCAGGATCGTGCGGGCGAAGAGCTGCGAGAACCGCACCGGCTCCTCGATGATCTTGAAGGCCAGCGTGAGCCGTTCGGCATGGTTGGCCGTGCCGTCATCCTCGGCCAGCACCTGGTACGCCTGATCGACGCACGCCGCGAGAATCTTTTTTCGGTAATTCTCGTCGCCGATCAGCCCTTCGAGTTCCGCATAGCTCGCCATGGTCACACGCTCCAACGGTTGAGGATTTTTCGAACTTCTCCGACGTCGCCCAAGAGCGAGTCCCGCTTTTCTTCCATCACTTTGATCTGGCCGCGCAGGGAATCGTTGACTTGAGAGAGGCGATCGCGCTCATCTTGCACCGACCAGAGCGTCTTGCGCGTCGCGTCCAACTCACTCCGCAGCGCGAAGCACGGGTCGTGTTCCTTGATCGCGACGTAGCACGCGTGCGGACCGTCGAGCAACAGCGTCACACGTCCGCCATCCGCCATTTCCAGCGCATCAAGCGGCGCGCCGAAAAGGTCGGTCGGATCGAATAAATGAACGACGTCGCCAGGCTTCACCCAATCGCCGAACGAGAGATCGATCGACGGAGCGTTCTTGTAATTGTGAATCGTGACCGTGGCGCGCGTCTCGTCGAACTCGTTGACATGCACCCAGGCCCGCGCGTTGGGGATCGGCACGTTCTTGCCGTCTAGGCGCGGCACGCTCCAGCCGGGCATCCAGCCCAGGTTGTTGCCAATGTCGAGCGTGCCATCCAACACGTCTTCGCCGGCACGACGTACGCCGAAATCTCCGCGACAGACGTTGTCCCGGATCTGCGCGTTGGTAAAGTTCGCAATTCCGTAGCCGAACTTGTCGTCATAGTGCAGGTTGCCGTTGACCTTGAGATCGAGGCTGCGCTTGTGCGGTTGGATAATCACCGCGCCGGACGCGTAGCTCACGTTCTCGCTGAACTCAAAGCGGTGGCAATCGGCCGTGTCGCTCCCATAGATCTGCGCGGACTGCTGGTAGCTGCGCGTGAAGATGTTGCGGAGGATGCGTTTCCAATCGGGCGAGGAGTTTTGCGCGTAGAGCCCATGCCCGTGCTTGCGGTCGTTTGCGATCCAGCCGTTGTCATAGATCACGTTGCCGTAGATCAGGCTGTTGCCCGAAACCGTTTTCCAAAGCCCGATCCCGCTCGACGCATGATGGATCAGGCAGTTGATCACCGAGAGATCATGCCCGACGGACAGGTCGATGTTCCCCGCCGGCCGCTTGAGCAAGCGATAGGTGTCACTCCCCTCGCCGTCGACCTTGCGGGTCTGATCGAGGTTTTCGGACGCCAGGCACTCCACACCAAAAATCCGCGAATGCCGCGGCGTGGCCTTTTCGTCGCTGAAAATGCCCCCATCGACGATCACCCGCCCGCGTGCCCGGAAATCGATCCGCCCGCCATCCGGCTCCCCGCGTACGGCCCAACGAAAGCCCCGATTAAACGAGCGATCGGGCCAATAGTACGTCCCCGACAGCAAGGTCACCGTATCCCCCGGCTGCGCGAAGAGCCGCTTCGAGTCAGCGAGTACTTCCGCCAGCGGCCAGGGAGAATCCTCGGTCCCGCGGTTCGTCGTCTGGCCGTCGGGTGCGATAAAGCGGTTTGGCATGAGGAGGAAAGGAGGAAGGGAGGAGAGGAGGAAAGAAGGGGAGGAGGATTACCTCAGCGGGGCGCACTGAGGGCCTGGAAGAGTCGCATCGTTTCTGCGTGGTGTTCGTCGAGTCGTTCCAGGAGCGTGCGGAACTGTTGGTTGCATTGCTCGCGCTCGTATTTCATTTGGTGTTCGAAGGAGCTGACCAGGAACCGCATCTGGGCTTCCTGGGCCTGCATCACTTCCCGCCGCGAGTCCGCCTCGATCATCGCCGCTTCTTGCCGAGACGCGGCCTCGATGCGGGCCGCCTCCTTCCGCGAGTCGGCGGCCGATCGCAAGGCCTTCGGCGCCAGCCACAGCACCATCGCCCCCAGCAGGGCCCCAAACCCTCCCTGCGTGCAGAGCGAAATCAGCTCGGCGATTCCCATCACGCATCCTTGCAAAAGAGTCCATTCATCACCCCGCCTCAGAGAGCCCGCCAAACACGCGAAACAGCCGAAAGAGAGGAGTCCACGGAACACACGGAAAGTGACGGAATCAGGCAGTCACGCTCCAATGCGTCTCTGTCACCCTCTGCGCCACTCTGCGTCCTCTGCGGATCCTTTCGCCCCGTCACCCAGCTGGCGCGGATTGCTCCGACGCCAGCTGGGTACCGACTCCACGGCAACAGGCATGCGAGAAAAAAAACCGAAGTCAACAGGATGCGCGGCCGTCGGTCCGCGGCGATCGTTGCCTCGCGCAAGACTCGGTCGGGCAGAAACTCAGCGACCGCCCCATACTCGATCTCGGGGGTCCGCGCCGGCACGCGGCGCTCATCACAGCGCAGCCGCCGTTCCTCTTCACCGGGCGGCCAGTGTGCCCGCACGACTTGGGCGCGGAACGCGATCTCCTCTTCGTCCGGCAGGAACTCGATCGTCGGATCATCGGCCGGCGTTTCTTCCACGAGCTCCAGCCGCCCGGCGTATCGCTCGGCGTGGCAGCGGACGCAACGGACGAGATTGGTGAGCAGACCGCAGCGGCAGCGGCGCGTCGGGCCCACGCCCTCCTCGCTCGCGGCGCGGTTGAGCCGCGCCCAGGCCCGCTCGTCGGGCTTGATCTGGCCTCGTTCGATCCGTCGCACCGTCTCCGTGCTCACGCCGGCCCGCTTGGCGATGGCATCCTTTTTCAGGCCCGCCTTGAGCAACCGCCCGACCAGCCGCACCACGTCCGGCGGCGTCATCCGCGTTAACGTCTTCCGGGTTTTTTCGACCGTGCTCATCGTGTTTCCAACTCCTCCGCCGCCTCCAACTTTTCCACGAGCGCGTCCCGCAGTTCCTCGCCGATCGCAAAAAACCGCACGTCTCCGTCCGGGAGCTGCACATCGCTCGGCTGCAACGATTCCAGCGTCCGCCGCACCAGCCCCAGCGGCGTCACCGGCCCCTCGTCCGTCTGCACGTACTGATTGATCAGGATGCTCAGCCGAGACGCTTCCATCGCCAACTTCTCCAGATCATCCACGGAACACACGGAAAGGGACGGAATCATGGCGTTCGCTTTGGTGGCGGCGGCGGCGATGGCCTCGCCTTTCGATGCGTTCTGAAAAACTCCTCGCGGCGCTCTCTCCATTGGTCGTTGCATCGCGGGCAACTGCGCTTCCCCCGGCACATCCAGAACACCCAACGAATCAGGAACCCAACTTCACCATCGAGGCAGCACTCACACCAATAGTTCTTCAATTTCGCGTCTCTCGCGGTGAAAAAACTTCCGTCCCCTTCCGTGTCTTCCGTGGACCGTCTTCCCTTTTCGCCTCTTTCGCCTGTTTCGCGGGCTCGCTCCCTTAATCGTCCGCGTGACCGGTCACCAGCGTGTACCCCTCCCCGACGCGGCGAAAGCGGTTGGGATAATTCGCCACCACGCCGTTGACTTGATTCAGCGACAGCCCGGTGTCCGCCGCGATGATCGCCGGTTTCGCCGGAGACTGGATCTCCAGGTAATCGATCACCCGCTGCTTGATCGTCTTCGTCGAATCGGAGGCCGGCGGTTTTTTGGTTCTGGGTGTCGGCTGCTTCCGCGGGGCCCGACCATGCTTGAGCACCCGGATGGTTCCCAGCGCGTCCTTGAGTTTTTTCAGCGTTGCTTCGAGTTCGGCAATCTCGGCCTCGATCCCGGCCTCGTCCACCTGGGCGGCCAGCTGCAAGACGTGCTCGATCGTCGGTTTTTCCTTGGCCACCCGCGTTCCCTTCCGTGAGTTGTTTCCTGCCGCCTACCGCCTCCACCCTGCCGCCTGCCCCCGGCCCGCCCCCTCGGCGAAAGGCTTATGAGGCCCCGCCGAGGGGTTGCGTCCCGGCGGGGTCGGCCGTCCCTGGCGCGCTCGTGGTTTCGTCCGCCTCGCCCAGCGACCGGTTGAAGCGATAGGCCGCGTACGGATCGCCGATGCACTCCCGCAGCTTGGCGCTCGTGGCCTGGACCTCCACCACGTTGGCCGCGGTGATGGCGTGCATGCTTTTTGCGTGTTGGTCCAACAGCTCGGCCAGGTTCACGGGGCGGGGTCTCCGGTGCTTTGGGGTCGCGGCGGGCGGTCGTAGCCTTCGCCGGAGAGCCAGCGGAGCAAGTCGCCCGAGGCCGCAGGTCCGCGCGCGGCCGGCGTCCCACGGTTCGTGGACGGAATGTCCGCCGGCGGCGGGGACCCTCTCTCCATGGATGTGATCAGCGCGCCGCCGATCCCTCCCAGGCCCAAGGTGCCTGCCACCAACGCCCCTTTGGCCCACGCCGGCAGGCTGGACGTGATCGCGGTCGCGGCCGGCGCCACGACCGCGGGAGCCGCCGCCTGAGTCGCCCCAGAGGTCGACGGCTCCCGCGGCTTCCGCATCAGCTTCACCAGCGGACGCACCGGCGGCTCCGCGGCCACGACGTTTCGCGTCGGACGCGTGGGGATGCCGTTGCGCAGCGCGGCGTTCTCGCGAAACTGGTGCGAGAGATCGAGTGCTTCTTGCACAATCGCCTGTTGAATCGTCGCGCTCATTTGGGAAAAAAAGGGTTGGCGCTCAACTTCGCGATGTCCATGGCCGCCAGCTGCGTGACCATCGCGGCCGACGCGGCCAGCGAGTTGTCCATCGATTCACGCAGCGCGTCGCGCTGATCGCGACCGGCCTGGCGCATCGCGGCCAGTTGCCGCGCAGTTTCTGGGTCCAGTTCGTCCATCGGCAAATCGCCTCAACGTTCGGTCCGTTTGCGAAGCGTGTCCCCATCGTCGTCCTCGCGCTCGGCCTCCCAGCGATCGAGCAGCCGGTAGAGGACGCGAATCCCCAGCACCAGCAGCACGATCAAGAGCACGGCGATCGCGTCGGTCAGGGTGGGCACGGCGAGAGAGCTCCGCTCCCCCACTCCCATCCCAGGACCGACTGCGATCGCGCTCCCCATGCTCATCACCAGGCCGCCCGAGTGAGGATCTATTACTAGACGCCCTTCACGTAGCCCGACTGCGGGATGCCGGCCGCCGTGTTCATGCCGGCGAACTGCGCGGCGTCATCCGCCACGCCGCCGTGCTGCTGAATCAGCGTCGAGTTGATCACGGTCAAACCCTGCACCGCGTTGCGATCGATCGTGCCGATCAGCGCCATCCCCTGTTGGTGGCTGGAGAGGCCGATCGCGGTCAACTGGTCGGCCAAGGCGGGATCAAGTGCCATCTGCGTTTCCTTGTACGTGTGTCAGAAACCCGAAACAAAAATGCGGATCGAAAAAACTCGAACCAAAAACGCGGCGGCGGCTACTGGAGCTCGCCGCGCTCCACGGCCGCCAGCGTCGTTTCCACGTCGCGGAGCCCCTTCGAGACGCTGACCGCCTCGTGGGCGGTGTTGTAGACCACGGCCTGCGGCAACTGCCGGACCTTCCAGGGCACCTCGGAATAATCCACGACATGCACCGGCAGGTGATCTTGCGCGGGGGCCAGGAACGCGGCCAGCCGGGCCCAGCCCGCTTGGCTCTTGTCGACCAGGAGCACGATGTGCGAAATTTTTGCAGTCCCGGTCAGCACGCCCCCCGCGCCGCCGTCGGGCGTCGCCGGGCGGTTCTGCGCCGCCGCCACTTCGCGTTCTAAAAGGTCCATGCGGGCATTGAGCGCGATCAATAACTCGGGGTCGGCGTCTTTCCCCGCCGGACCCTGCGGACCCGCGGGGCCCGGCGGCCCGACCGGACCCGCTGGACCGGGTTCCGGCTTCCGATCGGCGATCTCCCCCAGTTTCTTGGTCAGATCATCGAGCTTTTTTTCCACGCTGGCGATCGCCGCGTCCGACCTGGGTTTCGGCACGGGGGGCGGCGCCGGCTCCGGCAGGCCGGGCTCGTCCAGATCGTCCGGGTCGCCGTTGCCGCCCAGGACGTCGGGCGGGTCGAGAAACCGCTGTCGGCTGCCGCTCCCCGTGCTGGCGTTCCCGCCGCAACACGGTCCCACGGCCCATTTGGCCACGCGGCCCACCCCCAGCAAGAAACGCCGCACCCGCGGCAGGCGGATGCAGACGGTATGGTCCTGAAAATTGCTCCCCCACAGCACGCCGGCCACGCGCCCTTGCTCGTCGATGATCGGTCCGCCGGAGTCCCCATGCCGGGCCGGCGTCCCCTCGATCGCGGCGTTGGTTTCATTCCACGTGTTGTAGTCGCCGGGTCCGAAGCTGAACTTGCTGCCGCCATAGCCGGCGATCCAGAGCGTTTCCCCGTCTTCCGGCTCCTCCTCCCGCAATTCCAAGGGATCGATCCCCTCGGGCACGGTCACAAAGAGCGCCGCCAGATCATCGCTGCCGCCGCCGACGCCCAGCAGCTTGGCCTGGCTGACCTCCCCGCTCGGCCAATGCACCTCGAAGGTGCGGCCGCCGTCCACCACGTGGCGGTTGGTGATCACGAGGCCCCGCCCCGAGTCATCCTCGGCAATCAGCGAGCCGCTCCCGCCCGAGCTCCCTTGGCCGCCAGCCAACCGCGTCCAAACCCGCACGATCGCCGGGTTCTGGGTTCCAGTCGGCTGCACGTCGGTCATTTGATCCTGACACGCGCCACCGGCGCACTGCCCGTGAGCCGCCGCGTCGCCGAGCGCCCAGAGCACGACCAACATCGCCACGAACACCGGCCAGGAGCGCCTTCGAAAACTGCTGTCCATGCGTTTGACTCCGTGAAGGAGGAAAGAAGTCGAGGAGGAAAGGAGGAAAGGAGTCAGGAATCGCTACGCGGGCGCCTGAGCGGCTTGCGCGCGCTGGTATGGCATCCACGTGCAGTAATGACCTCCGCTGGGAACCTCGCCGTCTTCCTGCACCAACAGCACCGAAGTCGGCGGCTCCGACATCGGTTTGCCGTTCGCATCGAAGATCGCCAGATTGACGCACGTGTCACTCCAGACGTGGGCGACGATCGCCGCCAACGGCTGCATATGCGGAACGGGCGGGTGATACCACACGATGCGTCCAACGGTCGGCTTGATCATTTCAGATTCCCCAGGAGTTTGAAAAAGTTGCCCGCCTCCGTGGCGGCGGGCGGTCGTTAACAGCGGGTGACTTGCTCTCGTCCAATCTGGCTTCGAAGGCCACGGCCAGCTTGCTCTCCGGCGGTCACGAGTTGTCCCGGCGAGCTCCACACCTTCCAGCGGTCACCCTTACGGGTAGGTATTTCTTTCGCGTTCTTTCGCGTGTTTCGCGGGCTCTCTCACCCGTTATTTTGCGGTCAGGCTGATCGGCTGCGTGGTCAGGAATCGCAACACGAGGTTGAGCGTGGCCACGACGGCCGAGAGCGCCGCCACCCACTGCGGATGGCTGGCCACCAGCGAATGATCCAGGAGCGCGGCCAGCAGGTAGACCGCCAGCGTGACCGCGTTCAGCCAGAACGTCCGCGACTTCCAGAATCCTTTTTCCATCATCCCTCCCGGCGGGTATCAACGAAAAAAGGCGGGCCGCTGCTTGCCCTCTTTGCCAAGAGGACAGGCCGCGACCCGCCAGGTCGTGAACGCGGTCCGGCTGACCCGGTCCGCTCTCTGAGTTGTGCATCTCTCCCTCGCAATCGTGGCGAACGGGAGGGGGTTTGTCAATCAGAATTCAAAGTAGGGAAGGAGGAGAGGAGGGAAGGAGGGAAGGAGATTCGAACCCGCGACCCTCTGATTATGAGGAAGCCGCCGGCGGTCCGTTCAGGCGCAGGTGGCCGCCCCCTCCGCTGTAGATTTTCGCAAGTTCGGGGCGAATCACCTCGCTGACAGTGCGCTGCGTCTTCGGATCGACGATGTAGGCCAGGAACTCGTCCTCGAACTGCGCGATGCCGACCTCGACCGCTTCCAGCTTTGCTTGAATTGCCAACTTGAGCGCCCGCCAGCGTTGGCGGCACGCTTGCTCCCAGGCCTTGTACTGCTGATCCGGATTACGCCGCTTCCGAGTCGAGGAGTGTTGGTTCACGAAACTGAACACGAACTCCTCGGCGTTCCGGTCCGGCAGCGGCAGCGTGAAACGCACCTGACGCTCGCGAGCCCAAAACTCGATCTGCGCGACGTCCGCCATCCGAGTGGACCGCACGGCGGTCGCGCCATAGCGATCCAGCAATCCATCGATTTCCGCCCGTGTGCTCTCCACGGACACATTCGTTTCGGCCGCAAACTTACCGCCCATGTCTTTCCCTTTCGCCTGTTTCGCGTGTTTCGCGGGCTCTCTTCCGTTCCTCTTCCGTGCCTTCCGTGGACTCCTGCCCCCTCACTCCTCGAACGTTCTCTGATCCGTGACTTGGTAGGTGTTGCCTGCTTGCTGGCGGTTCCATTTGCGGCCGGCGGTTTCGGCTTCGCTCTTGGTCAGGCGGCCATCGAGCGCGGATTCCTGGACGCCGAGGTAAACCCCGTCGCGGTAGAGGTGGCAATAGAACGTCGCCTGAGCGTCGTGCTGGGCCTGCTTGGCGCTCGCGTAGTGGGAAAGCCCCGACGGCCGCGCGCCGGAGGCCAGCCGCGCCGCCCGCACTCTGCCCCGCTCCACGATCACTTCGTCCGGCAGCGTGAACTCCAGCGAACACTTCCCCGCGCTCTTAAACTCCCCGAGCTTGCGCAGGGTGCCGTCCGCCAGCCGCTCCGCCAACACGGCGGACTCGCCGGGAGATAGTTTGAGATGGAGGCTCATTGGTTGGAGTAGGGCAGGAGGGAAGGAGGGGTGGAGGGGAGGAGCTTTTTTCACACGCCGGCCACCGTAGGAAATTCTCTCACCCGGAGATCGTCGAGACCCTCCGGCCACTCGTTCCAGTCGCCTCCTTTTTTGTCATTGAGATCGAGCGTGTAGCCCATCCACGGCATCGCGCCGAGCTGCTTCACGAACGGCGCCACGCCCGCCGCCCGGCACTGCCGCACGATCGAGAGCACGTCAATGACGTCGCACGCCCGCGCCCCGGGTCCGCTCTCGCCGCCGACGATCACCCAATCGATGCCCGGACCGCTGCATCCCGTACCGCGTCCTTGCTCTCGCGCGGAATACCAACCCCGCAAAGGATTGACGAACGGGTGATAGAGAGTCGCCGCTGTGGCAGGGCACGGAATGTAGCCGCAGAGATCCAGCGCCCCCAGCAGCGGCTCGCAGGAGAGGAACCGCACCGCGGCCGGCGCGTGAAGCAAATGCGGAATACGTTCGTTGGCCGCTTCCTGATTCTCCACGCTCGTGCCGAGCCAGATGTTTTTCCACGGGGCGCAGCCCAGGCGGCCATAGAAACCTTGCAGGAACGGCGCGGCGTTCTCGGGGCGCTTCGTGAGCAGCAACCAATCCAGCCAGGGGGTTTGCTCGAACAGTTCGAACAGCTCCACCCGCCAGGGTTTCAATTCCTCGCGGTCCTCGAACACGTCGGCCAAGCTCGCGCAGAACACCCGCTTGCGGACGCCTTCTTTCGCGGCGTCAAAATTCCACCCGTGCGGCTTCTTCCAGTTCTCATCCGTCGTCCGCCGCCGCGTCCCAGCCGCCCCCCACTTCACGATGTTGGTCCGCTTGGCCCAACTCTCGGCATAGCAGTGCGCACACCCCGCCGAGACTTTTTCGCAGCCGGTCCACGGATTAAACGTGTGATCGCACCACTCAATTTTCGAATTTGCACCCATGTCAGATCCACCACGGAAAACACGGAAGGGAGGAGAGCCCGCGAAACACGCTAAACATCGCGAAAATCTGCGTTCATCTGCGAAATCTGCGGATCATCGTCCGGCGGAGTATTGGGAAAGCACCAGGTCCAACCGCCCACCGATGCGGCAGCCTTCCGCCTGATGCGGCGAAGGGGGATCGGATGGCACGCCGGCCTCGTCCAAGCGACGATGCACGTATTCCTTGAACTTGGCGAGCGCTTCGGCCTCGCGCGCTTGGCGCTGCTGAAGCGCCATGAGCAACCGCCAGCGCGTCTCATTCGTGGAGTTCACCCCAAGCCGACTGTTGCACGGGCAGCCGTCCGTCATCCAAGCATTTTCGAGCAGCAAGACGCTGCCGCAGCCGGCACACGTGTCACTCACGATCATAAAGCCGCGGAGAACGTCACAAACATCATTCTCCTTCTTGAAGCCTTCAACGAAGGCCTGCATGCGTTCGAACACGCCGTCGACCCAGGCGTCTTCGTTGTTTTCGACCGCGTCCATGTGATTGAGCACGTCGCCGAGCGCTTCCATCGCGCCGGAGGCCGTCAGCAAGAATTGATCGATCGCCAAGCCCCCGCTGGCTTCGACCAACACGGCCATCTGCTCGAACGTCGTCCCGATCGCGTCGCTGAGGTGTTTCACCACTTTCGATGCGTCCGAGTACAGCTGCATCTTCTCTTCGTGCGTCAGTTCCGCTTTCATCGTTTCCCTTTCGCGTAGTTTCGCGCCTTTCGCGGTGAAAATCCTTCCGTCCTCTTCCGTGCCTTCCGTGGACTCACCTCGGATACTCCTCCCCTACTTCCCTCCTCCCCTCCTGCCCTACTTGGCTCACCACTGCCGCCACGGCTTCACTGCGGTCATACATCCAGAGCGCCCGGGCCTCGCGGACCTGCAGCGCCGCTAGCGATTGGTGCTTGCTATGCGCCCGCTGAAAGCGTCGATAGGTCGTCGTCACCCGCTTCCTGAGCGCCGCCGGCACCAACTGCCAATGCCGCGGGCAAAGAATCCGCCCCGCCTCGCAGCCCGCCGTACACCCGCGAATCGGACACGCCGCCAGTTCCATGTTTTTTCCCTCACTCTCCCTGCCCGGCCTTGGTCACGTTATCGCGGATCAACTTTTGCGTGCCGTGAAAGCGTTGCAGGAACATGTCCTTGGCCACGCCGGGTTCCCAGCACGGCAGCGCGATCGGCGTACCGCGGCCGAGCTTCCAGTCCTTCGACTTCTTCATTAGCATCCTGGCCTCGGCGGCCAGCAGCAGCCGATCGGCCTCGTGACAGTCGTTTCGGCCCCACCAATGGACGTCGCTATCGAACGCCTGGCGGATCGCCACGTCGACCGCCTGGCGAATCCAACGCAGCTCCTCGGCCACGCGATGCGGCAGCGCGCATTGCAGCGGCCGCGTCCAGTCGCCGAGATAGGCCTCGTGCGCGTCGTGCAAGAGCGCCGCGAGCGCCGCGTCCGGGCCGTTCACCTGGCAGAGATCGTGCGCGTGGCAACAATGCTCGGCCACGCTGTAAAAGTATTGGGTATGCCCACCGAATCGGCAGAGATTGGCGAGCGCGTGTGCGATGTCCTCAATGTCGATGGTCTCCCGCGCCGGCATCACCAGGTTGACCAGTTGCCCAGTAAACGTCCCGACGCAAGGCGACCCCAGCTCAAACGCCACGCCCTCGCGCGGCGGCTCCTCATCCACAGCGATACCCGGACTCAAATCTGGCCTTCCCATGTTTCTCCTTTCGCGTAGTTTCGCGTCTTTCGCGGTTAAACGTCCGTCTCGTTCGCGGCCCGCAGATCACCCAGGCCCTTGAGCATCGGGTGCACGCCCCATTGAATCAGTTCGCCCGAGAACGGCAGCTTGTAGTGGAAGTGCCGGAACTCGCGCATGTCCTGCCAATTGGAAAAACCGTCGCTCCGCGCGAAGGCGTCCAGCTCTTCGTCCCAGAACTGCTCTTCGCCGCCGAGCACGATGTGATCCTTGCCGATCCAGATCTCCCGCACGGCGATGCAAATCTCCTCCGTCAAGATCCGTTGCGGCGAGCGATAGGCCGCTCCCTCCCAGCCGCGCAGGCTGATCGTGTCGCCCACGTTGATCGGTCGTTTCCGCGGCGGCCGGATGGAATGCACCTTGGCCCCCGTCGCCACCGCCTCCCAAAACCGCTTTTCAAACAGCAAGACTTTCATCGTTCGAACGTCCACGGAAAACACGGAAGGGGACGGAAGGGAGGATTGAACCGCGAAACACGCTAAAAAACGTAAAAATCTGCGTTCATCTGCGGATCATTGCTTTCGAGAGCCTCTTTTTTGGCCGACTTGTAATCCACCATGGCCTGCGGCTCTTCGAACCCTTTCATCATCGGCAACAGCGCCTCATACAACTGAAAGCGGGCCGCCGGCACCGCCAGCACTTTGAACAGGGCGCGGTAGATCATCGCCAGCAACGCCGCGTCGGTGTCATTTTCCGCTGTCAACTTCAACAGTCCGCAACGATCGCGGACGTCCTGGCTCCGATAGGTCTTGCAATCACCCTTCATGCGTTTCCCCTTTCGCGCCCTTTCGCGTCTTTCGCGGTGAAATCCTTCCGTCCTCTTCCGTGCCTTCCGTGGACCCCTTCAAAACAACTCAAAAGCCGCAGCAGCTCAGGATCCAGGCGTTCATCGAGAGCTTGCTCTCGGCGGCTTCCTTTTTGATCCGCTCATACTCCGCCGGGAACATCCGCAGCACGATCACCTTGGACTGACTCGTCGCGCTCGCCGCCCGCTCCACGCGCCGTTTCAACTCCCGCTTCGTGATCCTCCCCTGCCGATAGAGCTTGAAGGCCTCCAAGACGCAGCGCTCGACCTCGTTGTCATCGTTGATTTGCGTCATGCTTCCTCCCGCGCGTCGGCGAAGCGGGCCGGCAGGGCGTCGCGGGGGCGGATCGCTTGCCCCGTGGCGATCCGCCCGTCCCAGGCCACCAGGATCGGTTGTGCCAAGATCGGGCACTCCGCGAAGTGCGTGACGGCGGAGTTCGCATGCGCCAACAGCCGGAACTCCAGCCACTCGTGCCGCCCCCCGCACCGCGGACACTCAAACACGTTGACGCTGAAATCCGGCGGCATGTTCTCGCGGTCCATTTGTGGGGAGTAGGGAAGGAGCGAAGGAGGGAAGGAGGGGAGGAGTTTTTTCAATCGGTCTCGGTCTCTAAAAACGCCTCGATGAACGTTGCCGCTACTTGGGGCACGATCGCGTTGCCGTAGCCGCGCAGGCGTCCGGTGCGGTTGGCGCGGGCCTCCGCCAGAACGCGTCGAGCAGATTTTGCACTGTGACCCAGCTCGACCAGTTGGGCGACGAGGAATCCCATCCGTGGGTCCCGGGCCCGGCTGGGAACCCCATAAGCCAGCGGCTCATCGCCGGATTGAGCTGACACGCGCCGGAACTTTCCGTCGCGGCAGGCAATGACGATGAAGTCGCGCCAAGGATTTCCGTCTCCAGATTCGATCGCGGCTTGCCGTTCGCTCGCAACGTTCCCACCGACCTGCCTCCGTTCGGCGTTCGCGGTGAACTCCAGCCCGCTAGAATTGCCGCGTGATTCAGCGTCACGTTCTTTGCCGTGTTGTCCATCGCTGGATGGCGCAGATGGTCGTTGACCGTTGGAGTCGGGAATCCAGCCAGCATGGCGACCTCGTTTAGTGGGCGTGCATTCTTCCCGTGCTGGTTTGATCGCGAGTCCCGCCAATCCCTTGCTGCTGCGGTAGGCCACCCAGAACAATCGCTGTCGCATGGGCGGTGCGCCGACGCTGTGTGCGCCCAATACACACGCCCCGACGGCGTAGCCTTCTCTTTCCAGGTCTGCCGATACTCCATCAAGCCACCCGTGCCCAATCGCACTTTCAACTTGCTCGCCAAAGACGCACTGAGGGCGACACTCGCGGATGAGCCGGAACCATACTGGCCAGAGGTGCCGTTCGTCTTCGTTGCCTTTTCGCTTCCCTGCTGACGAGAACGGCTGGCAGGGGCAACTGCCGGTCCAGATTTTTCGATCTTCCGGCCAGCCCGCGAGCCGGAGCGCGAGCTCCCAGCCGGCAACGCCGCCGAAGAAGTGGACGCGCTCGAAACCGCGAACGTCGTCTGCCGTGACATCGTGAATGCTCCTCCTGTCGACCACTGCCCCCGGAAATAAGTTCTCGATCCACTCCGCCGCGAAGGGTTCGATCTCGTTGAAATAAAGCCCCACGTCACGCCCGCCTCCGCGTTGGGGGTTTTGTCTTTGTCCGCACCAGCCCCGTGGCCTCGTCGGGGAGTTGGATGCCGTGTTCCGCCAGCCGCGGCCGCAGGTAGGGGAAACGATGCAACTGGGGCGCGCCGTCCGGGTCGCGGAGCGTGTGCCGGTCGAGAACCGCATCGGAGACGCCCGCCAGGTGCGTCTTGATGGCATTCACGAACTTGCCGCCGTTACCACGGCAACCGGCCACGCATTCGGCCACGATGTGTTCCGAAAGCGGCCCTTCGAAGGCCATCAGCGCCACGCTGGAGGCCACCCACTCAAACCCCGGCGTGATCGCCACCTGGGCGCGGATTTTCCGAATCAGGTCGGCGATCTGGCCGCCACGTGGCTGAGTCGGCAGGCTGGAGGCGGGAGGCTGAGAGCCCGGCGGAGCCCCATTCCTCGCCCCCGCGCGCTCTTTGACATTCCCTCCGGGAACGTCGGCGGAGGGAGTGTCGGTAAATACACTCTCCGAGTGGGGAATGGGGGAATGGGGAATAGGGAATGGCACGTCGCGTGCCGTTTCCTCGTTCTTGTCCGCCATCAAGGCCGGGAACAGTTTTCGCAAGTCCGCCTCGGTCAATGCTTTCGCTGCGTCAGAGCAAAGTTCTTTTTTCTCCGCGCGGTCCGCCTGGGCCGCCGCCTCCCGCCGCTTCTCTTCCACGCGGCGCGAAAGCGCTGCGCATTCGCGCAGCGCTTTCGCGGCGTCCTCCTGGCCGGCCGCCACAGGCACGGCCACCGCGGCGATTCCTTCCTGACTCCTTTCCTCCTCTCCTCCTGTCCTCCTCTCCTCCTCCGCAAACGGCAGTTCCCGCTGCACCGGCCGCTCGCTCGGCACATGCAACTTGGCCCCCAGCGTCAGCTCGAACGTCACCAGCCCGCGGCGGCATTTGCCGGCCGCCGCCACGCCCGCCGAGACGAGCTTTAAGAGCGCATAGCGGAGCCCGCTCTCGCTCGCCTCCAGCCGGGCCGCCAGCTCATAGCGCAACATGGAAAACGCGCCATCGACCGCCTCGGACACGGCCAGCGTCGCCAGCCGCCCGGCCAGCGAATCCCGCGCAATCCCGCCGGCGAAGAGCGCCGCGTTCAGCGCGCTCGCGTCGTCCGTGTGCGTAGCCACCTTGCTTACCACCTGCATGCCAAAATCCCTCATGCTGCATCCCGCCTGTCGGGCGGCGCCTCCGCCCCGTCTTGGTCCGATCCCTCTCCCGCCAGGAGAATTTCTTGCCGCCAGATGCCGAGCGCCTTGGGCGCGACGATCTGCAAGACCGCCCCGCCCGAGTTCGCTCGGATCACGGTGATGGTCACCGTCTCGCCGATCTGGATCACCTCGCCGAGCCGCCGCGATAACACGAGCGACCCGAGCTCCCGTCCCGTCCCGTTTCCCTCAGCCGTCTTGGCCATCACGCTTACCTCCATGTTGAAAACGCACCACGGAAAACACGGAAACGCGCCTCACTTTCTTCTCGCGCCCTTCCGCGTGTTCCGCGGCTCTCCCTCCACGCTCAGCACCTTCGCCACAATCGCGCCATCGATGGCCGTCGCCTGCTTGCCGACCGCCATCGCCCTGCCGTGCCGGACGCGAATGCGAAACGCCAGTTCCTTGGCGATCGCCTGCGGATCGATCGACAGCTCCACCGTCGTGGTCTGCCCTTCCCCAAACGGCACCTGCCAAACCTGTTGCTCGTGCATCGCCTCCCGCCTCCCGTTCAGCTACCTCAAAAGGAACATGCGTCCGTTGATTCTGCTTTTCGCGAGCGCCGCGACGTTCGGCGTGCCGTAAGCCACGAGCACCGAGCCGTGGCCGGCGTTGCCGCTGCGCGAGCCATCCGGCTTGCGAAAGAACAACCGTCCTTTCAAGAACAGCACCGCGTCGGCAGCGTCCCAGATGAATGGCCAAAACCACGATTGCACCTCCGTTCGCGCCGGCACGAGCGCGATGCCGTTTCCGTGCTCTGCGATCCGCTGCATCCAATACACGATGCCGGCCCCGTACGGAGGATTCAGCCAGACTCGTCCACTCCACGCGTGCGCCAGTCCATCCGCCGGCGGCGACACCATGAAGGAAGCGGTGCGATAAAACTGATCCGGGTGGGCGCAGGGATCCAGATCGAACTTGCCGAGCGCTTTCACGATCTCGGGCGGCGTCAGCCACTCGGTCGAAAAACCGTTGTTCGGCAGCGTATGAATTCCCCGCCTCGTCATCGTTCCTCCCGCCTCCCGCCTGATCCCTACTCACCTGCTGGAAAAAAACCGCGTGGGCCGGACCGGTCTGTACTCGGTTTTCTCTCCTCCGGGGCAGGCAGTCAGAGAAAACCACCGGCCGACCCACGCAGCGCGGCGCCCACACGCCCTCGCCCGTGAAACAACCAAGTCGAAAAACCCCTACGGCGTGCCGTGAAACGTCGGGATGTGCGTCAGTTGTTCCTCGAGCCAGAGATGCAACTGCCGCTGGGCGTGTTGGCCGGCGCGGTGCAGATCGTCGGCCAGCGGTCGCAACCAAAAGCCCTTCTTCACGAAATCGATCTCGATCGCCACCCGCACCGCCACGACGGTATCGAGGTATTCGCTGGCCGGCGCGTCGTGGTCCTCATCACTCAACGGGCGCGGCGCGTCAGCGGCCCGCACCTGCTGCCCCACATTCCACCAGGCGAACGTCGCCAGCAGTTGCTCGGGAAAATCGTCGGGCAGGTTCGCGACCTTGCGCTCGACCGCGGTCCCGAAGGAATGGGCCTGCGCCTGGACGACGCCCCCCGCGTCCTCGTGCGTGACGAAATTCACGGCCCGCAGCGGCAACAGCAACGCCTCGTCGAGCCCGGTCCCCTTCAAGTCGGTCTTGAGCAGCGAGATCAACTCTTTCTGTAACCAGACCTGATTTCCCAGCTTGCCGAGCTGTTTGCAGGCCGCCGTCTCGGTGAGCGAAAACGACACGAACTCGTCCCGCCATTCCCCATCCAGTACGCCGCGGACGATGCCCCCCGCGTGCCAGACGCTCGGATCCTTGTCCGTAACGGCATGCTTCCGCATCGCCGCCGCGAAGGAATCGAGGTCATTGACGATCAGGTTCCGCCGCGGGCGGTCGATCGTTTTTTCCAGCAGCTTCCCTTTGTGTGTGAGGAAGCGGCTGCGATTCAAGCCGTCGATTTTGAACTGATACGGTTCGTTGGCACGCGTGTGGGCCTTCTCGGCGAGCGCGGTATTGTGCTGGAGCGCCGCCGCCAGGCCGGTCTCGTCAAAGCTCTTGAGCGACGTCGCCACGCCGCTGGGTAATTCCCTGCTCATCCGAAAATTCCTTTCATGCTGTCAGAAAAAGAGTGTCCCTCCGCGACCGGCGTCAGCCACCGGCCTCGTCGATCGTGCGCTGGTCGACGTTGTCCTGCGAAAGATCGTTGAACTGCAGCGTGCCGTTTTTCTTGACCGAGCAGTTGACCGTTCCCGACTTCTTCGCGGGGTGGCTTTCCTTGTAGGAATAGGTGATGTTGATCTGCTCCACTTCCTTGTCCGCGTGATTGATCTTGGACGGCGTGAAGGCCAGCTCGACCACCACCTTGCGCGGACCAGGGACGGTGATCCGGTCGGCAATGTCATACACGGCGCGTTTGATCGCGCCGTCCACCACCGCGGCGAACATCCCTCCGTCCAAATGCGCCAACCCCGCCGTGTTCAACAAATTCATCGCCATCGTGTTCGCGTCCTTTCGCGTTTTTCGCGGTTAAACTTCCTCGCTCGTCAAACCTCTCTCGGAACCGGCCGGTGGAACTGCAACAGTTGCCCGTGCGCGAGGAGCGCCAGATTGAGTTGATCCACCAGCAAGTGCTCGTCCCCCAACTCCTCCGCCGCCGCCACCATCAAGCCCACGCCTTGTCCAAGCGCCTGCTGCGCCTGTTCCAACATCGCGTCCTGCCGATTGAACGCCGCTTGCACTTTCTGAGCGTCCTCGCGCGTGATCGACCCCATCGGTTTCTTCTCCAGACTTCACCACGGAACACACGGAAGAAACGCGAAATCGGAACCTACTTCACGTTGGCCTCAACCGCTTCCTTGAAGCCCACCTCACTCTCCCACTCTCCGCACCAATCAGAATCCACTACCAGCGGCCATCGATCCTGCGTTTTCACACCGGCGATCGGCGCGCGCCGACGACAATCGCCCGCTGCAAACTCAACCGCGAGTGAAGGCTCGTGCGCGAAGAATCGACACGAGGCGCACGATTGAGTCATTCGGTGTGCTTCCATCTTGTTCGCGCACTTTCCGTGTGTTCCGTGGACTCACCTTGTTGCGTGAGACGAGATCGTCTCCTCCAAGCGCGCCTCCGCCTGCGTCAGCGCTTCATGCGTCGTCAACACGTCGCTGACGGCCGTTTCTCCATCACGACTCAACCGGACGCTCACCAGCCCCGCGCTCGCCAGACTCGTGGACGCTGCCGGGTGGATGGTGACCACCGTCCGCTTTCGCGTAAGTCGATCGAGTGCGTACTGAATGTCATGCGCCGTCGCGTTTGTCATCCCTGCCCCTTTCGTTTTTTCCCCCTGTTTCGCGGGCACCTACTTGATCCGCCGGACTTCGCTCTCCAGCTCGTAATACTCCCGGTGCGCCTGCGCCCCTTCCTCGGCCGCCTCGCGAGTGAAATAGACGAGGATCGGCTCACCCGTCTCGTCCATCGCCCGCATCCAACACGTCGTGCACCACAGCCCCCACAACTCCTCGGGCTGCTCAGGATCCACCTGCCTCTCTCTTCTTTGCGCCTCGGCCTGCATCGCGGTCATCTTCCGTCCCTTTCCGTGTATTCCGTGGACTGTTTTTCCTCTTCCTCTTTTCGCGTCCCTTCCGCGTCTTTCGCGGTTAACCCACCGCCTCAAACTCCACCGGATGCGGCATGCGCTCCAGCGCCTCGCGGAGTTGCTCGTCTCCCGCGCAGTAGAGCTGGCTCGTCTTGACGTCCGCGTGATCGAGCATCGACCGCACCTGAAACGCCCCGGCCACCGTCCCCAACTGCGTCCCGCACGTCTTTTTCAGATCGTGGAAGTGATAGTGATCCTCCGCCGGCACCCCCGCCGCGTCCTGCAAGCGATGCCACTCAATGTCAAACATGCGCCGCGAGCGGTACGGCCACGGAAAGATCTTTTGATCGAGCGCCGCGATCTCTCCGCCGTCCTCGCGTTCGGCGCAACGATTGAAGAGCGTCGCGATCGACAGGTTGTGCAGATGTCTAAACGCGACCTCGTTGATGGGCTTCACGCGCTCCACTCCGCACTTGTCGAGGATCGCGGGCACAGTGAGCGTGCGTTGTTCGAAGTTCACGTCGCGCCACGTAATCCCGAAGACCGCGCCGCGGCGAATCCCCACCTGCGAGGCCACGACGAGGATCCCGCGCCACCATTCCGCGGCAGCGATGCCATCCACGCGCGGGACCCGCGCCGCGGCACCATTTCGATAAAGCGCGCCGAGGACTTCCAGCGGAATGGCCCGCGGGTTGGAGCGCGGCGCCTTGACCTCGGCCACCCAGGGCGTTTTTTCCAAGAGCCCGATCGCCCCGCGGCGATTCCCCGAGCCTTCGGGACCGGCCTTGGCGAAGAGCGCGTTCATCGTGCGGAGGTATTTGTTGACCGTATGCGGAGAACTTTCCCGGGCCAGCAACTTGGCCCGAAAGAACCCCAGCCAGGCGTTGTCGATTTCATCGAGCGGCAGCGGCGGCACGAGCGGCGTCAGGCGCTCCCAGAGGGCCAGCGTCGTCTCGTAAACGGCCAGCGTGGTCGCGCGGGCGGCGGCCAGATAATGGGGCCGATACGCACTTTCGTAGTAGGCCCGCAGCGAGGCAAAGCCTTGCCCCTGCAAACCGACCGGCAATCCCTCGTCGGCATCCATCGCCCGAGCGCTCCCTGCGCGAACAGCGTGCAGGCGGGCCGGTCAGATTGACCAAAAGAAAACCCGCCAACACTGCTGTTGACGGGTGGGATGTTACCTAATCGGATACCAGGCTGTCAATGGTACCTAAACGGGTGTCAGTGAAAAATGTTGCGGGTCGAGCAGCAAGTCATTGAGGGGAATAGAGATAGCGTCCGCAATTTTTTCACATTGCGTCATTCCCGGATCGACTTGCCCCTGCAAAATCCGGTTCACGTAGGGGTGACTGGTCGCGATGCGCCGCGCCAGTTCGCGCTGCGAGATCTTCCGCGCGGCCAACACGGATGAGACGTTTTCGCGGAAGTTTTCGAGTGCTGCCACAGTTGCCATGCCCTCATGTTATCCGATAGGATACCGCTGTCAAATACCGTGCCAGTTTTCATCGTTCCGCAGCGGACGCAGGATTGGCGGACGGGAGACGGCCTCGAAAAATCCCGTGCCAAACGCCGACCGGTCATGACCAATCGTTTGGCACAAGATTTGATTTTTGCCTCTGACTTCCCCCAACAGCGGGAGGAAACCATGTGATGGGCTGCGATAGCCCATTACATTCACCCCACGCTTGGGAAGGTGCGACCCTCACCCAACTATTTTTTCCCTTGGCGCTTTTTGCAGGAGTTTCCCATGGTTCGGCGTTCCTTACTCGGCTCGCTGGCGGCTTTCCTCACGTTCGGTCGCCGCGCTCGTCAGCCAGGGCAGCTGGTCATCACGGGCGTCCACTTCCCGGGAGGCGTGTTCATCGACGCGCCCGGTGTGACGCTCGACAACTGTTCCGTCGCCGCCGACGCCAATTCCCCCCAGGCTGTCATCCGCTACTTGGCGTGACGTCCGCCAGGTACGCGCTTTCCTTGGTCAGCGGATGCAGTTGCCGGCAGTGCGGGCACTTGACGTTCACGTCGACGAACGTGAGCGTCTCGAAGGCTTGCACGGTCGTCCCGATCGGGGTCTCGATCGCCTTGCCCGTCGTCGGGCAATTCATCATCACCGGAATCCCCATGGCCTTTTTCTCCTTGACTTGCCAGTTCGGCGAATTACCCTCGCAATTCGCCACACGTGAGCGGAGGGCAAGGGATTCGAACCCTCAACCGGTTGCCCGGCATCTGATTTCGAGCGCGCGGGCTAGTGCTGCTGTCAAGACTGATGAATCGTTCACCTTGCAGGTGGATAATTTTGGGCCATCGTGGGATTAGGCCCCCACGGGTGTAGGGAGTAAGGACCGCTGAGTTGCGGGGTTACAAGGATGCGGATTGTGCTGGTTGTTGGGCTTTTTCTAGATGCGACTCCCCGAATATGTGGCGAGCTACTTGCTCGCCAACGACGTCTCCGCGCGCACCGCCGCCGATTATCGTTGGATCGCCACCTACTTTGATCGTGACACGCACCTGCCGCTCGATGAGTTCACGGCGGCCAAGATCAACGCGTACCTGGTGGCGCTGAAGGAGCGTGGTTGGCTACCGCCGAGCCTCCGTGGCATGCGCACGAAGCTGCTCGTCCTCTGGCGCGCTGCCTACCGCGACGGCTACACCGATAATCCGGCCGATGGCGATCGCGTGCGAAAAATAAAAGTGCCGCGCCCGAACCCCATCGGTCTCACGCCCGAGGACATGCGCTCGTTAATCGCGTACTGTGAGCGGGAGCTCCGTCATCACCTGATCTCGGTCCGCGTCCCGACCGGCGACTACCTGGCCGCGCTCTTCGCTTTCCTTTGGGACACCGGGATGCGGGTGGGAGACGCCGTCGCGATGGAGTTCGAAGACATCGAAACCGGCACGGTGACCTGGTTGCAAAGCAAAACCGGCGTCTGGCATCAAGCGGTTCTGTCGGCCCAAACCAGGGATCGTATCGAGCGGATCCGCCTGCCGGTGCGCGCCGTGATTTGGCCGCGTCCGGCGCGGAACAAGACCGCCTTGTTTCGCCTCATCAAGAGGGCGTTTCTCGGCGCGGGTCTCAAAGGCACGTCGAAGTACATCCGCCGCGGCGTGGCGACGGACGTCTACTTGAGCGGCCGGGACCCCGCGCAGGCCCTCGGGCACGTGCCGGGCTCGCGGGTCGCGTATCGGCATTACGTGTCGGCAGAGGCCCAACTGGAGCCCGTCAGCCCCACGCCGCTGTAAAAGAAGATCACGGGCTGGGCAGGCCCGGGAGGCCGGCGGATGCGCGCGGCGCGACGTCGGCCTCTTTTTGCTTGCCACGCCGCGCGGCAGCGGGCACAATCCGTTCTATGGGAAAACGCATCGAACAAGCCCAGTGGAAGTGCCCGCGGTGCCAGCGCGTGACCGTGCAGAGTCGCGTGATCACGGAGACGAACCACGTGGCCCATATTCTGGCCGTGGTGTTTCTCTGCGGCCTCTGGCTGCCGATGTGGATCCTCGCCGCCTGGTCGGAAGGAGCTGGCAACTGGCGCTGCGTGGAGTGCGGCTATGAGCACTTGAGCGAGAAGGAACGCCGCCGCCAGGAGAAGCGTCTCCGGAAGGAAACGCGGCAAGCGGCCCGGCACCGCGAGAAGGGGGGCCCGCTCCCTCGTGGCGAAGTGATCGGCGGCTGGGGCAGTCTCGACGATCCGCCGGAAAGGCAGTGATCCGCCTCACGCTGGCCGAGCTCCTGCGCCGCTGGACGATCTCCCTCTTGGTCGCCGGCTCCCTGGCCGGCTGCCTGCGCCATCACCTGGAGACCTGGCGGGAAATCGAGCAAGAACTACAGCAAGAACTAGAGCGCGATCGCGCTCCGCACGGGGGCGGTCTCAAAGAGCGTGCCGGCCGGCGCCGCTCGAAAACCCCCGCCCGAGTCGAGCCAGTCCTCGAGGGCCCGGTTGGCCAGCTCGGCGAGTAGCTCTCGCCAGATGCCGCGGTAGGAGCGCTTGGCGTGCTCGCCGCAGGGCTCGGCCCGGCCGGAGTGGTAGGCCTCCGCGGCCAGAAAGATCACCCGGCAGCCGCAGCGGTGCTCATAACAGAAATCGTTTCCCATGCCGGAGAGCCCGCCCAACACGCTCCAAAGCGCGAAAGGGATTGCGATGTGCGCTGTAACGTACGTGGTTACATCGTACGCGATGGCGGCTCAGGATGGCAACTTGCGGGGCTGGGTTGATAGTCCTCGCAGGTCCCGTTTCCACAGCAGGCGATGCCTTCGAGTTTTTTTCCCAGCGTGCAGCGGCCGTGAATGGCGCAGGCAAACGTCTTGATGCGGACGAGGCCTTGGCAGGAGTCGCATACCTCGGTGCTAATGGCGTCACCCAGGTGCGCGCAGGGAGCCCGCGGCGGCGGCGGCGTGTAAGGACGCCAGATGATCTCCGAGACGACTTTATATGCCATCAGGAGCAATCCTCCGCGACGTCGCACTCCACGACTACCGAGTCGAAGCTAATGTATCCCCTGCCAATGACGCCCGTCCCCCACGCTGCGCGGCCGGTGGTCCACCAAAAATCTGCTTCGGTCAGGTCGTTTACAAGGCACGCTTTGCTGGCGCCATAAGTGACCACGATCGAAATGGTGTCGTCTGCTTGGCGATGGATACCTACGATTGTGGCCTGGTGGTTGAACGCCCAGGGCAGCGATCCGGCGGAGAGAACCACACTTTCCCCAGTGCCATCATCTTTTACGATTTCTACTAGCGCCGAGACCGAGCCGCCCAGCGCCGAATTGTATTTGAACGTCAACTTGAGCGCCCAATACTCCGTCGAGCTGTTGTGATCAAAATAGATGTACGCTTCCGCCGTGTCGTCGTGCTGCAAGGGATCGCCGGCGAGCGCGCCCCAGCAAATGCTTTGGCCTCCTACTTGCGTTAGATCGCTCGTGACTCCGCCTTGCACTTTGATGAGCGCGTTGTCATCCACCGTTCGCCAAAACTCGGTGGATCCGACGACGCTGCAGCCAGCCTCCGAGCCGACAACCGTCCATGTCCCGCTCACGAAGTCGAGCCCCTCCTCGCGTTGGCCGATGTTGTTCGTGAGGAACAAATGCCCGCAGGGATCAACGGATTCTTCTTCGCAGCAGCATCCGACGCCTAAGGCAAACATCTAATTGCACTCCGCCGATTCGGCCCACCAGCGCCCGGAGTACCAGCGCGCGACGCACCATTTCCCCGAAGAAATCGCCGTGGCCCCGCTCTTGAGCAGCCGATCGTACACAGTGATATTCGCCGTCGTGTCGCTCCAGCTTGAGCCGTCGTGCGTGAAGACGCTCATCGTGGCGGAGCTGCCTTGCGCGAGCGAGCCGTCCAGCGTGCCGAAGACCTCGTTGATGCCCGGCGCGCCGAGCATGATTTTGCACCAATAGCGAGTTGTGGCCACGGCCGTGGTGTCCCGCGCGAGAATCCGGGCGTGCCCGGTGAAGCCGCTTTCCAGATACGAATAATTGGCGTCATTCACCAGGGCGTACTGGTGCGCGGCGATCGCGGCGGCGCTCGCAAAGTTCACGAGCGCCACGCCGATGCCGGAGACCAAACAGCGGCCAATGCGGTTTGCCCGGAGCGGCTCGAGCAACACGCCCCAGGAGTGAAAGTGCGCAGGCCATGCCGGCGCGATCGCCTTCAAGAGCGTCGCCTCCTGGAACGTGAAGATGTTCTCGCTACGCGTGAAGACCGGATCCCCGAGCGCCACGATCGCATAGCGGTCCCGGTCCGCCCCGGTGTCGTTCCGCACCAGGATCACGCCCGGCGGCAGGGGCGTGAGCGTCGCTTCCGACGTCGGGCCGCCGCGCAGCCGGCGGACGAAATTCGTCGCCTCTTGCCAGCCGTTCACGCGCGCGGAGTCCAACAGGATCTCGTCCGCGTCCTGTCCCGGCCGTACGAAGGAAAGCGGGTCCGTGCCCATTAGCTGCCGAGCCCCAGTTCCAGGAAGTTGGCCAGCGGGGAGACTTGATTGACGTTCACGAACAGCGGCCGCTTAACGACCATCTTGGCCGCTTCGTCTTCCTCATCTTCGTAATAGCACCAGAGGTAATCCCAGCCCGCCTTGGTGATGTTCGTCATGTTGCCGATGACGAGCCCGCTGACGTTCGGCGAGGCGGCGAAACGGTAGGTCAGGGTCGATCGCTCGCCGAAGATGCCATTGGCGGTCATGCCCAGGAACTTGACCTCCTTCGGCTGGAAGCCATACCAGGCGTTCGAGTTGATCGAGCGCGTCAGCCGCGAGACGGTCGCGCGATAGGCCTTGGTGAGGAGCGCCGTCGGAATGGAAGCGGTCAACGAAAACTGCTGCGCGGGGACCTCGACCTCGACCCCCTCGACCCCCTCGCGCGTGACGTTGATCGCCCCCAAAAAGTTGCAGGGCCCGGCGGCCCGGCTGGCGTCGTAATAACTATTCACGACGGCCAGACCCTGTTGAATCTTCGCCATTTCGGTGAAGAAGTCGGCCGAGTAGCTGGGCTCGACGTCGTCCGCGCCCGACGCACTGAGGCCGATCGGCACGGGACCGTACGCCACGACGACGCGAAAGATCGGCAGCCCGTCGCCGGCGGAGCGGGAATGTTGTTCCAGCCGCAGCGACGTGGGCCACAACCCGCGATAGGTCGTGAGCTGGGCGCGGACCGCGGCGTCGGCGGCCGCTTCGTCGGCGGTGCCGGCCGTGAAATACTCCAGTGTGGCGCTCGCGTTCGCGCCCCACTCCTGCGCGCGGCTGTTGATCCCTTCCCAGACGGTGATCGCCATTATCGAAAAACCCTCGCCCCGGTGCGGTCCGCGATTTTTTGGAGAATATCAACCTGCTTTTGCGCCAGCTCGGTGAGCTTTTTCGAGTCGGAGAGGCCTCGCACGGCCGCCGGGTTGAACGTGCCGGCGGCGGAAGAGGTGCGGCCGGCCTGCGTCGTGGCGGAGGCCAACTCGCGACGCAGCTGTGCGACGCGACGGCTGTAGGAGTCCTCGTCCAGAAAACCGCCGCTGCGCAGTTTGACGGCCTGTTCCAGTCCCGCGCGAAACAACTCGGCAGGGTTGCGCGTGGCCTGCACGATCTCCGCCGCCTCGGCCATCATCTGCTGGCGATGTTCCTCGGCGGCCTTCGCGGCCTCTTCGCGGGCCTTCTTTTCCTGTTCCAAGCCTTCCAGGCGGGCGGCTAGCGCGCGGGCTTCTTGGACCTCCGTGCTCATCAGCAGCATTTTCGAGAGGCGGTACAACTCGACCTCGCGGGAGGATTTTCCCAGCATGTCGATTTCCTGCTGGAGACCCTTCGTAAAATCTTGCAAGGCGTCGATCGACGAGTTGCGCCACTCCTGCGTGGGGTCGTTCTTGGCGAATTCCGACTGGGCGATAATTCGCTTGAGATCGGTGTCGCCGGTGTCGATCTGCTTGCCCGCCGCCGCGACCGCCTCGCGATCCTTGGCCAGCTGCCGCATCTTGGCGTCCAGCTTTTCGGAGGCGAGCGCTTGTTCGTTAAACGATTTGGTGATCGCCGCGCCGTCGGTGAGCAGCTCCGTGCCGGCGTCGGCGACGACGTGCAGCGCCGGCGCCAGGGCGCCCGTCAGTTGCCGCCAAAACCCGGAGCCGGCCAGCTTGGCATCGTCCCAGGCGTCCCCCATCCCTTCGACGCTGTCGAGCGTCTCCCCTTCGACAACCAGCCCCAGGTCCCGCGCTTCCTTGATTTGACGCCGCAGTTCCTCGCTCCCCGCTTTGAGGGTCACGGTCAGGGCCTGGCCGCTGCGTCCGAAAAGATCGTACATGGCGGCCGCTTGCTCCCCTTCCGTGGAGAGGTTGCGGACGGCGTCGGCGATTTGCAACACCGCTTCGTCGAGCGACAGCGACTTGAGATCCTTGGCCGACAAGCCGATCGCGGCCAGGCGTTTATCGATTTCTCCGGAGGCCAGGCGTTTTTGCAACTTGTCCATCGCGGAGAGCATGTCTTCCGCGCTGGAACCGCCGAGTTGCGCCGCGCGTTGCAGGCCGATAATGCCCGCCGCCGAAGCGCCGATGCGGTTGGCGGCGTCGGCGACCGCGCTCAATTCGTCCGTGGCCTGATTGATATAGGGCAGCGCGGCCGCCACGGCCGCGGAGACGGCCGCGAAACCGACGGCCACCACGCTGCCGAACGTCTTAAACTTCGCCCCGATGGAATCCAGGGTGCTCGTCATCTTGTCCTGCGCCACGATCTCCACGTAGGCGCGGCCCGCTTTGATGTCTCCGATGGCCATGAGCTTACCCTCGATAGTACAAGTGCGGAGCGGTCTCGGAGTTCAGCGCGTTCCCCGCGCCGCGCGGCCGGCGCTTGCGGTACGGATTAAACGTGCCGGGGCGGACAAAGTCTTTGCGGGCGCGCTGCGCGTTAAACGCCGCGCAGCACATTGCATCCACCAGTACCCAGCTCGCCTCTTGCCGCGCGTTCGCCATTTCCAGCAGGTCTCTCAGGCTGAAAGGGGCGGGGTCGACGCCGACGATTCCAGCGGAGCGGACGATCCACCGCTCGATCTCTCGTGCAGTCGTCGCGCCGCCGCGTTCATCACCAGCGCCGCCAGCATCTTCACCACTCTCGTCTTGCCCGTCAGGCTCTTCACCAGCGCCGCCTGGCGGGCATTCCGGAAAAAACAGTCGATGGCCTCCAGGAACGCCCCGGCGGCCTGCTCGATCGCCTCGCCGCCGAGCGCCCGGCCGAAGTCCTCATCCGTGACGCCGCGGGCCTCGCACTCCCGCCGGCAGACCACAAAGAGCGTGTCGCAGAGCAGCACCGCGTCGGTCGCCAGGCGATCGAGCAGCGTGTCCGCGGGCTCGATGATCGACAGCAGATCGACGTCCAGCAGCTTCCGCAGGTCTTTCACCGTGCCAACCGTGATCTCCACCGGCCAGACCCGCCCCGCCGCATCGGTAAACCGCGGCACAGTACTCTTAGTTTCCGCCATCCCAGCCTTCCCCCTTTCGCGTTCTTTCGCGTATTTCGCGGGCACTCCGCTCCTCTCCGAACTACCCGGCAGCCAGCTCCGCGAGCATGAGCAAATCACTCCGCCGGTTCGGCACGACGATCTCCGCCAGCTCCGGAGGCGGCGCCTCGCGCTCGCCGGCCCGGAACGCCTTGAGGTTCTTGGCGAACGCCTCCTGGACGGTCTCCAGGCTGGCGGCCATGCGTCCGTCCGCTTCCTGCAGCAACCGATCGGCGTCGTCGCCGATCTTGTCCTTGACCGCCTCCACGAGCACCAGCAGGTCGCCGTAGCGGTTCCCCACCGGATGCACGTCCTGGGCCTTGGCCCCCCGGGCCCCCTTGAGCAGGGCCGAGAGAATCTCTTTGCGTTTCGCATCCGCCACGTCCATCGTGAGCTCCTTGAGTAGGGAAGGAGGAGCGGAGGGAAGGAGGGCAGAATCAATCGCCCCCACGCTTTCCCCTTCCGTCTCCTTCCGTGTTTTCCGTGGATTTTTTTCCCGCCCTCTGCCGGCGTTACACCGGATCCTGATCGATCACGACGGACAGGCAAAAGCCCTGGCCCTGCGTGCCCGAGGAACCGCTCGCGGTGACTTCGATCATGAGAAAATCCCCCGCCGCGCAGGCGACGGGGCTCGAAGTCAGTGTGCCGACCAGCACGGCGTAGTCCGTGTCCGCGTTGTCGGCCGTGATCGCGCCGGTCAAGATCGTGGACGGCGCGCCGGCGCTCCCCTTCTTCACTTCCACCGTGTACTGGCGATCGCCGCCGTCTGGCGCGGTGTGCAGTTGCAAGTTCACTTCGCGGACCTTGCCGGCCTCCGCGAAGTGATGAAAGATCGTCGACTTGCTGGTCACCGCCGTCCCGGCCGGCTCGCTGTGATGGACGGTATAGCGCCCCACGCTCGCCTCGGCGGCAATCGCGCCCGGGGGAATTTCCAGTTGGTTCGTGACCAACTTGTCGCAGTTGAAAGTGCCGTCGCAACGTCCGCTCATGATCCTCTCCCTGCCTTGATTTCGCGCCCGTTCGCCTGTTTCGCGTTCCCTCTCCGGATTCTCCCCTCCTACCCTCCTCCCCTCCTTCCCTCCTAAATCGCCGTAAACGTCGGCGAGCCGCCGCCGAGGACGAGGTGCGCGCCGCCGTTGGTCGTGTCGTAGGTCGGCTTGGCCTCGACGTCGGTCAGCACGGTGCCGTCCAGCGGCTCGTTCTGATCGAACGTGAAGATCTGGCAGATGGCCCGGATCCCCAGGCTACCGGAGGTGGCGATCGGTCCGTCCAGGTCCATCAGGTCGATCGCGGTTTGCGCGAAGTGCGCGGTGCGGAGGACCGTGTAGTCGGTGTCCGCCGCGTCCGCGACCATCTGCCACTGAAACGACAGATCGATCTGCCCGGCGCCGTACATCTTCACCCGCGAGCCGCGAATGCTGGCGTCGTTGGCGCTGGCCGGCGAGGGCATGGTGAGATCCCGGCAGTTGGGCACGAGGTCCCAGGTCGGCGAGCCGAACGTGCCGGTATTGCGGTAGAGCTTATGTTCCCAGCCCTGTTTCTGTCCCATCGGAAAAGCCCTTTCAGTTGGTCGCCTTGACGGTGTTTTTCCAGACCTTCGCGAAATGTTTCATTTCTTGGCGGAGGGCTGGGGCCATGAACGGCCGTTGCTCGTAGTGGACGGTGCGGGCGTTGCGGAGTTTTTTGATCTCCAGCGTCTTCCGCTTTTTGCCGGTCTTGGTTTTCTGGGGGACGTACTTGGCCCGCCGCCGCGCGGTGCCCCCCTTTTCCATCAGTTGCGGCACGTTGTCCCGGTTGCCGTTCACGGCCACCGGCCCCACGATCACGCCCCGCGTGGCCGGGTCGTAACCGAACAGGATGTTTTTCAGCGAAGCGAACTTGTCCTTGGAATGCACGCTCGGCGGCTGGCCAGGGAACGACGGCTTCTTGCGTCGCCTGAGCAGCGAGCGCCCGCGCGTGCGGACGAACGCACCGCACTTGGAGAGGTTCCTAATACGCACCTTCTCCACCGCCTTTTCCACCTTCACGCGGTCGAAAAAGGATTGTTTGAAGGCGTCGAGTTTCCTCCCGGCGGCCATTTTGTTGCGTTCTCTGTCTCGCGGCGTTACGCTGAAAACCGTTCCTGGAAAAAAGTCGGGCACGCCGGCGGGGCGGAATCCGCCGACGGCCCTATCTCACCAAACCCCTGGGGAGGGTCCGGCGATGTTCACACGTTGTTTGCTTGCTGGCGCACTCTGCGCTCTGTTGGTCGCTCCGGTCGGGGCCTGGCCGATCATGGATATCTTTGAGGACTTCACCCTCGATTACACGATCGATAAAAGCGTGGGGCTCGTGGTGCACGGGGACGCGAAGCTGACGATCGACGTCGCCGCCGACGGGAGCGAGCCGATCATCTCCTCGAAAATCCGGTTGTACGATAACGCGTCCTTTGAACTTGCCGGCGGGCAGGCGGACAAGATCGAGGTGTACGGGGAAAACAATCGCATCGAGTTCACGGGGGGGAGGTTTGCGCTCGGGTCGATCCAGGGTTACTCAGCCGGTCATACGGACATCGTTTTTAACGGGGACACGTGGTATTCAGGGGTGATTCGATTTTTGCAGGGCGGTACTCAGAAGATTGAAGTTCGTGATTTTCAGCCCACCGGCCAGATGAACACGGGCATTAACTTTGATCCCAGCGATGGGCTCTCCTTCGATCTTTACAGTGACGATCCAGCTTTCAGTTGCACCCTCTCCGGAACCAGCAATCCAGGATGCCGGCTAGGAACCTGGAACAATCCTCCTGGTCAACCGCAAGTGACCTACCAGCTATTCATCCCTCCAACGATCCCCTGGACGCTTCACGACTCCGACCCGTCCCGGCTCGCCGGTGACATTGACGACAGCGGCACCGTAGACCTGGCGGACTTAAACGCAGTGCGCAACTACTTCGGCTCCTCCGGCTCCTCGCTCGGCGATACGCTTCCTTTTGATGGCGTCGTGGACCTCGCTGATTTGAATCGCGTTCGCAACCAGTTCGGCCAATCGCAGGCCGTCCCGGAGCCCTCTTCGGTTACCCTTGCGGCGCTGGCACTCGCTGCACTCGTAGGAATTCCATTACGACGTCGTCGGTGCTCGTCCCTTCTCCCGTCCCCTTGATCGTCAAATCGGTCGTCAGGTCGGCCGTGTGATTGAAAACGTGCCCCTTCACGTCAGCCAGCGGCGTTCCCGAGCCGCCGTGCGTCCCCGCCGTGACCGCCGCCTTGGACACGCCAGACGTGTCGCGCGTGACGATCGCCTCCACGTAATACGATCCTCCGCTCTGCGCCGCCGCCACGTTCAAGAGCGTGTTGCTGCCCAGGTAGAGTTTGACGGTCTTCGTGTTGCCGTTCGCGGCCAACGTCCAGCCGGCCCGGATGAGGAGGGCGTCACCGGCCTGGGCCAGCGTGTTCGCCGGCAGCGTGTAGATGATCTGGTTGTCTTCTCCCGTGCTGACGTTCCCGACTTCGGTGACGTTCGCCGCCAACACGCCATCGCCGAGGGCCGGCAACTCCCCGAACGTGCCGCAGTCCACGGTCGCCACGCCGTCCACGTTGCAGCGCCAGCCCTGCGGCATCCCTGCGCGGCGGTGCATGTTCCAGACGATCTGGTCCCTCTTGAAAACCGTCGTTGTGCTCGACGGGACTTCTGGGTGAATGAACTCGTTGCCATTGACCCCTACCTGCCCCAGGACAATCCAGCCGCGATCTTCCTCCGTGTTCAAAGGGACGAAGCCGACCTGCTGATTCCAGAGCAACCGCGTGCCGCTCCCGGTGCTGCCCAGCGTCTTGCGGCTCGTGTCCGCGAAGGCGTTGGCCTTCGTGTCGTAGAGGGCGATCTTCGTGGCGCTCAGGATCCGCACAAAGTACCAGGCCAGCCGCGTCGTGCCGGTCGGCGCGCCGGTGAAGTCCAGCCGGATCAGGTCGCCGGTCCGCAGCCAATGCCGGCCCGTCGTCGTGATCGTATGCTCGGTCGTATTGACGTTGGCCCCAGCGACCGGCAGGCCCGCGTAGAGCGTGTTTCGCAACACGTTGTCGTGCCACTTCACCCGGCCGGCGATGTCCCGCAGGTGCGTGAAACCGGCCTGAATGCGGAAAAGAATCACGCGGCTCGTGCTTTGCCCCTCGAACGTGTTGTGCGCGATGTCCCATTCGATCAGGTTGCGATCGTTCCACCGCTCCTCCAGTTCTGGCATCTTAAAGATGCTGTCGGTCGCCCGGATCGTCGAACGATGCAGCGTGAAATGCCCGACCGAAAGACTCTCGATTCCGACGGCCGGGATGCTCGTGCCGTCTCCGATCTCGCAATCGAGCATCGACAGGCGCGGAATGTAGGATTCCGGGTTAATGACCATCCGCCCCGAGGAACGCACGTTGCGCAACGTGACGGTGCGATTCCCCTGCCCGAACCGCACGCCGAAGTTTTCAACGCCGGTCTGGTTGGGGGGCTGGGTGATGCGCACGCCGTCCAGCAACACGTCTTCCGTGTTGTTGATCTTGATCGCGTTGCATTGCTCCCCCGTGGAGGGCAGGTAATCAATATCGACGTCGCGCAAGAGCACGTGCCGGAACCGCTTCGGCCGCATGTAGGTCGCGCCGGTTCCGGCGGAGGCGAATGGGAGCGCGATCGTCACGGTCCCGGCGTCGGCCAGGCCGGCTGGCATGACCGTGGTGACGGACCCGCGAAACAGCCGGGCCAGCATGCCGGTGCGGAAGTCGTGGCCCGGCACCGCGAACGAGTTATCGCTGTTGTTGATTGTGCCGATCGCGTACTTACTCTTGCTCCGCGTGCAGGAGATGTAGGTCGTCCCCGAGGCGTCGGTGTCCGTGACCGCGATCAAGCCCGTGGTCAGTCCCGCGCGGGCGTTGTCCGCCGAGTTATAGAGCTTGATCGCCCCGGTCGTCGTGACGTGAATCCAGACGTTGCTCGTGCCGCCCAACTTGCGAATCACTTGCACGTGGTTGTATGCAAGTTCGGAACTCCCCGTGATCCAAATCATGTCGCCGACTTGGAAGCCGTGGCCCGCGTCGAGCGTGAATTGTGCGTAGGACAGGCCGCCGCCGGCCGAGTCGTCCCCGTCTTCCGCCGCCGCGCCGCCGTTGCCGAAGGGCGTTGTATTGTTCCCGTCGGTGATGCCGTTGTCGCCGGCGTCGACGAGAATCGCGTCGGCAAAGAGACGCGTGGCGGTCATCTTCAACTGCACGTTCGTGATTTGAATGCACTCGGCATCGCAGGCCTGGCTGTCGGCCTCGATCGCCCGCATGTTCTCTTTGCAGTTGATGCCGTTCCAGTTCTCGACGTACAGCCCGTCGATGAAATGCTCATCACCCTTGCACTGGATCCCGGACAGTCCGGGGTTGATGATCCGCAGGTTCTTGCCGTCGATCCGTCCTGCCTGGTGCAGGATCCCGTGCCCCTTCGTGTTGCGGACCGTGACGTCTTGCAGAACGAGCCCGTCGCCGGTGTTGTTGAGGCCGATCCCATCGCCGGAGTGAATCGTGTAGTTCGACGAACTGTCGGGGGCCTCCAGCGCTCCATCGGCTTTGTAGAAGAAGCCGCTGATCGTGGCGACTTTCGACGTGCCGTTGTAGCTCTCGATGAGCGCCACCGTTCCCGCCGCCGCGCCGCTCGTGATTTTCAACACCAAGGCCGCGTAGGCGCTGTCGCTGCCCGACGCGCTCGGGCCCAGGATGATCGTGCCATTCACGCTCGCGCTGCCAGCGGTGTTCCCCGCGCCCGCTTGCGCCGTCCCGGAATGCACGACCGGCCCGCAGTTGTTCGGGAAATCGCAGTCGAGCGTCAGGCCCGCGACCGCAACGTCGTCTTGTCCGGTGAAGAGGAGTTGGTTGCCGCTCCCCGAAAGCTGTTTGATGGTCGCGCCGTAGCCGGACAGCCGCACGTTGCCCGAATCGTTGACCTCGATCGAGCCGGCCACGCCGTAGATTTTGTCGGGTGGAAAAAACACCTCGGCGACTGCACCGGTCGCAACCGCTTCCGCTTCCGCCGCCGCGATCGCCGCGTTGATGGCGATCCGGTCGTTGCTGCCGTCCCCGAGCGCGCCGTATTCCACGCGGGTCACGTCAAACGTCGGTCGGTAGCCGTCGATCCCGTCCACGCCGTCGGCTCCGTCGGCCCCGTCGGCCCCCGGCGCACCGTCCGCCCCGTCCGCTCCGTCCGACCCAGCGGCCCCGGTCGCCCCGGTTTGCCCCGGCACGCCCGCCAGATTGATCGTCCAAGCGCTGAAACTCCCCGGCCCGCTGATCAGGTCGACGATCACGGAGAGCGTGGTCCCGCTGTAGCCGGAGACAATTCCCTCAGCCCAGTTGGACGGGCTGACCGAGGAAGCAATCCGCACCCGCGCGCCGACCGTGTAGGCCAGCCCGGCCTGCGTCTGCCAGGCGGCCGGGCCGGTTAGCAGTCCCACGCTGGACGTGCTGGTCGCCGTGTAGCCGGGCCCCGTCGCGCCGGTGGCTCCGGTCGCGCCAGTCTCTCCCTGTTCGCCGGGCTCCCCTTGAATCCCCTGCGCTCCGTCGGCCCCGGGCGCACCATCGGCACCCGGTGCGCCATCCGCCCCGGGTGCGCCGTCCGCGCCGTCGGCGCCGGCCGGCCCCGGTTCCCCCTGAATGCCTTGCTCGCCTTGTTCCCCTTGCTCCCCCTTCGCGGCCATCGTGTCCCAATCGGCACCCGGCGGCGGGCCCGCCGGATCCTCCACGGTCGCGATGTAGGAGGCCCCTTGATAGGAGACGCCTTGCCCAAGCGCGTAGGTAGCGCTCCCGCTCCACGGCCCGCGCCACGGCCCCGTGGGGAGCGGCGGCGCATCGACCGGCCCCTGCACCAGGAACTCCCGCCGGATCGAGAACGATTTTCCCCCCACCAGATTGAACCGAAACCGCACTTCATACGTCGCCGTCGGCAGCAGATCGTCGGCCGGGATCGTGAACGAGAAATTGAAGCCGAGCGAGTCCTCGTCCCAGGGCTCGAGCGTGTCGGTCACGTGGCCGGCCACGGAGACCGGTTCCTCGTCGTAAGCGTCGTCGACGTAGGCCGTCCCCTGCACCACGCGGAACAGTGAAACCGTGATGCTGGAAAGATTGGCCTGCACGTAGGGCGTAGCAGCGGCCCCCTTGGCAGTCGGGCGCGCGGCGATCCGCTCCTGGACAATCACGTCCGAGCCTGCGTCGTAGAGGGCGATCGAGTCGTTGCAGCCCATTAGCGCGTCGCCTGCACGGAAAGAGTCAGGACCCAGGCAAATAAACTGTTTTCCACCAGGGCGTCCGGGTCGTAGATCACCTGCGGCAGCTCCGTGACGTAGCCCACGGTCTCCCCGATCCGCTGTTGCGGAGCGGCCGACGTCACGAAAAACAGATCGCTGAGTTGCTGGCAGAGATAACGCAGCGGATCGACCTGCGCGTTCTCGGCGCAGCTGACCCGCTTCAAGACGCCGATCCGCACGCCGTACGTTTCCAGCCGCTCCTGGCGGTGGTTGCGGACGATCTCAATGTCCCCGCTTTCGGCCACCACCACGTGCAGCTTGCTGTCCTGCAAATCGAAGTTGATCGCGGAGACCCGCTCGGCCTGGACCTGGAGCGCGAACGTGCCGCGGTTGATTTCCTCCACCACGGCGTCCAGGATCTCGGTGATCTTTGCTTGTTCCGCCAAGCGCTATTCCTTTTTCATGAGCCAGATCGGCTGCTGCGTGACGGGACACGTCGCGAAATAGCGCCAATCAGGAGGCGGGTTTTGCAACTCACGAAATACGAGGTTTTCGTGAGTGCCTCCGCATCGCGCGCAGCTTTCAATCGAGACCGTCATTTCGGCCTCGTTGACTTGAACGTCTGGATTGACCATCACTCATCCGCCTCTTCGCAGATCTGCTTGGTGTGGACAATCAGCAGTTGCCGATAGTCGTTGTCCCACTCCCACGCGCTGCCGTCGGCCAGCGGCAGCACGCGATAGGTTTCGGTGACCAGGCCGGCCGTGACCTCGATCACGTCGTTCCGCTCGGGCTTGACCTGCAGGCCGTCCAGCACGAGCCCCACGGCCGGCAGAATAAAATCCTGCGTCTGGGTCTCCACGCGGAGCGTGTTGGCGGCGTAGTCCGCCGGGGCGTTGCGAGCCCCGAACACCGCCGCGATCTCCACGGCAAACTCCCCGCGCCGGTAGATCACCAGCTGCGCGGCAAATTGCGTGAGCTGCTCACGATGCCAGGCCAAAGCCCCCTCCAACATGTCCGCCACGGCGTTTCTCCTCGCGGCTGGCGCGATCCCCGTTTGTTAGTTCTCGGAGAAGTGCGCCCGCAGCGCGTCGATGATGAAGCGCCCGGTCGCGGTCCCGGTGGTCTTTTCCAGGTGCGCCAGGAGCGCCAGCGGCCCGGTGGCCACGGCGAACACGCTGTCCGGCAAGACGTTCACGCCGTTGACATAAATCTGAATGTCGGCCGGGTTCCGCAGGTCAAACCAGACCTCAGTCCGATTCGCGACCGCATCGCCGGCGACGATCACCTTGGTCGTGTCGACCGCGGTGACCGGCGTCACGTTGTCATCGCTTTGGGCGAGGATCGTGAGCGCGCCGCCGTCGATATGGATGAAACAGTTCTCGGTCGTGCCGTCGGCGTCGGTCGTGCTCGTGCCGGTCGCCACGCCGATGTTGAAATCGACGGCAGACGTGCTGCCGTTCACGGCCGGGCGGAAGATCGCCTGCACGATCGCGTTGGCGGCCACGTCGAAGCGGTCCACCGACAACAGGTCGATGCACTGGGCCTCGCTCGTCGCCGTCAGTTCCAGCGAGTTCGCGCCCCCAAGCACCTTGGGGAAGCCGAACGCGCCCACCACTTGGGTGCCGGTCGGCACGCTCAGGAAGGCGTCCCGCGCCAGGTCGATGTCCCACGTCGGCAGCACGTTCAGCGCCACATCGACGGTCTTGTCGGTCCCGCCCACGGTGTCCGCCACGGCCGTACCGACAAAGAAGTCCCGATCGCTGACCTTCTTGTAGGTCGCCTTATTCGCCGAGTAATCCCAATACACCGGCAGCCCCGGCAACATGGCGATATTGTCCGCCAGCTTGAGCCGAAAGACGCCGCACACCTCCGCCGCGCCGAGCTCGCCGCTCGCCACGTCGACCGGGCAGACGGCCGCGCGACCATCGGCCTGTTGAAACACTTCGCCGCCGGTGATCGCCGCCGACGCGGTGAAGTCCAGACTCTTCCCTTCGTGGCGGAAGAGGGCCTGTGCAGTTTGAGCCATGACGGTTCCTCGCTATCGCTTTTGATTTGTTGGAAGTGGAAGTCGAGCCAGCCGCAGCGCGGGGGAGGATTAGTTCTCGCCCTTGAACGCCACGCCGAAGCGATGGTCTTGCTTGGTGACGCCGAAGTCGTGGAAGGCCCGCATCTGCACGCCGAGCGTGTTGAAATCGGCGTCCGCGCTCTCCACCGTCGGCGTTTCCACGCCGTTCAAGAACACAACCTCGATGACCGCGCCGTCGGACGGGTTTGCCAGCAAATACCACTTCTTGGCCGAACTGCCGGAGAGTGTGGCGTTGCTCAGGTACGAAGACTTCTTGACCTGGAATTTCCCAGCGTGCGGGTTCTTGGTCATAAACTTCGTGTTGGCCGTCGTGTCGCGCACCTCGAGCGACTGCATCAACACCGTCGCCGGCGTGAACAAGGCGTTCGGGACCAGGAGCACGGCCGGATCGATCGACAGCGGGTTGCCGTCCGCATCGACCTGATTGAGGAACATCAGCTCCGCAGCGGTCAGGCCGGCCACGTCGAGAGCACTGTCGGCGCCATCGTCGAAGTTGTTGTGGGCCGTGGAGAAAAACGACAGGTTGTCGAGGAACGCGGCCCAGAACACCTTGTTCAGCTTGAGCGCGGCACCGCGCCCGAGCATCGCCGGGATGGCGGTCAACGCGCCCAGATCGTCGTTGATGATGTCCCGACGGGTGATCGAGAACATCTTGCCGTAGGTCTTCGCCTGATTCGTGTAGCTTTCCTCGCCCACGTAGCCGTGCTTGAGCTCGCCGGACTTGCCGACTTCCTCATGCTCGAAGTTGCCGGTCATCCGGTAGCTGACGATCCCCTTGAAGTCCTTCACCGGCCGCGTGGTGCAGATTTCCCGCCACACGCTTTCGACGCCCATGAAGGCCGCCAGCGAGAATTTGTTGGCGGTGTTCGCCATGATGCCCGGCAGACTCAGCGTGGAGAACGCCGCGCGGAAGAAGCCGTGCATGTCGTCGTCAAAATGACGCCCGACGTGGCCGTTCGCCCAGGCCGCCTCCATGATCAGCTTTTGCAGGCCGAAGCGGCCCTTGAAACGATCGTGCGAGGCCTGCAACGTCTTGTCGTCAAACACCTTTTCGAGGCCCTGCAACTTGCCCATCGAGCAAATCGAGGCGCAGAGGATGTCATCGGTCAGCGTCTTGTCCGCCATATGGATGGCCGGCGTCGACGGGTAGCTGGCGCGGAGCACTTCCAGGGCGGTTTTCTCCACGGTCCAGTTTTCCGTGATCGCCTTGGCCTGGAGGTCCAAGTGCTTGTCCCCGCATTCCTTCTTGATGCCGGCGAGACGCGCGGTCTCCGCCGCAAAACTGGCCCGCAGCTCCGCCACCGGGTCCGTGTCCGGCTGAATTTCGGGCTTTTTCTGCTCTTTTTCGACCTTTTTCAGGTCCTCCGCGGCCTTCAATTCGGCCTCATAGGAGGCCTGCAAGAAGGTCTTTTGGGGCTCGGAAAGCGCCTCCGGATCGAAGGTTTTCGCGGTCAACCACTCGTTAAATGCCGAGGTTTCCATGCGGATCTCCTGTTTCGCTGCGATTTGCACGGAAGTCCCCGGATCGCACCCGAGCGGCGTGACCGAGACTTCACGAAGGAATGATTTAGTAGCCAACACAAAGCCGTTGCCGCTGGCCGTGATGCGCCGGCCGTTGACGTGAATCGTCTCTCCCGATCGCACGTGCCGGCGGGCGAGAATCACCGCCCCCACCGACGCCTGGAGCTTCACGCCGGAGCTGTTGAGCGCCAGCGTGCGCTGCGCCGCGTCGGTTCCGTCCGCCACGTCTCCGGACAACAGCAGCTTGCCGTCGCGCGCTTCCGCGATTCCGCTGCCGATGACGGAGTTGAGTTCGTTTTTATGGTCCGCGATGACCTGAATGCTGGCCGCGAACTCCATCCCGGCGAGGTCCACGACCGCGGGACCGAAGCCCGGCACCGTCATAATCCCGCCGTCATAGGCCAGGATGTTGATCCGCGGGCGTTTCCCTTCGGCGGCCTCGATCGCGAACGACTCGGCGGCCAGCATGAGCGTGCTGTTAGACACGGGCGGCCTCCGTTTCTGTTGCGTCCTCGGTCTCGGTTTCGGTCTCGTTGCCGTCCTCGTTGTCCTCGTCCTCCGCCTCAGCGTCGACGGCGCCGCCGGGCAGCTGGCCGGGGAAGGCCGCCGGCGCTTTGCCACCGAGCACGGCGTCCGCCAGTCGCGCGCGATAGTCCTCGATCGAGAGCCCGAAGGCCGCCGCCGCTTTGGCCTGCAGCACCTCCCAATCGCCCCCTTGTTTGGCGATCAGATCGGGCAGGCAGACCTGGCCGGTGCGGAGCATCGTCTCGTTGGCGTTGGCTTCCTTGAGCGGGTCGACGTGCTCGTAGCCGTCCCAGCGCCACTCGTGCGGATAACGCGACGTATCGATGTCGCGGGGGTGAATGCCCGAGGATTCGCCGAGATATTCGGACAACCAGGCCGCGAACAGCCGGTCCAAACAGTCGATTTCGAACTGTTTGCGGTCAATCTCGATGGCCCGGAAATAGGTCTGGTGATCGAGCCGACCGGAAGAATAGTTGTAGGAGCTCGAATCGCCGGCCGCGATGTTAAACGGCATGTCCAAACAGCGGGCGATCTCCCGCAAAATCGCCTTCGTGAAGGCGTCGTGCGCGTCGGTCGGGGCCTCGGCCTTGAGCTGCGAGATGTCCCAGCCCTCGGGGAGCGTGGTCATCGCGTTGCGTTCCAGGTTCATCAACTGGAACGGATCGCCGAGGTCGGCCGGATCGAAGCCGCTGGCCGTTGTTTTCAGGAAGACCGCCATCAGGGCGGCGATTTCCGCCTTGTGCAGCGTGGCCAGCGTATAGCGCCGCAGCACGGCGTAGAGCGGCAAGGCGGGCGTGATTTCCGGCACGCCGCGGCGCTGCCCGGGCCGCTCTTCGCGGTACAAATGAATCACGAAGTGGGCCGGCACGCGGTCATATTCGCCGAATCCGGCGACGGACGTCTCGCCGGGGTGGTTTCGCAGCAGGTGGTAGAAGGCCGGATCGCCGAATTGGTCGATCTCCAGGCCGTCGACCTGGTAGTAACCGGTCAGGAATTGGGCCGGCGTGGCGCACTGATCGGCCTCCATGATCCGCGGATAGAGCCTCACGCGCCCCGTCAGACGCGGATTCTGCACCAAAAGTGCGAAGGCCTCGCCGTCTCGGCAGCGCGCCTGCCGCACGGTGTGCAGCTTGGCGGCCAGCCGGACTTGCTTGGACCAATCGGCGAACGCGACCTCGATTTCTCGGTTCGAGTCCGCCGATTCGGTGAGCAGTTGAATCCGTGGCCCGGTGCCGATCACGTGGGAGGCCAGCGTGCGGACCATGCCGTTGCAGTAGCAGTTGTTCGCGTACTCATAACGGGCGCGGCTGCGGAGCGTGCGCCGCGTGGCGGGATCGTTCGCGGAGTTGGCGGAGAGCAAGTCCGCGTTGGCCCAGTGACGCGAGTTTTCGTCGGTCGTCTGCGCGGCGTCGTAACGCGCCAGCAGGTTCCGCAGCATCGGCACGGCGGCGCCGCTCAAGTCATGCGTCTTGCGGACGATCTTCGTCTTCCGTTTGCTCATGGGGCCCCCGGCGGGATCAGCTTGTCAAAGCGGATCATGCGGGGGCTGCGCGCCTGTTCTTGCGCGCCGGCCGCTTTCAGGAGCGCCAAGCGGTCCGGAATCGAGTGCGCGGTGACCGTGGCCGCCGGCGTGGAGACGCTCTTGGGCTGACCGGCAGCCTCGATCGCGTCGTCCAGGATTTGCTCGGCGTCCGTGCTCATGAATCCAGCATTGCGCGATGCCGGACCAAAGCCAAGGCACGTTGCCCATATGTGGGCAAGTGGTCAAAAAAATCCGTTCACGCCGCCTGGGTCATCCTCGTCAAATCCCGGAAGGGGCGGGGGAAGGGCGGGTTTCGGCGGCGACGGAATCTCCTCGAAGCTGACGATCGGACCGTAGCCGCAGTTCCGGCAATAACGATGGCGCTTGATCCGGTTCCCCATGGGCTCGGTCCACTTCACGCGCAGATCGCGGCAGCGGCACTGCGGGCACTGGAGTCCCTGCACCCGCTGCATCGCGGCGATGTCATACTTCTTGCGTTCCGCCACCGTGCTCATCTCGGCTTCCAAACGTTGGTCAACGCCTCATGTGTTCGGGAATCGTGACCTTCCGCCGCGTCTCGCCCTGCGCCTGTTCGCGTAAACCGCAACCGCACATGCTGGCCCCCACGGCGCAGCCCACCAGGCAATCGAACAAGTGATTGTCGCGCCCCGGGCGGGCTTTCCATTCATTGACCTGGCGGCCGGCCTCCACGAGTTCCGGGAACTCGGCGTGCAACTGATCGGCCAACATGCGATGCACGGCCGGCTCCGCCTGGAACAGCGAGAGACCGGCCTTATCCCCCATCGCCACGGCCAGCCGCGCATGCACGAACGATTTCCAAAAGTTCGTATCGAACATCCCGTAACGCGCCTGCCCCCGTTTCGCCGCGCGGCGATCGACCCAGTTGAGACCCTTCCGCTCCCCATCCTGCCGCGGCCAGAGCATCATCGGCGACTGCTTAGCGAGCACGGCCTTACCGTGCGTCGGCAACAGCCCGGCGTGCGGCGATTGCCGCGCGAACTGATAGACGACGTCGGTCGAGTCCCCCCAGTTCGCATCGATCAGGCACCGCGTGAGCCGCATGGTCCCGCCGCCGTGCAGCCTCCACTCCCGGCCATAGAGCTGGTTGATGAGCGTGGTCAAGGCGCCGAAGAGTTGCGCTTCGAGCCCTACGCGTTTGAACTGATCCGGGATGGTCGGCACGGCGTCCGAGAGCGAAAAATAACTCCGTCGCTGCTCGGGCCACGCCCCATAGTCCACCACGTAACCGTTGAAGCTCTCACTCCACGCGCACACCATCCAGTAGAGCAGCTTCCCTTGCACGTCGATCATGGCGGTCAGATGCGCCGCGTCGTTCGGCACCACGCCACGCGGGTAGCCGTTCACCTTGGCGGCGATCGCCTCGGCCGAGACCAGGTTCGAAGCGACCGTGTCATCCCGCGGATCGTTGTCATACTCGGTCGAAACCGCCTCCTGCCCGACCCGCGCCACCTCGTTGTAGTACCGCTGGAGCGCCGTGATTTCCAGCTGCGAGCCGTCGGGCAGCAACTGAGGATTGAAGCGGTTCGGGTTCGCCACCTCGGCGCCGCGTTCCATTTCCGCCTGGTTGTCGAGATAAAACTGGAAAGCCCCGCGGGCAAAGCTGTCGCCGCTCTGCATCCCCAACCGCCACAGCTGGATGTACTCCTGCCAGAGATCCAACCGCTCCGGCACTTTCAAGAGAAAGCGAAACCGCTTCCCCTTGAAACTCGGCTTTCGTTTCGGATCCGTATACCAGGCGGAGACACACTCCGGCCGCTGCAGCGTGGTCAACATCACCCGCGCCACGCCCCGCCGCTGGCCGCCCAAGAAGCCCAGCCCCCGATCGATCCGTTCCTCGAGCTTCCGCGCCTGATCCAGGCTTCGCACGGTTTCCTCCGTATCTGGGTCGTCGATCCCCACGATGTCCGGCCGGCGATTCTTCTTGTTGATCCCGCGGACCTCGGCGTCCAAACCGCGCGTGGCGATGATCCCGCCGGCGGCCGGCGAACCGGGCACGTTGGGATAAATGATCTCATGGCCGCACCAGGTGAAGCGGCTGGATTCCTGCACGTAGGGCTCGCTGTTGTCGTGGCGGTGCCCGGTCACGAGCTGGTAATGCGCGCGGTTCGGCGTATCCTCGAGCGCCCGGACCGGGACGCAGACCTCGGGGTAATCCTCCGCCAACGTGTCGTTGCGCTCCACCTGGTTGCGCATCGATTGCAAGGCGTTCTCCGCCATGCCGCCGGTCGACTTGCAGAGCAGCGCGAACTTGATCGCGCCGGCCAGCGTGTATTTGAGCAGCATGGATTCAAACAAGGTGCTTTTTCCCTCCCCGCGGCTGGCGGCCAGGGCCTGGTCGCCGCCATACACGATCGCGTCCCGGATCGCCTCGATCATCGCCCGCTGCTGGGCGGTGAACTCATACCAGAACAGCTTCTCGCCGGTCCCCAGATCGACCGGGTAGTAGCGCAGCCAGGCAAAATCGTCCGCCTCGAGCGCCGCCCGCCTGGCCCGGTCGGCGCAGAGCGGCACGTGGACCGTCTTGGCCTCGGCGCGCTGCTTGCGCTTTCGGTCGATGTCCCCGCTGCGGATGCGTGCAACCGCCTCGTCATTCGGTAGGGCCATGCACGTTGGCGCGCGGGTCGCTCCCTCCCGTCAACAGGTCCCACTGCGGCGGCATCCCCTCCGACCGCACCGCGCCCTCCTCCTCCAACTCTACCCGCGCGGCCCCCCTCTCCACGCCGGCCGCGAACCGCCGGCAGCTCTCCTGCGCTTCGGTAAGCCCACCCGCCAGCCGCGCCTCATCCAGCACGATCGGCAACCCAATCCGCCCGGTCTCCATACCGCCCTCCCTGTTTCGCGACACCCCCGCCCCTCAAACGCCGCAGCAGCCAGCCACGAGCCGCCCGCCTCCAACGTCCCACCACACCAACCACCCGCCCCAAGCCCCGCAGCAGCCCAGGCCCAGCCTCACTTTCCGCACCAGCCACCCCCCAACCGGCGGAATAAAAAGACGGAAGGACTATATGTCATTTCCGAT
>Ga0172380_10001150_pt1 | contig 46766 bp, 51 predicted proteins | sample Leawe162metaG_FD_119747 | JGI IMG/M metagenome (GOLD analysis project Ga0172380, IMG submission 119747) | Leachate microbial communities from a municipal landfill in Southern Ontario, Canada - Leachate well 162 metaG | ecosystem: Engineered > Solid waste > Landfill > Unclassified | place... | reverse complement strand
CGGTATGGAAGAGGGGTTACACCTGGAAACGGAGTGCTAGATATGGCGTCAGATAGGCTGGCAATCTTTTTTCCGGCCTCAGGTGGGCGGAAATAAAATCGCTCGACAGGAATGGCGTCATCTAGGGAGATGCCAATAACTCGCTCGGCATTGGATAGAAGTTGGTGCAACTCAACTTTACCGGCGCCGCCAGCTCTAGCAGTTTGAAGGGAGTCAATAAGCGCAGCTCCAAGCGCGGCATTTCCCCCGGCCATCTCATTAGCCAGTGCTTTAGCTTGTAGCCAGTTACTCTTGATTGTGCCGGCCTTCACAGCTTCTTTGGCAGTCTCGAACTCACCGGCTGGAATTGTTGGCAAGTTATCAAGATGCTGGATAAGCCGGGAAGCTACATCGCCCCTGGTATAGTTACCCTTGCCTGGGTCGCCACTAGGTTCCCAGGGGCGCACTGCGGTAGTTCTAGCATCCTGAACCTCACGGAAGAATTTACCGGCGCGGAAATGCTCGATAGTTCCACCGATGCCGGCACCAAGGCCGATGCCGATAACAGAGTTCCAGATAAAGTCCTTAGTTTCCCAGCCCTCAAAGAAGGGACTCTGGTGCAGTGCGCCGGTTATCAACCCCTCAGCAGCGAGCGCGTGAATGGAGTTATCTCCGAGGCCAAGAGCAAATGCCTTAGTCCTAGCGGCAGATAGTTGGGATGAAACGGCTAGGGCGCCCTTGGAATATTCACTGACCGCGCTTTCCAGCAGCTGCTTACGCGGAGAAGAAAATACGCCGGTGAAGCGCTGCATGGTAGCGCCTGCTTTACCAAGCTGAGCTGCTTTCACGAATGCACTGGCGCCGATGCCAAGGCCAATAGACCCCACCAGAAAACCAGCTGTGTCAAAGGCGCTCTTGTTTTCTTGATAGTACTTAGACGCATCTTCGCCGATAGTATTTTTCACCCAATCAGCAGTTTCTTCAGGCTTGTAATCAAGGCCGGCCCATTGGCCATACCAGCCGACGGTGTTATAAATGGAGTTGGCCGCGCTCAGGATAGTGGCAGCGCCGCCATAGAAGATCTTATCTGTGATGCCAAGACCGTTAGTTTCAGCGATGCGCTGGTTCTCAATGCTCTTTGCGATGATGTCAGGTAAGCTCATTTATTATCACCTTATTTTGTGCCGAACATGGGAATTGCCAGAGATTCGGTGTAACTTATATCCGCAGCACGCCGCTTTGCCTCAGTAATCTTTGCGTTGATAGCAAGTTCTGCTTCGCCGGCATTCAGCAGATCTACGCGCCTGGTCACCGCACCAGACCCGAACAGGCCGGTGCCAGGAGTTGTAACTGGAACAAGTGCGCGTTTCATGAGCGGAAGGCCAAATAGCATTGGATCGACGGCGCCATTGATAATGTTCTGGTGAACTGCCATAAATGCAGCAAGTTCAACAGCAGCCTGCCCGGCGCTCATCGTTCCTTTCGCAACTTCTTCAGCAGCGTAACTGGTGAGAGAGCTGGCGGTCAGCTTAGTTTCTGCAGGCAGCTTGGAGAGAGTGCCTTTCCACAGCGCAGTCTTGTTAAGAACTCGCTGATTTCCGTAGAATCCTATCGGGGCCAGCGCATGGGGAGCGAAAGAATCTAAGTCGCCAGCTGCCGCTTCTTGAACTTTCTTCATCATTTCCTTATCAGCCAGCACGGCAAGTTCCTCTGGCTTCTTCGGCGGGATTTTCTGCTTGTCTGTGAAGCTCTTGATAACAGCAGCTTCGGCCGCGACAGTCTCAGTTGATAGATAGTCCCGTAGAGTCTTGCGCCAGCTTGGTTCCAGTAGTGAGCCGCCGGCCTTCATAACATTCTGATACGTTGTGTATGCGCCGAAACCAAGAGCGTTGCCCCGCGTCGCAGCCATGGGAATAAGTGAAGCAGAGATAGCAGGGTCGGCGGCCAGAACTTCGACAGGGATGCGCGCATCAATCTTGCGGCCGAACAGTTTCTCACCAGTTTGGCGCACCAGCGCTTCGTAGGCATCTTTTCTCTTAATGTCTATCTTAGCTTCGCTGAGCCGCAGCCTAGCTGTTTCCAGGTTAACTGAATCCAGGATGCGCTGGCGGGACTTCTCAGCGGCGTCAGCTTGCAGGGTGTAGATCTGAGTAGCGGCGCGAATGCGATCCATACCGCTGTTGAAAGTATCCTTGAGTGCGGCGGCGCCAGTTAACTTATCCTGGACAAGCTGTTGGTTAAGTTTGATCTGGCTTGCGAAGGCAACATTCTGCAAGGCCGCGTCCCTTTCAACTTGAGAAGTTACTTGCTTGCCGGAAATGATGACCTGTGCTGCTTCCGATCCTGCGGCCGCGCGCTCATGCATAAGTTTCGCGGCCACGTCAGCTTCTCTGGAATACTGCTCAAACTGAGCCCCCTTCTGATCCAGCTGCACCTGGTTAACAAGCCATTGGATAGGGTTATCAGCAAGTGAGACGCCGCGCAGTTTCTCCATCTCCAGCATACTCATCTGGAGTTGCTGCTGCTTTCTATCCAGAGTTGCGGCCAGCTGAGAGAACTGGGAAGTATCATCATTCGGATCCAGACCGAGCTTCTTAATCATGCCCAGCATCTTGCTTTGAGCATCTGCCTCGCGCGCAACTTCAGCTTCTTTCGCGGCCAGGGTTGAAACCAGATTCTGCTGGCCCATCTGGTAGTTAGCTTCGGCGATCTGTGAAACTAGCGAGGCGGTCTCATTTGTAGCTGCATCATAAGCCGCACCAGGCCCGGAGTTTAACCGCGCCAGATCGGAGACAAGAGAGTCAAGAGAGATTTGCTGGGCCATGATTTAGATCTCCTGCGCGGCAGCACTTGCGCTGGCCCGCGCCACTTCAAACATACAGCGGTAGATGTGCAGAGCCGCCTCATTCTCACCGCTATTCATAGCTTCCAAGCATGGAACCAGGAAGTCAGTATATAGGCCTGTGAAAATCTCGTCAGCAAATTCCAGCTGGGAGATAAGAGAGACAATTTGCGGAGCTTCTGCATAGTACTGCTTAACAAGTTCCCGGCGCTCAGAAGTTTCTTGCATGAAAGTATCGCGGAACTTGCGCGCGTCTTGAAGCTCCTTGCAATCATCTTGGAAAGGCTGGCCGGAGGTTGCCATTGCTTTCATGACGGCAGTAGTGATGAAGCAGTCGTCAAACAGCCCTAGCGGGTCAACCCAATTAATGTCAGCCTTTTTACCGATTGCGCCCAGCAGTGGATCAAAAGCTACTGCGCTGGCATTCAACTTATCCATATCAGATACATTTGGATCCGTGATATAAGCGATGGGATCCAAACGCTCAGAATCTGTGTGACTAATACCAAAGGTATCTCCTACCTTACCAAGAAATTGCTCAGAGGCACCGATAGCTTTATCTCCAAGCAGCCCCCCAACAAGAGATCCCAACGGCCCAGCAAAATAAGAGCCTACAGCAGAACCGGCAGCTCCCCTAAGGTCTCCAGCAGCTGCGTAACCCAGAGCTGGAAGATACGGAGCCGCGGTAGAGAACATATCCCCAAAAGATGTGGAATCGAAAAAGCCGGCGCCGGAACTTGCAGCAGCCCCGCCAGCCCCAGTACCGGCCGTAGCAGGTGCCGTGATAGCCGGGGTGGAGGAAAGAGCGCCGCTGCCAGAGAGGATAGCATCAAGGCCGCCACCAGTATCACCGAATAGATCTATTGAGCCAGAGTCTCCGAACAGGTCGGAGACGGCAGTAGGAGCCTGGGAAACTGTAGGAATAGCGCTTTGAAAAGCTTGCGGAGTTCCACCAGGCTGCATTACTAGGGAGCTTGAACTGGCAGGGACAGCGCTGGCACCAGCACTAGCAGCCCCAGCAGCTGCAGCTTCACCGCCGTTGGTCAGGTACTTATAGCCAGCGTACAGAGCCAACGGGTTAGCAAGAGCGCCAAGTGTTGGAGGAGTAACAGCTTTAGCTGAGCCGGTTAACTGACCCAACTGCCCGGCCGCGCCAGATGCAATCTGAGCAGCGTTCTGCTGAGTAGCGGCATTTTGCAACTTTGCATTGATGATAGTTGCAAGGGTATCATTTGTAGCTTTTGCGCGCGCGTCATTTTCCATCTGGGCCAGCGCAGTAGAGTTATAACTGCCGGCGGCGCTTTGAGCTACCCGGTTGGGAGCAAAAGCCTGTGAAGATTGCTGGAGAATACTCTGCACCAGAGCCTGCATCTCCTGCTCAGAGATAGTCTGACCTTGGAGTTGCGGGGCCAGCGACTGGAAAATCTGGTTGAACTGCTGAGTTACAGCAGGGTCAACAGTCTTGGTAGTGGTACTGCTGGAACCCAGAAACAGTTTGCTGAGAATATCAGCCAGGCCGGCTACGTTGCCAATTGCCTGAGAACCTTCGTTAGTAGCCATGATAGTATCCTTTTAAAGGCAGTGAATGTAGACTAGATCAGTTGCTATGCCGGTCGCCAACTGCTGGATGACACCAGAACCTGGAGCCGTTGGGGACAGGGAGCCGGCACTGGCATCGGAGAGGTAATAGAGGGTTTCCGGAACTGCGCCTGTTACTGGCAGAACACCGAAGCCCAGGATAAGTTCCAGAGTTTCCCCGGTGCTGCCGCCGTAGTTCACATAGCCTACAGCTCGCTTTCCAGAAGCCCCGCCGATTGCCATCTTAGCTTTTAAGGTGCTACCATCAAGGTAGAGATAGGCCAGCTTACCAGCAGTTATATCCTCGCCGGCGACGCAGAAGAAGCGGTTCAAGTTCTGAGGCTGACACATTCCCGCCGGATCAGCTAAGCGGGATGGAAAGTCACTAAGAGGCGGGGTTATCACACCGCAGGAATAGAGGAAGTTATTGTAAACCATCCTCATACCGGAATACAGTGGATCTACTGCCTCTGAGATGTCCTTTTCAGGGCCATTATAACTACGCAGGATGTTGAAGGAGAAGTTACTCATCGAATCATTCCAGTCTTTAGCAACTTTACGATAGCAGAGGATAAGTCAAACTGGCCTGAAAAGCAAATAAGGTGATTTGCCCCTGTGACCCGAGCTGGGAAGCTGGTGTACAAGCCAGCAGTATCTCCGGAGCACAGCATGGATCTATCGACAGTTTCCCCTGTGTTGGAAGTGCCAATGTAACACGTTGCGCCAGAGGCTTCTTTTGCTGAGATGCCGGCTATCAACGTGTAAAAACCGCGCGCCATCTGGAATGGGCCTAAGACAACCACCCCATCAGAATCGGTGCTCTTGACATCATCCCAAAGCAGGCTAGCAGACCCATTAGCAGCTATAAATGAGACAATAGAATTGCCGAAAACACGGCCAAAAGATTCGCGACTGAACGCTTCCTCAATAGTTTGCGTCTCAAAGTCCTCGAAGATCAACTCCTGCAACTGGCGAATGCGCAGGAAAGTGACAGCTGTATCAAAGGGCCACTGCCGGCAGAATGCGTGCGGCGTTGCTACCTTACCGTAGCGCCCGAGGGAGTTCAGGTAAATAAGTGCGTGGGAGAAGTTAGATGTATCAGCGCCGGCTTCATACTCTTCCTCTGTAATTCCTCGATAGCTACAAGCTAAGATGCCGCCGGCAATCGCAGCCAGGCCTGCAGAAACATCATAAACTTGTTCCTCAGTGATAATAACAGTTTCCAGATCAAGGGTGTCCAGCAGCTTGGCAGCGGCCAGTGCTGTCACCTCATGGAACACTGTTGTCAAGTCGCTTTTTATCAGAGCAGAGAAGTTCGCACCCGATTTGATAAGATGCTCCTGCGATCCGTCCTGAGAAACATCAGTTGGCGAGGAGATTCCAGCAAGACCGCTCATCTCGGAATAGATAAACGGGGTGCGGAAGTCCTGTGAATACTGAGCGTACAGGCAATTGGTGTCAGTATAGATAATAAAACCACCCTTGGCGCGCTTGCACAATTTGATGTCACCGCGCGCATCTTGAGGGGATTCGCTACCGGCGCCAGTTACAGAGGATGGCACAAAGTCAACTGGAGAAACCAAGGAGCTGCGATAGACTGATGTTTCATCCCATAGCATTAGATAGCCGGAGGAAGAAAAGCAGCCTAGAATGTTAGCAGCAGTTATTCCTGTCAGGGTAACGTTAGCAACGGCGCCGGCCGTTATCTCCATGCACTTCACGTTGGAGAAGTAAATGAAGGCGCGCCCGTTCACAATGGCCAGGGAAATGAAGGCGGCTGTTATGTCCGAAAAAGCTACTGTCTCTGCGAAGATCTGCTCCCACTCCCCGGCCCCAGATAGAAACCAGTGCCCATTGTTGCCACTGTTAGTTGAATCTGTCACATAAGCGTAGAGATAAGTTAACCCTGGTGAGATGGAGACAGTGTGCAAACAGTGCAGTTTCGCAGTGCTGGAGATAGCACTTGCAACCTGCAAAAAGTTAACAGATTTATACCCAGTTGGCGTAGGCAGTACGTTGTCAGCATAAATAAGGGTAGGGACAACTGTATCGAAGTCGGCAACCTTATCATTCTTAGATATGTGCCGGGGACCGGATAGATCAAGTTCCTGAACAATTACAGGATCGCGAACATGTCTAGAATTCAGCGGGATTCGCGCGCTGGCTAAGGTAATTGAAACTTTCTTTGGGGTTGGCATGTTCGCAATTCCGGTTGGATTAGCTAGGCCAGAAGATTAGGCAACACCGTTAGTGATGCGAATGGACATAGTATCGCTAGTTGTAGCAGCAGCGCCGGCATTAACTACGCGCTTAACCCAGATGGCCTTAAGGTAACCTGCTGGAATGTCGCCTAAGGAAATAGCGGTGCCAAGGGTTGCAGCATCTACGAAGGAGACACCGGCAGGGGCTGTCACCGTGTCAGCTATAGCCAGCTCGCAGGTATTATTAACAGCTTCATACTGCTGGGATGCAATCTGAGTAGGAAGAAAGGCAGCTTTTAGCCCCAGGCCAATCTGCGCAGACGTATCAGCGCTGCTAGTCTGAGAATTGATGTAGGCTTTAACACCTAACAGCGTAAATGTGGTTGCATTTCTGACATATAAAACACGATAGTCCGTTCTACCAGCCGCCGCTGTAGCCGGTTGGATGTTATCAAAAAGTTTCTGGCTAGCCACACTATCCTTAAGTTCATAGAGATAGCTGAAACCCTCATCATTAGCAGCGCCCAGGCTTGGACTGGGTATATGAGATAAAAGTTGGTAAGACATTGTAAACTCCTAATGGACTGAATATCAAAGCACAACTGACCAGCTGATGTTATTTGTGCTACTTACGTTGTAGTGTTGCCAACTGACAGTCTCTGTAATGGCTGCCGGAATTGCTACCGACCAACTATCAGTTAACTGAACAGATATTTCCAGTCCGACACTCCAAGAATCTTCAGTAGACACACTAGCGGGGGCATAGAAGCTCCAAGACAGCTCTAAATCGTAAACAGTATCCAGGTCTGTTGACCAAGAACTAATTGCTGTTACTGCAGAAAATAACTCTGCAGCCCAAGATAGCTGTACCTCAGATGTAGTTGGGGCTACCAGGCTCCAAGTGCTAGCTTGGGTAACCTCCAGAGGGCCGTCTATTGAGAAAGTTTGACTAAAATCTGCACTCAGCGCCGAGCTACTTGACCAGGATATAGTCTGATTTACAGCTGTGACAGTCGCAATGGCCCAGGATATTTGACTGGTGCTATACTCAACTGATGCAAGACTCCAGGAGAAGCCAGCTACAATGCTGGTGCTCCAGTCGAAGATTTCCCAGGAGTCAGTTAGATCAATGGATACTGGGGTCAGCAGGGCCCAGGAAATTTGCTTGCTTTCTGCAATAGAGCCAAAGGTTTCCCACTCGAATCGAAAATCTGCCTGAACTAGGTAGATTCCAGAGGTGCCGCAAATATCTCCCGGCTCAGTTGGTGGGGTGAAGTTGGCGGTGTAGCGGGCAACGCCTTTGGTTATGCGAAGGTCGTCGATGTAGCCGTTGAGAAAGTATTCTGTATATCCGGAACCAGCATATGAGTTCATACCAATATACAACCCATCTCTTCGGACCAGAAAATCTGTTGTACTGGTAGCAGATGCAATAAGGTTTCCATCTGCGAATAAGAGTAGCATGCCATCTGATTGTGTGATTGCGATGTGAGAGAATGAATTTGACAACACGCCGTTGGCTGTTAATACATCCACTCCGTTTACGTGAACATGAACATTGTTATATGTAGTAGACACAGAAAAGTAGGCACCGTTTGTATATGATGGCCTAGTATCAAGTATGTAATTATTAGTATTTGACTCTAAATTATTCTTCAGTAAGTGAAATTCTACTGTAAATGCTTCAGTTCCAAATGCATAATCAATGGTTGGTGAAACTACAAGGTAATCCCCATTCCCATCAAAATAAGCACTCGCACTGCCGAATTTGCTTTGTGCTGTGCTGATCTGTGCGTTTCCGTATGGTGTTACCGTGTGGCCAACTTCATCAACGAACCCAACCTCATCCATATGCATTAGCAGCACAATCTTATCGCAGTACGGATCTGCGTTAACTGGAACGGGAGAGAGATTCTTAATCTCCCCGACCAGTGGATTGTTTGCTGCTGGATATAGCATGGCTGCTAGCCTGGCTTTGGTTAGCTCAAGTTGCTGAGCCAGTTGCAGATCGCATAAGTCCCGTCCGGCCCGAGAGTCCAGATAAGAACATCCTTCGCACTGGCTCCGGTGGATAGTGTCGGAGTTGTGCCGCCAGAGAACTTCCAGAAGCTGTTGAAGGCTAGAGTTTTTGCTGCCGAAGCGTGCTGAGTGAATTCGATAACACCAGATTGCATCTCGCCGGCAGTGAAACCAGTTGGCGCGGCCAGCGTGGTATCCTCAGTCATGGTATGATAAAAGTGACTGTTAGCAGAGAAGTCAACAACAATGGAGGCTGAGCTAGAAAGCAACTCAGAATAGATACCAACTTGCGGCGCAGTCCACTGGTTTCGCTGATCCAAGCAAACATTGCATAGTCCATCGGCGGTGGGAGTATACGGAATCCAACCTGTGCCGTCAAACTGCCAAATATAACCGGCCGAATCAACATAAGTTTGGCTAGTTGTAGGATCAGAGGGGAAATTTAACGTAGCCACGGCGCTGTCCTCAGTTAGAGTACTTGGTCAAGTCGAAGTTAAGAGTCCACTTCTGCGGGGCGATTGTAGCCAGCGTTCCGCCAGCGTTCGGCAGGTGTATGCGTACGGTGCTGGGAACCAAAGGAGTGGCGATGAAAACATAATCAGTGGTGGCTGAGATGTAGAAAGAGCTGCCATTGCCTGACAGAAATGGAAAATATACCCTGTGCCCTACCGGGACAACATCAGTTTCCACGCACTCGATATAGGTAGAGATAGCGTCCGGAACTGTGCCTGAAGTGTTAGCCACAGATAGAGCAGGCACAGCCATGAGATTACTTAACGAAGTACTGAGTAGAGTTCTAGTAAAGCCTGTGCCACTTCCGGAACTGCCGCCAAAGCCGTCACCGCGCGGGGAGATCCACTGGTCGGTGTCGCCGTCATTGAACTTAATTCGCCAAAAGCCGGTATTAGTATCCAGCCAAAGCCGATTGGCCCCAGTGGGGGCAACAGCTCCAACATACGGAATGCGCCCCTTAAGAGCGCGAACTTCCGCAGCTAGGCAATAAGCGAAATCTGCTCCTACCGGCCTGGTTTCATCATCCACATCAACATAAGAACAATCTGGAATAGGCATGTTAAATCCTTTAATCTTGGTGCTATTACTTAGAAAGCATTGCTTTCAATCCTGTCATCAACGCCTGCCACACACCTGAAGCTGCCAAAGCTACGAGACCCAGTGCGACAGACCACTGTATACGAACAATGCCAGTACGCTGTTTGCGCAACCACCGCATATCGTCCACGATCTCAGGTATATCCTCAGGTTTGAGATTGTAGCGGGTGGTAAGTAGCTGAAAAACAGCCTGCGCAATTTCTTCCGCCTGGATTCTTCGTTCCGCATCGTCGTGCTCCTGTTTGTCAACCATAGTCCCTTGACCTCGTGGTAGTGGTTTGAACTTTGTTATTCGTTTCCCATGTCTGTCACCCGCACCAACCCATTCGCTGCCAGCACGGAGGCCAGGGAAAGAACTTCCTCGCCCACGGTGTCGACATAGAGGATGGAGCCAGCGCAAAAGGCTTGGCAATCATCCAGCGGGAGTTCCGTTTGCGCCGCGAGAACTTCTGGGTTTGCTTGCAGATACTGTGCAGATGCGGCCCATTCTGCTCGGCAAGAGCCGATGGCCAGGCGGTGCGTTACTGGGAGTTGCCCGTCAGCAGAAAGCTGAATGGCTTCGTAGCTCAGCGCATCACCTGAGGACGGGCCGAGGATGCCGGCAATGGCAGAAGCAATTGCGTGAATTTCATCTGTTATCAGGTGTGCGAATAAGGTGTTGCTGCTCATTTTTCGGTTTCCTTATTTAGTAGCCCAGTTGCTGGCGTTGTCGTCGTGGTTGGTAGTAGATAATTACGTCCCTACTACCAGCAGAGACATAGCCCCAATGTCGATTTTTCCGACACCGTTGAATTTATACCCAAGCCGTATTGATCCGCCGACGGCATCTGCATGTACTGTTACCGGGTTTAACTCTACAATGATCCGGTCGTGGAAGGCGGCATCAGACGATACAGTCAATTCGACTGAAATGCTGGTTCCGACAACCGCGTTTGATGAATTCCGCTGCTCGATATAGACAGCAGATTGGGTCGGCGGCCCCCAATCTGCTGCGTCTGGTGCACGCAGTTCCACTCGGCCAACCAGTCGCTGTCCAGCAGAGTACCCAGTGGTAACCGACTTGAAAAAATAGTGCAGCCCAGCGGCCGTCCCGTCCCAGCGTTGCCAGTCGCCTTCGATGTCAGTGCGAGCTACTTTAGAAGCCGCGCCCGTCCCGCCAGTCGAGGTAGTAGAGTCCGCCACGCCGGCTGTATCGCCAACCATGCGCGGGTTTGTCACCAACTCATACGGGTCGGCATTATTGGTCGTGATCACCGATCCCGTGGATGGGATGACTTTATCGAGTGCTGCTGCGATCAGATCGGCAATAGCGTGCGATCCAACTACGTTAGGGTGAGTCGCATCTGTTGAGTAACCTGTGCGCCATGCCACGGTGGCGGGGGCTGATACCGCTGGATTTACGTCAACAACAATTAACCCAGGCCGGCGCGTTGACTCATCAAGCAGCCAGCGATTGAGCGTAAATAGTGCCTGCTTTTCTGCGGTTGTATCGATCAGATTTGATGGCGGACAGGTGATTGTTACAATAGTCGATCCATTGGCGATGTGCGCATCAAAAATCGCTGTCAGGTTGGCGATGGTTGTAGCGACAGGAATAGCGCCTTTTACATCATTGATTCCCGGCGAGACAAGCAGAACCAATTTTGCGCATACATCTACCGATGCCTGCAAACGTGCAATTATTTGTGTCGTTGTTTGCCCGCCAACGCCGAGATTGGCAACGGGGCGCAACCTTCCGAGCATCAGCCACTGCAACCAACCCGATATGCCGACTGCCCCTCTGCTGGTGTCGTCGGAGAAATCCTGAGTACCCAATACGTCTGCGTATGAGTCACCATCTACCAACATCGTGGTGCCGCGTAGAGGTAGCGCGATTGTGCTACCCACCGCACTCAGCCCCACCACATTCCCGCTGGCATCTCGGGTGGCAGTGACTACGCCCCTATCGGTAATCAGACTAGCGGGAGTTGTTTTCTTTGTAACCCCGCCTTGCACGACCGGAAACGATTCCGTACCGTCTAACATTGATGCTTCAGCGAGTTCTGATATTTTAGTGTTTGCCATTGTTTATATCTCCAAGTATTCGTTTGATTCAGTAACAAGATAATTACCAAGTTCGTCCAGCAGTCCGTAATACGTAGGTAACTGCGTAGCTACCATGTAGGTTCTTTGCGCGAGGTACCGCTGAATGGCGGCATCCTGCGCGTCTGTTGGGATTGTTTGCGTCCAGGCGAAACCGTGGATGTGGCCCTTTAGGTAGCTGATGGGCGTTATTCCGGATGCTGAGTTGTTAGCGGCGAATATCGTGGCATACTGAGATGTGTCTGTGTAGTCCTGTGAGTGCGCTGCACTAACCTTAAAGCCACCATTAAGGCTAACGGTTTGTACATTCGTTGAATACGATGCCGCAGTTATGAACGGGACATTCGCAGCAATAAAACCAGAAAGCGACGCTGTTGTTTTCGATGAGTCATCAGTGCCGTCTAGAATATGAATTTCAACGCCACCTGTTGAGCCAATATTATATCGTGGCCCCCTCACTGCTACAGACGATGACGAGCCTAAAATGGTGTTGGCTACTGCACCAATCGCCTCAGTCTGCACAGCCCCCGCGCAAACATAACCAGAGCCATAAAGCCCAGGTTGAATGCTGGTGATCATGTAGTCGTCGATACCGTCGGCATCCAGCCAAGGAGAAGCCGGTTTCACTGCATCGCGTGTGGGGTGGAATTCCCAGGCTGGCATGCCTTCGCCGGTAGTGTTGGCCCAGGCGGCGGCGTAATGGATTTTGCCGCCGCCTGGGCTTGTTGCGGCAGACGCGGCGACGCCAATAAGTAATGCGTTCGCCGTATCGGTTGCGGCGGCGTCGGTATTGGCCACATCGCTGCCGATTTGTATCCAAGTGCCTGTGCGAGTCGTACGGTTGAAATCCGTGGCTTTGTAGAACTGGACTTTGACGCCGATGGTACGGACTACCTTGATCGCGCAATTACCTCCGTCCGTTGCGCCGATTGCGGCGGTAGACGTGGCCGATTTAAGCACTCCGGCGACGTACCACGATAGCTTCACGGTGCCGTCCGTTAGAACCGTTATTCCGTATTCACCAGTCGTTCCAGATATTTTTGAGGCCGCGCCGTTAATTGCCGCTGGTGACCAGTCCACTAGCGCACCATCAAATATCCAAGTGCCATCCCCAGTAATACTCGCCGCCGCGCTATCCGGCGTGCTGACGTAATTCCCCGCAGTACCAGCAGGATTGCGCCAATACGCCTCACCGTTCGCCCACTCAATACCGCCAGCATCCTGAATTTGCGTGCGGTTTACCGTCCATACTTCGCCGGTCGCAGAAGTAAACGGCAGAACGCTGAAATTGTCCCTGCGCAGATACGGCTGGAAGTTGGTGGTGGGTTGCGTTGCGGTAAACAGCCCCGTCACATCGTCCATATGCGCTACTTTTGTGTCGTAGGCACAGGGTGTGGTCTTGCCGGTGTCCTGCCAGCAGTTGCTCGTGTCGGGGAGGAACAGGCCGCCGCCGAGGGCTTTTGCAAGTGCAGATGCTTCAGCTTGCAAGCCGCGCTGCTTGTTATATCCAGCCCCCTGCCCCAAACCTAAAAACATAGCCGTTACTCCCGAGTTAGATAAACGGTGCCAGAACTGGCTGCTTTGAAGGCCAGCTTATTTCCGACCGTGATGCCGCTGATGGTGATAAGCAGGCCGGCCGGGAGAAACTGATCGGTTCCGTCGCTAAGTGCGGTGGGATTTACACCCTGGCGAAAGAACACGTCCACAGTAGAGTAGACGTTCACGACGCCCTCACTGATAGCAGCACTTTGCGCGCTAGTTGTGGAAACTGAGACCGCCTGGGATTTACCGCCAGCGTTGGCGACCAACATCTGCTGCTTAACAATGCCCATCTCTTACTCCTTAGCCTTGCGGCAGGTGGTTAATTTTTAGCAGGGCCAAGTTTTCTGCCTGCATAACTTGAAGTTTCTTCGATAGGTCAGTTTCGCCAATGCCGTTAAAAACAATGGAGGCAGCCTCGATGGCGATAATGTGCTGGTAGAGATCTGCTATCCAAGAGCTATACCCGGAGCCGCTTGTGACAGGCGCCTTGAGGTAGCCAACAAGAACAGCTATATCAGCAGTATCCGAGCGGCAATTCAGCTTAGAACCGACACGGTAGAATACATTGTTCTTCATATTCCCGTAGTCGTCGAAAACATCCGTGGGATGAATCTTGGTGAGAAACTTGTAATCAGCCAACTTTTGCACATATTCAATGTGCCGACACAGAGGTGAAATCTCTGCTGAAACGTCAATCTGATAGAGACCATCAGTTTGCGTTACTGAGATAGAAGTTTCAACTCTGTCCTCTTCCCAGAACTCCAAAAGATGCAGCTTAAATGTCGCTGTGCGGATTGCGAGCGCAGTCTCAACCACAAGTTCTGGGTGGTTTGTAAGCGAAAAAACATCTTCTTGAAGTTCGGCAAGAGTTGTCATTCTGAGAGGTTCCTAAACTTAGGCCTGAGAGGCGCCAGCGGTAGGAACATTGGCAGAGGAAGTCATACCAACACGGGGTCGCGACTTGCTAAGCAGGGCCTTGAGACCGAGCAGCTTGTTTTCCTCGGCCGCCACCTCTGCAGCGATATCTTCGTGCTCCTTGATCCGGAGATGTGGCACGCGGCCAGTTGCCATCAGCTTGCGCAGTTCAGCAATCTGTTCGGGGGTTTCAACGATCGCTTGAAAGTCGTTGATGAAAACATCACCGGAGGAGAGTTGAATGGTGCCAAACTGCTGGGTAGCAGTGAGCATGAGAAGTTCGGGGCCAGTAGCTTGAGTTGGGGCGGTAGAAGGCATTTTAAATTCTCCAAGGCAGGAAGTAAAAAAGAGCAGCAACTGATATCTAAGCAGCCGCTGCTCAAACCGCAGAACATCGGAAAGGCAGGAAGCTGCTAGTTGCTGATCAGCTTGAACTGCGCATAGTGTTGTAGAAGGTGGGTAGCAGCCAGGGCAGAGACTGTAACTTGCCCAGTGGTGCTATCCGGGGTGAGAACCGTAGCAGAACCTCCGGTGCGGATAGTGATGGAACTGATGTAACCCTCTGTGGTGCTGGCCATGCCTGCTGGATTAACTTGGATGACAGGCATCTTAGTAGTCTCCCAGGTCGATCCAGGTGATCCGCACAGTGCCGGTAACCAGGACGATATCGCTGGCCGCGTCAGCTACGTCCGCATCGTCGATGATGATATTCAAGTAGGCATCTTTAGCGGTGCTGGTGCCGTCAAACTGCGCAGTAGCAGCCAGAGCGCCGCCAGTAGCAGCCGCGACACCAGCAACAGCCGGATCGGTCATAGCAGTGCTGGGGCACAGATCGACGTCGGTAGAGGAAAGCGTTGCATCGGTAGTCGCAGTAGTTCCCAGCGACCAGTCGCCAGAACCTGTGGCAGCGATGGTAGTAGCAGCCCAGTTGAAGCCCAGGGAAGCAGTAACACCGGCGATGGCAATACGGCCGGCGATGAAGTCGTATAGCTTAGCCGAGCCGAAACTAGCGCCGGTTGTATTGGCGACAGTTACCGGAAAATCAGTCAGCGTAAGCACCGTCTGGTGCAGCGGGCCGTTGCTGAACTCATTGTAGGAAACGGTAGTAGCCGTGTTAGCGACGCCATTGGTGCCCCCATTGATAACTTCCATGTTATCGGTGAGCATGTCGGCGTGGCCATCAGCCTTAAAGCCAACATAGGCTTTCTGAATACGAGTGTAGTCAGTCATAACTTTCTCCAAAAGCAAAAGAAGTGGGGCCGAAGCCCCAGTTTCTGTTAGCCAGCCGCGCCAGCAGTCAGGTTCAGGATGATGGCGTTGGCAGCCGGGTTGCGGAACGTGAACGTCAGTTCCGACAACAGGGAACCGCCGATAGCATCAATGCCATCTTCAACAACCTTGCCATTGATGTTGTAGCTCTCATCAACAGTCTTGCGCGCGCCCAGGTAAGCGATGTTAAAAGTGGGGGCGTGCATCGCAATCGCCATGTTGTAGAACGGCGAAGATTTACCGAAGGCGTTGAACAGTGGGTGCTGAACCATGCCGAAGTTACCACGGCCGGCTTTGAAGGAATCAAAGCGCATCCCGAAACTGGTAGCATTTTCAGATAGGTCGTACTCATTGTTCAGGCGGCCAATCTGCTGGATAACTTTCCAGGCGCCGCCACCTACGAACAGCATGCGCTCAGTGCTGTTGTCCTCGTCCATACTGGTATCGAAGCACAGATCCAGCGCATTTTCGAGCTGGGTGTAGTTCGTGGTAGCGCCGGCCGTGGTAATGTTGCCGGAGGCGTGTTCCAGAACTGCGTGGTAGAGACCCTGCGCAGTGCGGATAGGGACACCGCCAATCGAGGTGCTCTTTTTCTGGCCGAAGAACGCACCGCTTTCGATGTCACGCGCATGGAACTTGGCGCATTGCAGCTTGTTGTCAGTTTCAGGCTTCTGGCCAACAACAACTTGCACAGCCGCAGCAGATCCAGTAACAGCCCAGGCGTTGCGGAAGATTTGCGTGTAGTTGTCAACAAAGACAATGTCCATGCTGTAAGGCTGCGGGCGGGTAGAACCTTCCTGGTAAGCGGTGCCGACCAGATACAGGATCACGTCGTCAGCGATAGCAGCGGCAGTGACAGAACCAAAACCGCGCTGGACAACAACTTGCGTGTCGCTGGGAACGGAAGTAACGCGCACCTGCTCCAGAGTACTGGCGACGCGGAACAGCATACCAGGGACGACCGGGAAACTGGTGCTGGCGCCGGACATGGAATCCACTGTGAATGTGGTATCAGTACCATTCGCGACGGCGCCATTCAACTTCAGCATCGGAAATACCATGGTACGGGTATGGTAACCATGCGTGGTGTTGGTAGCAGTTTCGCTGGCCATCATGGAAGAAAGGGCAAACAGCGGCGCGTTCCCGGACGGGAAATACTCGGCAATCTTGCCGGAAAACGACTTTTTGACTACGTCGGTGTAGTAATCAGCAGTCTTGAAAATGGAAGTGAACGGTGCAGGCATGGTGATAGGCTCCTAAAAAGCTATTGTGAAGGATTTACCGTGTGGAGAAGAAGTTATCCCAGTCAGGTTGCGCACCCATAGCAGCAGTTCCGAAGCCGCCAGCGGCAGGTTGCTGAGTGGGCGACTCTTGGAACTGTTTCCCAGAGACCAAAGAGGCAGTCTGCGTCAGATACTCAGAGGCCATTTTGCGGAGTTCCGCATTGGAGGCTTCAGGAAACTTAGCAGCAAACTGAGTTTGCAAAACTTCGATCAAGGGACGAACTGAGGGGTGGGATAGTGCAGGATTCTCTTCAAAAGCCTGGGATGTAAGCATCTGGTTTTTGAAGATTCCGGGAATTTCACCCAGAAGTTCCTGGCGCTGGGATTGCAAGGCTTGTTCAATCAATTTAGAAGAGCCGATCATAGCAGTCTGAAAAGCCTGCTGTGCCACGGAATTCATAACAGATTGAAGTGCTTGCGCGGCAGTGTCGCCACCAGAGAGAACTGCTTGAAGCTGCTCAGGCTTTAGATTAGCAGCGAAATTTAACCGGCCAGTAGCTTCGGCAAGTTTCGCTGGATCCATAGAAACAAATGGCTTGTTTCCAGGCTGCGCTTCATCAGTAGTAGAAGTTTGCCACAGTGTGCCATATTTGTCAAACGGGGAAGGTTCTGCGGCTGATGCTGCTCCTGCGGGGAGCTGGCCGGCAGTGGGCTGGCTCTGCTGGGAAGCGGCAGGCTGATTTGCAGGTGTCGCAGCGGCGGAAGTAGCGGCAGGCGCCGAAGAAGGTGCTTGGGAAGAAGCGCTGCTAAAGTTAAAAAGGCCCATGATGTTGCTCCTAAGCTAGAAAGGAAAGTTGTAAAACTGGTTAATCAGTTGAAGTCGTCAAACTCTTTGGAGCTATCAGGCTCGCCTGGAATGGTACTATCAGCCAAGTCGAATTCTGTAACTCCTAGAAGTTCCATCGCAGCTTCCATGCGTCCGCGCATGTAGGCTTCCTCTTGCAGGGAGGCCATAACAGTTCCTTGCGTTTGCGACTGTCGCTTGATGGTCACAAGTTGCATCATAGCTTGCCAGGCCATATTGTTGATAAGGGCAACTTGAACTTCCGTGAATTCGTTTCCTGGAATTTCGTGCTCGGAAACGTTAAACGGCCGTATTGGAAGAAATTTCGCGGTTGGCATTATTTGCTTGCTCCTGTTGCATCTGTTGTTGAAGTTCGGCCGGCGGTTGCGGCTGAGGCGGTGGCTGCTGGCCAGCTTTAACAGCTTCAATGGCGACCTGCTGCCAAGAGGCTAGCTGCTGCTTATAAAGTTTCTCTGCGGGGGAGTACTCGAAGTTATTTAGTCCATCAACACCTCGTAGTTTCATGACATAAGAAAATAGCGGCCCCAGCTTATAATCCCGCTGAAGCTCCTGACTTGCTGCAATGGCCTGCATGGCGATGCCAAACTCCTCTGTTGACATCATCTTGCTGGCCGGCGACATGCCATCGGAAATCTTGAACTCAGCTTCCAGCTTTCGCAGATTCTCTGGATTAATCTTCACTATCTTGTCATCAACAGGGTTGTAAAGATCAACCTGCGTTTGATTCTGCATGATGTTAAGTTTCAGAATTTCTTTCGCGGGGGTAAAAACCTGATCCTCAGTGAACTGCGCCATTGTCTGATTGCGCCCGTTCGCATTGGACATGGTAACGTTGAATTCTTCCAGTGTCTTATTCCCTTTCTGGAACTGGCCCTGCTGCACCTTGTTCTGGCCAGAGGCATAGAAAGAGAACTCAGCTAGGGAGTTAATTTCCTGGGAGAAGTAAGCACTGGCGCTATCCTCGAAAGGAATCTGATATAAGGCTGTGCGCACGTCACTGTTATAGGCCGGCAGCCGCACCGCAATTTTAGCTGTCGCATCCGGCTTGGAAATCTCCCGCTTGTCGATAACATTCGAGTTATAGGCAATGCGGTCGCTGATGCGTCTGCGCGCGGCATGAATTCTGGAAGTCCATAGGGCGGAACTAAGATCCTGGAACGGAATGATATCCGTAGCAAGGGACTTAGTTTGCAGTCCCAAACCATCTTCAAGCGGCTGGCCGATAATGATTGGAAGATAGTCATGCAGATTATTCAACCGCTCTGCGTAGATTGGATACTTCCCATTTACCAGAAGAAGTTTCCAAATCTGCGGAGACGTCTTGCCAGGAACCCCAAAAAGGCCGAAATCTGCCGGGATAATACGGCAGTATAAGGTTGTAAGAACATAGACGGAGGAATTTGTGAATGGCATTGATTTGCTGGAGTAACTACCGGAGAACCAGGAGTCCCAGTTCGTCCCTTGCGTCGCCGATTTCTTGTCATGAAAAACTCCTTTGTTGATCTGAGGAACTGTATACAGACTCTCATCAAACGGTGACTTCATAGCAGACGCAAGGTTGAAGGTACTGGGGAGCTGCTCCATACGCCGCTTGAGTTCTACCCTGGAAACCAGCTCATTGAAGCCAGAGTATTCTCCCTTAGAATGAACATCGGCCGGTGAAACTCTCCTGTCCCAGAAAGTGTTGTACATATCCAGGCGATCCAGTCGGTTCCCTTCCCAGATGACTTTCTTAGCAACAGCTCGTGAGTTGGTCGCAGTACTCTCAGGGACATAGGAAACCTTCTTATCCCAGTAGACGTGCAGGCCGTGCAGGTTATATTTAGCTCCATCACGGAAAAACATCTGCAGCTGGCGAACCCACTGACCCTTCATCGCATGGTTAATCATCAGTGTGTTCCACTGCTGAGCTATGTCTATATTCTTGGGGCCAGCAGTAACACCGAAGATAGGGAACCCGGAGAGGAACACCGAAGCCAGGTAAGTGACAGCAGATTCAACTTGCGGCTTGACGATAGGAATTTCGACGTTGCGAATCTTTTTAATGTCGCCGCGCAGCCGGGCTAAGCGCGCCTGAACGGTCTCCTCAGATCTGTCACTTTCGCGCGCATAAGCTACATCAGCCTCTTCCATCTGAGTGCGAAAGTCGAACATCTCGCTGTCTGCTATCTTAATGGACTCGAAGTATTTCACAAAGGAAGCTGTTTGGTCGCGATTCAGTGTTACCGGCAGATCAGTTGCCATAAGAGTCTCCAGAAATTAAAATGGGCAGCTAAGCTCAAAATCTTCTTCAGCTGAGTAAAACTCCCCAGAAGTTGAAGACTCTTGCAGTATATCATAGGCCAGCATGTGCCAGTGCTCTTGCAGTGGCTTATCTGCGTAGCCTATCAAATCTAATTCGTCATCCTTATTATCCTTCTTAAGAGGATTCCAAGATTTAAAGCGAGAAACTATGATTGGGCGAACAGCTTCAGAAATAGCAATATCCCGCGCCACCAGTTTCTTATAGCCATCTCTGATGCGAATATTCTTGGGTACGCGAGAGGATAATTCTATCAACTCGATGCCGGTGATGTTAAGCTGCTCACAGATGAAATTAAACCAGAACAGGAAAGTCGCCTGGTAAGCGGCGGATTCTATAAAGATAGCCCTGGTACCGATTTCTGCGCATATCGCAAGGGAAACTTTAATAGCTTCTAGCGGTGAGTAGCGGTCTGCTTTGATGCTCATAAGAACTGGCTTTCTATCGTAGACTGAGTAGGAGCCGATTGCTACATTGTTGGAGCCCGGCTTACCAGTTGCAGGGTCGATGACAATAAAGCGACCGTCCGGCGGCTGAGTCGGGTCTCCGTCGAACGCGGGAATCTTAGTTGTATCAATGCTATTGAGAACATTCACGTCCTCGTCATTCATAACTTCGGAAAGGAAAATCTCCTCATGGCCGGCCGCCTTATCCCCTTCATATTCATCAAGTAACTGAGTTATAGGTTGAAGAGCTTCCCACAGAGATGAACCGTCGTCAAGGATACCACCTGATATGAATTTGATCCAGTGGGGGTTTTTTTTCAACTTCCTCAGGATAGAAGTTTCAAGCGGGTACATATTGGCAATGAAAACGAACAGGCAGCCCAGCGGGGACTTGGCCTTCATTGCGGTACCGAGCATCCAGCGGTAGATCTTTTCGCTCTCAGTCGTAGATTCTGCATCTTCACGAGTTTGAATGTCGTCAAAGACAATAATATCTGGGCGCTTGTGTTTGATGTTAAGGCCGCGGATGCCCTTACCCTGAGCACCGTCGGCGGCGAGGATTATAGTTCTGCCGCGATAGGAGAATTGTTTAATTTCCAAGGTGTCGCGAATAACTCCCAGGCGCCAATCGCCGAAAGTTCTCTTGATGTTCGGCTCATCCAGCATATCCACCACGTCTGCAATAGTAGCTTGAGCTTTGGGGCCGGTGGCGCATATAACAAAGATGAATTGCTTCTTAGTGAACAGGATAACATACAGGATGAATAGCTTCATCACAGTAGTTTTACCAAATCCGCGCGGAATGCCTAGGGCCAGCTTTGAAAAGTCCCTAGTTTTATGTACATAATCACGAAGCCACTGCCATATTGCTAGGAAAACTGGAGGATACAGGAACTCGCAGCTCTCAGGCATCGCAAGGCCAGCCAGAAAATCTAAAGATTCATTCGCGGCGGCTATGACTTCTTCACGGGAGAAGCTAACTTCTGTTGCAAAATTCGCGGCTTGGTGTGGCAACTCATAATCTGCCCCAAGTTGATCCAGCAGCTCTATCTCATCAATAGAGCCTGTCTCAGGTTCTGGGGCAACTTGGTCAAAATACACGAGTTATACCAGATTTTAAAGTGAAAAGGATTTCTTCAGCCTGCTGTTCATCGCTGATAGCAAGCTTATGTGAGTTGGCGAAGAAGCTCTTCGTCTGAGAGATCTTCTGCTGAGTCTGGCGTGGGATTTCCAACTCCTCGTCGGAGTTTAGGAACTCCAGGATATGGCTCGGGAAGTCGTTTAGCATCGTTGTTTTCTGCCTTATCTGCGGGGGCGGCTGGGGGTAACACTGTTTTATCCCTAACTCTTTCGGCCAGGGTTGTAAGTCTATTTGATTCTAGTGTAAGCATAGAGCGGTTGTTGACGGCGACAACTTGGTGATCGCTATTAGTGGTAAATTCCATGCGAACTTTCTGCGGCAGCACCAGATTGACGATAGTATTATTAACAAGTGTCTGCTCAATTGGTGGGGCGCCGCGCCTCTCTGCTTTGTTAATGATAGCTAGGGCGGTGAGAATATCTCTGGGCTTGATTAGGAAACCGAGGGAATCCTTTAACTTTCCTAGTAGTTCATCTTCCAGCTTATTGTATTCAGAATCCCTGTTCGTCGCCTCAGTTAAGTTCTGAAGGCGCGCCAGTTGCACCTCTTCGCGGAAAGCTTCGTTGGAAAGGAGCTGAGAAATGTAACTGGGGTCGCAGCCAACAGCTAGAGCGACGGTTTCTGGCGGTAGTCCAGTGCCTAGGAGGGAGAGAATCTTTTCGCGGGGTATCATTTTATTTTGCAGGTTTTTTATCTGTCAGTCCAGAAAGTAAGATAGCTGCTTGGCTTCGGGGATAGCCTCTGTTTCCTTATAAAATCTAGCTCGCAATTCTGCAGCACTTCCGGATCTGCGGGCAGCTTAGATTCCTTAGTTGGCTGCCAACTGAAAGTGTGGCGCTTCTTTGAAATGTCTCCAATTCCAAGCCCATTCCAGGCCCAGGGAAACGCCAACCTTGCCAACAATCTGCCAGGGTTCGCTGGTAGCATTCCAGTTCAGCTTACCGTTATCCAGGATAGCAACATCGTAAGCAAGAGCTGCCGGCTTCCCTGAGGTAGAGACGGCATTGTGCTTAGATTGACCTGCGCGCGCATTCGTCACTTTCTTTCCCGGCGCGGTTCTTCCTTGCGCGAAGAGTTTCTCCTGCTCCGCATTCGAGCGATAGGTGCAGGTTATGAAAACTGAGCAGCCAAGCGGGGCCAGCTGCTTATTAGCCTCCGCTAGGTGCAGCTGACAAAGTTTCTGCAGGGGTTGGTGCAGATCTGCTGTGGATCGCGAGGCCATATTAGTTTCCTTTTCCCTTCGCGGCAACGATTGCTTCTGTGATCATGGGGATAGTTTTTTCAACTGTCCGACCGCCGATGTATCCGCCGATGCCAAGTTGCAGAAGATTGAATAGGTTATCCAGGGTTCCCTGGGTTAGATTTGGCGGCAGCACGCCGAACCAGTAAAGTCCTAGTAGCGCACCAAACCACAGCATCATCATCGGGCGCCAGTTTCTTTGCAGCCAGCTTTCTCCCTGTGCTTCGGCAAGGATAATATCTATGGCCCCTTTAAGTTCCGCATTCTGTCCAGCCAGAATCTGCATAGTAATAGCAGCGTTGATTTCCGCCGCTTTATCCTTGTCAGGGACAGCCTTTGAAACTATCGCAGAAATGCCGGGGATGATAGCAGCTAGGATCGCGGACAGGGCCATGATAGTGGACTCCAGAAAATTTTTTAAAAATTACCGGGTAAAAGTAGAGTAGCAAATTTCGCGGCCGGGCGCAAGGATGGGGATGGTGCCGGGGCTGGAGGCTTTCGCTCCCTTGGAGTAAAAAAAGTTTAGTAAATTTGTTGGGGATCAATAGAAACAGGTAGCGTGAGAGATCTAAAAAGGCCTGACCCCCCCCCTTGTTTTTCTCCGAGCGAAGCGAGCAATTCTTCGAGCGCAGCGAGGCGGGATGGGAATGAGAATCATTCGTAAACAGGGCTGGAAAGAAAGCCGCTTGGGAATCTGATGCCACTGGAATCCGAAGCGGCTTAGGTTTGGTTAGGCTAGATTTGGTTTGGTTAGGCTTAGGCTGTCTAGCTGTGACGTTCAATCTCTCCGCCAGATGTTCGCTGAATCAGGTGGATAGTGTAGCTCCTGGAGTTCTCAGCTTCCGGGCGCTTGATTTCTACCACCCATTCCAGCCAGCCGCTAGGAAGGCGATCTGAAGCCCAAATCACCGCATCCCTATCCCAATGGTTAGTAGTTTCCAGGGCTAACGCTAACATTTCAGGCTCGGCAAAGATCGCGCTGGAATTATTAATCAAGATTGTTTTCATGCCATGTCCCCTTCATCGCTTTCTTCCAGGTCATCCATTCCTAGAAGATTCTCAGCGTTCAACTGCTCGTCGATCTTCTGAAGCACCAGCCCGGTGAACTTTTCTTCCAGGGCTGAATCAGAAAGTTTCTCAAGCCGGGTTGAAAGTTTCTCAAGGTCGTCTGTTTGCAAGCTTGAGCTCGCTAGTTTGCAGAAAGCTAGCCGGTACGTTTTAACGAATCGTTCCCGCTTGGTTTCATCGCGGATGCTGTTGAAAGTTTCGGCAACATGGGCGTCAAACCAACTTGTCACGTTCGCGATCGTGAACTTCAAGCTTTCGCCGCTCTCAAGAAGCAGCGCGGTCGCGGAATTTTGCAGCGTCAGACTTTCTCGCCCGGCTTTCTTTGCTTCCGTTGCTTTCGCTTTCACCAGTTCTTCCAGTTTAAAAAAGACAGGCTCTCGGAAAACTTCCGGAAGCTGGAAAATTTCAGAACAAAGGGTTTCGTTCAAAAGAAGAAAAAACGGTGAAAAAGGCGCCGGGATTTTTTCCCCGGTTTCTTTGTCCGTTGTTTGCTTTGAAGAAACTTTCACGAGTCGCTGGTTTTTAGAAGCTTTCGGCTTTTCGTTTTCCTGGAAAAAGTTCAAGGTGATTTTTGAAATGCTGGCGTTTTCAAGGGTTTTTTCGCCGGCTTTGTTTTCCAGGGTTTTTTCAAAAGATGTGGTCGCGTTCATTTTGAATCTCCTTCGGGTTTTTCTTCGGCGGAAGTGCCGGAGAAGTTTTAATTCTAGTCTTTTCTCGCTGTTTTTCAAGAGTTTTTTCCGGTTTTTCCCGTTGTTTTTTCTCTTTTTCCCATTGTTTATTTCAATGCGCGCCCGGCTTTTCATCGGCTTTTTCAATCCTTCGGTTTTCCTTCGGTTTTCCTTCGGCTGTTGTTTTCTTGCAACTGTTGCATTTTCGCACGTTGCAGTTTCGCAACAAGCCCGGTTTCCTGGTTTCTTCTGTTGTTTAGACATGTGCTTCTTTTCAGTTTCTCCATTTTCTCAGTTTCTCCATTTTCAACAATCCCCATGTTTCAAGCATTTCTTTCATTTCTTTCATTTCCTTGTTCAACAACATCAAGCTCTTCAAGTTCTTCAAAGACATCAAGTTGTTTCAAAACCCCCCCCCTTCCCCTTTTCGCCGTTTTTCCCCTTACTTTCTTCTAGCTCTTTTTCTCTTACTTTCTACCTGTTGTATTCTTTTTCCCTATCCCCTTATTTTTGTGTTCTTTTTTAAAAGCCAGGGGGTCAAATATAGACATAGAAGGATAAAGGAATAAGGAGCAGTTGGAGCAGTTGGAACTAAGGAGGCGAACAGGATAGAGAAAGTAACAGGGAAAAGTTAAGGGGTCGAAATGGGCAAAGGGGGAGGTATCGTAACAACTTGATATCCTTGATATCCTTGAAGTCCATGATCCAATTGAACCTTGTAACATGGGGATCCTCTCTTTCCACCATAACTAAACAAGGTAAGAATATAACAAGATAAGAATCTAGGATGAAAAATAGGGGCTTGACGCGCCGCGCCGGACGTGGTACGCTCGCCGTTGAGCCTTCGGGCTTGCCCCGGCCGCGCGCGTTGAGAACCGTTCGCAGGCTCGGAAAGTAAGCTTGGAGAGTTATCCAGTGAAGTTATCTTGTTAACCGAAAAAGGAAGGAGAAACAACCATGAAATGCTTATGCCCACTTTCAGGAATAATTTGGAAAGCGGAAGGATTTGAAACAGGTCACAAGAAGTTAGGGATACCACATCCTATCTTTTCCTCCCCGCTATCCTCTCTTGTCGCCAGGGAAGTAGACTGGCAAGCTGGCCGGCTTTCTGAGGAAGAAAAGAGGCTTCTCTTTCTCGCTGTTCTTAAGAATAGCTCTCTAGTTCTTTGGAATTACCCAGCCAATCCAAGTCCCGAAACAGTGGAAAAGAACTTCCTCCACCTTCTTTCTTTAACCCTTTGGAAATCCAGCATTTTATCTCCCAGACTTTCCCTACCGCTATTCCACATCTCTAGGGAAAATAGTTCGCTTGATAACTTCCATTACTGGATGAAAGCCTGGGAAGGGGCTAAGAAGGAATTTGAAGCTGGCGTTTCAAAGCAAGAAAGACTAGCAACAAAGGGCCGGCTGGAATTCTATCTTGAAAAGAGAATACATAACGTAGAGCTTGGAATAGTCGGAGAGAGCCAGAAGTATCTAAAGGTTCTAGCTTCGTGGGCAGAACTGGCAACTGACTTCCCTACCTTCTCTATCCAGCACCCAATCTCAGGAGAGGCAATTAAGCTAAACGAATACTGGAAAGAGATAATCTGCTGCCCGGAAGGTAAAGTTTTCCAATACCCGCCAGCGGATATTAAGGAGATAGAAGATCATCTTATCCAGGAAGATAACCTGGAAGATCTTTCAACCCTATATGCCGGAGCACTGGTTAGAAGATTAAGAAGGCTTATCTCAAGAACTACCAACCTTTATGGCCTGGAATTGGTGGAACTTGGAGAAGAAGAAACAGGTTTCTCTTTCCAGACTGGGCAGAAAAGGAAGTGGGGAGAGAGAGTAGCCTTTGACCAGAAGATAGATGATGCGCTTGAAAACATCGCAAGAACGGCACCGGAAAGTGAGCCGGTAGAAAGAGATTTCCAGACCAAAGCACAGTTCTTGAAAGCTAAGATTGCCTGGAAAATTTCCATCTCAAGGAAACATGAACAGGCGCAGAAATCAGAAGGAGAGGAAGCAGAATGACAACCAACGAAACAACCAAAGAAAGACTGGCGCGGATTCTTGCAGAAACAAGGGTAAGGAAAGCAGCCAGTGGGAACAGTGGGAACCAAGCGACACCATTCCAGCCGCAACTCCAGGCAAAAACTACCCTAACACCTGGTCAGAAAGATGCTTTGGAACCAAGTCAGGAAAGGAAAGCCGAGCTGATAGCGGGAATGCTTGAAAAGGCAACTGGTGTTACGGTTAAAACATATAACGAAAAGCAGAGAGAACTTATCAACTGGATAACCGATTGGAAACCAAAACAGTTCCAGAATGGTTGGAATGTTGAGAAGGAAGAAGATAAAGAACTGGTATTCATAGGCGCGGCTGGAACCGGGAAAACAACCGCAATTCGCGGAGCGTTGGAAAATATCGCTGAAGATACTAGCTATCCCATCCTGACAGGGCCAACTAAGAACTTGGTTGCCGGGATGAAAGGGATAGTCTGCGTAAGCTATACAAACAAAGCAGTGGCGCAGATCAAGAGAAACGTCCCTGATAGCTTTAAACCACAGTGCTTAACAATCCATAAACTGATTGAATTCGAGCCGATCTTCTATGATGTTATAGATGACATCTCCGGGGAAACCCGGACAAAGATGAAGTTCGAGCCAGCGCGGCACGCTGGAAATAAACTGCCTAGCGGCCTGAGAACTGTAATCATAGATGAAAGTTCTATGGTTGACGAACGTCTATTTAAGCAGCTAAAAGATGCACTTCCAATGGGAACTCGAATCGTCTTTATCGGTGACCTGAATCAGCTTCCACCAGTTTTCGGCGATTCCATCCTGGGAAGGAAGATGATTTCCATGCCGGTCATAGAGTTGACAGAAGTTTACCGGCAAGCTTTGGATTCTCCTATCATCTCACTAGCCTGGAACATTCTGCAGGGGAAGTTCAACCTATTCCATCCCAGAACAGAACCCGGCAAAAATGGAGGCATGGTTGTTCCAAGCTATCGCCGGTTCAATGAATCTGCCGGCGGGAAAGTTAAACTAATCCCCTGGGCAAAGAAACTTGCCCCGAACATCGCGCTGCTAACCATTGTTAAGAACTTCTGCAAGCTAGCAGATTCAGGCGGCTATGTTCCAGAAGAAGATATGATCTTGATTCCATACAACGTCGAGATGGGAACAATAGAAGCGAATAAGGGAATAGCGCAGCATCTTGGAAAGAAAAGGGAAGCCGTGGTTCATGAAGTTATCTCTGGGATTGCGAAACATTACTTTGCAGTTGGAGATAAGGTTCTCCATAACAAGGAAGAATTCATCATCACTGACATAGTTCGCAATGGCGGTTACTTTGGCCAAAGTCCCAAGGACCCAAGTAAGCATCTTGATCGTTGGGGAAACTACCGGGAAAGGCCGACGGATAATCACGCGGATGAACTGATAAACGATCCGCTTGAAGATATAGATGCCTTGCTGGAAAGTTTAACTAATCAGGAAGATGGCGGCGATGAAGAACGGTTTAACCAAGCCAGCCATATCATTAAGATAGAAAACCTTTTTGACCGGACTGTGAAGCGGAAACTTAACACGGCCGGCGAAATTAACTCCCTGCTTTTCGCCTACGCGATAACAGTCCATAAAGCGCAAGGTTCAGAGTGGCGCAGGGTTTTCCTAGTTCTCCACAATAGCCACAAAACTATGCACTTCCGCGAACTTCTTTACACTGCTGTAACCAGGGCGCGCGAGGAACTGCAAATCATTTGTGAGCCGGATTCTATTGAAAAGTGTATTAAGAATCCAAGAATTAAAGGGAACACCCTGGAAGCCAAGCTGGACTTTTTACGGAAGAAGTTTGCTGAGAAGGATGCGGCAGATGCGAAAGCGAAAGCGGCAGCCGGTGACAGCGACTGCGACTAACTGCATGAAAACAATCGCCGGAAACCTATAGGAGAAACAAACCATGAACGCCGAAAATATGTCCCCAACCGAAGTTATGCGCCGCCTTGCAGAAGCCGAGCACCTGATTCCCCAAAGAGATAGTAACTTCTATCACTCAGTTAAACAGCAGTATCTCAAGAAGGGGATTTCCGAGAAACAACTGTTCTGGATGCGAAGGCTGTTAACAATTCACGTCCTTGCCCTTGAATCTGCTAGCCCAATCCCCAACGAAGCGCAGCTTTCAAGGGAGCAGAAACCCAAGATATCCTCCTGGGAACAGTGGAACCTGAAAACGCTTCAAGATAAAATTCAACAAGCGCGCGCCGCCGGATTAAAGTATCCGAAGATTAAACTAATCTGTGATTCCCCAGAATGTGGCCACCGTGAATATCAGATCTATTGGAGTGAATATTTCGGGGTAACCTCAGTAAAACTTGGAACTGAGTTTATCTTCTCTATCCTGGAAAGTGGGAATCTTAAACCAGCCGCGCGTTACGCGAAACTTACACCAGAAAGCGAGCAGAAACTTATCCCACACCTTTCATTCCTACAAACTTTCAATAACGACCCAACAGAAGGCGCGAAAGTTCAAGGCAGGTTAACAGGGGCTTGCTGTTTCTGCCAGCATGAACTTAGCACCGATGAAAGTTTATCTGCTGGGTATGGGCCTGTCTGCGCGGAACATTTCGGTTTACCGTGGGGAGAGAGAACTGGCGCAAGTAAAGAGAAAGAAATACTGCTATCAAACCTGGATGCTGGAGATGATTCAATACCGTTCTAACTTCTTAACTTCTTAACTTCTGAAACCAAACAAAGCTGGAGAAATACTATGCACGACTTTGATAAGCAATGGAACAGTTTCCAAGACGCCGCAAGGTTTCACAAGAATTTGCACAAGCAAGAACTGTGGCAAGCCGCCAGGAATAACAATGGAACAATATCTGAGAAGAAACCTCTTGCTCAAAAACAGTACACAAGCGGCCGGCTGAATGCCTTGAGAACTATTGCCTGGTTCCTGGAGGGAACTTATCCCACTGCCATGGATATAAGAGTTCTTCTGGAACTTATGAGGTTGCAAAGTTTTTTGTGCAAAAGCAGGAGGAAGATTTAGTTTGCCCGTAGGGGGGGGGGTTGACGGGCACCGGCCCTTATGAGACAATGCTTTTCCTGAAGCGAAACAAGCAAGTTTTTCCAGCTTTTTTCTTGATCTTAGGTTGAAAAAACAAGAGTTTTCAGCAGGGTTCCAATCTCCTCCTCCCAGTCCCTGGAAACTTTAAGATGAATAAAAGCTGGTAAGTAGTAAAATGGCCCACCACCGAAAAATGCACTGGTAGTCATCATCGGATTTCACTCTCAAAGTTTGATTCGTGGAGTCGGTTTTAGCGACCTCTGATGACGTAACAGTGCAATCGAAAGACGGTAAAGCAGCTTATATTCGGCACGGAATACATACCGTGGAAAAAGTAATTCTCCGAAGCTGGAACCAAGCATATCCGAAGGCACCAGCTATAAACTGGTGATGGTCGGTGAGTAATGCCAGTATAAGTTGTGGTGAATCTTCCCAAAGTCGGCGAACTCCCTGGAGCTTGTAACCTGCAAATCAATGCAGTACCGAGACAACGCCGAGCCAAACATCCAGATCATGCCTTGAGTTATAGGGATACGGATGAAGGTGTAGAGACTTGACGGGAAGTACCTAAAGCTTACAACTGTGTACAGTCAGCACGTGGAGATAGGTTAGCTAGACTGTAAGTTAAGGTAAAGACAAAGTCCAGACCACGAACATCTAGCAAGAGCGTGCTTAGCCAAAAGCGGGTGGGCTTCCAAAGATGGCAGTGAAAACTGAAGTGGTAACCTTGGTAAAGGTTCTAGTAGTTGATAGTTGCAACAACCTTTCTTTTTTCTTTTTTCTTTTTTCTTTTGGAGAATCCCATGCACGCCAAAGACACCAAAGTTATTATCTCTGCCACGTCCGCTTTCTGCAAGCAGTTCAACGGGCAGAAAGCCAAGGCCACCAGCACCGTCGGGAAGTCCGGTAACACCCAAGCTTACCTCCTGGATTCCGGCGGTTGGCTGTATCTGACTGACGAAGAAGTTACCATCGTCGGCTGATAGGCAACCTGGTAACACCTGGCCCAGGCAGCCTTGTTACTTTAAGTAAAAAACAAGACTGTCTCAACCAGTTGTTAGCTTTCATTGCAATGACAAACTGGAAACTTTCTTTTCTTAACAACAGATGGAGTTTCAAAATGACTGACCAAACCAACACTTCCGCAGAAACCGAAACCAACGCAGCCGAAGTGGCGCCGAAAGTTCCGCATCCTTCCATTGCGGCCGTGAAAGCCAAGTTCGACAACCTGGTTGACTTCAAGGTACAAGCGGTTCACTTCAAGACTGACAAGGAACTGGGTTTCAAGCGCCCAAGCTTCGAGGTTTCCATGCCGGTTCCTTCAGTCGAAGGCTTCATTGCCATCCTGGAAAACGGCGGCAAGGGGCTGGAACTGCTGCAAGAAGCTGCTGAAAGCCTTGTCTATTCCCAACTTCGCAGCCAGATTAATGATCTGCTGGAGAAGGGAGGCGACATTGATGAAACCAGTATCGACATCTCCAAGCTGACCTGGGACTATATCGCCACCCTGTCCAAGGAAGACAAGCGCGCCGCTCAGATCAGCAAGGAAACCTGGGACGATTTCAGCAAAGATTACATCGAAGTCGTTGTACGCATCACCGGCAAGGACTTGGAAAAAGTTGCCCTGGCGGCGAAGAACTTCACCACCAAACTGGCAAAAGTTCGCGGCAAGAAGACCGTTCTCAAGTTCCTGTCCGGCCAGTTGGACATCTGGTTCAGCAACACGGCCCGTGGCGAAGATTTCGCCGAAGTCTACTCCCTGCTGGACAAGAAGGTCAAGGAATTCATGCAGGAAGATGAAGATTCCCTGCTGGCCAACCTGGGCGGCGACGAGTAACCTTAGTGGTTCCAGACTGAAACTTTAAACGGGAACGGGCTGGGTAAGTTCCGGGGAAAACCAAATTCTCTAGAATCTGCCCAGCCTTTTTTGCGTTTACGGTTTTTACCAAGCTATCGAGTTAATCCCAAGATTAAAGGCAACTAAACATGGCCATACTCTATCCGCACACCTATCTTATCATCATGGATACCGGCGAAGTCTGCTATCTTGATAGTCTGACCGCCGATGTTCTTAACATCTGGGACTGCACAATTATTGACTTGCTTTCGAGCGCCTATTATGATTCGGTGCAGAAGCAATGGTTTCCTGTTAAGAATTTCCACGCGTATATTGCAGCGGTTACTTTGCACGAAATAGGTGAAAGACTTAACTAGTCGGAAGTGTTTGGAGAGTAACATGGCCCCGATGACCACGGTAACCACTGGAATCCTTGGAACCACTGGAATCCCTGAAAAGGAAACTGAGCTGGAACTTTCAAAGCAGCAGATATTCAATCATCTGATGGCCGGCGAAACCCTGGAACTGGCATTTCCGAGCGGTGACGAGAGTATTCGTTTTCAGAATGTTCTGCGTGTTTTCGTTTCCAGACAGCGAACTTTGATAGGCGATCTGGGAGCCGACATGAAAGTTGGTGCGCTAAAGTTCCGTCAATTCTCAACAGATGAGGGGGATGATGTTATCCTCAGAATTTCCATCGAGGAAAAGGTTGAGAAGAAGTTCTCAGTCAGGGTTATCTCGCCGGGCTGGTCTGAAACCCAGCTTGGAAAGGGGACAGGCGGTGAATAAGAAGAAAGTCCGCATGTACCAAAAGTTCTGGGAGTTGCTAAAGGCTAAGAAACATATAGCTTTTGAGTGCGACACCTTGGATGCGGCGCGGCTTAAGAAAGCGGTGATAAAAGAAAAGGATATGGACTTGGCTTTTAAGCTAGAATCTGCTGAGGCCGGCGACTTCTGGATACTTAAGACAACCTCGGCAGTTCTTGCTGGGGCGGAAGAAGAAGCAGAGGTTGGAGAAGCCAGTAGAACCCGCATAGAATTTTTTCTGGAACTCAGAAGTGACTGCGTTATCTGAAAGCGCGCTGGCCGGCATCGCCAGAATAAGGGCAGAAAAAGCAGCCGAGCGAGAGCTGTTTGCCTTAATTCATAGCAAGCCTGACTTCCCCGTCAAGTACATGATTCATGTGCTTGTTAAGCTAGAAGAAATTAACAAATCCTATGTAGCTTTTAATTTTTGCGAGCTGTTCACGCCGATAACGGAAGATGGCTACTTGGAGTATAAAGTCCCAAGATACGCTATAAGAAATCTATTCGGACTTGGCCGCTTGGCTAAGGTTTTTGGAACCGTCCCATCAGTTGTCTATAACTGGCTTCAGTTCTGGGATACCCCTGAGATTCAAATTGAAGGAGATGCAGAACTTATGACACCCCACCAAGAGGTTGAAATTAAAATGGCCGGACTGCGAGCCGCTTTGTTGGCAGATACCCCACAGCTTCCAACAATTCTATCGCAGATCAAGATGTATCTTTCCAAGAATCCGGAAGTTGTCACCATCCTGAGCGAAGATGAGATTGGCGAGATTGTCCGGGCCGCACAACACACTGCGAAAGTTAAACTTGTCGAAAACGCAGTGAAGGCAAAAGGAAAGAAAGCCTTGAAGGATACTGAGTTGGAAGATTTGATGTAATTCAAGACCCTTGGCGCGACGCCTACAAATCCAACCACACTCAAGATAACGAAGCTACCTTAAGATAAGGAAACTACCATGCCTGTTTACCGCGAACTAGCCCTGGTTAAAACTGCCTACAGAACTGCTGATGGAAAGACGTATGAAACCCGTGCAGAAGCTGTAGAGGCCGCGAAGATTTTGATACTTACCAGCATAGTGTTTAACTGCCCTTGTGTCTACCTGTCAGAGCGACAAACTGAATTGATAGCAAACTGCATCAATAAAGAGATAGACTTTACTTTAAAGTACCAGGAACCTGAGCTGGAACCGGAACCGGAAGAAGATCTGCCGACGGAACTTTCCACGCAATTTTCAGAAGCCGCTGGATTCGTTGACGGGCTGCTAATGGGCGGCGCTGGGGAGTTAAGCCACCTGGAAGGTGAAAAAGAATGAGAATCCAAGCTGCGAGACGCCTTAGTTATTCAACACTGATGGATTTGCACAAGTGCCCGCGCCGTTTTGTCCTGGGCAGACTGCGCGCTGAGAAAGAAACTAACATCCACTTCGCATATGGCGGAAGTTTCGGCGTGGGATTGCAAGCCCTCATGTCAGGCGAAACTCTGGAGATAGCAATCTGGGAAGCCTTCCTTGCCTGGCCGAAAGACTTTGATCTGATGGAGGAGAAGCTGAAGGACAAGAAAAGTTTCTGGTATGTTATCACCATGCTGGAAAAGTTCAACTCAGTCAAAGATCAGATGTTCCTTGATCGCGGCTGGGAAGTTGCTACCTTTAACGGTAAGCCGGCCGCCGAACTTGGTGCCAGAATTGAATTCGGTGATGGCTTTTACTATCTCCTGTTCATCGACCTGGTTCTAATCAATCGCTTCACAAATGAACTGAAAGTTTTTGAGTTGAAAACAACCAAGTACGACCAGCCGAGCGAGGCTCTTTACGCTAACTCCTGGCAAGCTATCCTTTACAGCATCTTCCTTGATGCGATAGCGAAAGAATACAGCATCGAAGCCTTCAGCAGCTATGAGGTTCTTTACTTCATCGCCAAAAGTTCCAAGCTGGACTTTGAGCCGATGCCGTTCAAGAAAACCAGCTTGCAGAAAGCGAAAGCACTGCAATACATCTTCCAGGATATAACCCGGATTCAAAGCTATGAGGAGGCTGGCAGCGATTTCCCAATGTATGGTGAGAGTTGCTTTGAATTTTCCAGCTTCAAGCCATGTCAGTTCTTCGGAACTTGCCACATGAGTTTGCCTACGCTATCCCTGAAATCTCCTGAAGAGCTGGAAATCTGGGAAGGCGACCGGGATGAAGAAAAGGAAGCAGCTAGAATCTCCTTTACACTTCATGCGCTTGATCTTATTGAGGGGCAATTAAAATGAAGCTTTCCCAAGTACCGCTTACGGCGATTCAAAAGATTCTCCTATACGGGCCGCCGAAATCAGGTAAAACTGAGCTGGTAGGTAAACTGGCGGAGAAGTTCAACTTGATCTGGGTTGACTTCGAGAACGGGTACAAGACTTTGCAGAAGTTGCCAATGGCCTGGCAGCAAAGAATAGAGCTTGTTCACATACCAGATCGGCGCGAATGGCCAGTTGGAATTGAAACAGCAATGAAAATTGTCTCCGGCGTGGAAGTTAAAGTTTGCGGCGAACACGGCCAGGTTAATTGCATCAAGTGCATGAAAGAGCCGGATGCTGATATAACAACTATCAACACCGCTACGCTGCCACCTGATACTATCCTGGTGCTTGATTCCCTATCTCAGATTGCCGTTTCCGCTATGAATAACATTACGCGCAAGATGCCTGATGATTACAAGAGCGACTGGGAAGATTACAGAAAGCAGGGAGCGTTGATGGATAAGGTGCTAACGAATATTCAACAGGGCAGGTTCAACTGCGTCTGCATTGGCCACGATGTTGACACTAGTAAGGATGAAAAAACCATCAAGTTATCTGCGCAGGCCGGCACTGCGAACTTCTCAAGAAACGTAGGCAAGTTCTTTGACCACGTTATCTACTGCGAAGTGAAAACCAAGCGGCACAATTTCGGGTCAGCTACTACCTACAGCAGCCTGGCCCTGACTGGTTCGAGACTGGATGTAGCCTTGGAAAGCATGGATGAGCCGAGTCTTATTCCTTTCTTCGATGGTAGCTGGAAACAGCATGTTGAGGAACTTCAACGTAAGGAGGTAAAAGCGACACTTGACCCCATGAAAGCGAAGCTCACCGCACTAGCGAAGCGTTAATCGAAGCACCCTTTTTCTTTCTAGCTTCTTTCTTCTTTATGAAATAACGAAGCGCCAAATCCTCTGGAGAGTACCATGTCTGAAAATCAAATGAACGACGAAAACCTGTCCCCCGAACTGGAAGATCTGCTTGCTGGTGATTGGGAATCACTGCCGGATAGCAACTATGACGCTTGGGCTGACGGTATGTATCACGCTAGTTGTACCGCCGCCGTTAAAACTGTAGCCGGCCATCCGTCTGTTGAATTCACCTTCAAGATGATTGAAGTGAAGGAACTGGCCGATCCCAGCACCACCCCGCCGGCAGTTGGCGGAACCAACAGCGAGCTGTGCACGCTGGACAACGGCATTGGCATGTCCAGTTTCAAGAAGTTCCTGAAAGTTTTTGGCCCGCACCTGGGCATTTCTAACCGGAAGGAACTGGTCGACGCCATTCAGGATGTCGAAGTTCTGCTGAACAACAAGCGGCGCTACGACAAAAAGAATGACGTCTGGCGTTTCCGCGTTGATAACCTGGTTTGTATCTAAGTCAGAGGGGCCGGGCCGGTTGAGATGATACCTAACTCTGCCGATGTTTAGTGAGTACCAACAGAGTTGAAACATCTGCCCACCCGCTGGTTAGACTATCCATGGGTGGGTTTTTGTTTTTGCTTTTTGTCCGGCGGTTAACTTAGGCAAGGATTAAATAATAATGAACATCCTTCTGTATATAACAAACTTTGACAAGTCATATCTGCCCGGCCTTAAGGGCATGTTTGGAACTAACAAGGTGTTTGTCAAGATTGGCTACAGTTCCATAGGTGCCGTAGTTCTTGATGCTATGAAGCACCAGGCCAAGGCAGTGGTGACAACAGATGCCGGGCTACTTAAAGATTTAGCAACTCGGGATGGTTGGGATGGGACTGGCGAGCGCCCAAGCTTGGATAACTACCAGGGTAGTATTTTTCACATCTCCGGCGGCGTACAAGTTCTGATCCTCAATCCGCTGCGCCAGATCTTCTCCGTGAACCAGGGGCAGTTCATAGCCAAGCGGTTCATATCTAAGATCACGAAGCCTGAGCAGTGGTTTCCAGTTCCGGCCTTTACTTATGAAGTTCTGGATGAGTCAACAGTTGAGGCAGCTTTCGAGCGGTTTAAGGGAGCTAAGTATCTTGCTATCGACATCGAGACGAACAGGTGGGTCAATGCTATTGACTGCATTTCCTACTGCGCTATATTTGTTGACCCAAACACCAGCCAGATAACAGCTGAGACAGTTGTATTCTCTGTAACAGATATGTTCTGGGTAGCCTGGATGCGAAAGTTTAACCAACTGCCCGCAGAAAAGATTTTTCAGAATGGCAAATATGACGTCACATACTTTTATATCTATGATGCAATACCAACGAACTGGCTGTGGGATACTATTGACCTGTTCCATTCCTGGTATTCCGAACTCCCCAAAGCATTGGATTTTCAGTCCGCGTTCTTGGTCTTGGACTTTAAATATTGGAAGCATGAATCTGCACTTGGGCGGGAAGCGAAACTCCAATACAATGCGAAAGATTCTTGGGTCACAGCTATGGCTTTCCTTAGCGCAGTCTGGGAGATGCCTAAGTGGGCAATGGATAATTATGTCATGGAGTTCCCACTTGTCCCCGCCTGTATGTACTGCGAACTTCAAGGTATCCGGGCTAATGAGAAAAGGCTAGTTGAGAATCAGAAGAAAGTTGAAGCTATCGGCGAGCAGCTGATATCCCGGCTGCAAAAGATGACAGTCCCTGGGTTTAACCCGCGAAGTCCTGTGCAAGTTAAAAAACTGATGCACATCCTTGGGCACCGGGATTGTGAGGATACGAATGAAAAGACGCTGCAAGCATTGGCCTTCAAACACCCGTTAACAGGCTTGCTTGTTGAGGGTATACTGGAATATCGTGGCGTTATGAAATTGGTATCAACCTATCTAGTGCCTGAGAAGATTTATAAGGGTAGGATTTTCTTCTGCCTGAACCCATTCGGAACTGACAGCGGGAGACTGGCCAGCCGTGAACATGCCCTATCTTACGTCTCCTATAGAGCTAAGAAGGGCGGTGAGCTTAAGAACATTGGCCTTCAAATTCAGAACATCCCAGTCCGGGATGAACTTTCAAAACTGGTGAGGGAATACTTTGAGGCTGATGAAGGTTTCCTTTGGGGAGAGGCAGATTATGAGCAGGCGGAAGCACGAGATACCGCATACCTTAGTGGGGATACAAACCTCATCGCAGCTGTTGATGGTGATAGGGACTTTCACGCAGTCAATGGAAGTGCCTTCTTCGGTATTCCTTACGAACAGATTGTTAACGAATTCGGCAAGGTTATTAACAAGGTTATACGCGACCTTGCCAAGAAAGTTAATCACGGAAGTAACTATAACATGGGCCCCTCGGTGCTTGTTCAGACTATGGGGCTTAAGAATATATATAAAGCAAAAGAGCTGCTTAAACTTCCAGCTAGCTGGGGGCCAATGCAAATTGCTGAGCACCTATTGGACACCTTCACAAAAGCCTATCCTGTGGTTAAGGGAGCTTGGTATACTAAGGTTATCGGTGACGTGCTTACAACGGGAAAACTCGTTGGGCCAACCGGCTGGACAAGATACTGTTTCGGCAAGCCAGATAAGAATAAGCAAGACCTTAATGCGTATGTAGCGCACCCGCCGCAAAGCCTCAATGCTATGACACTGAACAGGGCGTTTAAAAAACTCTTCTATGAAGTTCTGCCCGGTAACTTTGAAAATCTAAGAATCAAAGCTCAGATTCACGACTCCATTCTATTTCAATACCGTGATGGGCACCCTGAGCTGGCAGAGCTGGTAAAAGAAGCAATGGAGTTTCCGGTCACGGTTAAGGATACATTCGGAATTGAGCGGGAACTGCTAGTTCCAGCTGCTGTTAACCACGGGAAACGCCTCTGGGGAGAGCTTAAGTGACACCTTTCCTGGAAAGTTACATGAAGCTTTTCATGGACACCGAGCCTCCGAAGATCTTTCACCTGTGGGCCGCGCTTTCTGCCAGTTCCACCGTGCTCGGTAGGAATATCTGGTTTCGATTCGGCGATGGAAACATATATCCAAATCTATACATGATGTTCATCGGATCCCCCGGCAGCCGGAAATCCAGCGCTATTAAGTCGGCGAAGAAACTAGTGGTGAAAAGCGGATATGAAACTATTGCGCCCAATAAAAGTTCCAAGGAAAAGTTCCTGATGGACTTTGAACTAGGCTTCACTTATGCCAGTGATGAAATGGAGCCGGAGCTAGATGTTATGGCTTATCTGGATGGTGACATTGACGGCGAAGTTAAGGAAGTTTACATAGCAGCTGATGAGTGGCTGGCCTTCTTCGGAGAGGGTAATGTGAACTTTGCAACTTGCTTGGGAGACTTGTGGGATTACGAGGGAATTTACCGAGAGCGGTTGAAGAACTCCAAGAGTGTTACGATTCCGCATCCCACTGTTTCCATACTTGGCGGCGCAACTCACGAAACTTTCAAGCTGGCCTTTCCGGCCTCACTTCTTGGACATGGCTTTCTTTCGCGGATGCTGCTAATTTATGGTGAAAGAAGTCCGTTGCGGATAACCTGGCCCTATCCTATTACTGATGAGGACGAGGAGCCGATAATCCAGGCCCTAGCTAACATGCGATCTGGTTTGTATGGAGAAGCTAAACCGGATGATAGCGCGCTAAAGGCTTTGGATGAAATCTATCGCAGTTGGGTAGATCTGGAAGATACGCGGCTTCAGCACTACGGGACTCGCCGATTCACGCAGCTGTTAAAGCTATGCTTGACAATGCTTGGGCACAAGGGAAGCCTGGTGCTAACAGCTGAGGAAGTTATCGCAGCTAACACAATCTTAACCCACGCTGAGCAGTACATGGGGAAAGCATTGGGAGAGTTCGGCGCGGCCAAGACTAGCAATGTGGCGCACATCATTATCTCTCATCTGGAAGCTGCTTCGAAACCGTTGACAAGTAAAGAGCTATGGAAGTTGGTATCTAGGGATTTAGAGAGTCCCAACCAGCTGGTGCAGGTGTTGCAGAATTTACAGCACGCAGAGAAGATTCAATTTGTTAAGGACAGAGGTTATCTACCGATGAGAGTGGCCCGGCCCAGTTTGGATCACCTCATTAACTTTTCCCATCTTGAGAGGCTATTGGAAGAAAGGAGTCAAGTGAGATGCTTAACAACGAATTTGATCAGCTGATTGAAGAGATTAGCCGGCCTGTTGTGGATGATGGAAGTTGTGATGGCTGCTTCTGGAACACGTCTGGGCATTGGAATGATCCCAAGCGGCCATGCCCAAAGTGTTCACAGGAAACTAACCTTTACATTAGTCCTGTTGAACATGGGCGGGAGGAAGCTGAGATGACGCGGGAAGATCAAGTCCAGACGTGTCTGGAACCGATAGTTAGAGGTGACGACATGACAGACGAACAAATAAAAGCGTTGGCAGATGAGTGTGGAATAGACCCAGTTGGATACGACAGATGTATTGCATTTGCACGAGCGATCGAAAGCGCCCGAGGAGATTGAAATGGCACACAAAGACGACTTTACCGCCGATTGGAATGAAAGCAAAGGGAAAGTAGTTGATTTCAGAATTACCAATGGGAAGGCGCTTTACCGTCTTCCGTGGTATCGAAGAATCATGATGCGATTGCTTGGGCGCAGTCATTGGCATCATGTCAAGTTTCCGCCGCCCAACGTAAAGCTAACCGGCGCGAGTGGGCCGGCCGATTCGAAGTGAAGCCGGCAGTTCGGCGGCAACGTGACAAGACAAGGAAGTGACGATGACATTTCAGAACCGAGTAAAGCCGTGGATGACCGCATGCTTCGGCGAGCAGATAGCGAGCGACAAGGTTGAGCGCAACCACCGCTTTTTAGAAGAGGCGATTGAGCTGGTGCAGGCCACCGGCTGCACGCAAAGTGAGGCGCACCAACTTGTGGACTACGTGTTCGGGCGCTCGGTCGGAGAGCCGTCGCAGGAGGTTGGTGGCGTGATGGTGACGCTCGCGGCGCTGTGCCTTGCGCAGCATATGGACATGCACGACGCTGGGGAAATAGAACTGGCGCGGATTTGGACGAAGGTAGAACAAATCCGGGCGAAGCAGGCGGCCAAGCCGCGCCATAGTCCGCTTCCGGCCTAACCATGACGCCCAACGCCAGCCATGAGCGGCCGGCGCTCGGCGATGGATTCTGCACTTGATGATAAACGCTCAGCATGATGCAGATGTTTGGCGGCTGACGGAGGAATAGGAAATGGGACGAGAACTGAAGAGGGTGGCGCTCGACTTCGAGTGGCCAGAAAACAAGGTCTTGGTAGGATACATGAACCAGCACTACGCAAAGAGCCACGTCTGCGCAGCGTGCGGTGGAAGTGGTTATTCGCCTGAGGCGCGACGGCTGAAAGACCAATGGTATGGCCACGCGCCTTTCCGTCCAGAAGACAGGGGAAGCACTCCGTTACTGCCAACGCACCAGGCAGTGCTGGCGTTGGCAGAGCGCAACGTTACGCGCTCGCCAGAATACTACGGCAGCGCGTGCGACACCGCGCACATATCCTGGACTGCATATTGTCGTCTGCGTAATGCTATTGCGCCCAACGTAATCTAACCGGCGCCCGCGATCCGGCCGATAAAGACCAAAGCCCGCATTCCGGCCGTCCCGGTTGAAGCGCAAGTTTGGCACAACTACTGGAGAATGATATGAAATCATACCTCACATTAACAATGAATGTCCCTTACCTCGATAAGCCGTCTACTACTGGTTTATCCGCCAGAGAGGTGGAAGATTTATTGTTCGATTGGGATAGCGAAAACAAAAGGCGTAAGTGGCATAACGACCAAGGAGACGCCTATAAGGCTTTGGTCCCATTTGATATGCGCCCATACGCAGAGCGCAGGGCAGATTTTTTGCCCGCGCGGATGTTATTAGCAATAAGGAAGGAGGGTGGGGATAATTCAGAGATAAGGGGCGCGAGTGATGAGCCAAGAACGAAGTGAAGCTGCATGTTCGAGCGTCCCGCTTGACCCGCCTGTTGGGCGACGACTTATGTACTGTTCGTTTTGCGGCAAGAGCCAGGAAGAGGTCGGACTACTCATTGCAGGCCCCGCTGTGTTCATCTGCGACGAATGCGTCGAGGTGTGTATTGGTATTCTCAACGAGGCTATAGATCAGCGTAAGACGCCGACGCCCAACGCCAGCCATGAGCGGCCGGCGCTCGGCGATTAACGAAGGCGCGCAGGCTGTTCGCCGGTCCGCTCGATGAGCTTGTTGGGCATGACAGAGAAAGGGGAATGAGATGTGGAGATTCCGTATTTTGTTGCTTCCGTTTGCCGCTGTCGCGGAACTGACGCTGCTGGTCGCATGCTGGTGTATTGCACTGGTAAGCCCGGCTACTGCATCGCGGATCATGCAAGCGAATCGTGTTTTCCCTGGCGTTTACTGGTATCTCGAAAAATGACGCCCAACGCTTAGCTTGAGCTGGGCGAAACAGAAACAGGAGATAGGAAATGAAAGGTACTATCGAACTTCAACGGGCCGAGATGGAAAAAAATGATGCAGCATTACTAGCCGCTATCCCAACTGATTTCTTCTGCGCCAAGGCAATCATGGAACTGACGCGCGCACACTTCCCTAGAGCCGAGAAGTTTTCTATCAACACTGTACGAGTTAGATTGACCCGCATGGTACGTGATGGCAGGTTGTGGAATCTTGGAACTGTAGGCGCCGGCAAGACTATTTTCTACAGCAAGTTGCCTGGGATGCGCTCAACAGATGTTCCAGCACAGCTTATCCAAAAGATGACATCAGAGTCCAGACCTGGCGACCTATCCGAAGTTTCTAGGCGCTGGGAAGATATGCGCAGCTCAGGGCCGGCAATTGCTATGGATCGGCTGCAGGAAGTTTATGGTGGTGGCAAGCTGGTAGTTAAACAGTTGCCGAAATTTGCAGCTGCTCACACTCACAAGGGGATTTACTGATGACTAACCGGAACGGTAGCGATGGAGTTAGGAAGTATAAGCAGGGCCAGTACACGGTCGAGCTGTTTCCTGATAGCTACATCAATATGATGGATGAGATTCATAACCATCATCCGAAGCTGTGGCCGATAGTTCAAGGGGCCAAGGATGTGGCTACGCAGATTGAAGAAGTTGGAGTCTACTGTGAGTTCTTGATACAGGGTAGGATCCAAGTCTCTGAAATCTGCGAGCTTCTTTTGCGGGCACTTCAGAAGCGGCGCGGGAATATCTTGCTGCTAAGTTAGCTCCCACCGGCGGATGCAAGGGCTTCTTGATCTAACATATCATCAAGCCCTTCTCCGCCCATTATCTCCCACATCCGTCGCGAGTATGTGGTGTTCATTTTGGTCAATGCAATGTTGGCCACAGGAGTTCCATAGGTTTGCATGATTCTGTTTGTGAACCTGTTGAATCCTTCCATAGTTCCGCCGCTTTTAGCGTAGCGCATAGAGAACTCATCCCAATCCTCAGAAGTTGGATCCTCTCCAGACAGCAGTTTCATCCGAATGATCCTGGACAGGTCAGCGCGCAGCTCAATATCCTTAGCGCGGTATGAGACCATGCGATAGTTTGCATCCATGGCAATAGCTTCATTCAGCGGCTTAGAACCTATCAGGTGGGCTACAGTTCCCATTGAGACAATATCCGCATTGGCTTGAATTAGGCCGCCCTTTGAAGTGGTAGAATACCCCTGGGCAACTTGCATCAAGCCTGTCAGCGGGCGAGATATTCCGTTGTGCTCCAGGGCGAACTTCATCGCATTCCCTAGATCTGCACCCTGCATTAGATTGTCTGCGAAGCCAACCAGATTTTTTGTCACCTTAGAGAAGGCAGAAATAGCCGGCCACTCAGCCGGGTTTAGCGGGAGGATGGTGATATTCCTAGGGTTAATGTCTCCTCTGGTATAAAGAGCTGTGTCTGTGAAGAAGCCTATACCGCCGTACATAATAGCCTCTCCAACTTCCTGTCCAACCAGACTTGGAGTAAAGGAGTAAAGGTCGCGGTGCTCTGAGTTACCGGGTGCGTTTCCTACCAGGTGCATGTTGAGGAACTGGAAAGCTGGGAGAGATTGCATTCCAAAGAGTGAGGCTTGCAAGCCCAGCAACATGCCGGCCGCTTTCCTATCCCTATTGCCAAGGTGGCGGAAAACATTCTGAATAAGGTTGAACTGATAGCTTTGGAACAGACCCATAGCCTGGCCGACCGGCCCCTGGAAAATAGCAGGTCGCTGGCTGGCCTGAAAGATTCCGTTGATGCGGCTTGTGAAAGTATGGATATAAGCGGCGGCCAGTCTGTCCTCAATGCCGGCTAGTTCGGTTAGCTGCTTCATCATGTCCGCTGTTATCATCCGAGTTTTCTGCTCGGAGAAGTCAGAGAGGAACAACTTAGCAGCCCTATCAATCGAGTTGTTGTAGATCTCACCCAGCCGCGCCATGGATTCATTGCCGCGAACCGACATTTCATCTATCAGGTTGTAGTAATCTTTAACATCCGGCCGCACGATGCGAATATCGGAGTAGAACTTCGCCAGTTCAGGCCCTTGCTTGGGATCAAGGAGTCGGCGAATTGCGTTGTGCATAAGTTTCAGTGGCGTAGGCAGATCAATACCAGTCTGCGCTACTTTGTAACTAAGAGCTTTGCCGAGTTCGCCGGTAATCTTGGGATCATCTATATGTTTAAGGATAGATTTAACTTCCGGGAAAGCCAGGATAGGAGTTGAAACAGCATTGATAAGGCCGGCCGCATGATCCAATCGCAGGGTCAAGTTCACCGTCAGATTATTCATACCGGCAATAAAGCGGGAGACGATCTGCGGATCGTAGGTTGAGCCGTTAGCAGCCTTGAACTCGGCGTGCATATCCACACCGTCAGCAACTTTCTCATAGACCCGGCCAAGTCCAGCCTGCTCAGCTAGATCATTTGCTTCGTCAAAGGAGATGTGCTTCTGGGATGCGGAGAAGAACAGCTGGCGTACCTTGTTAAAAGCTGGCGTCAAGAATGCATTAACCTTTTCTTGCCCGGCATACCAGTTGGGGTGCTCATTGAAGCTGCTCATATTGAGCATGGTTTTGATGTAGCCAAGGTACGGATCGGAAACAGCAAGTTCCGAAGCCTTGGTAGTTCTGCGAGCTGCTGAAGTCGCCAGTTCCATGTGCCGGCTGGAGAGTGCTAGGAGTTCCTCCATTTCTTGGGCGTAGCGCAGTGAGACAAAGTTCCTAGTCAGAACAGTTGTCTGTTTTGCGATGTAGTCATTCAGATGGGCAACCATGTCGCCAGCTGAAACACTGGGATAGTAGTCAGCCAGCATACCTTCCCGGCGCATAAAGCTGTCAGTATCCGGGTCGTTCATCATCATGTTGTATTCAAAGTCGCCCTGCGCTTCGTGCCATTCGCGGGAACCTTTCTTGCTGATGATCTCAAACTTGGTCTGATCAATCTTAGCCAGCTTGGCAGTCAGCTCTTTATCAGTGCGCGCAGTCACAGCGCCGGTGGAAGTCAGGCCGCCAAGCTGCTGTTGCTTAGCCCGGATGAAAACAACATACGGGGTTTTCTTCAAATCTACCGGCGGCGCATAAAGGTGATTTGGATTCAGTACCGGCGAAAGCCCCTGGGCAGTGCGGAACATATTAACTTCATTTGCAAATTGCCCAGTAATGGAGTGGAAAGTTTTCAGAAAAGTCTGGGCCTCCTCATCTTCCACAAAGCGCCACGGCCGGAATCCCTCCCCTGTCAGCGTGAATCCTTCTTTCTCCAGTTCTTTGAAAACTGAAGTTTGTTGGAGTTCGGAAATGTTAAATGGACTGGCAGCGAAATCCCGATCTGGGTTTTGCATAAGCCTCTGGCGCACTCGGTCAAGTTTCTCCTCCAAGATACCAGACTGCCGCACGCCAGTTACTGGGTCTGTATAGTCAAACCAGATATACTTCTTCCCAGTTCTCTGTAAGCCGTGCAGGATTGAACTAGCTTCGGCCGCTGCTTTCTCATTGTTAAGAATTGCGTTGGCGCCGCCAAATGCGAATTTCTCAGTTCTTTCTTTCAGCAGCCGGTTCTTCAACTTCTCAGTCAAATTCCCGATATAGCCAGCTAGACTCTTTAGAGAGTAATCCCCCTCGAAACCTTTCAGAAGTCTAGCTTGCACACCAGTTGGATCGGCCGCTTGACGCACCAGTTCTGGGGACATGGGAGGGAAAAGTTCTGCGTCGGCGCCAGAGAAGCTGGCGAAAACAGTTTCATTCACTGTCTGTTGCAGCTTGATCTTTTCTGCTATTGCAGCCTCGCCGCGAAGAAGCATACCGGTGGCGTCATCAACAGGGTTGCCAACAGAATAGCGAATCTTTGCATAGCTTGGCTTCAGAACATCTATAGGATCTTGGATGAAGTGCTTGAAGGCCTGCTCAGCTGTAAGTTGCCCTTTGGCCAGAACATCCTCAATGGCTTGAACCGGCAAGTTAAGAACCCGCTGGATCTTGTGAATGGGGACAGTCACGCCGGCATTCAGCATAGCATCAATGTAGTGCTCGGAAACTTTCGCTAGCTCCTCGCTGAGAGACTCAAATACATTGGCTCGTCGCAGTGTTACGGCGGTGCCATCCAGGTTGGTAAACTTTAGCCCACTGAGAAAGTTCCAAGCTGCTTTGGGGTCAACAGACTCCTCTGCAATGGTGTTAGCAGTTCGCAGTGCGCGCACAAACATCGGTAGATCGGCCATGGAGATAGCAGAGCCGGGCTTAGTTTCTGTCATCTGCGCCAGACCCCAGCGCGCATGGGTGGAGAGGTAGCTATCACCAATGTTATCGACGACAATCTTAGTCACGTCGTCAATGTCAGTAGCAGCAAGTAGCGCGCCATTCCAGAATCCTGGATTCGCCTCATCTGCTAGTTTATTCCCGAGGCCTGCATAGAGTTCAGTTTTCCCCTGGTTTAGAGCCAGTTTCACTTGGACGTCTTTACGGCCGGCACTGAACAGATCGCCTACAGTTGCATAGGCAGTTTCTGTTATTTCACCAGTTTTCAGGTCAACTATAACATCGGCCAGGCGCAGGTTTTGTTGGATCTGCTCGCGCGGCAGCATGCCAAGTTTCTCCCTGGCTTTCTCAACTGCCCGCGAAAAGATTGTGGCTTCTCCCTCGACAGGGGCGCGCAGTATAACTTTACTATTACCGCGCACGTGAGGGTAACCTTTCTCATCGAATACAACATCCGCACCCTTGGCGTAAGCCTGCTTCACGCTTGCCGCATCAGTTCCAACAAACATAACGCTTGGCTGCTTTCCTGCAACTGCCCGGTATGGAAGAGGGGTTACACCTGGAAACGGAGTGCTAGATATGGCGTCAGATAGGCTGGCAATCTTTTTTCCGGCCTCAGGTGGGCGGAAATAAAATCGCTCGACAGGAATGGCGTCATCT
>Ga0172380_10001149_pt1 | contig 46782 bp, 44 predicted proteins | sample Leawe162metaG_FD_119747 | JGI IMG/M metagenome (GOLD analysis project Ga0172380, IMG submission 119747) | Leachate microbial communities from a municipal landfill in Southern Ontario, Canada - Leachate well 162 metaG | ecosystem: Engineered > Solid waste > Landfill > Unclassified | place... | reverse complement strand
GCCGCGCGCGCAGTTGCGGAATATGCAGACGCCGCGGTCCATCAGGCCGGCGGCCATGGCATCGTAGAGCGTGCCGCCGTCCACGATGCCGATCAGCGGCTTGTCGTTGCGCTCGACGATGGGCGGCATCAGGTGCACCGTGCTCTTCGGGTCGCTGATGTCGTGGCCGGGGCGCAGCTTGCTTTCCACCAGCGCGCGCACCGAGGGCGCGGTCGGGTCGAGGCCGACCACCACCGCGTCGATGTTCGGGTCCTGCAGGAAGGCTTCGGAGACCTGCAGGTGGGCCTCGTCGTCGGCGCCTGGATTGATGTCGATCGGGTTGCGCACCTCGACCAGCTGGTCGAGCTTCTTGGCGACGAGGATCTCCTCGACCTTCTTCACCGTGGCGTCCTCCAGCGCGCCCATCTCCAGGGCAAAGCTGTCCGACTCGATGTTGTCGGCCATGCCGACGGCCTCGAAGCCGGCGCCGCTGATGGCGCCGATGCGGCGGCCGCCGATCTTCTTGCCCTGCAGCACGCCGGCGATGTAGAACAGGTCGTCGAAGCTGTTGAAGTCCTCGGCGACGATGGCGCCGGCGTGGCGCACCACCGATTCGAACAGCGTCAGGCCGCCTGCGATGGAGGCAGTGTGGCCCATCACGCCGCCCTGCCCCGGCGCCGTGCGGCCGGATTTGTAGACGACGATCTGCTTGCCGTTGAGCACCGCCTTGCGCACCGCTTTCGCGAACTGCAGGCCGTCGAGGTCCTTGAAGCCCTCGATGTAGATGCCGAGCGTCTCGATGCCCGGCAACGCGGCGAAGTAGCTGAGCATGTCGCCGTGGGTGAGGTCGGTCTGGTTGCCCAGCGCCAGCATGTAGGCCGGGTCGAGCCAGGGGTTCTGCGACAGGCGCGTGATCATGAAGGCGCCGCTCTGCGAGAGCATCACCGAGTTGCGCACCGGTTTCTTCTGCGGCTTGGGCAGGCGCTCGAGCGGAATGAACCAGGAATCGTAGGCGCCCGGGTGCGACACCACGCCGAGACAGTTGGCGCCGAGGAAGATCGGCCCGCCGCCGGGCTTGCCATGGGCAGCGTTGATGCGTGCCGCCAGCGCCGCCGCCGGCTCGCGGCTCTTCTTCGTCTCGCCCAGGCTGCCTGGGATCAGCATCACCGCCTCGACGGCGTCGGACGCGATGATCTCGTCGACCAGCTCGTACACCGCGCTGGCCGCCACCGCGACGATGAGCATGTCCAGCTTGCCGTCGAGCGCCTTGAGGCCCTCGACGCACTTGACGCCGTCGATCTCCGCCTCACCCGGCTTGAGGATCAGCAACTGCTCCTTCGGATAGCCGCTGCCCATCAGGTTGCGCAGGATGATGCGGCCGAAATTCATGCTGTTGCCCGAAACGCCGATGATGCCGATGCGCTTCGGGTGGATCAGCTTGTCGATCTTCTCGACCGGGCGCGGCAGGCGGCCGGGCTGCGGCGCGCCGAATGCGCACTGCGCAGCACGCACCGTGACACGCTCGCCGGCCAGCGCCGGGTTCAGTTCCAGCGCCTGCAGCACGAAGGGCGTCTCCGGCTGGCCGGGCGCGAAGGCCTTCGCCAACGCCAGCAACTGCGCGAAGCAGGCCTTCAGCGCGCCCTCGGGCGAGGGCGTACCCTCGCGTCGTGCCACGGCGGCGAGCTTCTGCCAAGCCAGCGTGCGCTGGAACAGCCGCAGGAAATCCTCGGCGTCGGTCAACGCCGCTGCGGCATACACGGAAGCGCGGTCGCGGCGGAAGTTGCCTTCATCAAGCTCCGCCTCCAGCCCGCCCAGCCCGGCGCTGATGACCATGCCGAACTCGCGCGTGCTGTTAAGGCTGATGCGAAGCTCGACCGGCCCCGCTGGTGCAGCAGCGTTGAAGCCGAGGCCGAGATCGTCGAGCAGCGCCTTCAGCTCGCAGGCATCCAGACTGCCGCGCCCCTGCCCCGCCGCCTGGCGGAACAGTTCTCCGGCTCGCATCGTTGATGAATTGTTCACGTTGCCTTCCTCCATGGTGAATCACGTAGTGGGGCGCAGCGATCAGTATCGATCTGGCGGCCGCGTTGTAGCGGGCAACTATATCAGATACAATTTTAATGGAACTATCTACGTATCTGTATCAATTGATCTTGATCAATCCAGAAACGATTTCTTCTTCCAGAGGCAACGGATCACCTGACGCCCTATGCAGATCGTATATACGCCCTGCGTGTGGTGGATGCCGAAAAGAACGACTCAATTACGGCACAAGCTGAAAATGAAAAGGGGCTGGCCTAAGCCAACCCCTTGTTTTAAGTGGCGCGCCCGAAGAGATTCGAACTCCTGACCCCTTGGTTCGTAGCCAAGTACTCTATCCAGCTGAGCTACGGGCGCGTTGAAACGAAAATTATATCAAACTGTGGCGGAGAGAGAGGGATTCGAACCCTCGATACGAGTTTAAGCCCATATACTCCCTTAGCAGGGGAGCGCCTTCGACCACTCGGCCATCTCTCCAGGAACCCTCGCAGCAGGCTGCGCCGGAACCAAAAAGGCTGGCGATATTACCGCTTTCGCCCGAACCGGTCAAACTCAGGCCGGCACCTGGTCCAGCTCGAACGCCTTGTGCAGAATGCGCACGGCAAGCTCAAGGTACTTCTCGTCGATCACCACCGAGATCTTGATCTCGGATGTCGAGATCATCTGGATATTGATACCCTCCTCGGCCAGCGTGCGGAACATCTTGCTGGCGATGCCCACATGGGAGCGCATGCCGACGCCGACGACGGACACCTTGGCGATCTTGTTGTCGCCGATGAGTTCTCTGGCCCCGATATGGCCCTTGACCTGGTCGAGGATGGCCGTCGCCTTGGCGTACTCACCGCGCGGCACGGTAAAGGAAAAGTCGGTCAAACCGTCGTGGCCGACGTTCTGGATGATCATGTCGACGTCGATGTTGGACTCGGCCACCGGACCGAGAATCTGGTAGGCGATGCCGGGACGATCCGGCACGCCGAGCACAGTGAGCTTGGCTTCGTCGCGATTGAAGGCAATGCCGGAAATGATCGGTTGTTCCATATTGATGTCTTCCTCGAATGTGATCAGCGTGCCCGGACCTTCCTTGCCCAGTTCTTCCAGGCTGGAGAGCACGCGCAGCTTGACCTTGTATTTGCCGGCGAATTCGACCGAGCGGATCTGCAACACCTTGGAGCCCAGGCTGGCCATTTCCAGCATCTCTTCGAAGGTGATCGTCTCCAGGCGACGCGCCTCCGGCACGATGCGGGGATCGGTGGTGTAGACGCCATCCACATCGGTATAAATCTGACACTCGTCGGCCTTCAACGCCGCGGCGATGGCCACGGCAGAAGTATCCGAACCGCCACGCCCCAGCGTGGTGATACTGCCTTTCTCGTCAACGCCTTGGAACCCGGCCACCACTACAACATGGCCGTCGTTCAGGTCGTTCCGGATGTTGGCCTCATCGATGCTGACGATGCGCGCCTTGGTGAAGGCGCTGTCAGTGAGAATGCGCACCTGTCCGCCGGTGTAGCTCCTGGCCTTGACGCCGATGTCGATCAGCGCCATCGCCAGCAGGCCGATCGTCACTTGCTCGCCAGTGGAGGCAATGACATCCAGCTCACGGGAATCGGGATGGACCTGAATTTCCTGCGCCAATGCGAGCAGGCGGTTAGTCTCCCCGCTCATGGCTGATACCACCACCACGACCTGATGCCCCTTCGCCTGCCAACTGGCGACGCGCCGGGCAACGTTCTTGATGCGTTCGGGAGAGCCGACCGAGGTGCCGCCGAATTTCTGAACGATGAGTGCCATAGACTGCGGCTTCTCTCTAGTGCGTTGAAAAACGGCGGATTTTACCCGAATTAAAGCTTCTGGCCCAACTCCATACTGACATGCATGTAGGAGAAATCCCTACTCTGATTCTGGATATGCCAGACTTGTATGTTGTAAGAATATTGCCTATAATTTGAACACTATGACTTTAGTTATAGGTTACTTGGCTCAATAAACTATTTAAACTTATATATATATCTGCCACAAGGACGGCGAACAATGAAAACAGAAACCATAGATGCACGCGAAATTAGGCGCAAACTCGGACTCAACCAGCAGCAATTCTGGTCCAAGGTCGGCGTAACCCAGAGCGGTGGCTCCCGCTACGAAAGCGGACGCAACATGCCCCGTCCGGTGCAGCAGTTGCTGCGTCTGGTGCATGTCGAGCAAATTGACATCAGCAAAATCAAACGCGACGACTGGGAAGTTGTGGAGTACCTGAAATCCAGTGACCCGGAACTCTTCAAATCGCTGAAGAAGGCGGCCAAGGCCAAACCGAAGAAAGGTCATTAACTGCATCAGGGGCTGACCTGTACAGTCAGCCCCTGCTTGCGCAGGAGACGGGCAATCGCCTCCAGTTCGTCTTCCGGCAGCCTGGAAAGCCGACCGGCCTCAGGTTGCATGGAGGAGCGCGCCAAACCGTAGAGATGCACACCGGCCAGGTGCTTGATGCCGACTTTGCTGAGTACATCGAGATACGCCGACACTGCCTCCTCCGTCGGGCTTTCTCCGTCGACGGCGAACAGGCAGGTTTGTACCCAGGTCGAACAAAGCTTCGAGCAACGGCGCAGATTCCGCACTACCGACTCAGGCGACAACTCTACGTTGTTGATGCGGCGATAGCCTTCGGTCGTTCCGGCATCGACCTTGAACCACACCTCCCCGCCCAGCTCGCCCAGCCGGCGCAAACCCTCCTGCACCTGGCGGCGGCCGAGCAGGCTGCCATTGGTGATGAGGCGAATCTTCACTGTGCGATCCAGCCCGGTTTCGCGCAGTACCCTGCCGACCAGTTCGATCGTCAGGGGAAACTCCCGCGCCGAGGTAGGTTCGCCGTTTCCCGAAAACGCAACATCGACGATGTTCCGCGCCCCCTCAGGCACATGCAAACGCATGAAATCCCCATGCAGCACAGTCTCGACAAAATCGCGCAATTCGCGCTCCAGTCGCACCAGGTCGATCGGCGGCGCCGAGCCGCGCTTGAGATCGGGTACCTGGCAATAGATGCAGCGCCAGTTGCAGGCGTTGTTGGGATTCAGGTTGATGCCGATCGATACGCCCCCTGCACGGCGGGAAACGACCGGGTAGACATAAGTCAGTCCGGCGCTGTCGCGGCTATGGTCGGTCACCTCAAGCTGCTTTGCCACTCCGCTCGTCTCCAGTTGCCCTCGGGGCGGGTGCTATAATCCGCACCGCTTCCGATAAATTTCCAGAGGCACCATGCGCATCACCCGCCGCCTCGAATTCGATTCCGGTCACCGCATTCCCGACCACCAGAGCCAGTGCCGCCATCTGCACGGCCATCGCTACGCCATCGAGATCACGCTGCTGGGCGACATCATTCGTCAGGCGGGGTCACCTCTGAACGGAATGGTGATGGACTTTTCCGACGTCAAGGCCCTGGCTAGGCAAAATCTGGTCGACGCCTGGGATCACGCCTTCCTCGTCTGGCGCGGCGACACTGCCTTGTTGAGTTTCCTCGAAAGCCTGCCGGGACACAAGACCGTGGTGCTCGACGTAGTGCCCACCGCCGAAAACCTGGCCGCCGTCGCATTCGACCTGCTCGATCGGGTTTATCACGACACCTACGGCAACCACTTGCGCCTGGAGCAGGTTCGGCTTTACGAGACACCCAACTGCTGGGCCGACGCGGTTCGCGGGGAGATGGGTCGAAACTGATGGCGGAAGGTGTGAGATTCGAACTCACGGTGCCCTTGCGAGCACGCCGGTTTTCAAGACCGGTGCATTAGACCGCTCTGCCAACCTTCCCTTATAACTTAGGATTTTATCATGGCGTCCCAAACGTCCTTGCCGACCATGATTGAAACTTTCACCCGTCTTCGCTAGTCTTATGTCCGCTAGTCCTACTGATCGGAGGAATTCAATGCAACCCAACATTCAAGCCGTCGGACAAGCCACTCAGGAGTTTGCGCTCCAGCAGAATCGCGTCCTGCGCAACACTTACCTGTTGCTCGCCCTGTCCCTGTTGCCGACCGCCATTGGTGCTCTGGTCGGCGTGCAACTTAATTTCGCATTCATGGCCGGAAGCCCATTCATTTCCTTCCTGCTTTTCCTGGGGGTCGCCTGGGGCTTCATGTGGGGCATCGGAAAGACCAAGGACAGCGGCATGGGTGTCGTCCTGCTGCTGGGCTTTACCTTTCTCATGGGCGTCATGCTGGGTCCGATCCTGCAGGTCAGCCTGGGCTTCCGCAACGGCGACGCGCTCATCGCGACCGCGGCGGCAGGTACCAGCATCATCTTTATCACCCTGGCGGGCATCGCCACTGTGACGAAGAAGGACTTCAGCTTCATGGGCAAGTTCCTCTTCATCGGCGTCATCCTGCTGCTGCTGGCGATGTTGGCCAACATCTTCCTGCAGTTGCCGGCCCTGTCGCTGACCGTCTCGGCCATCGCGGTGCTGATCTTCTCGGCCTACATCCTCTATGACATCAGCCGCATCGTCACGGGTGGCGAGACCAACTACATCGTCGCCACACTGTCGATCTACCTGGATATTTACAACCTCTTCGTGCACCTGCTCAACCTGCTGCTGGCCTTCGCCGGCGAGCGCGACTGAGCAAGCGCTTCTCCGGGAAAGGTCGCTCCGCAGCCAGTCGCCGCACGGCCCCCCGCCTCTACCCCCTGCGAGGCGGGAGGCAAGAAAACACTTCCTCTTTCAATTTGCTGGGAACGGCCACAAAGCAGAATGCCCGTCACCTTGCGATGAACGGGCATGCTGTCTGACTTCTGATCGCCAAGCAGAGGTGCTTACGCTGCCGGTTCCTTCAACTGCTGCAGGATGGCGGGATTTTCCAGCGTCGAGACATCCTGGGAAATCTCCTCGCCCTTGGCAATCGCCCGCAGCAGGCGCCGCATGATCTTGCCGGAGCGCGTCTTCGGCAGGTTGTCGCCGAAGCGGATGTCCTTCGGCTTGGCGAGGGCGCCGATCTCCTTGGCCACATGCGTGCGCAAAACGTCGGCGATCTTTTTGGCGTCGGCACCCGACGGGCGGGCCTGCTTGAGCACCACGAAGGCGGATACCGCCTCGCCGGTAAGATCGTCCGGACGACCGACCACGGCAGCTTCCGCCACCAGCGGATGCGCCACCAGCGCCGACTCGATTTCCATGGTTCCAAGGCGATGGCCGGAGACGTTGAGCACGTCGTCGATGCGTCCCATGATCCAGAAGTAGCCATCCAGGTCGCGGTTTGCACCATCGCCGGCCAAGTAATACTTGCCGCCGAAATCGGCCGGATAATAGGACGTCTTGAAGCGTTCCGGATCGCCCCAGATGTTGCGAATCATAGACGGCCACGGTTTCTTGATGACGAGGAAGCCGCCCTTACCCAGTTCGACGTCGGCACCTGTCTCGTCCACGATGGCGGCCATGATGCCCGGCAGCGGCAGGGTGCACGAACCCGGCTTGGTGGGCGTGGCGCCCGGCAGCGGGGAAATCATGTGGCCGCCGGTCTCGGTCTGCCACCAGGTGTCGACGATCGGACAACGCGCCTGACCCACGGTGTTGTGGTACCACATCCAGGCTTCTGGATTGATCGGCTCGCCCACCGTGCCGAGGATGCGCAGGCTGGACAGGTTGTAGTTCTTCGGCAGGTCGGCTCCGGCCTTGATGAGCGAGCGGATCGCCGTCGGCGCCGTGTAGAAAATGCTGACCTTGTGGTCCTGGATCATGCGCCAGAAGCGGCCAGCGTCCGGATAGGTCGGCACACCCTCGAAGATCACTTCGGTGGCGCCCATCGCCAGCGGCCCGTAGGTAACATAGGTATGGCCGGTGACCCAGCCGACGTCCGCTGTACACCAGAAAACGTCATTCGACTTGATGTCGAACACCCACTTCATGCTCATGACGGCACCCAGCAGGTAGCCGCCGCTCGAATGCTGCACGCCCTTCGGCTTGCCGGTCGAACCGGAGGTGTAGAGGATGAACAGGGGGTGCTCGGCGCCGACGTAAGTCGGCGGGCACTCGTCGGGCAGCCCCTCTTCCAGTTCATGCCACCAGATGTCGCGGGGAGAATTCCAGGTCACCTCGCCGCCGGTGCGCTTATAGACGACGACCTTTTCGATGGTGCCGCAGCCGCCCAGGCCGAGCGCCTCGTCGACGGCCGGCTTCAGCGCCATTTCCTTGCCGCCGCGGTACTGACCGTCAGCGGTAATGACCAGTCTGGCCTTGGCGTCGATGATGCGTTCCTGCACGCTTTTCGCTGAGAAACCGCCAAACACCACCGAGTGGATCGCGCCGATGCGGGCGCAGGCCTGCATGGCCACAACCGCCTCGATGGACATCGGCAGGTAGATCAGAACACGGTCGCCCTTGGTGATGCCCAGCTTCTTCAAGCCGTTGGAGAAGCGGCAGACACGGTGATACAGCTCCTTGTAGGTAATCCTGGTCACCTGCCCGTTGTCGGCTTCGAAGATGATCGCCGTCTTGTGCGGCTTCGATTCGAGATGGCGGTCGAGGCAGTTATAGGAAACGTTAATCTCGCCGTCCTCGTACCATGTGTAGAAAGGAGCGTTGGATTCATCCAGCACCTTGGTGAACTGCTTGTGCCAGATCAGATTGTCGCGGGCGATCTTGCCCCAGAATCCCTCATAATCCTTCTCGCTCTTGGCGTACAGTTCCCGGTAGGCTTCCATGCCCGACACGTTCGCCTGGGCGACGCACTCGGGCGGGGGCGGAAAAATGCGGGTTTCATTCAAGACCGATTCGATCGTGGACGACATATAGAACCTCTCCTCTAGCTATTACTGGAATGTGCCGGTGAAACCGCTTGCAAAGCACCGTCGGTAGCAGAATTCGCCCTAGCCTTGTTTGGGGTGGTTTTCTTTACGTCAGGCCATTCTAGCGAAATATGTAATTTATAGACAAAAGCTTACGTCCTTCTTACACGACGAACCACGAGCCCTTTGTCTGCCGCATTGCAGCATGAGTGCTAGAATTTTGTTTTTTCGAACGACTTTCGACAAAAACATGCAAAACGCCACCCACCGCTCCATCAAGGTACTGGAAGGCTTCATTTTCTGGAGCCGTTGGCTGCAGGCCCCCCTCTACCTAGGGCTGATCGTCGCCCAGGGCGTCTACGTCTATCAGTTCATGATCGAGTTGAGCCACCTGGTCGGCAAGGTCGGCAGCCTGACCGACACCGACGTCATGCTCATCGTGCTGGGGCTGATCGATGTGGTGATGATCGCCAACCTGCTGATCATGGTGATCATCGGCGGCTACGAAACCTTCGTGTCCCGCCTTGATCTTGAAGGCCATCCCGATCAGCCGGAATGGCTCTCCCATGTCAACGCCGGCGTACTCAAGATCAAGCTGTCCACCGCCATCATCAGCATCTCCTCGATCCACCTGCTGAAGACCTTCATCAATGCAGAAAACATCCCGGACAAGACCATTCTCTGGCAGGTGGCGATCCACCTCACCTTCCTCGTCTCGGCCATCACCATGGCCTGGACCGACAAGATCATGACCAGCTCGCTGATGCTGGCGAAGAAGCATTGAAAGGCACCACATGACCGCCATCCGCCAGGAAGACTTCATCCAGAGCATTGCCGACGCCTTCCAGTACATCAGTTACTACCACCCGGCCGACTACATCAAGGCGCTGGCCGCCGCCTATGAACGCGAAGAGAGCACGGCCGCGAAAGACGCCATCGCCCAGATCCTCGTCAACTCGCGCATGTGCGCCGAGGGCCATCGCCCGATCTGCCAGGATACGGGCATCGCCGTGGTGTTTCTCAAGGTCGGCATGAACGCCCGCTGGGATGCCGCGATGAGCGTGCAGGAGATGGTCGACGAGGGCGTGCGCCGCGCCTACAACAATCCGGACAACAAGCTGCGCGCCTCCGTGCTCCTCGACCCGGCCGGGACCCGTAGAAACTCCAAGGACAACACGCCGGCCGTGGTGCACACCGAGATCGTGACGGGCGACCACGTCGAGGTGATCTGCGCCGCAAAGGGCGGCGGCTCGGAGAACAAGGCCAAGTTTGCCATGCTGAACCCCTCGGATTCGATCATCGACTGGGTGCTGAAGACCGTGCCGACGATGGGCGCGGGCTGGTGCCCACCGGGAATACTGGGCATCGGCATCGGCGGCACGCCGGAGAAAGCCATGCTGCTGGCCAAGGAATCCCTCATGACGCCGGTAGACATCCACGAACTGATCGCTCGCGGTCCGAAGACCCGTGCCGAAGAATTGCGCCTGGAGCTCTACGATAAGGTCAACGCCCTCGGCATCGGCGCCCAGGGCCTCGGCGGCCTCACCACCGTACTCGACGTCAAGGTCCTCGACTACCCGACCCACGCTGCCTCCCTGCCGGTGGCGATGATTCCCAACTGCGCCGCCACCCGCCATGCACACTTCCATCTCGACGGCTCCGGCCCGGCGAAGCTCGATCCGCCCGACCTCGATGACTGGCCGAAGCTCGTCTACGATTCCAGCAAGGGCAAACAGGTCGATCTCGACAGAGTGACTCGCGAGGAAGTCGCCGGCTGGCAGCCGGGCGACGTGCTGCTGCTCAACGGCAAGCTGCTCACCGGCCGCGATGCCGCCCACAAGCGCATGATCGACATGCTCAACAAGGGCGAGAAACTACCGGTGGATTTCACCAACCGGTTCATCTACTACGTCGGCCCGGTCGATCCGGTGCGCGACGAGGTGGTCGGTCCGGCCGGCCCGACCACCGCCACGCGCATGGACAAGTTCACCCGCCAGATGCTGGAGCAAACAGGATTGCTCGGCATGGTCGGCAAGGCCGAACGCGGCCCGGCCGCCATCGAGGCGATCCGCGACAAACAGGCCGCCTACCTGATGGCGGTCGGTGGCGCTGCCTATCTGGTGTCGAAGGCCATCCGCGCAGCGCGTGTGGTGGCCTTCGCCGACCTCGGCATGGAAGCGATCTACGAGTTTGAAGTGAAGGACATGCCGGTCACCGTGGCGGTGGATTCCAAGGGGACTTCGGTGCACCAGACCGGCCCGCGAGAGTGGCAAGCCAGGATCGGCAAGATCCCGGTGGTTACGGTTTAAACCAGCCTTTTCAACTTCGCTTCGGCGTTTTCCGGATTCATGCCGAGCTTGAGTTCGGCATCTATGAGCTTGAGCAAGGGCATGAGTTGGGCGGCGATGATTGCCAGATGCGGCCTGACGCCCTCGGCATCGCCAGAATGCAGCAAGGCCATGGCGTCCTCGACACCCAATCCAAGCAGCGGCGCCTCAGTGGCCGCTTCCGGCTCGATCGGCTCGGCGGCCATCTCCTCTTCCTGCACCGCCCGATCTTCGGCCAACTGAAGGAGATGAGTCATGGTTTGCCATTCGTCATCCCTGCTGTTGGCCAAGCCGAACTTCAGGCCGACCTCGACCCGCTCGCCGCGGTAACTGATGGTGGCATTGCGGATGGTCTGATCCAGTCGGTTGGCAAAGGCGCCGGCATCCTCCAGGCCGATACCGGGACAGACCACGGTGAATTGCGCCGGACCGGTCTGCGAGACCGTATCTTCCAATCGCACCCTTTTCGACAACACGGCACGGAACTGTTTGATCAACTGATCGCCCACCGGGTGGCCAAGCTTCGCGACCAGGTCATCGAAGCGGTCGATTTCCACCACAATGATGCTGATTTCACTGCCATGACGCTGCGCCAGTGCCAGCGCCTGCCGGCCTTGCTGTTTGAGGTATTCCGCAGTGGAAAGTCCCGACTCCGGGTCGACCATGACCTGCTTGGCCATGGCTTCGAGTTCGCCACGCGTCTGCGACAGCTTGACCAGCGCGTCGAGGCGGGCGAGCAGTTCGGCTGTACCGATGCCCTTGGTAATGAAGTCCGTCGCGCCGCACTCCTTGGCCCGGTTGCGCGCCGATTCGTCCTCGTCGCCGGAAATCATGATGACCGGCATCTCTCGGATTCGCGCGATTTTCGATTCGCGCACGCGTTGCAATAGTCCGTAGCCATCCAGCTTGGGCATGCTGAGATCGGAAAGCAGAACCTGGATGCTGGGATCGAGCATCAGCGTCTGCCAACCGGCCTCGCCATCTCCCTCCTCGCGAACCTCGAACCGTCCCCTGATGAGCTTGACGATAGTCGCACGCACCATGCGCGAGTCATCGACGATGAGGATACGCGGCAAGGTTGAAGCCGGTGTTTCACTCATGGCATTTTGCTCAGCCGGCGCAATCGACCACGACGCGCCCATGCGCCTGGCCCTTGATGAATTCATCGAACACCGGCGGCAGGTCGGCCAGCTTGACGGTGCGGGTCATGCCAGCCAGGTGGGCCGGACGCATGTCACCGGCGAGACGGTCCCATACCTTGCGGCGCAGTGGCATAGCGGTATAGCCGGAATCGATGCCGAGAAGGCTGGCCCCGCGCAGGATGAAAGGCGCCACGGTGGTATTAAGACTCATGCTGGCCGCCAGCCCGATGCTGGCGATGACCCCATTCTGCTGCATGGTGCTGGCCATCCAGGCCAGCACTTCGCCGCCGAGGTTGTCCACGGCACCGGCCCACAACGGCTTGTCGAGCGGCTTGATCTTCGCAAGATCGAGGCTGGAGCGCAGCATCACTTCATTCGCGCCCAGCCCCTTCAGGTAATCCGTTTGGCTTTCCTTGCCGGTCAGCGCCACGACCTTGTAGCCCAGCCGTGTCAGGATGTCGATGGCGATGCTGCCAACGCCGCCGGTGGCGCCGCTGACGACGACCTTGCCACTGGCCGGCTTAAGGCCATTCTCCTCCATGCGCACCACACCCAGCGCGGCCGTATAACCGGCGGTGCCTAGCGCCATCGATTCGAACAGGGACATACCCTTGGGCAAGGGCACCACCCATTCGGCCGGCACGCGGCCATATTCGGCATACCCGCCGTGATGCGCAACTCCAATGTCGTAACTGGTGGCGATAACCTCATCGCCATTCTTGAAGCGGGTATCGGAGCTCTTCACCACAATGCCGGCCATGTCGATGCCGCCGATACATGGGTAACGACGGATGATACGGCCGGCGCCGGTGGCAGCCAGGGCATCCTTGTAATTAACGCTGGAATAGGCGACCTTGATGGTCACCTCACCCTTATCGAGCTGGTCTTCGCTGAACTGGGCAAAACCGGAGACGGTCTTGCTGTCCTTCTGGTCGATCAGATAGGCCTTGAACGGGCTCATGGACGGTCTCCTCTTGTGTTACGCGCCAGGGTAGCAAATGCTCAAAACTGAATCGATTATACCCAATCAAGCTAAAATTTCCCGTTATCTGTCAGAACCATGCCAAAGCTTCTTCAAGTCGATGCGCATATCCGTCTTTACAAACTGTTTTCCGGCCGCTATAGTCAAGTCCATGAATTTTAGACACATTGCTCTTGGCCTGTGTTTTTTGGCTGCGGCATCATCCTCATACGCATACGAGTATGCCCCGGATGAGCCGTTGCCAACCTTCCTCGACCGCTACACCGCGAATGTGCAGGATCTGGTGGTCCGCGCGCTGTCATTCATAGGAGCACGCTATCGATACGGCGGGGAATCTCCTGAAACCGGATTCGACTGCAGCGGCTTGGTTCGCCATGTCTTTCGGGAAAGCCTGGGCCTGCTCCTGCCGCGAACTTCGCGCGACATCAGCCGGATGGGGGAAACCGTGCATCGCGACGAACTGCAACCAGGCGATCTGGTGTTCTTCAACACCCTGCGGCGCGGCTTTTCGCATGTCGGAATCTATCTTGGGGAACACCGCTTCGTGCATGCTCCCGCCGGGAACGGTGAAGTCCGTATCGAGGACATGCGGAATGGCTACTGGGTGAAACGCTTCAACGGTGCCCGCCGTATCGCCGCGGCTGACTTTGATCACGCCACCAATTAACCTTCCCTGAACCACGTCCGCCAACGAGGGAATCAAGAAAGGACTCCCTCCATTACCCGCTTCATTTCTGGCCGATTGTTAATGCGAATGATTTGCATTTGATATAAAGTCTTGCTAGGATGCGGCTATCAATAACCATTGATGGAGCAAAGCATGCAGTCGATACGTCCTTTCCTTCTCCTGTTTGCAACCGCCTGTGCCCTACCCGCCCTTGCACAGGAGAAAGTGCTGAATTTGTATTCGGCGCGCCACTATCAAACGGATGAGGCGCTGTATTCCAACTTCACCCGCCTTACCGGCATCAAGATCAACCGCATCGAGGGCAAGGAAGACGAACTGCTCGAACGTATCAGGAACGAGGGGGCCAATAGTCCGGCGGACATTTTCATAACCGTAGACGCCGCCCGCCTCGCCCAGGCCGATGCGCTAGGCCTGTTCGCACCGGTGAAATCGAAAACGCTGGAAGATCGCATCCCCGGAAATCTGCGCTCGACCGACTGGTTCGCCTTCTCCACCCGTGCCCGGGTGATCATCTACAACAAGGCCGCCGTCAATGCCGCGGACGTCCAGAACTACGAGGATCTCGCCAATCCGAAGCTGAAAGGCAAGGTCTGCGTGCGCTCGGGCGCCCACCCCTACAACCTCTCGCTCGGCTCCGCGCTGATCCACCATCTGGGCGAACAGAAAACCGAGGAATGGGCAAAAGGCCTGGTGGCCAACTTCGCCCGCGTACCCAAGGGCGGCGACACCGACCAGATCAAGGCGGTGGCCGCCGGCGAGTGCGGCGTGGCGATTTCCAATTCCTATTACATCGCCCGCCTGCTCCGCTCTGAAAAACCGGAAGACAAGAAGGCCATGGAGAAGATCGGCGTGGTATGGCCCAACCAGAAAAGCTTTGGCACACACATCAACATCTCCGGCGGCGGCATGCTGAAGACTGCGCCGCACAAGGAGGCCGCCGTGAAGTTCCTCGAATACCTGGCCAGCGACGAGGCGCAGGCCTATTTCGCCAACGGCAACAACGAGTGGCCTGCGGTGAAGACCGTCAATGCAAAGAATCCGGCGCTGGAGTCGCTTGGCTCCTTCAAGCCCGATGGCCTCAATGTCGGTACGCTGTCGAAAAACACCGCGTTGGCACAGAAGGTTTTCGACCGCGCCGGCTGGCGGTAAGAATTCGTCCTACAGGATCACCGGGCACCTCAGGCGCCCCTGTTTTTTGTCTTTGTCGAAACGACTTGAAGCAAGCTGGACAACCTTCTGTTTACACGGAAGTGTAAATGCAACTACCTGAGCCGATTGAAATATTTTAGAGGGAAAAACCTAGAACCGACTAATGCCCGTAACAATCTCAGTCGTTAATACAATCACAAGGACAACACGGAGATTGGCCATGGTTGCTACGGCTCACGGCAAGGTCATGAAGGTGACGGCACCGTCTTTCCACGACGAAGCCTTGTGGCGCAAGCGAGGCTCGAAGTGGACCTGCATCAGCGCCGGACCGGTGCTGCACTGGATGATCGGCAAGCCGTATCACGAGGTTTCCCGTTACATCGAGCGCAAGGGCTGGCGGGTAATCTGGGGCTAGCAGACGGAAGTCCGCGCGGCTCCTTTTGCAATCTGCCTGGATACTGCGATCAGTGGAAGAACCCCAACGGCGACAATCGCCAGCGCCGCCGTTGAAGCCTCCGCCAGCCGCTCATCCGACGCCAGCGTGTAGGCCTGCGTCGCCAGCGTATCGAAGTTGAAGGGGCGCATCACCAGCGTCGCCGGCAGTTCCTTCATCACATCCACGAACACCAGCAATCCCGCCGTCAGCAGACTGCCGCGCAGCAACGGCAGGTGCACACGGCGGAGCGTCGCGCCCTGCCCCAGCCCGAGCGAGCGGGACGCGTCGTCCATGCTCTGCGTGATCTTGCCCAGGCTTGCCTCCACCGCCTGTAGGGCGATGGCGAGAAAGCGCACGAGATAGGCGTATACCAGCGCGGCGATGCCGCCGGTGAGCAGCAATCCGGGATTGGCCCCGGACCAGGAGGCAATCCAGCTGGCCAGCCAGTTGTCCATGCGCGTCACGGGGATCAACACACCGACCGCGATCACCGAGCCCGGCACGGCATAACCCAGCCCGACGATGCGATTGATCCACCGCGGCCAGCTGGCGCGTGACATGCGCGCGGCGTAGGCGAGCAGCACGGCAAAGCCCACCGCCAGGAAAGCGGTCAGCGCCGCCAGTGTGAAACTGTTGCCGGCCAGTTGCACGAAGCGCGCCCCGAACTGGGCATCACCCTCGCTCAACGCCATTTTCAAAAGCAGACCGGCCGGCACGAGAAAGCCCATTAGCAGAGGCACGAGGCAGACGAGCAGCGCTCCGGCCGCCCTGAAGCCGGACAACCTTCGGCCCGGATGCGGCCGATTCCGCCCGGTCGTGTTGTGGAATTTCGCCCGGCCGCGGCTCATTCTCTCGAGAAGCAGAACCAGCACGACGAAACCCAACAACGCTGCCGAAAGCTGGGCGGCAGCGGCGCGGTCGCCCAACGAGAACCAGGCGTGGTAAATGCCGGTGGTGAAGGTCTGAACCGAGAAATAAGCCACCGTGCCGTAATCCGCCAGTGTTTCCATCAAGGCCAGCGCGATACCCGCCGCCACAGCCGGCCGTGCCAGCGGCAGCGAGATGCGGAAGAAGCTGCCCCAGACGCCCAGGCCGAGTGAACGGCCGACTTCCAGCATCCCGCTTGCCCGCTCGAGAAAGGCTGTGCGGGCAAGTAGATATACATAGGGGTACAGGACGAAGACGAACATGGCGATGGCGCCGCCGAGGGTACGCACGTCGGGGAACCAGTAATCCCCCTTCTGCCAGCCGAACGTATCGCGCAATCCCGTCTGCACCGGGCCGACGAATTGCAGCAAATCGGTGTAGGTATAGGCCATGACGTAGGCGGGCACGGCCATCGGCAGCACCAGCGCCCACTCGAAGATACGTCGTCCTGGAAAGTCGTGCATGGTGACCAGCCATGCGGAGGAAACGCCGACCACCATCACACCGCTGCCGACGCCGAGACACAGCCACAGGGTGTTGGCGACGTACCCCGGCAGCACGGTGGCCGCCAGATGCGCCCATGTGTCGCCGGTACCGCCCGAGAGGAGGTTAGTCCAGACACTGGCGATGGGCGCCGCCACCAGGACGGCGATGGTGAGCGCAACCAGGGCGAGCCCGCTCAAGCCGCGGAAAACCGGCCGGGATGGGATTGAAGTTAATGTACGGGTCAGCATTAGGGTCGTGCGTCAGTGCGCCGCCTGAAGCATAATGAGAATTGTAATTGATTGGCCATCCATGCCCCTGCTCGAACTCAAGAACATTTCCCACGCCTACGGCAGCCACGCCGTGGTGAGCGATCTTTCCTGCTCCCTTGAAGAAGGAGCAATCGGATGCCTGCTTGGGCCCTCCGGCTGCGGCAAGACGACAGTGCTGCGCGCCATCGCCGGCTTCGAATACATCCACAACGGCGAAATCCATCTCAACGGCGTGGTGGTCAGCAGCCTTGGCCGGCACGTACCACCGGAACAGCGCCGCATCGGCATGGTCTTCCAGGACTACGCCCTCTTCCCCCACCTCGGTGTCGCCGACAACATCGCCTTCGGCCTGCGCGATACCGCCGAGGCAGTGCGGCGCGCGCGCGTCGACGAATTGCTCGTCATGGTGGGGCTCTCCGGGGCAGGCGAGAAATATCCTCACGAACTCTCCGGCGGCCAGCAGCAGCGCGTCGCGCTGGCCCGCGCCCTGGCACCGAAGCCGCACCTGTTGCTGCTCGACGAACCCTTCTCGAACCTCGACGTCGACCTGCGCGAACGACTCTCGCTGGAGGTGCGTGACATCCTCAAACAGTCCGGCATCACCGCCATCCTCGTCACGCACGACCAGCATGAGGCCTTCGCCGTGGCCGACGAGATCGGCATCATGCACGAGGGCCGCATCCAGCAGTGGGATACCCCGTATAACCTGTATCACCGCCCGGCCAACCGCTTCGTGGCCGATTTTGTCGGCCAGGGCGTGTTCCTGCAGGGCGATGTCCTCAACGCGCGCGAGGTGCGCATCGAACTGGGCACGCTCGCCGGCAGCATCCCGACCGATTGCGGCGTCGGCTGCGCCGCCTGCGGCAAGGGCTGCCGCGTATCAGTCCTGCTGCGCCCGGACGACATCGTGCACGACGACGCGGCCGTCACCCAGGCGGAAGTCGTGGCGAAGGCCTTCCGTGGTGCCGAGTTTCTCTACACCCTGAAGCTGCCGAGCGGCGTGCGCGTGCTCTCGCTGGTGCCCAGCCACCACAACCACGCCATCGGCGAGAAGATCGGCATCCGCCTCGACGTGGACCACGTGGTCGTGTTCCGCAACGCATGATCCCGTGGCTGGAAGGCGATGCCCCCTTTCCGCCCGTGGAAAGCGCGCTGCGCCGCCCCAACGGCCTGCTCTGCGCCGGCGGCGACCTGTCGCCGGAGCGCCTGCTGGAAGCCTACCGCCACGGCATCTTCCCCTGGTTTTCCGAAGGCGAACCCATCCTCTGGTGGAGTCCGGACCCGCGCATGGTGCTGTTTCCGGCGGAACTGAAGCTCTCGCGTTCGCTCGCCAAGGCCCTGCGGCGCGGACAGTACGAAGTTCGCCTTGATACGGCCTTTCCGGCGGTGATCCGCGAATGCAGTCTGCCGCGGCCGGGCCAGGACGGCACCTGGATCACGGCAGAGATGCAGCAGGCCTACGTCCGCCTGCACGAGCTCGGCCATGCCCATTCCGTCGAGACGTGGATCGAAGGCAAGCTGGCCGGCGGGCTGTACGGCATGACGATCGGACGCGTCTTCTACGGCGAATCGATGTTCTCGCGCATCACCGACGCCTCGAAGATCGCCCTCGCCCACCTGGCGCGCTATCTTGAATGCCACGGATTCGCCGTGATAGATTGCCAGATGAAAACCGCGCACCTGGCCTCGCTCGGCGCACGCGAAATCCGGCGGCGAGAACTGGCGAGCGGCCTGGAAACCTGGACCCGCGAAGGCCAGGGGCCCGGCCAGTGGCCGCGGGACGGCGCAAAGAATCTGTTTGGCGTGGACAACACATGAGCCTGCTCAAGGACCTACCCTTTCCCCTGCTGCAGTTCTATGCCACCGCGCCCTACGCCTGCTCATACCTGCCCGGCCGCATCGCCCGCTCGCAGGTCGCAACCCCCAGCCACCTGATCGACGCCCGCATTTACAGCGAACTGGTCCGCTCGGGCTTCCGCCGCAGCGGCATCTTCACCTACCGCCCCTATTGCGACGCCTGCCGGGCCTGTGTCCCCGTGCGCCTGCCGGTCGAACGCTTTGCACCGAACCGCGCCCAGCGCCGCTCGGCCGCGCGCCACGACGACCTGGTCGCCCATGAACTGCCGCTGGCCTTCCGCGAGGAGCATTACGATCTCTACCAGCGCTACCAGGCTTCGCGCCACTCCGGCGGTGGCATGGACCAGGACAGCCGCGAGCAATATGCCCATTTCCTGCTGCAAAGCCACGTCGACAGCCGCCTGGTCGAATTCCGTGAGGACGGCGTGCTGCGCATGGTGAGCATCGTGGACGTGCTCACCGACGGACTCTCCTCGGTCTACACCTTCTTCGATCCCGACCAGCCCGGCGCCAGCTTCGGCACCTGGTGCATCCTCTGGCAGGTGGCCCAGTGCCGTTCCCTGGGCCTGCCCTACCTCTACCTCGGCTACTGGATCGGCGAAAGCCGCAAGATGGCCTACAAGGCGAATTTCCGCCCCATCGAAGGACGCGTCGGCGGCCTCTGGCGCGAACTTGACGACGAAGATCTGCTCCGGCGCTGACTAGCCTTCGGCTAGAATCGCCGGATGTTCTACGAATTCGCCCGCCCCTTCCTCTTCGCGCTCGACGCCGAAACCGCCCACGACCTGACCCTCGCCAGCCTGCGCACCGCGCACGCGCTGCACCTGCCCGTCGCCTGCGCCGCACCCGCCGGCCAGCCGGTGCACGTCATGGGCCTGGCGTTTCCCAACCGCATCGGCCTGGCCGCCGGCCTCGACAAGAACGGCGAGTGCATCGAGGGACTCGCCGCGCTGGGCTTCGGCCACATCGAGATCGGCACGGTGACGCCGCGGCCGCAGCCGGGCAACCCGAAGCCGCGCCTGTTCCGCCTGCCGCAGCGGCAGGCCATCATCAACCGCATGGGCTTCAACAACCACGGCGTCGACGCCCTCGTCGCCAACGTCAAGCGTTCGGCCTACCAGGGCATCCTCGGCATCAACATCGGCAAGAACCTCGATACGCCGATCGAGCGCGCCGTCGACGACTACCTCGCCTGCCTGCGCAAGGTGTACGCGCACGCCGGCTATGTCACCGTAAACATTTCATCGCCCAACACGAAGAACCTGCGCCAATTGCAGGGCGAGTCCGAACTGGACCGCCTGCTCGCACCGCTCAAGCGCGAGCAGGAGGCCCTTGCCCAGCAGAACGGCCGCTATGTCCCGCTGGCGCTTAAGATCGCGCCGGACCTCGACGAGGCGCAAATTCTCACCATCGCCGACGCCCTGAAGCGTCATCGCATCGACGCAGCCATCGCCACCAATACCACCCTCTCGCGCGAGGGCGTCGAGCACCTCGCCCATGCCGACGAGGCCGGCGGCCTCTCAGGCGCGCCGGTCTTCGGGAAAGCCACCACCGTGCTGGGCGCACTGTCGCGCCACCTCGGCAGCGAGATTCCCCTGATCGGCGTCGGCGGCGTGATGGACGGACAATCGGCACGCGCCAAGCTGGACGCCGGCGCGCAACTGGTGCAGATCTACACGGGGCTCATCTACCGCGGCCCGGCACTGGTGAAGGAAGCCATAGCCGCAACAAGGGATTTCTGAGGAAGACATTGCGATGCGGATCGGCGTACCGAAGGAAATCAAGAACCACGAATACCGCGTCGGCCTGACGCCCGCCGGGGCACACGCACTGACTTTGGCCGGTCATGAGGTCGTCGTCGAGGCGAACGCCGGCGCCCGCATCGGCTTCAGCGATGCCGACTACCTCGCCGCCGGCGCCCGCATTGCGGCGAACGCTGCCGAAGCCTATGGCCGCGCGGACATGGTCATCAAGGTCAAGGAACTGCAGGCGGCGGAATTCCCTCTGACGCGGCCCGGCCAGATCCTCTTCGCCTACCAGCACTTCGCGCCCGACCCCGGCCTCCTGCAGCATGTCATCGATTGCGGCCTCTCCTGCGTCGCCTACGAAACCGTCACCGATGCGCATGGCGAGCTGCCGCTGCTGGCGCCCATGTCGCGCGTGGCCGGACGCCTCGCCCCGCAGGTCGGCGCCTGGGCGCTGCAGATGGCCAACGGCGGTTCGGGTGTGCTGCTTGGCGGCGTCGCCGGAGTGCCGCCGGGCAAGGTGGTCATCGTCGGCGCCGGCAATGTCGGTGCCAACGCCCTGCAGATCGCCGTCGGCATGGGCGCCCAGGTGACGCTCTTCGACCGCGGCATCGAGAAGATCGCCGCCCTCGACCGCATCTACCGCGGCCGCATCGCCAGCTGCGTCGCCGACACGCTCACGCTCGAGCGCGCCATCGCCGACGCCGACCTCGTCATCGGCGCCGTGCTGATCCCCGGCAAGCGGTCGCCGAAGTTCATCCCGCGGGCGCTGCTGCGGAAAATGCGCCCCGGCTCGGTCATCGTCGACGTCGGCATCGACCAGGGCGGCATCGCCGAAACCTCCCGCCCCACTTCGCATTCCGATCCACTCTTCGTCGAGGAGGGCATCGTGCACTACTGCGTGGCGAACATGCCTGCGGCCGTGGCGCGCACCGCGACGCTGGCGCTGACGCAGGCTACCCTGCCCCACGCACTGAAGCTCGCCAATCTCGGCTTGCGCCGCGCCCTGATGGAAGACCCCGGCCTCATGCAAGGCCTGCAGGTGCACGCCGGCAAGGTCACGCACGCCGGGCTCGCCGAGGACACCGGACGGCCCCTCACGCCGCCCGCCAAAGCCCTTTCAGCAAGCTAAAATTCATAAAAGTCATAAGGCTATAACTCACGCAGGGTTGTATGGTGCAACGCAAAAAGCGATAATTTCCGGTCACAAACCACAACCCACATGACCGGCTACTTGTTCATCGTCATCGGCGCCGTTCTCGTCAACAACGTCGTCTTCGGCCGCATCCTCGGCCTGTGCCCCTTCATGGGCGTTTCGAAAAAACTGGAGACGGCGGTCGGCATGGGCGCGGCGACCACCTTCGTGCTGACAGTCGCCTCGGGCGCCTCTTACCTGATCGACCATTACCTGCTGTTGCCGAACGGCCTTGAATACCTGCGCACACTGTCCTTCATCATCGTCATCGCCGGGCTGGTTCAGCTCACCGAAATGGTCATCCAGAAGACCAGCCCGCTGCTGCACCAGGTGCTCGGCATCTACCTGCCCCTCATCACAACCAACTGCGCGGTGCTCGGCGTGCCGCTGCTCAACGTCGCCTTCCGGCACAACCTGCTCGAATCGCTGCTGTTCGGCTTCGGCAGCGCAATCGGCTTCTCGCTGGCCCTGGTGCTCTTCGGCAGCCTGCGCGAGCGGCTCGACGGCGCCGACATCCCCATTCCCTTCCGCGGCACGGCCATCGCCATGATCACCGCCGGCCTGATGAGCATCGCCTTCATGGGCTTCGCCGGGCTGGATAAATACTGATGCTCACCGCGCTGTTCGTCATGGCCGGCATCGCCGTGGTGCTCGGTGCAATGCTCGGCTTCGCCTCGGTCCGCTTCAAGGTGAAGGGCGACCCGCTGGTCGACAAGATCGATGCCATCCTGCCGCAGACGCAATGCGGCCAGTGCGGCTTCCCCGGCTGCAAGCCCTACGCGCAGGCCATCGCCAAGGGCGAGGCCGAGATCAACCAGTGCCCGCCCGGCGGCGAGGAAGGCATCCGCAAGCTGGCCGATCTCCTCGGCAAGGAATTCAAGCCGCTCTCCGCCGAGCACGGCACCGAGAAGCCCAAGCAGGTGGCCTTCATCGACGAAGCGGCCTGCATCGGCTGCACGCTGTGCACCCAGGCCTGCCCGGTCGACGCCATCGTCGGCGCGGCCAAGCAGATGCACACCATCGTGGCGCCGCTGTGCACCGGTTGCGAACTGTGCGTGCCCCCCTGTCCGGTCGACTGCATCGCCATGGTTCCGGTGCCGGAGACGGTGGAGACCTGGAAATGGAAGTACCCGGTGATTCCCATCAAGGTCAAGGAAACCGCCTGATGCTGGCCACCCTGTTCAAGTTCAAGGGCGGCGTCAAGCCGGCTTCGCACAAGGACGAATCGACGCTCGCGCCGATCGCCCGTGCGCCGCTGCCGCCCCGGCTGGTCGTGCCGCTGCGCCAGAGCGCGGGCGGCACGCCGCAGCCGCTGGTGACGGCCGGGCAAAAGGTGTTCAAGGGCGAGCGCATCGGCGCGCCGGAGGGCAATTTCTCCGCCGCCATCCATGCCCCCACCTCGGGCATCGTACTGGGGGTCGAATCGCACATGCTGCCGCATCCCTCGGGCCTCTCGGCGCCCTGCGTGGTGATCGAGCCGGACGGCGAGGAACGCTGGATCGAGCGCGTGCCGGTGAACTACGCGACGGAATCCCCCGACGCCCTGCGCGACCTGCTGCGCGACTCAGGTGTAGTCGGCCTCGGCGGCGCCACCTTCCCCAGCCACCTCAAGCTGAAGCCGGGCACCGCCGGTCGCATCGGCACACTGATCGTCAACGGCGCCGAATGCGAGCCGTGGATCACCTGCGACGACCTGCTGATGCGCGAACGGGCGGGCGAGATCGTGCACGGCATCGCCATCCTCCGCCACATCGCCTCGGCCGATCGCGTGCTGATCGGCATCGAGGACAACAAGCCGCAGGCCATCGCCGCCATGCGCGCCGCCAGCGCGCAGGCAACCGGCGTCGAAGTCGTGCCGGTGCCGACGCGCTATCCGGCCGGCGGCGAGAAGCAGCTGATCCGCGTGCTCACCGGCATCGAGATTCCCTACGGCCGCTTCGGCACCGAGTTCGGCGTGCAGTGCTTCAACGTCGGCACGGCCTGGAGCGTGCATCGCGCCATCGAAAAGGGCGAACCCCTGGTCTCGCGCATTGTCACCCTCACGGGCAACGTCGAGCGGCCCGGCAATTTCGAGGTATCGATCGGCACGCCGATCGATGAGCTGCTGAAGCTGGTCGCACCGAGGGCCGACACCGACCGCTACATCATGGGCGGCCCGATGATGGGGTTCACCCTGCCGCGCACCGACCTGCCGCTGACCAAGGCGGCCAACTGCATCCTCGCCGCCAGCCCGGCACTAATCCCCCACCCGGGGCCGGAGATGCCCTGCATCCGCTGCGGCGCCTGCACCCGCGCCTGCCCGGCCGAACTGCAACCGCACGAACTGTACTGGTTCGCACGGGCGAAAAACTTCGGCAAGGCCCAGGAGTACGGCATCTTCGACTGCATCGAGTGCGGCTGTTGCGCCTACGTCTGCCCCTCGAACATCCGCCTGGTGGATTACTACCGCTTCGCCAAGTCTTCCATGCGCACGCTGGAGCGCGAAAAGGCCGCCGCGGACGCGGCGCGCGAACGCTTCGAGTTCCGCAACCAGCGCGAAGAGCGCGAGAAGACCGAGAAGGCGGCACGCCTGGCCGCCAAGACCGCCGCGTCAAGACAGGCCATTGCCGACGGCGAAAAGCCGGCCGCCGCCCAGGCGCCGCCCGTAACGGATTCCGCGCCGGCGCTGCCGCAACTGGATGAAACCAAGCGGGCATTGATTGCAGCAGCCTTCGCGCGCACCCAGGCGCAGAAGGACAGCGTGCAGCCGAAGAACACCGACAACCTGACGCCCGAGAAACAGGCCGAGATCCGCGAGATCGAGGCGCGCCGCGCCCAAGTGCGCGAAATGGCGAAGACCCCGCCCGAGGAACCGGTATAAAAATGAACGGCTCTCCACATCTCCACCTGCCCATCAGCGTCCGGCTGGTCATGCTCAAGGTGCTGATCGCCCTGCTGCCGGGCATCGCGGTCTACGTCTGGTTCTTCGGCGCGGCGATCCTCGTGCAGATCGCCCTCGCCTCCGCCGCGGCGCTGGCCGGCGAGGCGGCCATGCTCAGGCTGCGCGGCAAGCCGATGGGACTCTTTCTCGCCGATGGCAGCGCCCTGGTGACGGCCTGGCTGATCGCGCTGACCTTCCCGCCCATCGTGCCCTGGTGGCTCACCGTCTCGGCGACGCTGTTCGCCATCGTCGTCGCCAAGCATCTCTACGGCGGCCTCGGCCAGAACCCCTTCAATCCGGCGATGGTCGCCTTCTGCGTCTCCATCATTGCCTTCCCCGCCCTGATGTCGCAGTGGCCGGCGGTCGGCTTCACCGACTTCGCCGCCCAGATGCGCGTCGTCCTGCAAAGTCAGTCCGCGCAGGACGCCGTCACCATGGCCACGCCGCTCGATGCCCTGCGCACCCAACTGCACACGCCCGAGGCGCGCGCCACCGTGGCCGGCGTTCTCGGTTCCCATGCCACCTTCGGCAACATCGGCGGCAAGGGCTGGGAATGGATCGCCCTGGCCTACCTCGCCGGCGGCCTCTGGCTGCTGCAGCAGCGCATCATCACCTGGCACGTGCCGGTCGCCTTCCTCGGCGTGCTGGCCTTGATCGCCGGCGGTTTCAGCCTCGGCAATCCGGAACGCTTCGCCGGCCCGACTTTTCATGTCATCACCGGCGGCGCCATGCTGGGCGCCTTCTTCATTGCCACCGACCCGGTTTCCGGCGCAACGACGCCGCGCGGCAAGCTGCTCTTCGCCGCCGGCGCCGCCCTGCTGACGTGGATCATCCGCAACTTCGGTGCCTACCCCGATGGCATGGCCTTTGCCGTACTGCTTATGAACATGTGCGTACCGCTCATTGACATGGGCACCCAGCCGCCGGTGTTCGGCCGCAAAGATGAAGGGCGGAACGGCAGGACGCCATGACAGAACCCTCCGCCGTCCGCGCAGCCTTGCGCACTGCCGCCATCCTGACGGTGTTCACCGTGGTGTTCACCGCGCTGATGGCGGCGACCTACCACGCCACCAAGCCGGCCATCGACGCCAGTGCCGAGGCGGAAAAGTTGCGGCTGGTCGGCGAGGTCCTGCCCGCCACCGACTACGACAATGCGTTGCTGGGCGACTACGTCGTCGTCTGGCCGCGCGCCGAACTCGGCCTTGCCGCGCAGGACGATCCGGTGCGCGTATTCCGCGCACGCTTGGCCGGCACGCCGGCGGCCCTGGTGTTCGAGACCGTCGCCCCCGACGGCTATGCCGGCAGGATCCGGCTCATTCTCGCCGTCGGGACCGACGGCCGCCTGATCGGCGTGCGCGTGGTCAGCCACAAGGAAACGCCCGGCCTGGGCGACTACATCGACCCGAAAAAGGACCGCAACAAGAAGGCGCCCTGGATCCGCCAGTTCGATGCCAAGGGCTTCGAACAGGTCGCTGCCGCCGACTGGAAGGTGAAGCGCGACGGCGGCCACTTCGACGCGCGTGCCGGCGCCACCATCAGCGCCCGCGCCGTCACGAATTCCGTGCGCCGGGCGCTGCAGTTCGCCGTCGACAACCGCGACAGGCTCTTCGCGCTTCCGGCACAATCGGCCCTGGAGAAGGAGAAACCGAAATGAGCACGTTCATTGACATCGCCCATAACGGCATCTGGAAACAGAACACCGGCCTGGTACAACTGCTCGGCCTCTGCCCGATCCTGGCCGTCAGCACCACCTTCGTCAATGGCGTCAGCCTGGCCATCGCCACCATCCTCGTCATGGCCCTGGCCAGCGGCATGGTCGCCAGTGTGCGCAGCCTCATCCCGCACGAGACCCGCATCCCGGTGTTCATCCTCATCATCGCCTCCCTGGTAACGATGCTCGATCTGGCCATGAACGCCTGGCTGCACGAACTCTACCTGGTGCTCGGCATCTTCATCCCGCTGATCGTGGTGAATTGCATCGTGCTGGCGCGCGTCGAGGCCTTTGCCGCCAAGAACACGCCGCTCGTCGCCGCTTGGGACGGCGCCATGATGGGGGTCGGCATGGTGGCGGCCATCGCCGTGCTGGGCGGCCTGCGCGAATTTATCGGCACCGGCATGCTGTTCTCCGGCATCGAGATGGTGATTCCGGGCACGCAGGCGCTGCAACTTCTGCCGGAAAACTATCCGGGCTTCCTCGTCGCCATCCTGCCGCCCGGCGCCTTCCTCGTGCTCGGCTTCATGATCGCCGGGCGCAACTGGCTGGACGCCCGCGCCGCGCAGCGCGCCCGCCTGGCCGCGCCGACACGCGCCGCCGCATGAGGGAACACGGAGCCGCGCAGCGGCGAACCCCCGTCACCTCCTCCCCTAGGGAGGAGGTCGGGAGGAGGGCTTCATGAACCCGAAGAAAGTCCGCACCCTCTTCGAGCGCTTCGCGCAGGCCAACCCCGCCCCGACCACCGAACTTGAATACAAGACGCCCTACCAGCTGCTGGTGGCCGTGATCCTCTCCGCCCAGGCCACCGACAAGAGCGTAAATCTCGCCACGCGCGAACTGTTCAAGGCCGCCGGCACGCCGCAAAAGATGGCACGCCTCGGCGAGGCAGGGCTGGTGCCCTACATCAACCGCATCGGCCTCTACAAAACGAAGGCGAAGAACGTCGCCGCCATGTCGGCCATCCTGCTGGCGCAGCACGGCGGCAAGGTGCCCAACGACCGCGCCGCGCTGGAAGCGCTGCCCGGCGTCGGCCGCAAAACCGCCAACGTCGTGTTGAACACCGTCTTCGGCGAGCCGACCATCGCCGTGGACACCCACGTATTCCGCCTGGCCAACCGCAGCGGCCTCGCCCCCGGCAGGGACGTGCGCGAGGTGGAGGAGAAACTGCTCAAGGCCATTCCCGACGCCTTCCTCGCGAATGCCCACCACTGGCTGATCCTGCACGGCCGCTACGTCTGCAAGGCCCTGAAGCCGGACTGCCCGCACTGCCTCATCAACGACCTGTGCGAATGGCCGGAGAAAACCGCCGGATGAGCCAGATCGCCACTGCCTTGGCCTCCGCCGACAAGGCCGATCCGGAACTGGCCGCCGATGTCGTGCGTGCGGCGCTTGACCGCGCCGGCATCGGCATCGCCCGCAGCGTGCTGCTCTTCCTCAGCACGGAATTCGTGCACCAGGCCCATGCCGCCGTGCAGGCCGCTTCGCGCGCGGCCCACTGCCTGCAGGTAACCGGCTGCACCGCGCCGGGCATCTTTACCGAGGATGACTGGGTGCTCGACCGCCCGGCCGCCTGCGCCATGGTCTTCGGCGGCGGCAGCGGACTGGCGGCGCATCCCGCGGCGGATGCCCCCCTGCTCAGCCTGGCCGCGCCGAACGCCGCCAGCCGCAGCTGGCTGGAGGGCGGCGGGCAACGCTATGGCCTGCTCTCGACCGACAACAGCGCGCACGGCGCCGGCCGCATCTGGTGCCACGGCAAGATGGCCGCCGAAGGTCGCTGCGAAACGGCGATCGCCGGTGCGCGCGCGGCCATCGGCGTCTCGCGCGGCATGCGCATCCTCGGCGAGCCGCGCCCCGTAACGTGCAACGGCCGCGACGTGCTGAAGGCGGGTGAACATTCCGCGCTCAATGCGCTGCTGCGCGAACTGCCGCTGGACATGCGCGAAATGGAAAAGCTGCCCTTCCACCTGCTGGCGGCCGGCATCGTCCGCGGCCGGCCGGAAGGCGCCATCGAGGAGGGACGCTACGTCCTGGTGCCGATCATCGCTGCCAGCCATGAGGACCGCTCGCTCACCCTGACGCTGCCACTGGACGACGGCACACAAGTGTTCTGGGCGATGCGACAGGGCCTGGCGGCAGAAAACGACATGCGACTGCTGGCCGGCGACCTGGCGGGAAAGCTCGGCGGGGACCCGGACTTCGGCCTGCTCTTCTCCTGCCTCGGCCGCGGCCCCTGGTTCTTCGGCGGCGAGGACCGTGACCTGGCCGTCGTCAAGGAACGCTTTCCCGGCCTGCCGCTGATCGGCGCCTACGGCGGCGGCCAGATCGCCCCGCTCTTCAACGGCAACGAGCAGGTGCACAACGCCGCGGTGCTGGCCCTCTTCACCGAAAATGCCACAGAGACAAGGGCTGGCACTGGTGTTTAACCCTACCCGCGATCAGGCCCGCCTGTTCTTCCTCGAGTCCTGGCGCAAGCACGGGGCGAAGGAGCTCGTCTCCCCCCTGGAGGATGCGGCGATCCGCCTCATCGCCAATCACCCCGAGTACCACGACCTCCTGAAAGACCGCGAAGCGGCGCTCGTCCGCGAGTGGACACCGGAATCCGGCGAGTCCAATCCCTTCCTGCACCTGTCGCTGCACCTGGCCGTCGAGGAGCAGCTCTCCATCGACCAGCCGCCCGGCCTGCGCGCCGCCTTCGAGGCGCTGCTCGCCCGCCATGGCGACCGCCACGCCGCCCTGCACGACGTGCTGGAATGCCTCGGCGAAACGATGTGGCGCGCGCAGAAAAGTCAGTCTCCGCCGGACGGCGAAGCCTACGTCGAGTGCGTAAAACGGAAGGGCTGACCGGTCAGGAGGAGCGGTAAGTCTGGATCTCGCGCAGATCCACCGCCAGACCGCGTGCCAGGTCAGCGACATCGTCCTCGAACCAGCCCAGGTGGCCAAGTGCGGCTTCCCTGGCATGCTCCCACTCGGCATCGTCTGGATAGTTGAGGAAGCGCGCGACGATGTGCTCGGAAATCAGGCGTATCGCCACCAGCAGGCAGACATCGGGCGTCGCATGCCTGCCTGGCGCCGAAAAGATCACCGGTTCGTGATGGTAGCGGATGGCCCAGACCACCTGGTCGGGCAGGTACCAGTTGCGGGCCAGCAGGGCACCGACAACGACATGGTTGGTATGGTGTCGCTCGTCCTCGATCGCCGTCACAGCCAGGGGCGCCGCATTGGCCTGCATCAGCGTCTGCTTGTACTCGGGAAACTTCTGCATCAGGATGGCGATGCCGGCGTCGTGGAAGAGGCCGAAGGTATAGGCATCGTCGGAGGAAATTCCCGGCAGGCGGCCGGCCAGGTAGGCCGACACCACCGCGTTGTAGTTGGATCGCTCCCAGAAGCGCGCCATCGGGGGCGCGTCCGCGCCGCCCAGACTCTGCTTGAGCACGACGCCGTAGACGATTTTCAACAGGTTGCGCAACCCCAGCACTGCCACGGCCTGCTGCACCGACTGCACCTTGCGCCGCAGCGCGAAGAAGGGCGAATTGGCCGACTTCAGCACGGCCGCCGCAAGCGCCACGTCGCCGGTGATGAGCCGCGAGATGCGGATGAAGTCGATATCCTCGCGCTGGGCTTCGCCGAGCAGCTCGACGATGATCTCCGGACAGGGCGGGACGGAAATATTCCCCAGCGTCTCGGCCGCCGCTTCATCGGAAAGGTCGGCATCGAATAAATCCGCTACATCCATCATCGCTCCTGACTTCGCCCCGTCCGCCGCCAGGTTCCAATCCTAGCTTATGCCATTGTATCGAAAAAAGCCCCTGCATCCGCGCAATAGCCTTCTCCCCGGCGATGGATAATCCGCGCCGCCAACCACTATAATTAACCATCACTTCTCACCGGATTTCCCCCATGCGCTTCGAAGGCTCCACCGATTACGTCGCCACGCCGGACCTCATGCTGGCGGTCAACGCCTCCATCACCCTGCAGCGGCCGCTCCTCGTCAAGGGCGAGCCGGGCACCGGCAAGACCATGCTGGCCGAGACGGTCGCCGAGGCCCTCGGCCTTCCATTATTGCAGTGGCACATCAAGTCCACCACCAAGGCGCAGCAGGGACTCTACGAGTACGACGCCGTCTCACGCCTGCGCGACTCCCAGCTCGGCGGCGAGCACGGCAGCCGCGTCCACGACATCGCCAACTACATCGTCAAGGGGGTGCTGTGGCAGGCCTTCAGCGCCGAAACGCCGACGGTGCTCCTCATCGACGAGGTCGACAAGGCCGACATCGAATTCCCCAACGACCTGCTGCGCGAGCTCGACCGCATGGAGTTCTACGTCTACGAGACGCGCGAACTGGTCAAGGCCCGGCACCGCCCCATCGTCTTCATCACCAGCAACAACGAGAAGGAACTGCCCGACGCCTTCCTGCGCCGCTGCTTCTTCCATTACATCAAGTTTCCCGACAAGGAGACGATGCAGAGCATCATCAACGTGCACTTTCCGGACCTGAAGAAGGCGCTGATCCGCGAGGCGCTGGAGGTATTCTTCGATCTGCGCGAGATTCCCGGACTGAAGAAGAAGCCCTCCACCTCCGAGCTGCTCGACTGGCTGAAACTGCTCGTCGCCGAGGACATCCCGCCCGAGGCGCTGCGCACCAAGGACCAGAAGGCCGCCATCCCGCCGCTGCATGGCGCCCTGCTGAAAAACGAGCAGGACGTGCATCTGTTCGAACGTCTCGTCTTCATGGCGCGCCAGAACCGCTGACGATCCCCGTCCATGCGTCTCCTGCTTCTCCTGGCCGCCGCCCTGCTGCCGCTGCACGCGAGCGCGCTGGAAAAGGTCGTCCTGCAGCTGAAGTGGAAGCACCAGTTCCAGTTCGCCGGCTATTATGCGGCACAGGAAAAGGGCTATTACCGCGAGGCCGGACTGGACGTAGAGATCATCGAGGCGGGTCCCGAAACCGACCCGGTCAGCGAGGTGCTCGGCGGCCGCGCCCAATTCGGCGTCTCCAATTCGGCGCTGCTCCTGGCGCGCGCGCAGGGCAAGCCGGTGGTGGCGCTGGCCGTCATCTTCCAGCATTCGCCCTTCATCCTCGCCGCACGGCGCAATGGCGGCATCCGCACCGTGCACGACCTCGTCGGCAAGCGCCTCATGGTCGAACCGCACGCCGACGAAGTCTTCGCCTACCTGCGACAGGAGGGGGTCAGCGAAAAGCAGCTGACGATACTGCCGCACAGCTTCGACCACCAGGACCTGATCGACGGCCGCACCGACGTGCTGACCGCCTATAGCACCGACGAGCCCTTCTTTTTCGATCAGAAGCAATTCGCCTATCTCGAATTTTCGCCGCGTGCCGCAGGCATCGACTTCTACGGCGACAACCTGTTCACCTCGGCCGAACAGATCGCACGACGGCCGGAACAGGTAAAAGCCTTTCGCGATGCCAGCCTCAAAGGCTGGACGTATGCCATGCAGCACCAGGACGAGATGGCCGACCTGATCATTGCCCGCTACGGCAACCGCAAGAGCGGCGAGCACCTGCGCTTCGAAGCGCGAGAAATGCACAGCATGCTGCGCCCGGATCTCATGCAGATCGGCCACATGAACCCCGGCCGGTGGAAACACATCGCCGACATCTATGCCGACATGGGCATGATGGAGCGCGACTTCCCCATACAGGGATTTTTATACGACCCGGCGCAACAGGCCGACCGCCGCATGACTTCAGCCGTCACGGCGAGTTCGGCGCTTGCCCTGTTTCTTGCCGCCGTGATTATCGGCTTCATCGGATTGACGCGGAAACTCCGGCAGGAAATCGCCAGCCGAAAGCATACTGAAGCCGAACTTCGCGAAAGCGATCTAAAATTCCGCACCATTGCCGACACCACGCCTATCGCCCTGCTGATCACCCGTCCCGATGACGGCAAGGTGATCTATGCCAACCAGACTGCAGCCGAGCTTGGCGGACTGCCGCTTGAAGAGCTGGTCGGCAGCGACGTCACGCGCTTCTACCCCGATCCGGCGGCGCGCCAGCGCTTTCTCGATGAGCTTCGCGCCACCGGCTCGGTTCGCAACCAGATCATCGAGTTCATGCGCGACGACGGCACCCCGCTGCTGACGCAACGCTCCGCCACGCTGGGAACGCTTGCCGATCAGCCGGCGCTGTTCGTTGCCATCGCAGACCTGCGGGAACGCAAGCGGCTGGAGGCCGCGCTGCTGGCGCGCGGCGCCGCCATCGAGGCCGCCGCCGAGGGTGTCGCCATCACCGACCCGAACGGCATCATCGAATACGTCAATCCCGCCCTCACCCGCAACACCGGCTATGCCGAGGAGGAACTGGTCGGCCGGCATACGCGCATCTTCAGCAGCGGCCAGCACGAGGCGGCCTTCTATGAAAACCTGTGGCATACCATCCGCGAAGGCCGCATCTGGCGCGGGGAAATCGTCAACCGCCGCAAGGACGGCAGCCTGTTCACCGAACTGATGGCCATCGCCCCGGTCTGCAACGAAAAGGGCGAGACGGTGCATTACGTCGCCATCAAGCATGACATTTCCGAGAGGAAAAAGATGGAAGTCGAACTCAAGGAAAACAACGCCACGCTCCTGCACCAACTGTATGAGATAAACCGGCTGCAGGAGGAACTGCGCGAGCAGGCCGTGCGCGACGGCCTGACCAACCTTTTCAACCGCCGCTACCTCGATGAAACCCTGGAGCGCGAACTGGCACGCGCCAAGCGGGAAGGCTACCCGCTCTCGCTCGTCATGATCGATATCGACCATTTCAAGAAGCTGAACGACACCTACGGCCACCAGGCCGGCGACAAGGTGCTGCGCGAACTGGCGGCACTCCTCTGGGGCAACATCCGTGCGGAAGACGTGCCCTGCCGCTATGGCGGCGAGGAATTTCTCGTCCTGCTGCCGCGCATGCCGCTGGACATCGCCCTGGAACGCGCCGAAAACTGGCGCAAGTCCCTGGAGGCAACCCGGGTGCCGTTCGGCGACTTCCATCTCGAGACGACCATCTCCTGCGGGCTGTCCGCCTATCCGGACCATGCGCGCACCCCCGACGATCTGATACGCTGCTGCGACGAGGCGCTGTACAAGGCAAAGCGCCATGGCCGCAACCGCTGCGAGGTTTTCCATTCCGACCACCCCGCCCACAAGTAGGCGCGCATGCTGATCGATTTCTTCCACCACCTGAAAGCCAGCAAGCTGCCGGTCTCGACCAGGGAGTTCCTCGTCCTGCTGGAAGCGCTGCAGAAGCACGTCGCCGGGCACAGCATCGACGAGTTCTACTATCTCTCGCGCACCTGCCTGGTCAAGGACGAGACCAACTACGACAAGTTCGACAAAGCCTTCGGCGAGTATTTCAAGGGCGTCGAGCGCATCCCCGGCCTGGACGCCGAAATCCCCGAGGACTGGCTGCGTCTGATGGCCAAGAAACACCTGACGCCGGAGGAGAAGGCCAAACTGCAGGCGCTCGGCTGGGACAAGCTGATGGAAGAGTTCAGGAAGCGTCTGCAGGAGCAGAAGAAACGCCATGCCGGCGGCAGCAAATGGATCGGCACCGGCGGCTCCAGCCCCTTCGGCGCCCACGGCTACCATCCGGAGGGCATCCGCATCGGCGGCGAATCCGCCGGCAACCGCACGGCGATCAAGGTCTGGGAAAACCGCGAATACAGCAACCTCGACGACAAGGTCGAGCTGGGCACGCGCAACATCAAGGTGGCGCTGCGCCGGCTGCGCCGCTTCGCCCGCGACGGCGCCGCCGAGGAACTCGATCTGGACGGCACCATCTCGGCCACGGCGCGCAACGCCGGCTGGCTCGATCTGCTGATGCGCCCCGAGCGCCACAACAAGGTCAAGGTGCTGCTGTTCCTCGACATCGGCGGATCGATGGACGACCACATCCGCGTCTGCGAGGAAATGTTCTCGGCGGCCAGGACGGAATTCAAGCACCTCGAGTACTTCTACTTCCACAACTGCGTCTACGACCACGTCTGGCGTGACAACCGGCGCCGCCACTCCGAGCGTTTCCCGCTGTGGGACGTCATGCACAAGTACGGGCCGGACTACAAGCTGATCCTCGTCGGCGACGCCACCATGAGCCCCTACGAGATCCTGCAGCCGGGCGGCTCGGTGGAGTACATGAACGAGGAGTCCGGCGCCACCTGGATGCGGCGCCTGCTTGACACCTATCCCCACGCCGTATGGCTCAACCCCGAGCCGGAGCACCTGTGGCCCTACCGCCACTCCATCAGCGTCCTGCACAGCCTGATGGGCGGCAGGATGTTCCCGCTGACGCTGGAAGGCCTCGAACGGGCCATGCGCCTGCTCAGCAAATAGAGGACAATAGCGGCTCTCAAACGGAGAAAATCATGTACCCCCACGCTCACATTCGTTCGCTGCCCCCCGAGGGGGCGTTTGCCTCCCTTGTCGCGGCCCTGCAGGAGGCAGCATGAACCAACAGAAAATCGAACGCCTCGCCCGCCGTAAACTGCTGCTCAAGCTGGCCGCTGCGGGTGCACTGGGCGCCGGCGGCATCCTCGGCCTTGTGCGCGAGGCGATGGCCGCCGGCTCGCTGCCGGCCACGCCCGGCTTCCGCCACATCAAGGGGCCGGTCGGCGTCGACAATACCCGCGCCTCGATCGGCATGAACATCAAGCCTGGCCAGACGGTGATGACCGGCGAGGGTGCCGAGGCCGTCTACATCATCGGCCCCGATGCCTTCCTGCAGCGCGAAAAGACCAAGATCACCTTCGAAGACAGCGCCGGCGCCCAGGTGATGCGGATCATCACGGGAAGCGTCCTCAGCGTCTTCGGCAAGGGCCGCGAGAAAACGCGCAACCTGCAACTCACCACGCCGACCGCCACCATCGGCATCCGCGGCACCGGCTGCTACATCGAGGCCGAGGAGGCGCGCACCTATTTTTGCCTGTGCTACGGCGAGGCCGAGGCGGTGCCGAACGGCGACCCGAAGCAGAAGGAAACCATCCGCACCACCCACCACGAGCATCCGATCTATATCCACGCCGCGGGCGGCAAGATGATGGCGCCGGCCACGGTGATCAACCATACCGATGCCGAACTGACCATGCTGGAGAATGTCGTCGGCCGCTGGCCGCCGTTCCACGGCCAGGGTGGCAGTCGCTACTAGCCCAGCCGCCGGGCCGCGCCCGAAGGGCTGGCAAAGCAGCCCTGAAGAAGTCCTCCTGGGGTGCCCCAAGGCGGTGCAAGTCAGCAACATGGAGCGAGGCGAACACCCGCACCCCCTTCCCCGGGAAGGGGGCGGGGGGATGGCACTACTCGCTCTGCGCAGGCGGCGCGGCCTGGAGGACTTCCTCGAGCGTGGTGAGGCCGGCGGCGACTTTCATCGCGCCGGAGATGCACAGAGGCTTCATGCCTTCGCGATAGGCCTGCTCGCGCACCCTGGCCAGATCGGTGGTCGGCGTGATCAGCTTGCGTAGTTCAGGCGACATGAGCATGATCTCGTAGAGGCCGACACGGCCCATGTAGCCCGTCATGCGGCAGTCGAGGCAGCCGACCGGGCGATACACCTGCTGCGGCCTGGCGGCCTTCCACGGCGAAACCAGCGCCTGCCAGATTTCTTCCTCATCCGGCGTCATGGCCGAGGCTTTCTTGCATTGCGGACAGAGGGTGCGCACCAGGCGCTGCGCCATCACCCCCAGCAGCGTGGCATTGAGCAGGTAGGACGGCGTGCCCAGGTCGAGCAGTCGGGTCACCGACGTCGGCGCATCGTTGGTGTGCAGGGTAGACAGCACCAGGTGGCCGGTCAGCGCCGCCTGTACCGCCATGTCGGCCGTTTCCAGGTCGCGAATCTCGCCCACCATGACGATATCCGGATCCTGCCGCATCAGCGCCCGCACGCCGGCGGCGAAGGTCATGTCGATGTTCTGCTGCACCTGAACCTGGTTGAAGGAGGCCTCGATCATCTCGATCGGATCCTCGATGGTGCACACATTGACTTCCGGCGTGGCGAGCTGCTTCAGCGTCGAGTACAGCGTGGTGGTCTTGCCCGAGCCGGTCGGCCCCGTCACCAGGATGATGCCGTTGGGCTTGTCGGTCATCTGCGTCCAGCGCGCCTTGTCGTCGTCGCTGAAGCCCAGTTCCGCGAAGTCGCGCACCAGCACCTCCGGATCGAAGATGCGCATCACCAGCTTCTCGCCGAAGGCGGTCGGCAGGGTCGACAGGCGCAGTTCGATCTCCTGGCCGTCGGACGTGCGCGTCTTGATGCGGCCGTCCTGCGGGCGGCGCTTTTCCACCACGTCCATGCGGCCGAGAATCTTGATGCGGCTGGTCATGGCGGTCAGCACCGACATGGGGATCTGGTACACCTGATGCAGCACGCCATCGATGCGGAAGCGCACGATGCCGAGCTCCCGCCGCGGCTCGATGTGGATGTCGCTGGCACGCTGCTCGAAGGCGTACTGCCAGAGCCAGTCGACGATGCTGACGATGTGCTGGTCGTTGGCGTCGAACTGGCGGTTTGACTTGCCCAGCTCGACCAGCTGCTCGAAATTGGAGACGCCGCTGCGCACATCGCCCTGCTGTTCGGCCTTTTTCACCGAGCGCGCCAGGTTGTAGAACTCGACCAGGTAGCGGTCGATGTCCTGCGGGTTGGCGATGACGCGGCGGATGTCCTTGCGCAGGATGGGCTTGAGTTCGGCTTCCCACTCGCGCAGCCAGGGTTCGGTGGTGGCGATCACCACCTCGCGGGTGTTAACCTCGACGGGCAGGATCCTGAAGCGCGTCGCGTAGGCATTGGACACGACGTCCGTGACGGCCTGGAAATTGATCTTGAGCGGATCGATATGCAGATAGTCGAGCCCCGCATGGCGCGCCAGCCACTCCGTCAGGTATTCCAGGGTCAGCGCCTTGTGCGGCTCGATGAGCATTTTCCATTTCTGGTCGGCAATGACGACCAGCGGATGGATGTCTCCCTTGAAGTAGCGCCGTTCCTTCTTGAAGGCCTCGCCAACGCCCTTGGGAATGAAGCCGTCCGCAACCAGGGCGTCAACCACCTCGGGCAGGGTCAGCCGATGCTCGCGCACCGTGGTTTCTTCTCCGGCTTTGTTCATGGCAGGGCAATGTCAATGGAGTGGCTGCACTATAGCCGACTCCCCCGCCCCGCTCAATGGCCAAATCCCTGTGGGAGCGGCGTCCACGCCGCGATAACGGCCGCCGTTCGCGGCGTGGACGCTGCTCCCACACCGGGCTTGAAGCTTATCTCCCGCCCATCTCCAGCATCAGGGCGTTCACCCGCCTGACGAAGGCCGCCGGGTCTTCCAGTTGCCCGCCCTCGGCCAGCAGCGCCTGGTCGAACAGCACGGCGCTCCAATCGTCGAAACGATTCTCCTCATACTTCAACCGCTGCACCACCGGATGGTCCGGATTGATCTCGAGGATGGGCTTCGACGCCGGCACCTTCTGCCCCGCCGCCTTGAGCAGGCGTGCCAGGTTGCCGCCCATGTCGTGCTCGTCGGCCACCAGGCAGGCTGGACTGTCGGTGAGGCGGTGCGTCACGCGCACTTCCTTCACCCGCTCGCCGAGGGAGGCCTGCATTTTCCCGACCAGTTCCTTGTATTCGCCGGCCTGCGCCTGCTGGGCCTGCTTCTCCGTCTCGTCTTCCAGCTTGCCCAGGTCGAGGCCGCCCTTCGCCACCGAGGCGAGCGGCTTGCCCTCGAACTCGGTGAGGTTCCCCAGCACCCATTCGTCGACGCGGTCGGAGAGCAGCAGCACCTCGATGCCCTTCTTGCGGAAGATTTCCAGGTGCGGGCTGTTCTTCGCCGCCGTGAAGCTGTCCGCCGAGACGGTGTAGATCCTGTCCTGCCCTTCCTTCATGCGGCCGATGTAGTCGGCCAGCGAGACGCCCTCCTCCTCGGTATCGGCGTGGGTGGAGGCGAAGCGCAGCAGGCCGGCGATCTTCTCGCGGTTGGCAGGATCCTCGCCGACGCCCTCCTTCAGCACGCGGCCGAATTCCTTCCAGAACGTCGCATATTTTTCCTTTTCATTTTCTGCCATGTCCTCCAGCAGGCCGAGCACCTTCTTCGTGCAGCCGGCGCGGATGGCCTCGATGTCCTTCGATTCCTGCAGGATCTCGCGCGAGACGTTGAGCGGCAGGTCGTTGGAGTCGACCACGCCGCGCACGAAGCGCAGGTACACCGGCAGCAGCTGCTCGGCGTCGTCCATGATGAAGACGCGCCGGACGTAGAGCTTGACGCCATGGCGCTGCTGGCGGTCCCACATATCGAAGGGCGCGTGCGAGGGGAGGTAGAGCAGCTGGGTGTAGTCCTGGCGGCCCTCGACGCGGGCATGCAGCCAGGCCAGCGGCTCGTCGAAGTCGTGGCCGACGTGCTTGTAGAATTCCTTGTACTGCTCGTCGCTGATCTCCGACTTGGGGCGCGCCCACAGGGCGCTGGCCTGGTTGACCGTCTCGTCTTCCTCGGTGACGACCTGCTCGCCGTCCTTCCACTCCTCCTTCTTCATCACGATCGGCTGGACGATATGGTCGGAATACCTGCGGATGATCTCGCGCAGCTTCCAGCCGGAGATGAGATCGTCCTGCCCTTCCTTCAGGTGCAGCGTGATCTCCGTGCCGCGCGCGGGCTTGTCCGCCATCTCGATGGAGAACTCGCCGGCGCCTTCGGATTCCCAGCGCACGCCCTGGTCGGCGGCAAGGCCGGCACGGCGCGTCACCACGGTGACGCGGTCGGCGACGATGAACGAGGAATAGAAACCGACGCCGAACTGGCCGATCAGGTGGGCGTCCTTCTGCTGGTCGCCGGTTAGCGCCTGGAAGAACTCGCGCGTGCCCGACTTGGCGATGGTGCCGAGGTTGTTCACCACTTCTTCGCGGCTCATGCCGATGCCGTTGTCGGCGATAGTGAGGGTCCGCGCCGTCTTGTCGAGACTGACTTTGATCTTCAGGTCGGGATCGGACTCGAACAGGCTGCCGTTGTGCAGGGCCTCGAAGCGCAGCTTGTCGCAGGCGTCCGAGGCATTCGAGATCAGTTCGCGCAGGAAGATCTCCCGGTTGCTGTAGAGCGAGTGGATCATCAGCTGCAGCAACTGCTTCACCTCGGCCTGGAAGCCGAGGGTTTCTTTCGTTGCGGTGGTCATGGTGCGCTCCAGATGAAGACGGGAGGGAAATGGGGGCGGCTGGCTGGGTTTCAAGCCCCCGGTTCAGAGATAGCGGATCTCGACGATCTCCAGCTCGCGCGGGCCCGACGGGCTGTGGAAGCGCACCGTGTCGCCCTCGCGCGCCTTCAGCATGGCGCGGGCCAGCGGCGAGATCCAGCTGATCATGCCTTTGCCGGCATCCGCCTCGTCGATGCCGACGATCTGGTAGCTGAGCTCACCGCCCTCGGCGTCGCACACCGTCACGGTGGCGCCGAAGAACACCTGTTCCGTGTTCTCCTGCTGCGCGGGGTCGACCAGCACCGAGGTTTCCAGGCGCTTCATGAGGAAGCGGATGCGCCGGTCGATCTCGCGCAGGCGCTTCTTGCCGTAGATGTAGTCGCCATTCTCCGAGCGATCGCCGTTCTTGGCCGCCCAGGAGACGACCTGCACCAGTTCCGGCCGCTCGGTCCTGACCAGCTGCTCCAGCTCGGCCTTGAGCAGGGCATAGCCGCGGCGCGTCATGTAGTTCTTCGTGCCGTGCGGCAGCGCCGGGGCGGACGGGCTTTCATCCTCCTCCTCGGGACCGTCTTCCTTGACGAATGCCTTGCTCATGGGTTCGACAGTTGCATTGAATGCGATAATTATATCGCTCGAACAACAACGAAAAGCCTCGTGCCCTCCACAGACAGACAGCAGGCCTTCCTTGCCGGCGTGCGCGCCTGCATCCCGCTCGCGCCGGGCGTCCTGCTCTTCGGCATGGTGTGCGGCGCCGCCGCGGCCGCCGCCGGCCTGACGGCGGGCCAGTCCTTCGCCCTGTCCTGGCTGGTCTTCGCCGGCTCCTCGCAGATCGTCGCGACGCAGCTCTTCGTCAGCGATGCGCCGGGCTGGGTCATCGTCCTCACCGGCTGGATCGTCAACCTGCGCTTCATGATGTACAGCGCCAGCCTGGCGCAGCATTTCCGCGGCGAATCGCGCGGCGCGCGCTGGCTGGCCGGCTATCTGCTCACCGACCAGGCCTTCGCCGTGACGCTGGCGCGGGTGCTCGACGGCCGCCGCGACATTCCCTGGTTCTACCTCGGCATCGCCGCCACCCTGTGGCTGCTCTGGCAGATCGCCAATCTGGCCGGCATCTATCTCGGCACGATGGTGCCGGCAAGCTGGTCGATGGATTTCGTCGTCGCCCTCACCTTCATCGGCGTGCTGGCGCCGCTGCTGCGCGACCGCGCCATGGCGGCGGCCGCCGTATCGGGGGGACTGACTTCCGTCTATCTGGTGCTGCCGCTGAAGCTGAACCTGATGGCCGCGGCCCTGATTGGCGCCGCCATCGGCATCGCACTGGAAAAATCATGGCCGAAATCGCGATCTGGGGCGTGATCGCCGCGCTCGGGCTGGCGACCTTCGCCACCCGGCTGTCCTTCCTGGCCCTGCTGGGCGAGGGGGAACTGCCGGCCTGGCTGCGCCATCTCCTGCATTACGTGCCGCCGGCCATCCTCGCCGCCATCATCGCGCCGCAGGTGCTGGCCGGCGCGCCGGGGCTGGCCGCGACGCTGGACGGGCCGCGCACCCTGGCGGCGCTGGCGGGCTTTGCCGTCGCCTGGACCACGCGCAGCACTTTCGCCACCATCGCCGTGGGCATGGCCGTGCTGTGGGGACTGACTTTGATTCAGTGGTAAACGGCAGGCTGGGTGATCAACGAACCGTACTCCTCGAGCAGGTCGTCGAAGGCCTCAATGTCGGGATCGCCCGAGACGAGCGCCATCAGTTCGGCACGGAAGCGCTCCGCCGCCCCGTCCCGCATCAGGACGCCCTTGTTCACGCGCTTGTCGATCACCTCGACGGCATGTTCCGCCGGGTAATCGACGACATGCAGCACCGGATTGTCGAAGACGATCATCATGTTGGCTTCCTCCATGACTCCCATTTGGGTGTGCGGGCGCCTATTTCAACCCTGTCAACGCTGTTGTTTTTAGCCATGCCCCCGCATACCATACCCGGATGCAAGAGCCCGAAGACATCGCCGACCTGCGCCTGAAGCTGCACGAGATCCAGGTCGAGCACCGCGACCTCGACGAGATCATCGAGCGCCTGCTGCAAACCCCGCCGCACGACGACCTGATGCTGCGCCGGCTGAAGAAGCGCAAGCTGCTGCTGAAGGACCGCATCGCACTCCTCGAACGCATGATCGAACCCGACGAATCCGCATGAGCAAAACCAGCGCCTACAACTTCGACACCCTGAGCCTGCACGCCGGCCAGGCCCCCGACACCCAGTACGGCGCCCGCGCCGCGCCGATCTACCTCACCACCAGCTTCGTCTTCAAGGATGCCGACCAGGCCGCCGCACTCTTCAACATGGAGCGCGCCGGCCACGTCTATTCGCGCATCTCGAATCCGACGAATGCCGTGCTGGAGGAGCGCATCGCCGCCCTCGAAGGCGGCGTCGGCGCCATCGCCGCCGCCTCCGGCCAGGCGGCGCTGCATCTGGCCATCGCCACGCTGATGGGCGCCGGCGCCCACATCGTCGCCTCGCGCTCGCTCTACGGCGGCTCGCACAACCTGCTCGAATACACCCTGCCGCGCTTCGGCATCGAGACCAGCTTCGTCGACCCGCGCGACCTCGGCGCCTGGCGCGCCGCGATCAGGCCGAACACCCGCCTGCTCTTCGGCGAGACGCTGGGCAACCCCGGCCTCGACGTGCTCGACGTGCCGCGCGTCGCCGAGATCGCCCATGCAGCCGGCCTGCCGCTGATGGTCGATTCGACCTTCACCACGCCCTACCTGATGCGCCCCTTCGACCTCGGCGCCGACCTGCTCTTCCACTCGGCGACCAAGTTCCTCGGCGGCCACGGCGTCGCCATCGGCGGCCTGCTCGTCGACAGCGGCAAGTTCGACTGGGAGAAAACCGGCGGCAAATTCCCGACCCTGACCGAACCGTATTCCGGCTTCCACGGCATGGACTTCGCCGAGGAATCCACCGTCGCCGCCTTCCTGCTGCGGGCGCGGCGCGAGGGCCTGCGCGACTTCGGCGCCTGCATGAGTCCGATGACCGCCTTCCAGCTCCTGCAGGGCATGGAGACGCTGCCGCTGCGCATGCAGCGCCATGTAGACAACACGCGCAAGGTCATTGCCCACCTCGCCTCACACGCGGCGGTGGAGTCGGTGTCCTACCCCGAACTGGAAAGCCACCCCGACCACGCCCTGGCGAAGCAGCTGCTGCCGAAGGGCTGCGGCTCGGTGTTCAGCTTCGTCCTCAAGGGCGGCCGCGCGGCAGGGCGCAAGTTCATCGAGACGCTGCGCGTCTTCTCGCACCTCGCCAACGTCGGCGACGCCAAGAGCCTGGTGATCCACCCGGCCAGCACCACGCACTTCCGCATGTCCGACGCGGCCCTGCGCGCCTCCGGCATCCACGAAGGCACGGTGCGCCTCTCGATCGGTTTGGAAGACCCGCAAGACCTCATCGCCGATCTTGAAGCCGGCCTGCGCGCCTCACAGAAGGCCTGAGACCATGGAATTCACCGTCAATAACGCCAGGGCCTACGCCTACACCGGCGGCAAGCCCTTCAATCCGGAACTGCCCTGCGTCGTCTTCATCCACGGCGCCGAGAACGACCACAGCGTCTGGGGCCTGCAGAGCCGCTGGTTCGCCCACCACGGCTTTTCCGTGCTGGCCGTCGACCTGCCCGGCCACGGCCGCTCCGACGGCCCGCTGCTGCCGAGCGTCGAGGCGCAGGCCGGCTGGATCGTCGCCCTGCTCGACGCCGCCGGCGTCAAGCAGGCGGCGCTGGTCGGCCACAGCATGGGCTCGCTGATTTCCCTCGAAGCCGCCTCGCGCTTCCCCGAGCGGATTTCGAAGATCGTCCTCGTCGGCACCGCCGTGCCGATGCCCGTCTCGGAGGCCCTGCTCACCGCCGCGCGCGAGGTGCGGCCGAAGGCCGAAGGCATGGTCAACGTCTGGTCGCACGGCCCGCGCGGCGCCCTCGGCGGCAACACCGTGCCCGGCATGTGGATGATGGGTGCCAGCATGCGCCTGATGGAACGCGCCGCGCCCGAAGTGCTGTTCAACGACCTCAATGCCTGCAATGCCTACCAGCGCGGCATGGAGGCCGCCGCCCAGGCGCAGTGCCCGGCGCTGCTCGTCGTCGGCAGCCGCGACATGATGACCAGCCCGCGCGGCGCGCCCAAGCTCGCCGCCGCCCTGCAGGACGCCCGCATCGCTTCGATCGAAGGCAGCGGCCACGCCCTCATGGCGGAATACCCCGACGCCGTGCTCGATGCCTTGCGGAGCTTCATCGCCTCATGAAAACACCCACCTTGCGCAACATCCTGATCGCCGTGGCCATCCTCGCCGTGCTGGCGGGACTGACTTTTTCCCTGACGCGGCCGAAACCGATCGCCGTCGTCGTCGCCGCCGTCGACACCGGCAAGGTGGAGACCACCGTCGCCAACACCCGCGCCGGCTCGGTCACCGCCTGCCGCCGCGCCAAGCTGGCGCCGCCGCTGGGCGGGCGCATCGACAAGCTGCTGGTGCGCGAGGGCGACCGCGTCAAGACCGGCCAGGTGCTGGTCGAACTGTGGAACGACGACCTCTCCGCGCGCGAGCGCATCTCCGTCGAGCAGCGCGGCACGGCGCAGGCGCACGTGCGCGAGGCCTGCCTGATCGCCGACACGGCGCGGCGCAATGCCGAGCGCACGCGCGCCCTGCGCGACAAGGGCTTCGTCTCCGAGGAGCGCGTCGACCAGGCCGAAAGCGAGGCCAAGGCGAAGCAGGCCGGCTGCGACTCGGCCCGCGCCCAGGTGCAGGAGGCCAGCGCGCGCATCGGCGCCTCGCGCGCGGACACCTCGCGCACCGTCGTCAAGGCGCCCTTCGACGGCATCGTCGCCGAGGTGAACGGCGAGGTCGGCGAATACCTGACGCCCTCGCCGCCCGGCATCCCGACGCTGCCGGCGATCGACCTCATCGACGACTCCTGCCTCTACGTCTCCGCCCCCATCGACGAGGTGGACGCCGCCCAGCTGAAGATCGGCATGGCCGGCCGCATCAGCCTCGACGCCTACCGCGGCAAGCATTTCACCGGCAAGCTGCGCCGCATCGCGCCCTACGTGCTCGCGCTGGAGAAGCAGGCGCGCACCGTCGAGGTGGAAGTGGAGTTCGACAGCCCGGCCGACATCCGCCACCTGCTGGTCGGCTACAGCGCCGACATCGAGGTGGTGGTGGACGCCCGCGACGACGTGCTGCGCATCCCGACCTCGGCCCTGATGCCCGGCAGCCGTGTGCTGCTGCTGAATGCCGACGGCGTCCTCGAGGAAAGGAAGATCGAGGCCGGCCTGAGCAACTGGGAATTCACCGAGGTGAAGAACGGCCTGGCCCGCGGCGACCGCGTCGTCACCTCGCTCGAGCGCGCCGGCGTCAAGGCCGGCGCCGCTGCGGTGGCCGAGGAAAAGCCGGCAAGCAAGGCTAAATGATCCGCCTCACCGGCATCGAGCGCATCTTCCGCGTCGGCGACGAGGAGGTGCACGCCTTGCGCGACGTCAGCCTCGACATCGCCCAGGGCGAGTACCTCTCCATCATGGGGCCGTCCGGCTCCGGCAAGTCCACCCTGCTCAACATCCTCGGCCTGCTCGACCGTCCCAATGCCGGCCGCTACGAGCTGAACGGCCACGACGTCACCGGGCTGGCCGACGACGAGCTGGCGCGCGTGCGGCGCGAAGCCATCGGCTTCGTCTTCCAGTTCTTCCACCTCGTGCCGCGACTGACCGCCGAGCAGAACATCGAACTGCCTATGGTGCTGGCCGCCATCGAGCCGGCCGAGCGGCGCAAGCGCCTCGACAAGCTCCTTGCCGACTACGGCCTCGAAGCTCGCGCCGGCCACCGCCCCGACCAGCTCTCCGGCGGCCAGTGCCAAAGGGTCGCCATCGCCCGCGCGATGTCGATGGGGCCGACGCTGATCCTCGCCGACGAGCCGACCGGCAACCTCGACCGCCACACCGGGCAGGAGGTGATGGCGGTGCTGGAGCGCGTGCACCACGAAGGCGGCACCGTCGCCGTCGTCACCCACGATCCGGAGATCGGCGCCCGCGCCCACCGCCGCATCCGCCTGGTCGACGGCGAACTCGTCGAAGACAAAAGAGACTGAGATGAACGGCCCCGCTCACTTCGTTCGCTGCCCCCCGGGGGGGGCGCTGATATGAGGTTCGCCGATCTCCTCCGCTTCGCCTGGCAGGTACTCGGCGGCTACCGCGCCCGCACGGCGCTGATCCTGCTGGCGATGGGCATCGGCGTCGCCGCCGTGGTGGCGGTGAGCTCCATCGGCGAGGGCGCACGACTCTACGTCGTCAACCAGTTCGGCTCGCTCGGCACCAATCTCATCATCGTCCTGCCCGGCCGTTCCGAGACCTCCGGCGGAATGCCCGGCGTGCTCGTCGGCAAGACGCCGCGCGACCTCACCATCGACGACGCCCTCGCGCTGAAGCGCAGCCCGGCGATCCTGCGCTTCGCCCCGCTCATCGTCGGCGCCGGCGACGTGCGCGTCGGCAGCCGCACGCGCGAGACGCCGGTGCTCGGCACCACCGCCGAGTTCATCCAGGTGCGACAGATGGACATGGCGCAGGGCCTGTTCCTGCCCGCCGGCGATCCGCGCCACAGCCAGCCGGTGTGCGTCATCGGCACCACCGTGGCGAGCGAGCTGTTCGGCGCCCGCCCGGTCCTCGGCGAATGGCTGCGCATCGGCGACCGCCGCTTCCGCATCATCGGCGTGCTCGCGAAGCAGGGCCAGTCGCTCGGCTTCAACACCGACGAGCTCGTCGTCATCCCGCTCGCCGCGTCGCAGGCGCTGTTCAACACCGAATCGCTGTTCCGCATCCTCGTCGAGGCGAAGAGCCGCGAGCAGATCGCCTACGCCAAAGTCGACGTCGAGGAGATCGTCCGCCTGCGCCACGAGGGCGAACGCGACGTCACGGTGATCACCCAGGACGCCGTGCTCGAGACCTTCGACCGCATCCTGCGCGCCCTGACGCTCGCCGTCGGCGGCATCGCCGCCATC
>Ga0172380_10001148_pt1 | contig 46809 bp, 42 predicted proteins | sample Leawe162metaG_FD_119747 | JGI IMG/M metagenome (GOLD analysis project Ga0172380, IMG submission 119747) | Leachate microbial communities from a municipal landfill in Southern Ontario, Canada - Leachate well 162 metaG | ecosystem: Engineered > Solid waste > Landfill > Unclassified | place... | reverse complement strand
GTCCGGGAGCCGCCGGTATTGCCGACATCAGCGCCGTTTTTCTCATTTTTCCCCTGGAAAAGGGTGTCAAGCTCAAGCCCCAGCAACCAATCATAATTGGGGGTGTAATGCATTGCCAGACCAAGCCGGGTTTCGTCTCCGAACTTGTAGTCGTCATTATTTTCCATCTTATAGGTATAACTGGCCAGACCATGGAACCAGAGGTTACTGTACCGCTGGGAATAGAGCAGCCCGCCGGTAAAGGTGTAATCGCCGGTGCCGAGCTGCAGGCCAGGGGTGTCGATCCATTCCGTGTCAAAATCACCGGAGGGAAAAGTGGTTTCGGCCAGCAGTGTGACAAATCGGCTGAAGTAATTGTCCCGCCAGACATTATAGCGCAGCGACAATCCCAGATCTCCCAACCCGCTGTTGTTATCGGTCTGCACCCGGCTGCCGCCCATCTTGTACATCTGCATTTCCTTTTCCAGATAGGAAAGGGACATCCCGAGGGCCAGACTGTCGGTGAGACCGAAGTTGAGCATCAGCATCTCAGCCTCGGTGGTCATTTCCTTGGGGGCCATATTCTGGCCGGGCCGCCGGACAAAATCTTCCGGGTCCTTGCTGCTTGATCCTTCCATGATTTCGTCCATTTTCATATACATGTAGCCCAGCCCGACCCCGAACGCCCCTTTAGGAGGCAGCACCGCGGCCTTGATTCTGGTGGGCATGGTCATGCCCATGGGCGAAACCGCGCTCAGGGCCTGATGAAAATCCAACAGTTCCCCGCCCTGCTCATCGATGAATTTCTGGGCCGCTTCCCTGCTGCGGAAGGCGATGATGCTGGGCATCATGTCGGGAATCTGCCTGCTGCCGATGACATAGGTGGCATCAGCTGCCGGAATCAGCGCCCTGCCTTCCCAGTCACGCACCATGATTGAGGTGAAGGAGTCCGGGCCGCCCTCGTCCTGGACAATGCGCAGCAGACAGGCCATGCCGCAGGCTTCAGAGTGGCGGCCATCCTTGTAGGTCAACTCGGCGGCCGTGTGCTGATACTGATCAATATACATACCGCACACCTGGCAACCGGCACGGCCTCCCGGTTCAGCGGCTCGGGTTGTTCCTGTACCGCATAATACCGCGGCCATCAAAACGATTAACAGTATACGCCGCATTGTTCACCTCCCCTTCCGGTAACGGGCGGGAGACCGTTACCTGTTGATGATATCAGAAAATCAGGTCCGCCTGTTCCGCCACAATCCCCGGTGCTGATATTTCCCTGGAACTGCAAGAGGATAGGCAATCACTCCCTGTCAAATAATAGCAATTACCTAACAGCATCATCACCCATTGGCAATGTGGCAAATTGTCGCACCTGAATACAAATTCAAATATTCCAAAGGATTAACGGGAGAAGAAAAAAGAATCCTCAGACGGATTGTGAAAGTTCAGATAACCTGATCTCGGCAGATTTTACTTTGATACCAGGATTGCGATTCGAGAAGAGTGCCTAAAGTACTTGAAATACCCTTGTGCCCCTTGCGGGTATAGAGTACTTAAAGTTGCGGTACTTTCTGATCAGATAACTCCTTTAACTTTATACCCTCAGGGGGCACAAGGGCACTTTAAGTACTTCAAGTATTTTAGACACTTAAACTGGTAACAGGACAGAATCCCTGATGGTGGCATAACCTATTGAAATTGCGTCACGACATCAGGAGTTCTGAACTTGCCCATTTCCGGGTCAACAGATTTCGGGAAGTTGCTGGGCAGGCACAAAATGAAAAGGGGAACAGGCGGGCTGCTCGCCGCTGTTCCCCTTTATTGGCAAAACGCTTCCCCGGATCGGGGAATATATATATCAGGCCTTTTTCAGGACATTACCGATATCTTTCACCTTATCAACCTCTTCCTTGAGAGCGGTCACCTCTTTGACACCAGGGACACTTTCTTCCGCCTCCTTGAGTCCTCTTTTAAAGGAAGAAATCCCCTTGCCGAGTCCGGCCCCGATCTCCGGCAGCTTCTTGCCGCCGAAAACGAGAAAGGCTATTCCCAGAATGACAATAAGTTCCGGCGTTCCCAGTCCAAACATTGTTTAACCTCCTTGCTGACTATTATGCCAATCACCGTCTGCGGATGATCATATTCACCGGAGACGGTGATGCAAAACCTGCTCAACTATCCTTATTCGTATCCTTGTCGGCCTCGTCCAGTTTTTTCTTGTCGTCTCCATCCTTGGTGGCATTCTTGAAGTTCTTGATGCCCTTGCCGATGCCTGAGCCGATCTCCGGCAGCTTGCCCGCCCCGAAAATGATTACTATGATAACCAGAATGATAATCAATTCCGGCATGCCGAGTCCAAACATAGCGAGCCTCTCCTGTTAATTGCAAGTACAATTTACCATAAGTTACTACATAACCCAAAGCATTACAGACCGCAAAGAAAAAAATCAGCCCCTACCGGCCACCAGGCGGGTCATCTCATTGACCCTGGCGATGATCTGTTTCTCATCAAGCGCCGTCAGCTGCCCGTCACGCATGACGACCTTGCCGTTGATCAGCGAATGAACCACGTCACTGCCCTTGGCCGCATAAACCAGGTGTGAGGCGATATTGTACATGGGGGTGAGATGGGGCTGGTCAAGATCAAGGACAATCATGTCCGCCATCTTGCCCGGCTCCAGGCTGCCGATCTGCCGGTGGGCGCCGAGCACCCGGGCCCCGCCCATGGTGGCCATGTGCAGGGTTTCCCGGGCGGTCATCACCGTGGGATCAAGACGGTGCACCTTATGCAGCTTGGCCGCCATATCCATTTCGGCAAACAGGTCAACATTGTTGTTGCTGGCGCTGCCGTCCGTGCCGAGCCCCACCGTCACGCCGGCTGCCAGCAGCTCCGGCACCGGGGCGACCCCTGAGGCGAGTTTCATGTTGCTTTCCGGACAATGGGCCACCTTCACCTGCCGCTGGCCCAGCAGGGCGATCTCCTCGACTGACAGCATGACGCAGTGATCGGCTATGACGCGTTCATCAAGCAGCCCCAGGGCCTCCAGATGGTTGACCGGGGTTTTCCCATAGCGCTTGCGCACCGTTTCCACCTCGTCTGCTGTTTCCGAGAGATGAATGACGTAGGGGCAGTCATGGGCCAGCGCCTTTTCCTTGAGCGCTACCAGCAGGTCAGGGGCGCAGGTATAAACGGAATGGGGGTCCATGGTGATGTTGACCAGGGGATGGTCCTGGTAGCGCTGCGCCAGCTCCTCCACATAGGCAAAGCCTGCGGCCAGCTCCCCGTAATTGGGCGAGGGGAAATCATAGAGCACCTCGCCCACCCAGGCCCGCATGCCGCTTCTGTCCGCGGCCCGGGCCACATCATCGGCAAAAAGATACATATCGCAGAAACTGGTGGTGCCGGATTTGATCATCTCCACCATGGAAAGCAGCGAGGCGTGATAGACCATCTCGCCGGTGAGTCTCCCCTCCACGGGAAAGATATGGTCCTGCAGCCAGGTCATGAGCGGCAGGTCATCGGCCAGCCCCCGCATGCAGGACATGGCGGCGTGGGTGTGCACATTGACCAGCCCCGGCATGATCAGCGCCTTGGGCAGGGTGAGCGTCTCAGCCGCCTGGTACTGCTGCCGCAGCTCGCGGGCCGGCCCCACCGCGGCAATGGTTGCGCCGCAGACCGCCACCGCCCCGTCCTCGATAATGGTATGATCGCGGTCCATGGTCACCACGGTGCCAAGCAGCAGCACATCACATCTGTTATTTTTTCCCTCACTCATCACACTGTCATCCGCTGTAAAAATATCCTCATCCGCCAGGACTGGGTCCGGCAATCATCACCGGCGGGCAGCCCCTGGGGTCACCTATCATCCGCCAATTACCATGCAGGTCAAAGATTTCTGAGCACAGCCATCACCAGCTGCACAAAGGTACCCTCCGCCTGGCCGGCCTGTTCCAGAATCTCCTCAAAGCGGATGGGCTGGAAATTATCCGGGTCGTTGACATTGGCTACCATGGAGATGCCGAGCACCCGCAACCCCGCATGGACCGCCACAATCACCTCCGGCACCGTGGACATGCCCACCGCATCCGCCCCGCACATGCGGAGAAACCGTGTTTCGGCGGGGGTCTCCAGGCTCGGCCCGGGAATGGCCACATAGGTGCCGGCCACCACCTTGGCGATATTGTGTCTGCTGGCGCAGTCAATGGCCAGAGCGATCAGATCCGGATCATAAACCCGGGAGCAGTCCGGGAACCGCGGCCCCCAGTCATCCACATTCGGCCCGCGCAACGGATTATCCGGGATGAAATTAAGATGATCGCTGATGATCATCAGTGTGCCCGGCGCATAGGCGGGGTTGAGGCCGCCCGCGGCATTGGTAACCAGCAGCAGCCGGGCACCCAGCAGGGACAGCACCCTGACCGGGAAAGTCAACTCCCGGGTGGAATAGCCTTCATAGTAATGGAATCGCCCCTGCAGCGCAGCCACCCTTTTGTTGCCCAGGATGCCGAAGATCAGATTGCCGGCATGACTGGTAACCGTGGATCTGGGGAAATGCGGGATCATTTCATAGGGCAGACAGAGGGCGTTTTCTATTTTTTCCGCAATGCCGCCCAGACCGGTGCCGAGCACCAGAATGATCTCAGGCCTCTCGCCGCACCTCTCCCGCAGAAAGGAGACCGTTGTCTCCACCTCATTTTGGAAATCTTCCGCAGCTTGCTTCATTTTCCTACCGCGCGATCTTGGTGAATTTCGAACCCTCAATGGTCAGATTATACATCAGGCCCTTATTGCTGAAGACAAAGCCGACAATGGGATCCTTGATATCAATGGTGTTGATGTCCTCACCCACTCCCCATTTCACCAGCGCCACTGATCCGTCAACCCCTGCCTTCCAACCCTCGCTCCTGCGGAAGTCCTGCAGGGCCTGCTGGGTTAAAAAAACCACCACGATGGATTTGGACTGCGCCCCCAGCTGAAAACCGATGGAGGCGGCGGCTGTATTGTAAAACTCCACCGTCTTGCCGCCTATGCGCAGCGCCCCTTCTCCATACTCGCCGCCAACGCCGATCCCCGCCTTGATAACGCTTGGAAAAACCAGCACCCCCGCCGCCTTTTGCAGAAATTCTTCACCACCGGTTATCTCGGTCGTAAAGCGCTTCAGGGTGCCGTTCACCCCGATATTGATCTCTTCGGCTGAGGCGGCAAAGGCCACGCCCGGGCCACTGACAACAACAGCGGACAATAATAGGAAAAACAGCATAATGATGGCGGAAAAACTCTTTTGACCGGTTTTCATCCTTCCTCTCCTTTTCAATATATTTATTAATGAACCCGCACAGTCTGCTGCAGAGGAACAGCAGGGCCATCCCCGCAAAGCGGCAGAGAAACGGTAAAGGTCGTGCCCTGATCCGGCTTGCTGACAAAGGTGATGCTGCCACCATGTTTTTTTTCCACAATCTGTTTGCAGGAAAGAAGCCCCAGACCGTTGCCCGAGGGCTTGGTGGTAAAATGGGCATCAAATATCCTGCCCGCCACTGCTTCAGCAATCCCTCGGCCATAATCTTTCACCTCAATGCTGATGCGATCGCCGGAGAAAGCGGCGCTCAGCTCGATTTGCGCGCCGGGATTGCTCGCCTGGGCGGCATTGATCAGCAGATTCAGCAGCACCAGCCGGATCTGCAGTTTTGAAAAATAGAATTCCGGCAAATCGTCCGCCAGGGTGACGATGATGCGCTTATCCTGCAGATCGGACTGGGTGACAAAATCAGATTCCCGCATCTCGTTAATCAGCTCCGGCAGCGAGTTACGCACGAAACCTTCCGGCACGACAAGATTTTTCACGCTGGCAAGGGCCTGCTCCACCAAGGCGGCGATATGATTGCGGGCCATCTTCATGTAGCGGATATATTTTTCCTGGCTTGAGCCCTTTTCCACCGGGAAATTATCAAGAAAAAGGAAAAGGGAGAGAAGATTCTTCATGTCATGCACCAGGATATTGATCTGCTCAAACTCCCGGGCAATTACCTCGTTGTCCTTCCTGAGACGATGACTGAGAATCTTCAAAATCGGCAGCAGTGTCTGCGGGTTGTTCATCAGCAATCCCTTGAAAAGCCGGGCCGGCACCCTGAGCAGCAGACTCTGTTCACTGGCTTTGACGGTGGCGGAACGGGGTTTTTCTTCGATAATGGCCATTTCCCCCACGTAATCCACCGGAATGATTTCAGCCAGAATTCTTTTGTCCTTATAAACCAGCAGTTTACCCTGCAGCAGCACAAAAAAATCCTCCCCCTCCGTTCCCTCGCAGAGCAGAATGTCTCCAGGCTGACAATGCACCTCTTCCATGCTGAAGGCAAAAGCTTGCAGATCCGCGGCTGAAAACGAGGAAAAAAGGTCAATCTGCTGCAGAAGCTTGATGCGACGCTCTCCTGTCATGATAACGCTCTGCCCTTATCCTTGCCGGAAATGTTGCTGCGCTCGGACAACGCCTGGTTAATAGCAGACTGGAGGGACTGCCTGGTCTGGCAGGTCTGGGAATCGCTGGCTGGCTGCAGAACTTTTTTCCGGATGGACATAATGATTTCTGAAGATTTCCCCAGAGCGCCGTCCGACACCTGAGCGATGGCAATGGCCCCGATGGCGTTACAATCTGAAAGCTATCTCACCGCCTCCACTCAGAAAAAAAATAATTAATAATGATGGATATTATACTCTTGAGACTTCAGTGAAACAAGCGGAACCGAACCGGCTGAGGAAAAGGGGAGCAGTGAGGATTTATCAGAGAACAGCCTGGTACTCTTGGCTAATAGATTAACCAAAGGCAGCAAATATTCCTTACCCACAGAAACAGTGCTAACAATTTGATTTTTTAGATGGTCGGGACGAGAGGATTTGAACCTCCGACCCTAGCGTCCCGAACGCTATGCTCTACCAGACTGAGCCACGTCCCGACCCGGATAGACAGAATAAAGACGCGGAGAAAACGAATAAATTTCTCCGCGTCTTTATGTATTACTTATGACGACCTGCTGAATAACAGAACCGGTGGTACCCGGTTGCATATATCAAATGTGAATTGGCGCAGCCTACTTCATCAAGCGGGCTTATTTAACAGCATCAGCAAGTTTACTTCCAGCTTTAAACCGTGCAACCTTTCTTGAAGGAATCTTGATGGTAGCACCGGTCTGGGGGTTTCTACCCTGCCGTGCAGCACGGGCGGAGACAGAAAAAGTGCCAAAACCAACCAGTGTCACTTTGTCTCCTTTTGCCAGGGCATCAGTCACTGCATCAAGAAAAGCGGTTAATGACTTCTCCGCAGCGGCTTTGCTGATCCCCGCAGCAGAAGCCATGCTTTCAACCAACTCACTCTTATTCATACTCCTTCCTCCTCACGAATAACTTAATAGATGAATCTAACACGAACGTTAGTGCCGATTTAACCAAACACTATTAGATTGTCAAACAAAAAAAAACACTGTATTTCCCAAAAAAAACCTCAATATCAGCCCAAAATACTCGCTCGCTCAGAAAGTTCAAGAAAAACTTTGGTATAATTGAGTTTTGCGAAAAAATTTATCACTTCTTCCCGCAAGCCGTTTTCCAGAAACTTCTTGCTATCTCCTTGAGACAGCGCAATAAATACGGATTTCCCATCAAGCCTTGCCCGGCAGCCGAAAAAACCTCGCTCCTCGAGAAAATTTTCCCCGCGGGCCACATCCCGCAACAGTTCCGGGGTGATGGCCAACCCGCGTGCAATGCGGGTAGCCAGACAGGATTCCGAAGGGAGATTCCAGCAGCAAAGCTGAAATTCCCTGCACAGGGAACGTATCTCCCCTTTCGACAAACCCGCCTCAACCAGGGGGGTCAGAGCCTGAAGCTCCCTGACAGCCTGCAGTCCGGGACGATCCTGCTTGAGATCATCAATATTGGTCCCGTCTAAAAGTTTATACCCAGAAGGGAGCTGAGACGTCAAGCAGCTATACATTTTCTTTTTGCAATGATAGCAGCGCAAATCACCGTTTGCCGTAAATTCCGGCCAGGACAAGGGATCAACATCAATAATCCGCAGCGCGCAACCCAGCTCTTGGCAGCTTTGCCTGACTACTTCCAGCACCCGAGGCTTCTGAAGCGGGGAACGCAGATAAACAGCCATGGCATCCGCGCCATAGGCCGCGGTGGCGGCCTTGAGCAGCAAGGTGCTGTCCACGCCGCCGGAAAATGCCACTGTCCCATGCCCTGCTCTTTTGAGCGCGGCCACGAGACAATGGTATTTTTCCATTAACTGTAAGGAAAAAGCCGACCCGTCCTCAGCAGGAACCATACGGATTATTTGTCAGGCAGGGTCTGTATCGGCTTTACAAGCTGGAAATCACCCTTTTCGATCCATCCCTTCAAGATAAGAGCAATCTCCCGGGCCCGGACAAAACTCGACAGCGGGGCGGTGGGAACATCCTTGCCGTTTACCTCAATGTGCCCGCTTTTGAGCTGGGCGTAGGTGACCTCGCCATAATTGCGCTTAACGCCATGGGGATAATCATAGGAGTAATCAACTACCTGGGTGACCAGTTCGGCGTCGGAAACGCCGGTGAAGCGCGCCATATCCTCATTGAGAATGGGTATGGGTATGCCTATGCCCACGGCCAGGGTGGAACCATAGCCCTGCATGCTGATACCTTTCAGCCACCGGTTGCTCATCTGCTTCATATCGCCATAGACCATGAGGGTTCCGGCCGGCCGGCATGGCGTACCGTTTTCCGCCCGCTGGACTCCGGGATTGTGCTGACTGCCGTGCCAGCCGACATAACCGATGCCGCCACCCAGAAAGATCCGGGTGCCGATGCCGATGGTCTTGAAGTAGGGATCATTGAGCAGGGGGCTCAACTCGCCGGCGCTGCAGTAATTGGCATTTTTGCCAAACGGCCGCAGCGTGCCCATGTAGGTATAGATCGTCTTATCGGACAGATTGACGGCACAGTTATAGTTCTGATAGCAGTTCCGGGGATTAACCAGCAGGGCATAGGGCAGATCCTGCAGGGTGATCTCCTTTTCAATGCCCTTGTTCGGATAACAATCCGTACCGTAGGCCACGGCCTTCAGATGAATCTTCCTGCCGGCCACCAGATCCTCCAGCACATGGCCGCCGCCATAGCGGAATTCACCCGGATAGATCTTGTTCAAAGGATCGTCTTCCGCCAGTTCCGCGGCCCCGATGTAGATATCCACGGCAGCAAGGCCTGCATAGGCGGGAATATCGTTCAGCCACACCTTGGACGCCTTGATCGTCGGCTGGGAATGGCCGAAGTTGAGAAAGGCCCCGGAGGAACACATGGGGGAAAAGGTGCCGGTGGTGACCACATCCACCTTTCTGGCCGCCTCTTCGGGCCCATGCTCACGGACAATGCCGACCATCTCCTCGGCCGTCACCACCACCGCCTCGCCAGACTTGATTCGGGCGTTTATTTCATCGTAAGTCTTCTGAACCTTCCACTCACTCATGCCAGCAAACCTCACTCCATCACAGAAACAACTTTATGACCGGCCTTTTCCAACGCCTCGACAATCGGGGCAGGATCGCATTTTTCCAGTCTGAAATAATGGACTTTGCGTCTGGCGGCATGGCTTTCAATGGCAACACTGATAATTTCGCCGCCGTGTTCATTAATGACGCGGGTTACGTCCTCCAGGCCGCTCTTCTTATCAACCACCACATCAATCCTGGTTGAGGCCTTGAACAGGCCGAGCACCTCGATAAAGGCGGAAAGAAGATCCGACGCGGTGATGATGCCCACCAGTTTTTTCTTGTCAAGAACGGGCAAACCCCCGATTTTGTAATCATGAATAAGCCGCGCTGCCGTTTCAATGCTGGCATTGGCATTGACCGTAATGGGGTTCAACACCATCACCTGATGAACCGGTATGTCTTCCACCATTGACGGAAAAGAAAACTGCCGCAAATCGCTTTCAGTAATAAATCCAACTAATTGATCATCCTCAACAACCGGCAGATGCCTGATGGAATACTTCTTCATCAGCTCTGTTGCCTCCTGCAGCAGCGCGGTTCGGTGGATGGTCTTCGGATCGGCTTTCATCCAGTTCTTAATCTTCATAACAATTCCTACCTTATGTCTGCCCCCTTCCCCTTACGGTTCCTTCTCTGAGAAGGAACAAAGAATGCGGCAAAGGGAAATGATTTTAACCCTAGAATACTTTTAATATTTTTTCAAGTTAGAAGAAACAGGGAAAAGGGCTGCTATTTTTATTCATTTTCTCTTTCCATATCCGCCGATTTGCATTAATAGTGCTCATTCTATCATCAAAATTGCGCCTCAATGCAAAAAAAACCGAGGCCCCGAGAAATAAATTCATAAAAAAATACAGACTATGGCCACAGACAATCAGGCAGCCCTCATCAATGTGCGTAACCGCATTGACGCCATTGATGATACCATATTGAAATTATTAAAGGAAAGGTTGAAATGCGCCCAGGATATCGGCCAACTGAAATCCAAGGAAAACAGGGCGAAATGGGACCCCCTGCGGGAGAGGCAGATTTACGACAGACTGATCCGGGACAATAACGGCGAATTTCCCGAGGAGGCCCTGTACAGCATTTACCACGAGATCATCACCACCTGCAGACTCTCCCAGAAACCGGTGGAGGTTGCTTACCTGGGGCCCCAGGCGACCTTTTCCCATCTCGCCGCGGTAAAGTATTTCGGCCATTCGGCTGATTATCGGCCCATTGAAACCATTGAGGATATCTTTTACGAGGTGGAGCGCGGCCGGGTCCAGTACGGCATTGTGCCGGTGGAGAATTCCATAGAGGGATCAGTTACTTCCACCCTGGACGCCTTCATGAAATGCAAGGTCAAGATCTGCGGGGAAGAATACCTCAATATCACCCATAATCTGGTGAATTTTTCGGGAGATATCAATGATATCAAACTCATTGTCTCCCACTCGCAGCCACTCGCCCAATGCCGCCAGTGGCTGCGCAAACAGCTGCCCAACGTTCCCACCCAGTCGGTTTTCAGCACGGGCCAGGCAGCCCAGATGGCCCACGATGACCACACCATTGCCGCCATCGCCAGCTCGCTGGCCATCAAAACCTACCAGCTGCAGGTCGTGGTCAAGGGCATCGAGGACTACCGCGGCAACACCACCAGATTTGTGCTGATCGGCAAACAGTCTCCCTCCAAAAGCGGCCGTGACAAAACCTCCCTGCTGCTGGGATTGCTTGACCGGCCGGGGGCCTTGAATGACACCTTGGCCATTCTGGCCCGCCGCAACATCAACCTGACCAGAATCGAATCCCGTCCGGTTAAAGGCGAGCCGGGCAAATATCTCTTCTTCATCGATATGCTCGGCCACTATATGGACGGGGTGCTGGTCGAGGCAAGCGAACGGCTGCAGGAAAGCTGCTCCTATTTCGAATGGCTCGGCTCCTACCCCCAGGCCCGGCAATCAACCACCAATCCGTGACATCTGCCCATGGCAGTTGAAACCCTCTTTTTCAAACAGGGTATGGCCTTTCGGCTTATCAAGGATGGTCTGCACCAGGGCTTTTTTCACCTCGTCATCGCTGCCGCCGGACCTCAGAATCCTCTTGAGGTCCGTTTCCTTATCGGACAAAAGGCAGGAACGCAGTCTCCCTTCCGAGGTCAGGCGCAGACGGTTGCACTGATCACAGAACTTATGGCTGATGGGGCTGATAAAACCCACTGATCCCCTGGCCGCCACTGCCTGCCTGAACCGGTAAATACGGGCGGGGCCGTCCATGCGGGCGGTCTCCACCGGCACCAGTTCATCAAGGACACTGATCCGTTGTTTGATTTCCTCTGCGGAGATATACCTCTCCTCCCCCCAGATGGTGGCGTCCCCGATGGGCATGAATTCAATAAAGCGCACCTGCAGGGCATGGGTCAGGGAAAGCCTGGCAAAATCGACCAACTCGTCGTCATTGATGCCGCGCAGGGCCACCATATTGATCTTTACCGGCGAAAATCCCATGGACTGCGCGAGATTGATGCCCTGCCATACCTGATCGAAGAGATCGGCCCCGGTGATCCGGGCAAACCGTTCCTTTTTCATGGTATCAAGGCTGATATTGAGCTTTCTGATGCCGGCGTCATAGAGATCCGCGGCGTACTTTGCCAGCATGACCCCGTTGGTGGTCACCCGGATATCGTCCAGGCCGGGAATGGCTGCCAGCCGGCGGATAAAGGAGATGATATTCTTTCTCACCAACGGTTCGCCCCCGGTGAGCCGCACCTTGCGGATGCCAAGCTCCACGGCAAGTTTGATGACCCGCAGCAGCTCTTCATAGCTCAGCAGCTCGCCGCAGGGCAGTTTTTCGCCGATTTCCCTGGGGGTGCAGTAAATGCAGCGCAGGTTGCACTGGTCGGTCACCGACACCCGCAGATAGGAAATGGAGCGGGAAAAAAGATCGACCAGCTGTCCGCTTTCCACCAGATTTTCCAGGGATTTTTCTTGTTGTTTTGGCGTAATTTCAGGAGTAATTTTTGTCATAATATGTCACAATGTCAATTTTTTCCGCCCCGGTCATGTGCCGTGAGGTGGAGTTTTGACAGCCTCTTTTAAAAATCTGCTGATGATTATTCTCGGAATAGAAAGTTCATGCGATGAGACTGCCGCCGCAGTGATGGAAGACGACAGACGCCTGCTGGCGAATGTTATTAATTCGCAAATCGATCTCCATGGCATATACGGCGGCGTGGTGCCGGAACTTGCCTCCCGCAAGCATCTGGAGGATATCTATCCTGTTGTTGCACAGGCCCTGCAGCAGGCGGGCATCACCCTTGATCAGGTGGACGGTCTGGCCATCACCCAGGGACCGGGCCTCATCGGCTCGCTGCTCGTCGGACTTTCCTTTGCCAAGGCCCTGTCGCTGGTCAAAAAAATACCCTATGTAGGGGTGGACCACATGGCAGGCCATCTTGTTTCCGTTTTTCTCGGGGAAAACAAACCCGCCTTCCCCTATGTCGCCCTGATCGCCTCAGGCGGCCACTCCTCCATCTTCCATGTCACCGGCTATTTTCAGTACACCCTGCTGGGCAGAACACGGGATGATGCGGCGGGTGAAGCCTTTGATAAGGTGGCGAAAATTCTTGACCTCCCCTATCCGGGCGGGCCGATCATCTCGAAATTATCGAAAAACGGCGACCCCGGGGCGATCAGCTTCCCCAGATCATGGCTGGAACCGGACAGCCTTGATTTCAGCTTCAGTGGTATCAAAACGTCTGTTGCCAATTACGTCAAGCAAAATCAGCAATTGATCGCAAACGGCGGGGCAAAGAGCCGGTCAGAAACTGAAACGGCAAACATCTGCGCATCCTTTCAGGAGGCGGTGGTTGACGTGCTGGCGGGCAAAACCATGAAGGCCGCCCGCAACCTCAAGGTGAAAACGGTTGTCCTGGCCGGCGGAGTCGCCGCCAATCCCAGGCTGCGGGAGGTGTTCCGGCAACAGGGCGGCAGGGAGGGATTTTCGGTGCACATGCCGCCCCAGCAATTCTGCACGGACAATGCGGCGATGATCGCCCTGGCCGGCTATCATCTCTTCCGGCAACAGGCGGTCACCACTCTTGACATGGATGTCTATTCGCGCAGCAGGCTCACGGAGCTTGCATGAACAGGCGTTTTTACAGATACTATTACCTGCGGTTCATCCGCCTCCAGGGAGACCCCAAGGAGATCGCCAGAGGTATTGCCATCGGCATCTTTATCGGCATTACCCCCACCATTCCCCTGCACACCCTGCTGGTCCTGGTGCTGGCCCTCTTCCTGCGGGCCAGCAAACTTGCCGGTCTGCTGGCCAGCTGCGTGGTGAGCAATCCGCTGACCTTCTTTTTTCAATATTATCTTTCCTGGCGGCTCGGCACCTGGCTCACGCCTTATGAGCTTTCCTGGGAGCGCATCCACGAAATAATGGCCATCATTTCCGGCCATATCGGCTTTAAAATGACCTTGGCCGAACTGAGTAAACTCGGCGGGGAGTCCATTGCGGTCATGCTGGTCGGCGGCGCGGTGCTGGCCCTCCCCTTTGCGGTGGCCGGCTACTTTCTCTCCCTTTACTTCTACAAAAGGCTGCGCCGGAAACGCTTCAAACAGCGCGCCGAAAACTACGAAATTTATGAGCCTCCAGTCAATCAAAGACATTCTCAAAAGTGAAAAACTGGCCCCCTCAAAAAAACGGGGCCAGAACTTTCTTATCCACCGGCAGACCGCGGCGACCATTGTCGCCCTGGCCGGGGTCACCCCCGACGATACCGTGGTGGAACTGGGGGTCGGCCTCGGCACCCTGACCGGTCCGCTGGCGGAAAAAGTCAGCCAGGTGATCGGCCTGGAGATCGACTCCGGCATCATTGACTGGCAGCAAACCAGCGGCAATCTAGCCGACAACGTGACTCTTATTCATCAGGACCTGCTGAAGGCCGATTTCCCAGACCTGGCACAGCAATGTGGCGGCCGGTTGAAGATACTGGCCAATCTGCCCTATTCCATCTCCAACCCTCTGCTCTTCAAGCTGCTGGATAATCGGGAGGTGATGGAGTGGGCGGTGCTGATGCTGCAAAAAGAGGTGGCCATGCGGCTGACCGCCGTCCCCGGCACCAAGGAATACGGCATCATCTCGGTACTGATGGCCGGGGCGGCCACCGTGACCCAGCTGCTGAACGTCGGCCCCGGCCAGTTCCATCCCCGGCCCAAGGTGGATTCCGTGGTGGTCAAGATCACCTTCCACCCAACTCCCGAGCGCGCCGTTTTGTTGCCCGCCCATGATCCCGAGCTGCTGCGCAAGGTGGTGCGCAGCGCCTTTCAGCAACGCCGCAAAACCCTGCTCAATTCCCTCTCCGCCTCGCCTTTCATCACCTTTGCCAAGGAAAATTGCCGCGCTGCTCTGCTGGCGGCGGGAATTGATCCGACCACCCGGGCCGAGCGGCTGACCATCGAGGATTTTGTTGCCCTGACCGGTGAGCTGGCCAAGGTTGCCTGACAGGGAAAGAACATGCAGAACTTTGTTTTATACAACCCGACGAAAATTATCTTCGGCAAAGATACGGCCAAAGAGATCGGCCCGGAAACCGCGGCCCTGGGCCGTAAAATTCTGCTGGTCTATGGCAAAAGCAGCTGCAAAGCTAACGGCATCCACGGCCAGGTGCTCCCCTCACTTACCGCGGCAGGGCTTGAGATCATCGAACACGGCGGGGTGGTCTCCAACCCCCTGCTCAGCCATGTGCGGGCAGGTATTGGCCTGGCCAGGCAACATGCCGTACAGGCCATCGTGGCGGTGGGCGGCGGCAGTGTCATTGACAGCGCCAAGGCCATTGCCGCCGGCACCCTGGTGGACCATGATGTCTGGCAGTTCTTCAAGGCCAAGAAAAGCATCAAAAAGACCCTGCCGCTGGCCTGTGTGCTCACCCTAGCCGCCGCCGGATCGGAAATGAACGGCGGCATGGTGCTCACCAATGAGGAGACCAGGCAGAAATTCGGGGTGGGCAACCGCCTGCTCTGCCCCAGGGTCTCCATCCTCGATCCCACCCTCACCTTTACCGTGCCCCCGGATTACACCGCCTATGGCGCGGTGGATGCCATTGCCCATATCCTGGAATTCTACTTCACCACCCGGGACCCTGCCACCCCGGTGCAGGATCGCTTCATGGAAGGGCTGGTGATCAACATCATGGCGAGCTGCGACCGGGTATTGCGCGATCCGGCCGACTATCAGGGCAGGGCTGATCTCATGTGGTCCGCCACCCTGGCCTTAAACGGCTGGACCGCCGCAGGCCTGGGCATGGTGGGCTTTCCCATGCACATGATCGAGCACTCGCTCTCAGCCCTCTACAACATCGCCCACGGCGCAGGCCTCTCCATTGTCATGCCTGCCTGGATGCGCCATCAGGCAAGGCTCCGGCCCGGCAAGTTCAGCCAGTTCGGCCAACGGGTTTTCAATCTTACCGGCAGCGATGAAAGATGCGCCATGGCAGGGATCAACCGGCTGGAAGAGTGGTTCGTCAGCGTCAACAGTCCGACAACTCTCAGCCAGGTCGGTATTGCCGCCGCAGACATTCCCGTAATTGCCGAAAACGCCCTGGCCCTGGCCCGCATCTGGCGCCTAAATGAGTACGGCAAGGAGGTCATCATGGAAATTCTCACCGCCTGCCGCTAAACCGCTGTAAAAAAAATCAATTCACTTCTTTCCTTTTTTGCGTTTTTTAGGTAAAGGGATTTTGACTGTCTCGGTGAACCCCCTCTCGACAGCCGGGTAGCGCGCGATAACTAACTGATTTATCGATACAAATTTGGTTCATGGATTATTTTTTGAGCCAGCAATTTTGATTTTTCGGCAAAAGATCATTACTATATGCTCAGTTAAAGAAATAACCTTGTTTCAGATTCACCATCAGCAAAGCAGAAAATATGAAGCTAAAAGACGACGAATTCCTTTATGAACAGGCGGTACAGAAGATGCGCAAGGAAATCGCCAAGGGAAAAACCTTTGCCCAGGCCTGCGAGATATTGCAGGAACTCGAAGAAAATCTCCGCCCGCTTATCCAGGACGATTTTCTGAAGATCATTGTTGCCGAACAACATTTCGGCCAGGGCAGAGGCATCGATGACGTAGCCTTATTTCTTGATCTTCCTTATGAAAAGGTAGAAGCCTCCAGGGAGAGGATCATGACCGAATTCGACGAGCTTTTTTCCGGTCAATTATCCCCGTATATCAGCAAGACGACCCACTAGCATTACCGGCTCCACATGGATGAGATCATCGTCTTTCAGCAGGCCGGCTCCGGCGAGGTAAAAATCAGCGGCATCCGGCAATACGGCTCAGGCCTTGTTATCAGCCGGGTTTTTGATCTGCCCGCCCACCTGCCCGACTTCATTGACAACCCGGCAGACTACTTCAGAAAAGATTTCAGCGGCGATCTGGTGCTCAGCTTTCTCAGACACCCCGACCTGCTTGATCACCTGGCGGGACTCTGCCGGGAAAAGAACATCCCGCTCATCGCCTCGGGCAGAAAAAACGAGGCAGCCATCACCCCCTTCACCTGCTGCTCCCTGGGACGGCTGCCGGGGCTCGGGCTGTACGGAGAACAATTCGGCATACCCGAATATGAGGTGGAGGTCAGGGAAAATAAAATCTGGGGAATGGCGGTGAGGCGGGGGGCCTCCTGCGGGGCAAGCTGGGAACTCATCCCCAGGATTCTCGGCCTGTCAACGGAAATGGCGCTGGAGTCCATTGCCAGGGAGGCGCAATATCTCTGCGCCGCCGATCCGAGCAATTTTGATCCGCTTAGCGGCAAAAGCGCTCTGCACGTGGCCGGCAAGGTCCACGAAAAGGCTCTCCGGCTGGCCCTGGAACGGTTGAAATAGCGAGTTATCTGGCCAGAAAGCACCGCAAATTTAGGCACTTGAAGCACTTTAGGCACTTTAGGCATTACCAAGAGCAGTTTGTCTGAAATCGTACCTGGCTCTTTTACTTTTCCGGCTCGCGCCAGATCTTAGCCCCCACCGCCGACAGCTTGCCCACCAGATCATCGTAGCCCCGGTCAAGATGATAGACCCGGGAGATCTCCGTAATGCCCCGGGCCGCCAGCCCGGCGATGACCAGCGAGGCGCTGGCGCGCAGATCGGTCGCCATCACCTGGGCCCCGTCCAGTTTGCCAAGCCCCTTGACAATGGCCTTGCCGCCATCCACCATGATATCCGCCCCCATCCTGCGCAATTCAGCCACATGCATGAAGCGGTTTTCAAAGATATTCTCATGGATGACGCTTAAACCCTCGGTCAAGGTCATCAGCGCCATGATCTGGGCCTGCAGATCGGTGGGAAACCCCGGATACGGCATGGTTTTGATATCAATATTTTTCAGTGGTCCGGAGCGGATCACCCGCATGCTCCTCTCGTCTGCCTCCAGATAAATCCCGCAGTTGCGCAATTTTTCAAAAAGTGACGGCAGGTGAGCGGGATTACAGTTGGTCAGGGTCACATCGCCGCCGGCGGCGCCAACGGCAATGAGCAAGGTGCCGGTTTCGATGCGGTCGGGGATAATGGCGATCTCCGCGGGTTTCAGGCTTTTTACCCCGTGCACCGTCAAGCGGTCGGTGTCGCGTCCTTCGATTTTTGCTCCCATGCCGGTCAACATGTCGATCAGATTGGCAATCTCCGGCTCCTTGGCGGCATTTTTAATGATGGTGGTTCCTTCGGCCAGCACCGCGGCCATCAGGATATTCTCGGTGCCGGTGACGGTTGGGATATCGAAATATACCGTGCCGCCCCGCAGCCCACCGCAAACCTTGGCATCCACATAGCCCTGTTCCAGCTCAATCTGGGCCCCGAGCTTCTGCAAACCCTGCATATGAAAATCAATGGGCCGGGCACCGATGGCGCAGCCACCGGGCAGGGAAACCCGGGCGCGGCCGAGCCGGGAAAGCAGCGGCCCCAGCACCAGCACCGAGGCCCGCATGGTTTTCACCAGCTCATAGGAGGCCTCATACTCGTTGACATGATCGGAATTGATCTTCAGGGTATGCTTATCAGCCCTCTCCCAGGTCGCGCCGAGGGTGACGAGAAGCTGGAGAATCGTCGTGATGTCACGCAACTCCGGCACATTATAGATGGTATGGGTTCCCGGACAGAGCAGGGTTGCGGCAATGATGGGCAGCGCGGCGTTTTTGGCCCCGCTGATCTTGATTTCCCCCTGCAGACTTCTGCCGCCTTCGATTAAAATTTTATCCATTATGACCGCCTTGCATGAAATATCCTGGGAAGCCCTGCATAATCTTCGTAAACAGTGAGTCCGTCAAATTCTGCAAATGCTGAAAAAAGATCCATGACGAAATGGGACTGATCCGCGCCGATTTCCATAAAAAAACGGCCGCCGGGCTTGAGCACGGAGCTCACCTCACCGGCAAACCGGGCAATCACCTCACCTCCACCCTGGCCGCCGTCCAGGGCCAGCCTGGGTTCAAACCGGCTCACCTCGGGCTGCAGGCCGGCAAAGGTCTCCCTGGCCACGTAAGGGGGGTTGCTCACCACCAGATCAAAAAGAGGCAGCCTGCGGATGCCGGTCAGCCAGTCGGAAGAGATAAAGGATACCCGATCCAGCACGCCGTGTCGTGCGGCATTTTTTCGGGCCACCGCCTGCGCGGCATAAGAGATATCAAGGCTCGTAACCAAGGCCTGGGGCAGTTCCAGGGCCAGCACAATGGCAATGACCCCGCTGCCGGTGCCCATATCCAGCAGCCGGCCGGACAGCTCCTGTTTCTCGCCCTTTAAAACCTGCAAAACAATCTCCAGCAGGAGTTCCGTTTCCGGACGGGGAATCAGTACATCCTTGTTGACATAAAACGGCAGGGACCAGAACTCCTGTTCGCCCAGAATATAGGCCAGGGGTTCCCTAGTCAGACGGCGGCTGAGATGATGTTCAAAATCGTTGATAACCGCGTCCGGCAGCTGTCCCTCGTGGAGGAAAACCCGGGCCCGGGAAAGATTGAGCAGATGACCCAGCAGCAGAGATGACTCTATCTCCGCATCCTCGATATCCGCGGCTCTGAGGCGGGCCACCCCGCTCTGATAAAGATCCAGCGTCTTCATGGCAGCCTGCGCCATGCACAGAAGAGAGAGGATGTCTGATGATCCATTGGCCGGCAGCCGTGAACCTTGAGATCAGTTGATCTTGTGATGAGATAAAAAGGGTAATGTGTTGTGAAAAACAGCATCGGATGATTATTGAACGGTTTTCAGGGCCTCGGCCTGGTAATGAGCGATCAAAGGCTCAATCACACAGTTGAGCTTGCCGAGCATGATATCATCAAGCCGATACAGGGTCAGATTGATCCGGTGATCCGTCAGCCTGCCCTGGGGGAAATTATAGGTGCGGATGCGTTCACTTCTGTCACCGCTGCCGACCTGGCTTTTGCGCTCTTCCGAAATGCGGTCATGCTGCTCCTGCTCCATCTGGTCAAACAGCCTGGCCCGCAGGACCTTCAGGGCCTTGGCCTTGTTTTTATGCTGGGATTTTTCATCCTGGCAGGTGACCACCAGTCCGGTGGGCAGATGGGTGACCCGGACCGCGGAATCAGTGGTATTGACACTCTGACCGCCGGGGCCGGATGAACGGAAAACATCAAAGCGAAGCTCATTGGGGTCGATGTGCAGCTCCACTTCCTCAGCCTCGGGCAGCACGGCAACCGTAACCGCCGAGGTATGAATCCGCCCCTGGGCCTCGGTTTCCGGCACCCGCTGCACCCGATGCACCCCGGATTCATATTTCAGCTGGCTGTAAACCTGATCACCGCTGATTAAGACGATGATCTCTTTAAAGCCGCCGATGCCGATGGGGTTGCTGCTCATCACCTCAACCTTCCAGCCCTGCAATTCGGCGTATTTGGAATACATGCGGAACAGGTCGCTGACAAAAAGAGCGGCCTCATCGCCGCCGGTACCTGCCCTGATCTCAAGCAGGGTATTTTTCTCATCGTTGGGATCCTTGGGCAGCAGCATGATGCGCAGCTCTTTCTCAAGCGCTTTTGCTTTGTTGCCCAGCTCCGCCACCTCACTTCGGGCGAGCTCCCGCATCTCCTCATCCTCTTCCTGCTGAAAAAGCTCCTGGCTTTCCGCCAGTTCCTGTTTCACCCGTTTGAATTTCGTGTAAAGCCTGTCGATTTTGACCACACGGGAATGCTCCCTGGCGACTTTGCTGTACTCACTCTGATTGGCGAGCACCGCGGGATCGGAAAGCATCCCCTCAAGTTCCAGAAGCTTATCATGGATATTTTCAAACTTGGCGAACATGGGGGGCCGGAAGATGAAAAGAAAGGAGAATTATTTTTTGAGAGTCTTTCCGTATTTTTTCAGGAATTTTTCTACCCGGCCGGCGGTATCGATCAATTTCTGCTTGCCGGTGAAAAACGGATGACAGGCGGAACAGATCTCCACTCTCATTTCAGTATTGACACTGCCGATGGGTACTTCGTTGCCGCAGGCGCAGACGGCGTTAATCTTATGGTATTCGGGATGGATATCTTTTTTCATGGCAAACCTCCAAAACTTTAGATGCAATCTTATTTCAGCCGGCACATCGGCGTTGGGCACATGCCGGCAAATTCTATAGGGCAAGCAGGGTATTATATACCACAGACAATTTTTTGCAATAATTTATCATGCAGGCCATGAAGGTTTCCCCCTGGCAGCCATCAGCAATTCATCATTTCAAAAAATTCCTGATTGTTCTTGGTACCCTTCATCTTATCCAGGAGAAATTCCATGGCATCCGCCGATTTCATGTTGGACAGGAGTTTGCGCAGGATCCAGGACCGGTTGATCACATCCGGGGCGAGCAGGAGTTCCTCCTTCCTGGTGCCGGAACGGTTGATATCCATGGCCGGGAACAGACGCCTGTCCGCCATCTTGCGGTCAAGCACGATTTCCATGTTGCCGGTGCCCTTGAACTCCTCAAAAATAACCTCATCCATGCGGCTGCCGGTTTCAACCAGGGCGGAGGCGATGATGGACAGACTGCCGCCCTCCTCAATGTTGCGGGCCGCGCCGAAAAAGCGTTTCGGGCGGTGCAGGGCGTTGGAGTCCACGCCACCGGAGAGGATCTTGCCGCTGGAGGGCATGACGGTGTTGTATGCCCTGGCCAGACGGGTCAGGCTGTCAAGCAGGATCACCACATCAAACTTATGCTCGACCAGACGTTTTGCCTTGTGCAGAACCATCTCGGCCACCTGGATGTGACGCTGGGGCGGCTCATCAAAGGTGGAGCTGATGACCTCGGCCTTCACGCTTCTGGCCATATCGGTGACCTCTTCAGGCCGCTCGTCGATGAGCAGGACAATAAGGATGATCTCTTTATGATTTTTAATGATGCTGTTGGCGATGTCTTTGATCAGTACCGTCTTGCCGGTACGGGGCGGGGCCACAATCAGACCGCGCTGGCCTTTGCCGATGGGCGACATGATATCCATCATCCGCATGGAATAGTTATCAGGGGCGCGTTCAAGGACAATCCGTTCCTCGGGATGCAGGGGGGTCAGGTTGGCGAAGATGGTTTTATTCTTGGCGTTTTCCGGGGGCTGGAAGTTTACGGTGTCCACCTTCAGCAGGGCGAAATAGCGTTCACCCTCCTTGGGAGAGCGCACCAGCCCCTCGACGCTGTCGCCGGTGCGGAGGTTTAAACGACGGATCTGAGAGGGAGAAACATAAATATCATCAGGGCCGGGCAGGTAATTAAAATCCGGTGAGCGAAGAAACCCGAAGCCGTCAGGCAGCACTTCAAGCACCCCGTTTCCTCTGACCACACCATTTTTTTCCATCTCTTTGGTTTTGGTCTGGATAATCGCAAAGATCAACTCCTGTTTGCGCATAGAGCTGAAACCCTCGACCCCCAGCTCTTTTGCAAGTTTGGTCAGTTCATTGATCTTCATTACTTTTAGATCACTTAAATTCATCTGCCTCTTTTTCTCCTCAAACTCAGGTTATTAGTGAACAACAGTTTTAGCACACGACATCCCTTCCCGGATGAACCTGGACTAAATGAAGAATGCGACACAGGGGGCTATCACTTCTCTCAGCTAGCGGAACAACAGGAGCGCAATGCCAGACAAAATATTTTCGAACAGCCTACGTAATCCGTTAGTTTCTCAAACACTAGTAATAGATAAATTGGGTATTTTCGGTATGCGTGACTTATAAGGATTTGCTTGAATTCAAATGAAATAATAAACTTGATTCGGTTCCCATAATCACCTGGAAACCTGATGATTTATGAGTTAAACGAATTATATAGTGTCGATATTGGGAAGGATCAGGGAATTTTGTAAAAGTGATAATGATATGATGTATTTCTTGCATGCTGTCAAGAATTTTTCATAAAATTCTCATTTTCCCCATAAAATTTCCCCCAGATGCAGCAACTGCAGGGAGGTTTCCACCCAACTGCCGCTGTTATCAACCACATGTTCGGCCAGCAGGGCCTTTTTCAGTAAAGGCCATTGGGTGGCAATGGAGTTTTTCGCCTCATCTGCGGAAATCTGGTCCCGCGTCATGAGCCGGGCAACACATTTTTCCTGCGGGCAATACACCACGATAACCCCCGTATACCTATCCTGCCAGTTTGCCTCAAAAAGAAGCGGCACCTCGATGAGAAAAAATTTCCGGCCATGCACTTTGGCCTCATGGCCGATTTTCTCAAGCAGTTTCTGGTGAACCAGGGGGTGAGCCTTGCCGTTGATCTGCCGGCGCAAGGAGGCATCGCTGAACAGTGCCTCCCGCAGCAGACGCTTATCGATTGTCTGGTCCGGCCGGATAAAAGCGCTGTCCAATGCCGCGATCACCTGCCAGTACTCCTGGCCCGGCTCCAGCAGCTCATGGGCCACAGCATCCGCGCTCAAACAGGTGACAGGAAACCTGCGGCACAGGAAGCGGGCAACCGAGCTTTTCCCTGAACCCATTCCTCCGGTCACAGCCGTCAGCACATATGGATCAGCCAACCCCTTCTCCTTATCCCCTTTTCTGCTGCCGCGCCCACCGGGCGATTATCGCTTGCCTTTGCCCAAACAAAACCGGCAAAATGCGCAAACCATGGCGCATTGCCGACAACAGTGTTAATCTCTTGAAAGCAAAAAAAAATCATCAACCTCATCAACCCAAACCCGCGAGGAAGCAGATGGCTGACGCACCGGAACTGATCCTGCAGTGTATTTACTGCAGCGGCAGGGCAGAACTCAAAGGCCGCTGAAGCAATGCCACGGTAATCTGCACGGAGTGCGGAATGCAGACGCCGGTTGGCCCCTATGAGGACCAGATCGAGGCATGGCGGAACAGGGTCTACGAATTTCTCAGCGGCCATCCGCCTGCCCGGCCTGCCCCGTCAACCGAGCAGGGGAAAAAGCTGCTTTAGGCCGTTGGCAATGAATTCAACGCCCACAGCAGCCATGAAAAGCCCCATGATCCTGGTGAAAACATTGATGCCGGTTTTCCCCAGCGCCTTGGCCATGACGGGCGCCATGCGGAAACAGAGCCAGGTCAGCAGGGCCAGCGCCACAATCCCGGCCAGCAGGATAGCATAATGCAGACTGGAGGAGTAACGCTGGGCATATAAAATAACCGTACTGATCGCGCCGGGCCCGGCCAGCAGCGGCGTGCCCAGGGGTACGACTCCGCCGGTTTCCCGGTCGGCGAAATCGCTCACCTCCTCTTCGGTCTGCTTGACCTGACTCACCCTGGCATGGAGCATGGAAATAGCCATGAGCAGGATGAGAATGCCGCCGCCCACCCTGAACGAACCAACGGTTACGCCAAAAAATTTAAGCACCGACTCCCCGGTGAAAAGCACCACCGCAAGAATAACCGCCACGGAGACAGCGGCCATGGTCCCGGTTTTCCTGCGATCCGCATCAGACTGCTCCGCAGTCAGGTTGATGAAGATCGGAATAGCCCCTACCGGATTGACAATGGCAAGCAGCGCGGCAAAAAATTTCAGATATTCGTTCCAGCTTCCTGTTTCCATCGATCCTGCCTAATCCTCCGCATTACAAGACTCCTTCTGCCTGTTGCCCTCAATAATGCCGGCAGTCATGACAAACTGCATGGCCTTTTCCAGCGGCACATCCAGCGGTTCCAAGGCGGACAGCGGCACAAGCGCCGTATACCCGCCTATCTGGTAGCTCAAGGGAATATAGACGGCCACTCGCTCATCGCTGAGGCCTGCACCGAGAAAAGAAAGATCATGGCGGGTCACAAATCCGACAAGCTTGATCCCTGTTTCCCCCAGCTTTACCGCAACCACCTGGCGCGGCCCTCTGTTTTTTCCCTGGGACAAAAAGGTGAGGAAATCGCGCACCGCCCGGTAGATGCTCTTTATCAAGGGAACCCGGTAGATGATGCCTTCGGCCTTTTCAACCACCTTGCGGGCGAAAAAATTCTCCATCATCAGGCCGACAAAAAAGATCATCACCAACCCGGCCACCACCCCCATTCCCGGCCAGTACAGACCCTCGGGAAAAATAAACTCAAGCACGCCGCCCAGAACTTTTTCCGCCGTGGTCATCAACCAGACAAGAAGATAAAGGGTTGCGGTTATGGGCAGAACAGCAATCAGACCGGTCAGGATTATTTTATTTAATCTTTTGTAATAACTCATAAAAATTTCCGTCAAAGACATACATTAAAAAACAAAGATGCAAAAAAGCTGCCCACTGGCACATGCAACCATAAGGCAGTGCCGGTAAGCGAAGCGGGGCAGGCAATCCATGAATTTTCCGGATTCCACCCATGCATAGAAGGCGGGAATGACCTGATCATGCCGTCGCAATTGCAAACTTGAGGGTGTCTTGAATAATTAGAATTTTCGTCTGAGATCAAGGAACAGTGAAAATGAAAAGGCGCAGCATATTAGGTATATGTGAGCATTTTTCAATTTTGCTGTGACGCAGAGATCGGGCGAAAAGGCAATTATTCAAGATTCCCTTGAATCAAGGGGCCAGCGATTGCCCTACTATAATCCCCAATATCAGTTGTCGATAGAATTTATTTCATCCCCTCAGCTTATTGCCGGCGGACTGCGGGAAAATGTCTGTGGGAAAAATAGCGCCACACGGGTCAGCGGCCCAGGGAAAACCGGCCATTCCAGCGCAACCAGGCGGCAAATCCTTTGCCTGAATATGGAAGAATGCTTGCAGTGATAGGGGAATTAGTGTAAAAAAGGCAGAAAATTTCACCGGAAATCAGCAGGCATTACTTTTATATCCGGTGGTCGGCAACAGTGGGCAAAACTTCTCAACCCGCCACTGTAAAAAAGCTGAAAAATTATCTAAATAAGCCCCCGTAGCTCAGTGGATAGAGCACAGGATTCCTAATCCTGGTGCCGCAGGTCCGATTCCTGCCGGGGGCACCAAATAAACAGCAAAGGACTTTCGAGCGATATCAGCTTGTTAGTCCTTTTTTGATGGTCTCGTAAAAAGTCAAAATTTCAAAAAATGATGACACCAACTCAATGAGCTACGCCGCCGAAAATCCATTTTTTGGACTTTTTACGAGTTCCTCTTTTTTGTTTTTGCTGGATTTCATTTTTATTTTCTGCCCTTGTTCTTGCGTGTGTGAAAATGTGTGTGATTACTAGAAATGAATTAAATCTATTCAGTTTATGAAAAAAAATCGTCGATACTTTTCAAAAATCTTCCCAAATAATCAAACTTTTTACCGAACTCTAAATACATTAAAGTAAAGTCCAATCTATTTACCGTGCGCGCTGCGTTCTTCTTCCGATATGCAACTCCGCCAATCTTATAACAATTATTGAGATCTTCAGCAGGATGAAAACGTTGCTCCATATCTTCATTTTCAGGATCAAATCCCAAAAGAGATTTAATTGCTTCTACAGTAATAGCAGGGTTTATTTTAGGAAAGTGAGACGATTCAGCAAGAAACCAGGCTTCGATTTCCATAATTGAAAGTATAAACTCAACAGGGATGAGTTTTGTTTTTATGTATTTGGGCAAATTTGCTTCAAGCATTGGAATGTCAGCAAATGTAAATGTTGGCCTAACATCGCGGAGACCAATAATTTTTGAGTAGCCTTTTTGAGTAAAACTTTCGTGTTCTTCCATTATTCGAGTTTTTACCAAACCATCCCCACCACAATCTATAATGAGAACAAAATATTTTTGCCCATTGAAAGGTTGGGTTGCATTGATCTGTATAGTTCGAGGTGCATTTACACCTCCACGAATAGACCGATGTTCGAGACGAACGTTATTTTTCCCTGCAATTTGCTCAATCATTTTTTTAACAAAAATTGCTTCGGTATTTCCTTCAACAAATACAGCAAGCCTCTCCAACATCAATTTATTCCTCTATTATCGCCTCATTTATAAAATCTAGTTCTAGGAATGAAAAATTACTCAAACCAGTAAATTTGAATTCTTCAAATAACTTTTTAGAATTCTCATAATTACGCACATGCACATGACCACCTTCACGTTGAATAACAGACCACTCTTCAAGTGGAACATTATTCATTACAAATCTATCATTTGTAGACAAAATAAGTTGGACACCAGAACAATCTGCCTTATTGCGTAGTAATTTTATTAGTCGACAAGATCTATCAAAGTCTAAACCTTCACCAATGTCATCGACTAATATACAACTAGCTTTATTTGCTAATTGAGAGTAATTAATTTGAATCAAAATTGATAGTACACGAAACATACCTTGCGACATACTAGTTTGATCAGTAATTCCAGAAAGATCCTTTTCTTTAACATAAAAACAAACCACATCTCCTGGTGGGCCTGAAACAAAACGAACTGACACAGGTGTCTTAATACCTATTTCTTCTATATCATAATTAATTTCTTCCATATCACTGATCATAATTTTCTTAAATTCTTCACCGAACTTCTTAACTGCCAATTGGTATATCCCAATAACTTTATTCTGATCACTTTCATCCTCATTGTTTTCTAACTTACTATCAATAACAGCCATATATTCTTTTCCTAATGATGACCCAAAACGATATATACGTAGTGATGACCCCCACATGTATAATGGTTCAAAAAAATTGTGTTGAATATTGTCGCGTCGTGCAACTACAGCCAATTCACTTGAAGGAGTTTGAAAACGAATGTTTTTCCCTATTTCCTCTGCCCAAATTTCACCTTCACCTCCTTCTCCTCGCTTTAAAAAAATCTTACCATCTACATAGAACTCTTCCTCAACAACTTCTTGATTCTTTAATTGAAGTTTGTAACGAAGGATTTTTCCATCATCAATAAATTCCACATCATAATTTCCTGAAAGAGATGTTGCTTTTGTTCCAGTAAAATATTTAGCAAGTCCAGAAATAACGTTTAAAATACGACTTTTCCCAGAAGCATTTTTCCCTACAATTAAATTTCGAGGTCCAATATCAAATCCCTCCAGCGACCATTCTTGTAAACCTCCTTCCCATTCAATATATCTTACTGATTTTAATTGCATTAAAATGCCCTCATGTCCTTATTAATGGTCCCTTATTAAAACATTTCGTCTGCCAGAAAATTCCAACATTAACAATAAAACTTACATTTAAAATTTATTAGTTATAAAGTTCGCTCTTTTTCAAAAGCTTCAATCGCTGAATAGGACTTTCCATTCATAGTATGTATATACCCCTCTGTAGTTTTTCTGTTTTCGTGTCCAAGAATACCTTTCTGCCACAGCCACAATTCCCGGACACAATTCTCAGGACACAATACTTATTTACTGCCAGCCAGATTTAATAGCAATCTCAACGCAATATCCTGACCAGCATTTTACCCACCGCTTCACACGACAGCTTCGAGGATATTCGCAGACATACCATGCAACCATACCATACCGTTCAATAAAATGGCGCGATATGAATTTTTGCGCCAGAAAAAACAAGGGTTCTTCAACAAAGTCTGAGCAACCCGTAACGGCGGCATTTACTGCCTCTCAATCTCATACAGATGCTCCGGCAAAGAAAAGATACGCAATACCTTAATGTCCTGCCGCGCTTGTTCCGTTTCGCCGCCATAGATCAGGAAACCGGGCCAGGGAAGCTGGTCGGGAAAAAGAGCAGAGAACTTTTTCAGGCTGCTGAAATAGGATGAAGTAATGGTCTGGCCTGATTTGATCTCAATGGGGAGCATATCGTTGCCTTTGACATAAATGAGATCAATTTCATTGCCGTTGCTGTCTCGGTAAAAATAGAGATTGTTGCGCTTTCCGTGGTTATAGCGATACTTCAGAACCTCCATGACCGCCATGTTTTCAAAGAGGCTGCCGCGCAGGGGATGGGTTGCTACCTGTTTTTCCTCCTCAATGCCGCAAAGCCAACTGGCCAGGCCCACATCATAAAAATACATCTTCGGTGATTTGATGAGCCGTTTGCCGATATTTGCCTGAAATGGCTGCAGCAGAAAGACGATATAGCTTGCCTCCAGTACCGTCATCCACTCCCTTGCCGTACTTTGTGATATGCCGGTGTCATTGGCCAGACTGTTGAGATTGAGCAACTGCCCGCAACGGCCGGCGCACAGCCTGACAAAACGCTGAAAGACGCTCAGATCTTTAACGTTGACCAGTTGCCGGAGATCCCGCTCAACATAGGTTTCGAAATAGTCCCCATACGCCTGGGCAGGCGCAAGGTCCTGGGCGTAAATCCTGGGGTAGAATCCCTTGAACAGCATCTCGTCGATGCCAGGAGAAAAACCTGCGGAAAGTTCGGGGATACTGAGCGGCAGGAGCTTCAGCAGGGCGGTGCGACCGGCCAGCGACTGACTGATTCCCCGCATTAATTCAAACTGCTGCGAACCGGTCAGAACAAAAAGAGAGTTCTTGCCTCTCTCGTCAACAATGACCTGGATATAGGACAACAGGTCAGGAACACGCTGGATTTCATCAATAACCGCGCCTTCCGGATACTGATTCAGAAAGGCCAGAGGGTCTTCCTGGGCAAATTGGCGGGTAACGGGATTTTCAAGATTGGCATAGGGTTTATCCGCAAAGGTGGCCCTGGCCAGGGTCGTTTTGCCCGACTGCCTCGGACCGGTGACCGTCACCACCGGATACTTTGTAAAAATGGCGGCGGCGTATTCAGCCAGTATTCGCGGAATCATATATTATGCAATTTCATGATTTGATCTTGAAATTACATAATACAACAGGGTTTTCTTCATGTCAAATGTTTCAGCCGACTTCCTTCCGGGTTCTTCAGCGGACTTGGCAGAGTCAGATTGCCCCTGCCTTCCTAACCTTAATTGAAAAAAAAGCCACTGGCCCTACTTTGTGGGTCTTGCATGTCGGTTATCACTGCTTATAGATTACTATAAACCCCTAACATAAAAAAGGCATCAAGGTGATCAACCGGCTATCCCGTTAGCCATGGTTAACCGAAGATGTTGATTTTAAATGACTTACAGGGATAAACGGGCAGAAAATGATGAAGTAATGCCTAATCAGACAAATTGTCAAAACAGGAGAGTATAGTATGAAAGCACTCGTTGTTTACTCAAGCAAAACCGGTAATACGAAAAAATTGGCTGATGCGCTCTTCGGAGCCCTGCAGTGCGAGAAAGATCTCGTTGCCATTGCCGATAATCCGAATCCGGCCGGCTATGATTTTGTGGCCGTTGGTTTCTGGGTGCAGGGCGGCGAGCCTGATACCGCCACCCAGGCATTTCTGCCAAGGATCGGTGAAAAGGAAGTCTTTTTATTTGCCACCCATGGTTCAGCAAAAAACTCGGATCACGCCCACAAGGCCATGCGCAAGGCAAAGGAACTGGTTGCTCCGGCGCGAATCACCGCTGTTTACGAGTGTCCTGGCCAGGTAAATGAAAAAGTCCTGGAGGCAGCAGCCAAAAAAGATCCTCAACCTCCCTGGCTGGCAGATGCGCCGGCTGCCAATGGGCATCCCGACCAGGAGGATATCCGTGAACTTGTTCATCTGTTTAACGAATTAAGTTTACCCTAAATCGCCATAGCGGAATCTGCGCATCCGCAGGTCAAGCATCCGGGTCAGGCTGGGTATTTTCCTATTCATGTTCCAGGCACCTGCCCCGGTTGCTTTTCACAGCTGCCTCGGACCGGATCGTCCCCGCCGGATACTTTGTAAAAATGGCGGCGGCCTATTCTGTTTTTCAGCGGACTCTCTGTACCAGTTTCGCCACCTCCCCTCTTCTGGCGCTGCCAGCCGCCAGCCGCCGGGGGTTACAGAAGAGCTTCACCAGTATAATGCCCGTGAGAAAACCTCCCACATGGGCCGCAAAGGCAACACCGCCCGCCTTGCTGTCTGTGGTGGACATGGCGCTGACAACCTGCAGCAGAAACCAGTATCCCAGCATGAAATAGGCAGGCACCACAACGCGGAAGAAAAAAAAGCCGAGGAAAACCAGCATGTGGACAGGGGCCTTCGGATACAGCAGGGCGTAAGCGCCCATCACCCCGCCGATGGCGCCGGAGGCCCCGATCATCGGCAGAGAGCTTGTCGGGCTGGCGAACAACTGCACCGCCACGGCGCCGAATCCGCACAGCAGATAAAAGATGATAAATCTGAAGTAGCCCATGGCATCTTCCACATTGTCCCCGAAAAGCCCCAGGAACCACATGTTGAAGATGATGTGCAGCCAACCGCCGTGCATGAACATGGAAGTGAGGGGAGTAAACAGATTGGCCTTGCCCTGGACGATGCAGGCAAGTCCGTTGCCGAGATAGATATCCGTGCCCGGTTTGAGATGGCCCAGCAATTCAGCGGGGATCAAACCGAACCGGCAGATTGATTCCGCAAGCTTCGGATTCATGCCCAGCCCCTGCAGCCATACCCAGGAAATCACGTTGAGCCCGATAATGGTAAAGGTGGCGAAGGAGGTATGGAGACGCGGGTTGTCATCGCGAATGGGAAACATACATAATCACCCGGGAGCCCTTGTTGATCGTTTCACCGCACCGGCCTGGCGCTTCTCGCCACTGAGCCTGCGGCATGAACTTCCATGTATTGCTATCAACAAAATGGCGCCAGGGCAACTTATTTTTGCTCAACCCCCTGGCTGTGGTCAATAATCACCGCTCCGGCCCGGGCCATCATACGCAGGGCCTCGTCGCCGTCCTTCCGGCTCACCGGCCTAGTCGCCTGCCGGATCAGCTGCATGGCAAAACCCGCCTGCAGGCCATCCATCACTGAGGCGAAGACACAGACATCCAGGGCAAGGCCGCCCACCCACAGACGTTTAACGCCGTCACGCAGCAGCTGGACGGCAAAACCCGTCTGGTCGAAAACCGAATACTGGTCCTGGTCAAAGCGGACTCCCTTGGTGATGGCCAGCCACTCCGGCAGGCGCAGACCAGGATGAAAACGCGCGCCATCGCTGTCGGCGATGCAGTGGGGCGGCCACTTGCCCCCCTGCGGCTGAAAACTCGGGTGACGCAGCGGATGCCAGTCCCGCGAGGCATAGACCGGGATGCCTTTTGCGGCGGCGGCCTCAATCCAGCTATTGAGCAGCGGCACAATCTCGTCCGCCCCTTCTACAGCCAGCTTGCCGCCCGCGCAGAAATCACGCTGGACGTCCACCAGCAGCAACCCGTCACCTTTCTGCAGCTTTTCGTGTTGTCCTGCCATGCCCGTTTCTCCTTAATCCGGTTTTCTCGCCTGGCTGATCAGCCGCTGCTTCAGCTCCCATAATTTCCTGCTTAACGAGACGTGGTAGATATGGGGATTGATGAGACGTTTGACCCCGGAATCGAGATACTCTTCATCAACTTGCCGCCGGCTGCGCAGATCGTTGATTTCCCCTGGCGCATACACCTGCCTGCCGTCCTTGATAACGTCAACCAGCAGCGGTTCCAGGCGGGAAATATCGGCTGCGGTAAAGGCCTGCAATTTGGTGTGATCGGTGGGATGGCGCAGATCCAGCAATTTCTCGGCAGGGGGATCTTCATCATGCAGGCACAGGTAATCCGCTGTTGCCTTGCCGCGCCGGTCATAGAGCCGCCAAACCTGCTTATTGCCGGGATTGAGGGTCTTGTCCGGGGATTCGGAAATCTTGATGGCCGGTAGCCAGTCGCCTTGCCGGCGCAGGGCCACCAGCTTATAGACCCCATCCAGGGCCGAGGCCCCGCTGGAGGTGATGAGACTGGTGCCGACCCCGTAAATCAGCCGCTCCACCAGTTCATCCGGGTCCACCCCCGCCCTGGCGCTTTCTTCCTGAATCTGGCTGATAATCTGCCAGATGACCATTTCGTCCAGCTGGTTGGAGAGAACGATCCTGGCATCCGCAAAGCCGGCCTGGTTGAGCATTTTCGCCGACTGGATGGCCAGATAGGCCAGATCCCCGGAATCCAGGCGGATTCCCACCGGCTGATGGCCCCGGCGGCGCAGTTCCTCGAAAACCCTGATGGCGTTGGGCACCCCGCTCTCCAGGGTATTCACCGTATCCACCAGCAGCAGGCAGTCATCGGGGTAGAGTTCGGCATAGGCCCGGAAGGCCTCGATCTCCGTCCCGCCAAGGGCCATGAAGGCCTGGACCATGCTGTGGGCGTGGGTTCCCTTGGGGGGTATGCCCAGGACATGGGATATGCCGACACTGGAAGAAAAATCGGCGCCGCCGATCAGGGCGCCCCGCACCCCGGCATTGGCGCCGCGCTCATGGCCTCGCCGCATGCCGAACTCAATCACCTGGCTGCCGCGGGCCACGGCATGCACCCTGGCCGCCTTGGTGGCGATCAGCGTCTGGTAATTGAGATAATTGAGCAGGGGGCTTTCCAGGATCTGCGCCATGGCCAGCGGCCCGGTGACCATGGTCAGGGGCACATTGGCGTGCACTACCCTGCCCTCGGGGATGGCCCGCAGGCTGATCCCCCCGAAATGGCCGTTGTCCGCCAGCCAGGAGAGGAAATCCTCGGCAAAAACCGGGTGGCCGCCGCGGCTGCGCATGCCCCGCAGAAAGGCGAGATCTTTTTGCCCGAAACGGGCTTCAGCAATCCAGTCCAGCAGCCAGGCGAGCCCGGCGTTGACGCAGTAACCGGCCTGATGGGCTCCGTAGTCCGGATACTTGCGGAAAAAATGATCGAACTGCGCCTGCTGTTCATGGATGCCCATGCGGAAATAGAGCTGCGCCATGGTCAGCTGGTACTGATCGGTAAAGAGAATGCCCTCCGCAGTTTCCCGGTCCGCGCTTTTCATCAGAAATTCTCCTGAACGTTTTTTCGTCCAGCCTTAGCGGACAAATCTTACGTCACCGGATCAGCAAAAGAAATTCTGCGGGGCGCGAATTCCCTTTTCAGCTTGAAACCCAGGGAGAGCAGAAAAATTCCGAAAAAGATGCCGTAGATGCCGAGGATCCAGACCAGCGCCGCGACGCTGATTTCCGGACTGGCGACCAGGATGACCCCGGAAAGAAGCGAAATGATGCCGCAGAAACCGAGGAAATACTCCCCGGCAATGACCCGGCGCAAACGGATGGCGGCGTCGATCTCCAGAGCCCCGGTGATCAGGGCCCAGCCGGCAAACATGCTGATCACGGTGGAAAGGGTGGCCTGCGGCCAGAGAGCGGCCACGATGCCGATGGTTATGCGGACCGGACCTGCCAGCAGCGAAATCCACCAGCGGGTCTCAGCCCCCCTGGCGCCGAAGGAGGCAATAATGGACAGCACCCCGTCGACAAAGAAAAAGGCTGCCATCAGCAGCACCAGCAGTTCCAGGGCAAGGCCCTGATGCAGAATCGCCGCAACCCCGAAAAGAACAGCGATAATCCCCCGAGATAAAAATGACCACCAGCATTCTGTACACGTTTTCGCCATGACATTCTCCCCCTCTTCTTGCTTGAACGTTTTTCTTGTGTACTTTCAGGAAAAGGCAGGAAATATGCCAGAGCCGCCCAAAACCGCTATTGCCTCATGTTATTTTGCCGGAAGGGGTTAAGGACAGAAGTGATGAGGGGTTATTCAGCAAATGGCATGGATCTTGTTAATACACATGAATGCACATTTCCTGCGCATCGCGGCAGCATCCCTTCCAGTTGGATTCTGCCGCAGGTGTGGCCAACCATAGCGCAGCAGCGCTTCCGGCAGGCGGCGTTGCAGCCCCAGAGGAGGTTTCCCATGAGTTCTGCAGCCAAAATCATCGAGTTGAGCGCGGATTCCGAGAAAGGTTTTGACGACGCGCTGCAGGCAGGCATCAAAAGGGCCAGCGGCACGTTACGAAACGTGCGCAGCATCCGGATCAAGGACAAGGAAGTCCTGCTGGAGGGTGCGGCCATGATCTATCGCCTGCATCTAAAGGTAAGCTTCGTCCTTGATTAAGGGGCCGCAAGGGTATTTGTCCTGCCGGGCAGGAAAATCCTGTTGTGCCGGAATCCCGGCGAAACGGCTATTATCCAAAAAGAATCCTCAGCAACATAACCTCAGGCCCCATCGTTTTTCGCAATGAACCGGTTGGAGCGCATCCCCTCAGCCACCCCGGGGCGGGATATTTTTTTTCTGCCCTGGACCAGCTCCACCAGGGAATCGACCAGATCGTGCATGCTTTGGGCCTGGGCGTTCATCTCCTCCGAGGCGGCCGCCGATTCCTCGGCATTGGCCACATTCTGCTGCACCACATTGTTCATCTCATTCACGGCCCGGTTGATCTGTTCGATCCCCTGGGCCTGCTCATTGGATGCCGTGGCGATTTCGTCGATCAGGCCTGCCACCTTGGCCGCCTTGTCTGCCAATTCGGTGAATCCCCGGTTGGCTTTTTCCACCGAGGTGTTGCCTTTTTTGACTTTGCTCACCGTGCCGTCGATCATGGCAGAGGTATTTCCGGCAGCTTCCGCCGCCCGCATGGCCAGGTTTCTGACCTCGTCGGCCACCACGGCAAAACCCGCCCCAGCTTCCCCGGCCCTGGCCGCCTCCACGGCAGCATTCAAGGCCAGCAGATTGGTCTGAAAGGCGATCTCGTCGATGGTCTTGATAATTTTAGAGGTCTCCTCGCTGGCCTGATAGATCTCCTGCATGGAGGCGATCAATTCCCCCATGGCCGCCTCTGCCTCGCCTATGACCCGGGTGGCCTCTTTCATGTAGGTGTCGGCCTGGGTGGCATTGTCGGCGTTTCGCCTGGTCATGGAGGACATCTGCTCAAGGGAGGAAGAGGTTTCCTCAATGGAGGCCGCCTGTTCGGTGGCGCCTTCGGAAAGGGACTGGCTGGTGGAGGCCACCATTTCCGCGGAGGCGCGCACCTGATCGGTGCCCTCGGCAATGCCCGTTGCCGCCTTATTGATGGGGATGACGATGGAGCGGACCTGGAAGAGAATGACGATGACGGCCAAAACGATGAGGGAAACAACGACTATGCCGTTGAGATAGCCGATACGGCGGGCCGGGGCCAGCATTTCCGAGGTAACGGCGCCAATGGCCAGAATCCAGTGGGAGGTCGGGATCTCCTTGAAGTTGACCATTTTCTCCTTGCCGGCAAAGACATAGGTGTGCATGCCCGTCCGTTTTTTCAGTATCTCCTGACCGAAATCAAATTGCTTGATATTCAAGGTCATGATCTGTTTCGGGTCAGGGTGGGCGATCACCGTGCCGTCTTGAGAGAGGAGATAGGCATAGCCGGTTTCGAGCACCTTAATGGGACTGATGAAACTCTTGCTGAAGGTGGAGAGATCCACCACCCCGAAGAGGACGCCGGCAATGCGTCCGTCCTCCTGGACCGGAGAGGAGATCATAAAGACCGGATTGCCGGTGGCCTTGCTTTTGGATATGTCGGCAATAAAGACATTTCCCTTGAGCGACTCCAGGAAGTACTGCCGTTCACTGACATTGACCTTGCCGAGCACGGCCGGATCAGCGGCGGCCAGGAGGACGCCTTTGGCATCGGCCAGACAGATATTTTCATAAAAGGGATATTCTTCCTTGACCTTGGCGAGAAATTGATTCGCCGCCTGGCGGGCCGCCTCCCCCTCGCTGGAATCCTTGAGCGCCGTCTGATAAATTTCCTGCCGGCTCCAGATGCTTATGTCCTTTTTGCAGCTGTTGATCCAGAACTCGAGCATCTGGACGGTTGAGTCGGTGAGCTGGACAATCTGACGTGTAACCGAGTCCTGAATGGCATCCCTGCTTCGCACGTAGGAGATAAACGAGGAGATGCCCATGCCGACAATTATCAGGGCAACCACGGGAAGAAGAAATCTGTTCTGCAGGCTCAGTTTCATAATTTCCTGTCCTTGTTTCGGTTGAAGTGCCGGCCGGGGCTTGACTGGGTGGCCAGGATCCTTGGGGAGGGGCTTACGTTCTTAAAGGCGTTTGTTATTCCTGGCAACATTATCGGCAGAAATAATCACGGATGTCAAGAGTTGTAAGGTTGGCCAGGAAGGGGTAGCCGGTGCTGCTCGTATCACTTCTGACTCGACGGCAAGGGCAAGGGGGAACCGGCAAATTGCTGAATCCGGAAACCATCGGCCTCTGATCCGGTGAGTAAAACAGGCCCATCCTGACCATCGGCAAAGCCGACTTCATGCACCAGGAGATCCTTTGTCACCTTGGCCGGGATCTCTGTCAACGGGCCGTCGCCTGCGGCACCATACCAATTGCCTTCTCCGGCCTGGATGATGACCGCCGTTTGTCCGCTGTCGCTTATGCCGATGGCGGCGCTGGCTATCTGTTGCTTCACGGGCCAGTTCATGGCCTGCTGTTGTTCCGTAAAGCGCAGGGTGTCGTGGGGCAGGGACCAGTTGATGAGCGCCGGACGGGACAAATCCTTACCGTCCTGCAGCAGGATGGCGCCCCGCATGACGCTGTCCTGGCCGGCCGCGGCCTGGGCGGCCAGCAGATTGCCGCTCCAGCCGGACAACCGCCTGGGTTTTGGCAGATCACCTGGCAGGCCGGGCCAGGAAACCAGGTGGAGGGCAACATTTTTCCCGTCAGACTGCAGATACGCGAGATACTGCTTGCCGTCGCCAAGCACAAGATTCTTCAGCCACAGGGGTTTCGGCCCAGGCAAGGTGGCGTGTGCCACCATTTCTGCCCGGTCTTCCCCCAGCCGGACAGTTTGGAGCCGGAAATCTTCAGCGCTTGTGCCGCTGCCGCAGAGCAGCAGAGCCGCGGCCGGCTGGTCCCCGCCACCCGGTTCTTCAGCCAGGGGAGGGACAATTTCCCAGGTCCCCCCGGCGGGAAGCGGTAACTGCTGCGGCGGCAACACCTCGCGTTTTGCGTCAACATGGCTGTAGTGGATCACCTCCCCAGCAAGCCAGGCAATCCACTGACCCTGCAGGGGGGAGCCGGGCCCGGGAGCTGACGAAACGGGGTGCGTATCCGGGCCGGCCGCCGCCACCTGCACAATGTTCTGCACGCCGCCGCCTGGGGTGAAGGAAAAATCGCCGCGGAAGATGGCCGGGTGCTTGCTCCCGCTGTTGAGCCAGACCCCATATTTGAGGCCTCCCTGCCCCCCCACCGCATCAACCAGCTGCAGATTCGCCGGCCTGCTGGGCAACACCACCAGCCGCACCCCGTTTGACTCGGCCGTGCGCGTGTCATTGTCGTAGCGCCAAAATACCGAGATACTGTATTCATCCGGGGGCAACAGGGGAACAATGTCCCGCAGAGAAAAGCTGTTTTCCACTACAGCACCGACGGCCAGGGTCAGATCGCTGGAAAACCGCGGCGAGGTGCCTGCCTGGCGCTGATAACGTTGGGTGCCGCCGGTGGAGACAGGGCTTACCCGGACAATGGGCATGGTTTGGTCCATTTGCGGAAATTTCACGACCAGGGGAGCTGCGCCGCAGTTTTTCAACAACACCACCCCCTCCACATCCTCCTGAAAGATCACCGGGTTCTGCTTGATTGCCAGTAACAGTTGGAGGTTTCCCGACTTTTCGGCCACCGCCTGACCCGTGCCGGGACCTTCAGCCCAGACCTCTGCGGTCAGCAATGAGAACAAACAGATCAACCCGGCAAGCAGAAACAGCGGTCGTAACGAGATCATAAGCTATCCTCCCCGGCCAAAAGACAATGGCCGCCTGCGGTAAAAGGCAGAAATTCAGTAATCGGCAGTCAGAAGTCAGAATAATCCAGCCAATGGCAAATGCCGGATTCTGTCTTCCTGCTTCCGGCTCCTCAACAAATCCATCTCCCGGCAAAAAGGCCCAGGCCGCTATTTCGGCCTAATGGGCGGCAATGGCATCTGGCTCCTGGCTCCTGTATTTTTCATCATCAGGGATCGAAACGGTAATCGCCTGCCTGAAACCGGCCGGCAAGGGTGTTCACCATCTCATCGGAATCAAGCAGGGCGTCGAGCTGCCGGGTATAGCCGATCAGCCGGCCCATCTGATCGAGGATTGTCTCGATCTCCCGCCGGTCCAGACCGGAGAGGCGGCCGACCAGCAGATCGCCCTTGGCCTTGAGGGCAAAACCATACTCCGCCAGGACCTGGGCCATGAGCGTAATGCGGCGGGAACGGTTGGTGATGGAGGCGGCCCCGCCCACGAAGCGGAAATAGATGTGGTTGTTGCGCGGCTTGTCGCTGCAGTAGCAGTCCAGCATGTTGAAGTGGTAGCCGAAGCGCAGGCTCATGTTGACATACTCCCTGCCGGCCAGGGCCACGTTGGTGCCGGCCAGTTCCTGCCCGCCGCCGGTGAGATCCGTGGCCCTGGTCATGGCGGACATCAGGTCGCCGCCGCTCAGGGCCAGCCCCTCATTCTGCCAGACCCCGGGAAAGAGCATACCGGCAAGCACGGCCCGCAGGGGCAGCGAGCCGACCTGCTCGACATCCACCTTCTTCCCCCCGGCCCCATCCTGCAGGCCGCCGCCCAGATCGATCAGCAGCAGCTGGACCGGGATGGGCAGGTTCAGCCGGTGCAGGGGGGTCCGGCCGCCGAAAAGCCTGGCCAGGCCCCGGCCCTGCCGTTCGGCAAACTCCACCAGGGCCTGCACCGCCTTCTCGTGCATGAAGCGGACAAGATCATGCACGGTCTGGCATTTTTCCGGGGAAAACTCCTGCTCCAGGGGATTGACCAGATTGAGCGGGGCGATATGGCGCATGATGTATTTCTGCCGCCGGAACTCATAAAGCTCCCGGAGTCTGGCCGCTCCCTGCCGCTCCTCCCGCAGGAGATGCTGGACAATTCCCTCATAGACGGCAAATTCACTGCCCTCCCCGGCCCGCAGGGTGATCTCCTGGCCGTGCCGCAGCACCGTGGTGGCCTGGCCGGTGTTGACCACGGTGGGGATGTTGAACTCCCGGCAGATGGAGGCCATGTGGCTGGTGGGCACGCCCACATCGGTGATGATGGCGTTTAGGAAAGGGATGGCCCGCACGAAATGGGGTGAGTCGTGCCTGGCCACCAGCACCCCGCCCTTGGGAATCTTTTCCAGTTCGTCCAACTGGCGCAGGATAAAGACCTTGCCCGCCGTGGTGCCCCGCTGCACCACCACGCCCTGGTCCCGCAGCAGCACCGGATAGTCGCCGGCGACGGCTGCCTGTTCCAGGGCCGGGGCCTCCTCCGTGGGCTCGTCCATGCGCAGGGCCCTGGTCTGGAGCAGATAGCAGCGGCCGCTGTTGTCCATGGCCCATTCGATATCCTGGGGCGCCTTGAAGTGCTCCTCGATGGCCGCGGCCTGCCTGGCCAGCTCCAGCACCTCCGCCTGGCTGAGGCAGGCAAGCACCCGCTGCTCCGCCGGGGTCTCCACGGTCTCGATGCCCTGCCCGCCGCGGTTGACCACCATCTTCTCCTTGCCGCCGGTGCGCTGCTCCACCACCTGGAGTTCTTCCCCCTTGGCCACCGTGTACAGATCGGCATCGGTCAGACCATCCACCACGCCCTTGCCCAGTCCCCAGGCGGCGCTGATCGCCATTCTGCTCCGGTCCTTGCCGGCCGCGGCCGTGTAGATCACTCCGCTGCATTTGGCATTGATCATGGCCACGCAGCCCGCCGCCATCTTCAATTTCCCCGGATTAAAGCCCAGCTGGCGCTGGTAGCTGATGGCGCTGGCCTGAAACAGGCTGGCCACCACCTCCCGGTAGGCGTGCTGCACCGCCTCGGTGGTGCAGGGGACATTGAGCACCGTCTCGAACTGGCCGGCAAAGGAAAAATCACCATCCTCCTCTTCGGCGCTGCTGCGCACCGCCAGTGCCGCCTCCTCCCCCAGCCGGGGCCTGATCGTTGCCAGGGCAGCGGCCAGGGCGGCGGTGAACTCCTCCGGAAAGCCGCCGGCCAGGATGGCGGCCCGCAGCCCGGCCAGGGCGGCGTCATCCGCCGCGGCCAGCCCGGCCAGCCGTTCTTCCAGGCCGTTGTGCCGGAGAAAGGCGCTGAAGGCGGCGGTGGTGATGGCAAAGGCCTCCGGCACCCGGATCTGGAGGCTGTTGGCCAGTTCGGCCAGGTGATAATTCTTGCCGCCCACCTCTTCGGCCAGGTCCCAGGTAATCTCCGGATAAAAAACCACCAGACGGCTGGAAACGGCTTCGTCGCTGGTCAGCATGCGCTGCACCAGGCTGTCGATGCGGGCCAGGGTTTCCCCCAGCTGAGGATACCGGTGCTCAGTGAGCTGATCGAAATGGCTCAGCGAATCGGAGATGGCCGCGAACAGCTCGGCATAGGCGCGCCGGGTGTAATTGACGTCAAAGAGGTAGTCGCCGCCGAGCTTTTCCCCCATTTCGGTCATGGCCTCCAGGGTGCGGTTATTGCCCTCGACCACTGCCTGGAAGGCCCGGAACCGTTCCGCCAGATCGGGGGCGGCGCCATGCTCCCGGCCGACTATCCCCTTGAACCACTGTAACAATGAGCCTGCCATGTCGATACCAGGAACCCTTGGCCCGCGATCATGCCGCCAGCCGGTTCATGCCTCCCCTAAGCCGTTGTAAAAAAATGTAGCCGTCCAGATGCCAGAGACGGCACTCTTTTCAGTACCCCCCTGAGGGGTATCAGGAGCCCTGACGAAACCGCACTCATGAACAGCTTATTTCGCAGCGGTTCCCAAAGCTCTTTTGATGGAGGCCTTCAGCTCCTTGATCTTGACCGGCTTGGGGAAGAAGTCGTGCACATCGTCCCGCAGGGCCTCGATGGCCACATCCAGGTTGGCGAAGGCGGTGATCATGATGACGACGGTGGTCGGGTAGAGCTTTTTTACGGTGCGCAGCACCTCAAGGCCGTCCACCCCCTTCATCTTGAGATCAGTCACCACCACGTCAAAGCGTTTTGTCTTGAGCCGTTCCAGGGCCGACTCGCCGTTCAGGAAGGTTTCCACCTCGTAGCCGTCCTGTTCCAGGGAGAGCTTTGCCATATCTCCCACGATCTTTTCATCGTCTATGACCATAATGCCGTGTTTTGCCATCACTTCACTCCGTTAATTTTTTGCCGGCAGCGCCAACCGCCGGCGCTGCCGATAATATTGATCAGATAAAATTCCGCACCGGGTTAGGCGATTCCCAGCTTATTGCAGGTCGGCAGGCTGATGATAAAGGTTGTGCCCACTCCGACCTCGCTTTTCACCCGGATATTTCCCTGGTGGTTCTTGATGATGCCGTAACTGACCCACAGGCCGAGCCCGGTGCCGCTCTCCTCCTTGGTGGTGAAAAAAGGATCAAAAATATGATCGATGAATTCCGGGGCAATCCCCTTGCCGTTGTCGCTGATGACGATTTCCACCGTATCCTCTTCCGGCACAAAACGGGTGTCAATGCTCAACACCCCTCCCTTGTCCATGGCCTGGATGGCGTTGGTCGCCATGTTGACCAGAATCTGCTGGATCTGGTGCACATCGATGTAAATATCCGGCAGATCCCGGGCCAGGCCGAGCTTGATTTTGATGTTGGAGATATCGAGCATGTTCTGCACCAGGGCCAGGGTTTTCTGGATAACCGGGTTGGCCGCCATCCTGGACAGATGCTGCTCCTTGGGTTTGGCGTAATCAAGCAGGTTGTTGATAATGACCCGCAGCCTCTCGGTTTCCTCGTCAACCCGCTCCATGAAGCTGATCCGATCCTCCCTGCTCAGGGAGTCATACACCTCGGCGTAGGTCTGGGCGATCATGGAGATGTTGTTGAGCGGATTGTTGAGCTCATGGGCCACCCCGGCCACCAGCACGCCGATGGAGGCGAGTTTTTTTGACTGGACAATCTCCTTTTCCCGTTTCTGCAGCTCCTCGGCCATCGTGTTGACGGCACTGAACACCGCTCCCATCTCATCGCCGGAGGGCTTGGCCTCGATCGTGTGGAAGTTGCCCTGCGAAATCGAGCGGGTGAGTCCGACCACCTTGCTCAGGGAATTGCCGATGTTGCGCACGATGACATTGCTGAAAATAAGGGCGAAGAGAACCACGGCCCAGAAGGAGTAGAGCAGGATATTCTTGGAGTGGACAATGATCGCGCCGATCTGCTCACTCTCCAGATCAGTGATATCCTCGGAAAAGGTTTTGAGGTTCTGCCCCACCTGGCGCAGCTCTTTCTGGGCTCCGGGATCTCTGATGTGGGCCCGGTCAATGGCATCAACCAGCTGGGCGTACTCATCGAGATAATAGCGCAGTTTCCAGTATTTATCATTGCCAACCGCCAGAATGATCGGCTGCTGCACCTGGCGCAGGGTCTCGGTGGTCTGATCGATCCTGATTTTGATGCTGACCAGGGCCTCGTCATCGCCGGAGAGAAAGTAGTTTTTTTCCGCCAGCCGCATCTCGAGAAAGGCGGTGTTGAGCCCCTCGGCTATGACGATAAAGCGGAACTTGGTCAGAATCGTATTGAGGTTGTGCAGGGCGAAGATGCCGATCAACACGATGAGCAGGATATGAACCCCATTGGAAAGATAGATCTTATTGACGATTTTCATGAGGATTCCCCCGCCAGGGCTGCGCTGCGGGTTTTGGGCAGCTCGGCCTGCTCCTTGCGCACCGGCAGGTACCAGAGCCCGCCGTCAACCATGAGCAGCAGGCCGATGACGATCACCACGGCGCCGAAGAGGGTGTTGATGAACCCCGGGGCGAAGTAGCCGCTCAGGCCGATGCCGATGCTGGCAAAGGAAACACCGGTGCGGATGAAGGCCAGGCCGGTGCGGGCCCGGGCATAGATGGTCCGGTAGCAGCCGGCGATGGTGCGCTGGGCGGCGAGCACGTTGCGTTCCCTGGCCAGATGGGTACGCTCCCGGCTGGACGGGACGGGATAGATGATGGTGCTGTAATTGCCGAGCAGGTCGCCGAGGCGGGCCAGCATGGTTTCCTTGGTTTCCTTTTTCACGGCGCACTGCTCCACATCCTGGTAGTTCTCCAGAAAACTTAAGGTGGCGGCGCTCACCTCCACCAGGGTCTGATGCCGCGGCGGGGTCAGCCGGGAACGGCGCACCTTGAGGTAGGTGGGCAGAGCCCCGCAGATCAGCAGCAGACCGCTAATCAGGACGCCATAGGCCAGCGCCGGCTGGGTCGAGAAACCCTGGCCGCTCAGGAGTGTCCAGGAAATGACGACAAAGGCGAGGCCGGTGCGGATAAAGGCCAGGGCGGTGCGGGCCCGGGCCAGATCGGTGCGGTAGCAGGCCAGCCGGGTGCGCCACTGGGCCATGGTGTTGCGCCAGAAGGCGAGGCCGGTGCGTTCGGTGCCGATGAGCAGGCCGGGCCGGGCATGGAGAAAATCCTGAATAAACCAGGAGATATCGTCGGGCAGGGCCACCCGGAATTCATAGGGTCCGGGTCCGAAGCTGCTCTCCACCTCGCTGCGCATGGCGGGGTCGGACGGATCGCGGGCCGCGATGACTATGGTGCCGTCAACGTCCTTGATCACCGGAAACCAGCCGCTCGCGGCCAGCTGCTTGCCCGCCAGATCAATGAGCAGTTCCGGGGGAATGGGCAGACGCTCATCGTATTCAATGGAGGCGCACTGGTAATGGCTGCGCAGGGCCGCGAGCAGAGCCTCCCGCGGCACCTGGTATTCGGCATGCAGAATCCGGGCAAGCGGCACGCCGCGCCTGGCGGCGGCCTCGGCGGCCTGGGCCAGCAGCTCGGGCCGGAGAAGGGCCGCGGGCCGGAAGGGCTCCAGCAATCTTTCAGGCTCAATCACTGCTGAACACCACTTTTTGCCAGAATCTTGCCGATTTGCCGTAATCGGGAATATTTATTTCCATGTTGCCGTAACAGTAGGGAAACTGGCGGCGTATCCTTTCCGCGGGGATGCTCCAGGCAAAGCCGTCCGCCACCAGGATGAGGCCGGTCGTCATCATGGCATAGCTGAAAATGTTCCAGCCCACGCCGCCGGTATCCTTGAAGGAGAGCAGAAAGGCGACGCCGATGAGAAAGAGGCTGAGTCCGGTGCGGATAAAGGCGAAGCCGGTGCGGGCCCTGGCCATGACCGTGCGCAGCCGGGCCATGACGTTGCGCCGTTCGGCCAGTACCGTGCGCTCCAGGGCAACGCCGGTGGTGGCCCAGATGCCCGGGATATGGGAGCTGCGGACCGGCAGGACCATGGGATTTTTTTCACAGCCGGGCAGGGCGTGGTTATGGGGGAAAAAGTAGTCCCAGATGGTGGACATCTTCGCCTTTTTCCGCACCGAGGCCAAGCCCTCCACTCCCGCCCTGCGGCCGCGCAAGTACCAGAAAAAGCCCTCCAGGGCCATGATGGCGCCGATGACGATGAGTCCCAGATCAAAGGCCAGCCAGTTGCTGGTCTTGAACTGCCTCAGCAGGCCGAGGCCGAGGCTGATAAAGGCAAAACCGGTGCGGGTGAAGGCCAGGCCGGTGCGGGCCTTGGCCATCCTGGTCCGGAAACAGGCGAGGAAGGTCCGTTCTTCGGCGAGATCGGTGCGGTCGCTGGCCAGATAGCGGCGGCGCATCACCGGAGAGAGGCTGGTCCAGCCGGACCGCAGCTCGGCAGCGCCGGGCACAATCCCGCTGCGCATGAATTCCGGCATGAGGTGCTCTTTGCGGGCCTCCAGGACACTCGTGCCTCCGGTTGCCCCGGTATCGACGCAGGAAGGCAGGCTGGCGTAAAGCGACCGGGCCGGCAGATACCATTTGAGGCCGTCGTAGACCATGATAACGCCGCTGATCAGCAGCGGCACCTCCATGAGCAGGTAATAACCGGCCCCCACCAGGCGCAGAAAGAGCAGAGCGATGGTGATGAAGGCCAGGCCGGTGCGGATGAAGGCCAGGCCGGTGCGGCTCTTGGCCAGCAGGGTGCGGTAATGGGCGAACAGGGAGCGCCGGGCGGCCAGATAGGTGCGCACCTTGGCCAGGGGCGTGCGGCCGGCCGTGGCCGGAAAGCCGGGATTGAGATCCTGGTTGTGCTCGATGATGCGGAGGAGATCTTCGGGCAGGGTGACCTGAAACTCCACCTCCGCGACCTCCAGGGTTTGGCGGACCACCTCTGCCAGAGCCGGCCCGGGCTCGGTGGCGATCACCGTGGCCCGGCCGTCGCGAACCTCGCGGGGGAACCAGCCCTCGGCCCGGAGCTTTGCCATGTCCAGCTTCCACAGCAGAAACTGGGGGCCGGTTACCGACTCCTGATACTCCACCCACGGGCAGTTATACCGTTCACTGAGGGTCCTCAGGACCTGCCATTTCTCTAAACCTGTCGTCATTTCATTTTTCATGGGTGATAGGTGGTAAGGAATCGCTTTTCGCAGGAAGAGCCGGAGAAAAAGACGGCAGACGGGAAAAGGCAATCCCCCTCCCTCCCTGGGCCTGCCGGATGCTCCTGAACATTCCGTCGCCGGACATCCAGCCGGAAGACCGGAATTCGTCCCCCTTATCTGGCGCCGCACCTGATACGCGATTCATCGGCGGCACATCCTATCCGAAAAAACCTAACAAAAATTGTTACTTTTTTTGCATAAGTTTGTCAATGCCAAAGAAATTTCTCATCGTCACGCGCAGATATCCGCTAAACTTTTTTTACAACCCAACTTTCTGACTTAATCTATTTTGTCGAAATAACGATATTTTTGTGACATAGTTGCTGCTCTGATCTTCGCCATGGGAATTCAGGAGACAGGAGACAGAATTCAGAATGGTTGATTTTATTACGTTTTATTCTGGCTCCTGATTTCTGGCTCCTGAATTCTCTGGAAACAAGCTGCGGGGACCATGAGAATATCAATTTAATTTCAACATGTTACCACAACTCAGAAAGTAAAATTTACAGCAAAGTGACCACAGGGGGGTGCCCGGAAAATCCAGGCCAGAATGCCATTTTAGCCGTTGTCACAAAATAATGCCCTCATCCGGTTGGTAAAACGGCACTCTTTTCAGTACCCCCTTGAGCAACTGTCTTTGGGGTCAAGTTAAATGTAAAGATTCATCCCATTTTTTTTGGGATTTCACCATCGCGTTAAGGATGGTGAGTAGTTTACGCATACAAG
>Ga0172380_10001147_pt1 | contig 46844 bp, 42 predicted proteins | sample Leawe162metaG_FD_119747 | JGI IMG/M metagenome (GOLD analysis project Ga0172380, IMG submission 119747) | Leachate microbial communities from a municipal landfill in Southern Ontario, Canada - Leachate well 162 metaG | ecosystem: Engineered > Solid waste > Landfill > Unclassified | place... | reverse complement strand
TGCCGTTGTCGCCGATGAAGTTCGAGCACTTGCTGAACGCACGACCCGCGCCACCCGCGAGATCAGCGAGATGATCAAGGCTATCCAGAATGAGACAAAGGGTGCGGTAACCGCTATCGAAGAAGGTGTGGCGGAAGTTGAAAAAGGGACCGAATATTCCATCAGCTCGGGAAAGGCTCTTGAGCAGATCCTCTCCCAGATAAACGACGTCACCATGCAGGTCAATCAGATTGCAACCGCAGCCGAAGAGCAGACCGCAACTACCGGGGAGATCACCTCAAATATTCAGCGGATAACCAAGGTTGTGCAACAGACCGCAAGCGGGGCGACCGAAACCGCCTCCGCATCTTCAGACCTGTCCAGAGTGGCTGAAGAGTTGCAAGGTCTGGTGGGGAAATTCAAACTCTGAAAATTATTTCTGGCAACTGCTGCAGAACACTGTGCTTCGGTTTCCGAGCCTGATCTCGTCAAGCGGCTCTCCGCATCCGGGGCACGGTTTTCCTCCACGGCCATAGACGTTGAAGATCTGCGGATAATAAGCCACCGTTTCATCCGCTACCAGGCAGACATCCCCCTCCTTTATAGACCCTTCAAGAACTTCACGGATAACCGCAACCAGTTCAATACACTCCTGCAGGGTCAGGGTTCCGGCGGCACGATCAGGACGGATGCGGGCGCGGAACAGAGCCTCGTTGGCATAGATGTTACCGACTCCGGCCACCACCTCGCTATTCATAATCAACTGTTTGACCGCAACCGTCCGGTTTCTGGTAATCTCAAAGAGATAGCTGCCATTGAACTCTTCGGAAAGCGGTTCCGGGCCGATTCCCGACAGGAGAGGGTGTTGAAGGGGATCCCCGTCAAGCCAGGCAACAGTGCCGAATTTGCGCGGATCATGGAAACGGAGCAGATGGCCATCATCAAAAACAATATCGAGATGATCGTGTTTCCCCGGCTGGGGTGAACCGCTCAGCAGCCTCAAAAAGCCGGTCATCCCCAGATGAACGAGCAGCCAGCCGGTACCGAAGTCAAACAGCAGGTACTTTCCCCGCCGCTCTATACCATGCAGCATCCGTCCCGGCAGGATTGTCGTGAGCTCTGTCGGGACAGGCAGGCGAAGCTTCGTAACGCGCAGCACCACCTCTTTGATGCTCTTCCCAACCAGTTCCCGCACCAGCCGTCGGCGGGTTACTTCCACTTCCGGGAGTTCAGGCACATCACCCTCCAACAGCAGGAATATCTTACGAAATAACCCAGACCAATCGACGCAAACTGTTCCCGACGATCCGGCCATATCGGGCACGGCATAAAAGCGCCTACTCCCTCTTCAGCAGATACCGCCTCAACCAGTCCAATGCGGTCCATGCCGTCAGAACACGGACCTCATCCCTGCTGCCGTTGAATTGAAACCGTTTGGTCCAGCAGCCATCAGCAGCAGCAAGCGAAATAAAGACTGTTCCGACCGGTTTTTCCTCGCTGCCGCCATCCGGCCCGGCAATCCCGGTGACCGCCAACCCCAGATCGCTGCCGGAGGCAAGCCGGACTCCCTTGGCCATCGCCGAAGCGCACTCGGCACTGACGGCACCGCAGCTGTTCAAGACTTCAGACGGCACCCCAAGCAGCCGCATTTTCGCGGCATTCGAATAGGTCACAACCCCTTCGGAAAAATAGCGGGAACTGCCGGAAATATCGGTGATCCGTTTCGCGATAAGACCTCCACTGCACGACTCAGCCAGGGAAAGCGTCAGACAGCGGTCACGAAACAGCTCCGCAACAGCATCGTCCATACTGGTATCGCCCGAGGAAAAACAGTATTCCTTCAGCCGTTCCCGAACGGCACGAACCGCCGGGAGAAGAAGATCTGTAGCCGCATCATCATTGTCCCCTTCACCCCGCAGCGTCACCTTCATCCAAGGAAACGTGACGCAGATACCAAGCGTGAGCCCCTGTTCCGGCTTGGCGACATCCAGCAGCAATTCGTCAACCTCGGCTTCACACGGCCCGAACAGGTTAAGGCTGACGGAGCGGATTACCCTCTTGCGCGGTATCCGCTCCAGAAGAAAAGGGATGACGGTGTCTCGCAGCATGACAATCATCTCCGAAGGAACTCCTGGCATGAAAAACATGAAACAGCCGTTGTTCATCAAATGGAACCCGCAGGCGGTACCGTTCGGATTGGGGATCAGAGCCGATTTGCTCGGGATCATGGCCTGTTTGTCGCTCAAAGGACAGACGATCAGGTTTTCCAGTTTTCCGGACATCTCGCGGACGTGGGCACGCGCCTCTTCATGAATAACCAGGCGCCGACCGGTGGCACGCGCCGCAGCCCGAGAGGTCAAATCATCCGCTGTCGGTCCGAGGCCTCCGGTGACGATGATCGCATCACTGACCCGCCCGAGATCGTTCAACGCCCCGATAATATCAGGTTCATTGTCACCGACAGCAAGGTGCCGTTGAATCCGCAACCCTTCCGCAAGCAGCGTTGATGCAATAGTGCCGGCATTCGCATCGGTCAACTGGCCACAGATCAGTTCATCGCCGATGCTCAACGTCGAAATCCTCATTTTCCAGACGCTCCTTTGCATAGCAGTCGCTCCATTACCTCACGACAGGGTATTTCCGTTTCGCGGGCAATCCGGCGGCAATCTTCATATTCGGGGGATACGCGCAACACTTTTCCGCTTAAATCAAGAACCTCTTTAAATCGCACCGTGCCAAATTCGGTCTGCTGTTCGACAATTGTTCGCGGCAAGACAATTCTCTCTGCTGAATAATGGCGCAGGCCGATTGCTGACGTTTCAGACAGAATAATTTGAGCCAACCGATCACGCTGCTCCGGGCGGCAGAGAAACGACACCATCACGCCGGGACGGTTCTTTTTCATCTGGATCGGCGTAAAGAACACATCCAGCGCCCCCTCTTCAAAGAGCCGTTCCATGGCGTAGCCCAGAACTTCCGGCGTGGAGTCGTCAATATTTGCCTCAACCACGACCACGTCATCATGGTCTGTTTTTTCAACACTTCTCCCCAGAAAGGAACGCAAGACGTTGGGACAATCCGCAAAATCCTTCCCTCCGGCCCCACATCCGGTTTTTTCCAACACCATGGCCGGCTGTTTCCCGAACCCACTGGCCAGAGCCGCCACGATGGCCGCGCCGGTCGGCGTCACCCGCTCTCCTGGACCACAGTCGCCATGCACAGGAAATCCTTTCAACAGTTCGGCAGTCGCCGGAGCAGGGACAGGCAGCCGGCCATGGGCGGTTTCGACAAAACCGCTTCCGAGCGGCAGCGCTCCGGAGTAAACAGCGCCAACGCCCAGATACTCCAGGCAGATTGCGGTTCCGACAATGTCCACGATGGAATCGACCGCGCCGACCTCATGGAAATGTACATCTTCAACAGTAACGCCATGCACCAACGCCTCGGCTTCGGCAAGGCGGCGGAAGATCAGCCTGGATTTGTCCTTGACCGGACCGGACAAGCCGCTCTCGGCGATCATGGTATCAATAGCGGCATAGTGCCGATGCGTATGGTTATCATGCACCTCTACATCAAATTTCAGAGCAGGTATCCGATGACGCTCGGTCCGGCTGGTTGAGAGCTGGTAAGAGTCTGGCGAAAGCCGAAGTTTGGCCAGTTCGGCTTGCAGATGCACCAACGGCACCCCCAAATCCAGCAGCGCAGCAACGGTCATATCGCCGGAAATCCCGGCATGGCAATCAAGATATAACATAGTCATATCACATCCGATTCATCAAACTGGCCGCGCAGGCTGCGCCGAAACCATTATCAATATTAACGACCGTCACGCCGGATGCACAGGAATTGAGCATCCCCAGCAGTGCCGCGATGCCGCCGAACGATGCGCCATACCCGACCGACGTCGGCACGGCAATCACCGGTTTATCCACCAGGCCGCCAACCACCGAAGGGAGCGCCCCTTCCATGCCGGCCACCACGATGATCACCGCGGCAGCAGCCAACTGTTCACTCCGGGCCAGCAGGCGGTGAAGACCGGCCACGCCGACGTCATACACATGCTCCACCTGATTACCGAGAAATTGGGCCGTTACCAGCGCCTCTGACGCCACCGGAATATCGGACGTCCCGGCCGAGATCACCAGGATCGTCCCCTTGCCACGCGGCACGGGCGGTTGTTGTTCAAGCGTCAGGCAACGCGCCTCGGCATGATAGCACGCTGCGGGAAACATCTTCATAACGTGCCCCGCCTTGTCTTTGTCCAGACGCGTGGCAAGTATATTGCCGCCGCGATCCAGCATCGCGGCGATGATCGCGGTAACCTGCTCCACGGTTTTTCCTTCACCGAAGATCATTTCCGGCATACCTTGCCGCAACTGACGGTGATGATCGACCTGGGCACAGCCGATATCCTGAAAGGGAAGTTGGCGCAACAGCTCCAGCGCATCGTCAACCGCAAGAGTGCCCTGTTTGACTGAATCCAGCAGTTCTATAATGGCATCAGGCTTCATGAAGTATCCTCTACGTAAGTTTGAATAGGTTTATATACCACGGTCGAGTAGCGTGATCTATTCCTAAATATATCTTGATGAAAGTCAAGCCGTTGGTGTAGTACGCTTATCATGGAATCCATTGAAATCGCGGTTACCACGTGAGGGCACAGATGATCATCGACCCGTTGTCGCTTAAACTATTTGTCACCATTGTCGAAGAGGGCACCATTGCCGGGGCAGCGGAGCGCGAACATATCGCGGCCTCGGCAGTCAGCAAGCGCATGAGCGAACTGGAAGAGAGCTTCGGAACCCGCCTGCTGCGCCGGACAAACAAGGGGGTCGTGCCGACCGACGCCGGCATCACCCTGTTGCAGCTGGCGCGGGGGGTGCTGCACGACATGAACAACCTCTATGTACAGATCAGCGAATACTCCAGCGGCGTGCGCGGACACGTCAGGCTGTCCGCAAATATTTCCGCAATCAATCAGTTCCTGCCGGCCGAGATCAGATCGTTCACGGACCTCCATCCCGGAATCCACGTGCACCTGGAGGCGGATATCAGTGAAACCATCATGAAATCCGTGGCCGAGGGGACGGCGGATGTTGGTATCATCACCATGGCGACCTACCACCAGGACCTTGAATTTTTCCCGTACCACTCGGACCAGCTGATTGTCATCACGCCCAAAGACCACCCCCTGGCACAAAAAAAGTCGGTGTCATTCTCGGAGACCCTTGACTTCGACCTTGTCGGGATTACCGTGGGGAGCGCGCTGCACAACCAGATCCTGCGGGCCGCGCAAGAGATGGGCAAAACGCCCAAATTGCGCATCCAGGTAAACAGCTTCGACGCTCTCTGCCTGATGGTGGAAGCGGGACTCGGCATCGGCATCGTCCCCAAAGGGGCGGCCAAACCATATTTCAAAGGGCTGCGCATCCGTCCGGTCACTCTGGACGAGCCATGGGCCAACCGGGAACTGAAGATTTGCGTCAGATCCTACGAGGCGTTAACGGCCGCCGCGAAACTGCTGGTTGATCATCTCAAAAAAACGGCCGTGTAACCTGCCTTGTCATCGCCGTTCGCGATGGCAACATCACCAGATACTGCTTTTATTGGTAAAAATAATAGGGTATACAAGGGATCATTACAGTATGAAGCGAGGTATAACGTATGGGTAAAACCACCGCAGAAAAGATTTTTGATGCTCATCTCGTCAACGAGCCGTTTCCCGGCACAAAAGTACTGCGTCTTGATGCGGTGCTCTGCCACGAGATCACCACACCGATTGCCATTGACGACCTGATCCGGCGCGACAAGGATCGCGTGTTTGATCCGACCAAGATCAAAGCGGTCATCGACCACGTCACCCCGAGCAAGGACACCAAGACGGCAACACAGGCCAAGATCCTGCGCGATTGGGCCCGTCGTCACGACATCAAGGACTTCTTCGATGTGGGCGCCAACGGCGTCTGCCATGCCCTGTTTCCAGAGCGCGGCTTCATCCGTCCCGGCTACACGGTCATCATGGGCGATTCCCACACCTGTACCCATGGCGCCTTCGGTGCTTTTGCCGCCGGCATCGGGACAACCGATCTTGAGGTCGGCATCCTGAAAGGGGTCTGCGCCTTCCGTCAGCCCAAAACCATCAAGTTCAACGTGACCGGCGCGCTCCCCAAAGGGGTCTACGCCAAGGACGTTATCCTGCATATCATCGGCACGATCGGCGTCAACGGCGCCACCGACAAGGTGATGGAATTTCACGGCTCCGTGGTTGACGCCATGACCATGGAATCACGCATGACGCTGTGCAACATGGCTATCGAAGCGGGCGGCACATCGGGCATCTGCCAGCCTGACATGACCACGGTTGACTTCCTCTGGCCGTTTATCCAGGGAGAATTTGCCAGCAAGGAAGCGGCTCTTGCCGATTATTCGCAATGGCGCGCCGACGCTGACGCCGAATATGACCAGACAATCGAAATTAATGTCTCCACCCTGGAACCGACCATTACCTTCGGCTACAAGCCGGATCAGGTCAAGACCGTATCAGAACTGGCCGGCACTCCGCTTGACCAGATCTACATCGGCTCCTGCACCAACGGGCGCCTCGAGGACCTGCGCATCGCCGCACAGATCTTGAAGGGCCACAAACTGGCCCCGAATGTACGCGGCATCCTGTCGCCGGCCACCCCCAAGATCCAGCAGGAGGCCATGCACGAAGGCTTGATAGACATTTTCATGGAGGCCGGTTTCTGCGTCACCAACCCGACCTGCGGGGCCTGTCTCGGCATGAGCAACGGCGTCCTGGCCGAAGGTGAAGTGTGCGCATCCACCACCAACCGTAACTTCATGGGACGTATGGGTAAAGGTGGCATGGTTCACCTGATGTCACCGGCCACGGCCGCTGCCAGCGCCATAGAAGGCAAAATTGCCGACCCACGCAACTATCTCTAAATAAAGGAGCCGCTATAATGAAAACCTTTGGAGGCCCCGTCCTCTTTCTCGACCGCAACGACATCAATACCGACGAGATTATCCCGGCCAAATACCTTACCGAGATCACCAAGGAAGACCTGAAACCGTATATCCTGGAAGACCTGAAGCTGCCCGGTTTTGACCCGAAGGGACCACAGACGAAGAATGCCCGGGTTATCCTCTCCCGCGCCAACTTCGGCTGCGGCTCATCCCGCGAGCATGCGCCGTGGGTATTCGAGGTAAATGGCATTACCGCCGTGATTGCCGAATCATTCGCCCGAATCTTCCGTCAGAATATGTTCAACTGCGGCATGGCGGCCATTGAACTTCCCAAGGCCGATCTGGACCAGATTTTCTCCCATGCGGTCGACGATGACGCTGCCATGACTATTGATATTGAAGCCGGAAGCCTGACCGTAACTGGCGGTGGCAAGCAGAAGAGCTTCAGCTTCGAAATATCCCCCTTCGACAAGGCGCTGGTTATGGCCGGCGGCTGGGTCGATTACGCCGATCAGAAGTACTGATCAGACATCAAATTTGGACACAAAAAAGCCCCTGAAAAGGGGCTTTTTACATTTCAGAACCGCTTACTCAACCCAAGATGGAAGCTCACATCGGGGGCGGTTGCCACCGCTACATCCTCGGAAACACCGATATCAAGCAGATACTCTCGCGGAAACCGAAGCGCCCCCCCAAGAACCAAAAGCAACGGACTCTTTGCAAGCTCATCCAATGAGCTGCCATGATACAGGGGAGTGTTGCCGTTAAGTTGGACCTTGAACGAGATCCAGGAGGCCGGCCCCCAGCCCACACCAAGAGTGCCCAGACCCGCAAGCGGGTTATGCTGATCGCGCAACACAGCGCTCCTGGTCATGGCCAAAGCACCAACAGATCCGTACACGCCAAGGGAGCCCCATTCGCTATATCCGACCGTACTTCCGCAGAGCTGGAGTATAAAATCGGTACTGCCGCTACCAAGCAGGTATGAGCTGTCACCGGTAGGAAGCTTGACCACCCCTTTAATCGCCAGCCTGTCCTGGCGCTCCGGACCACTGCCATCATACAGGCTGAATCCCCCGCTCAATGTAATGTCACCAATACCTGAAGCATCATGATCCACCCGCAACTTCTGAGCACCGTCCTTGACGTAGCTAAAATTCAGCCGGTTCCTGGAGGCCCTGTCGCGCCCCCCCTGAGGCAACCCGAAGGTGTCATGCCAGTTGACGACAAAGCTGTCGAGGAAGCCGCCACCCTGGATAATGTAGGGAATTTCGACCCCGGCCTCCCAGTGCGATGCAACACCGTAACGAACCCCAAAGGACACACGGTAGGTTTCACCATCAAGTGTTATCTGTTCTCGCGGAGTGTTGGTGACCGTGTAGTTGCTGGAGAGATCCTGGTTAAGGCTTATTCGAAATGTTCCGGCTGGAAGGATATCTGAACCTGTGTCGTGCGGAAGCCCGTAGATTTGAAGTAACGGGCTTTGATTGAATGTGCTGAAGGGAGTTATCTCCATGTCTGCTGCGGAAGCTACTCCAGCGAAACAGAGCAGCGGTAAAAATGTCACTAAACAGCTCGTCCTGAAAAACCGGGTAACAACCTGGACGAGATCGCTTTCTGCAGGCAAAGAGCAGGAAACTGTTTCTGATCTGCTAATCGTAACTGACAATTTCGTCATCTAGTTCCTGAACCGATTCACCACGATAACGATCTATCAGGTCCGTTAAAGAGGTCAGTGCTTCCGTAATAACGCGGCTTTCGATCGCATTTGTCGTTATCTGGACTTCAACACCCTTGACAGCCTCAACTGCCCGTTTTGCAAGGTCTATATGCTGGGTCGCTTCGTTTTTCAGTTCCCTCGTTCGGTCGTTATCTTCCATTACACTCTTCAGATAGAGACGATTGCCCTTGGCCTGCTCCTGAGCGGACGAATTGATTCGATGGGCAAGTTCACGCATATGTTCGAGGTTTTTTACTACCAGTGTGCTTCCCTGTTGCTGGTGTTCAGTTGCAAGAGTGACCTGCTGTACCCGCTCAAGATTTTTTGCCGCTTCTTCTGTAATCCGTTGAATATTGGCCGCCTGTTCTGTCGTTTCAACGGCGATCCTGGACACCATCTTGAAAGCTTCTTCCGCACTCTTGTCGATTGCAATGAGAGCCTCGTTGGCCAGGCCGGATATCTTGACTCCCTCTTTGACCTTGTCTTTACCCTGGGTAACCGAGCGCTGTACGTACGAAGTTTCTTTCTGAATATTGCGCACAAGTTCCTCAATTTCCTTGGTAGAGGCGGAGGTACGCCGAGCAAGTGAGCGAACCTCTTCTGCAACGACGGCAAATGCCCGCCCCCGCGATCCGGCCTGGGCGGCGATAATCGATGCATTAAGAGAGAGGAGGTTGGTCTGCTCGACAACCTCCTGAATTACACTCAAAAACTCTCCAACCCGCGCAGAGTGTCGAGACAGTCGATTGATGGACTCAAAGGACTCGTCGTTACTTTTGGCAATCTCATGCATTGCCTTCATAGTCGCGGCCATACTGCGAAGCCCATGTTGTGCTTGAGTTCTGACGCTTTCAGAAGCTGAGGCGCTCCGTTCGGAGTTGTCCCTCACCGTGCTCTGCGAATTGCTGATCGTATTGATCGAAAAAACGGTCTGTTCGGTTGAAGTGGACAAAGCCCGGATATTTTCGGCGGTTTCACTGGTTGCCCTCGCCATTTCCTCGATGGAACTCGATGTCTCAATTACGAAATTGGAATACTGATTTATATTTTCAGCAATCGCATCCGTAGTAGCGCTCATCTGTGTAGAAATTGACGCTCGTTCCTCTGTCCGGCCGGAGAGTTCGTCTATTTCTACAATAACCAGTGAATACGCGCTGTTAAGACGCTCCATAGCGGTTACCGCATCCCGCACCTGAACGGCTTCCTTTTCATCACCGGTTGACCAGTTGTGCATGGTCAATTTGAGCTTTTCCTGCGCTGCAAAAATCAGCTCCTGTAACTCCACGCGCTCTTTCTGGCGAGATTCATGAGCCAGCGTCACCAGATCGCGAAGCGAAAAAAGAGCTTTAACATCATCGGATTGAGCCTGAGCAGAAGAAAGTTCCAGCTCCGGAACCAACCGCGCAAGGATGAGAAACTGATTAGAGCGAATTTCAGATAACAGCCGCTGGAAGATCAGGACACATATCAATGAGCAGATAAATGCCGTTACAATCGCCGTAGTCAAAACGGATACGGTGCTCCCTATTGCAACAGAGATGCCCCCAATTATTCCGGATGCGACTAATGACAAGAAGACCATTCTTGTGCGAACCGCAGCAGCATTGCTATATGACCTGTCTGACATGAACCACCCTCGACACATATGAACTGGATCATACTTGTACCATGCGTCAAAAACAGTGTCAATGAATCAGGGAAGCTGGTCAAGAGCCGATAACAGCCTGTTATTACACGTTATACTGTCATTGCAGTTGGTGTTTCATGTAAATCCGGCCGTTTGAATCGGGTGTCGCAGCGCTTGATTTTTTTTTGCGGCAATGAGATAGTGTCGAGCATATTACACACTTGCTGCAGAGGGGGCACAATGTTTGGTTTTGGCATGCCGGAAATGATAATCATACTGGTCATAGTTCTGGTCGTTTTCGGGGCGGGAAAACTGCCTGAGATCGGCGGGGCGCTTGGCAAAAGTATCCGCAACTTCAAAAAGGCCGCAGACGGCAAGGATGAAATAGAAATCAAACCCAAGAGCGAGGACAGTGATAAAAAAGCGTGATCGCAGGTTGCTCGCAAGCTACATCAGCCCGGACAAACGGGATGCACTTGTAATCGAACCCGTTACTAAATAAAAAGGGGGAGAGGCATACGCCTTCCCCCTTTTTATTTAGTAAACGTCTTCAGGAATTCAAATACTCCCCAATTTTCTCTGCCAGCGTACGATAAATACGGCGGCATTCATTCTCATCTTTCTCCAGCAACGTGACACGGAATCCCTGAAGCGGCGTGGAAAAGGAAGAAAGCGGCACGACGCAAATGCCGGTTGTAGCCAAAAGCTGATAGACAAAACGTTTATCAGGAGAAACTCCCGGCTGGTTGATTAAACCGTCAACCAACTCCTTGACCTCCTGGTTGGCGATCGGGATCGACTGGCGGCTGTTCAGCAAGCCATCCTTGAATGCCACGGCCATGTAAAAAGCGCCGTTGGTGCGATTCACCTGCAGTGCCGGAACTTGGCTGAGGCAATCGTAGGTGATATTGCTCATCCGCTCATAGCTGGCAATGCGCTGTGCCAGATAGGATGAATATTCGGGATGCCGGACGATCTCAGGTATGACCGTCTGCGGCAGCGTTGTAGAGCAGACCTCGTTCATTTTGCCGGTAAGTATCAGATTGATGTATTTCCGGAAGCGCTCGTCTTGCTGGCCGTTGTATACTTCAATCCAGCCGCAGCGTGAGCCGGGCCAGGGAAATTCTTTGGAAATACCTTTCAATGAAATGGCCGGAACATCTCCGATCATATCACTAATTGGCACCGTACTTTCGCCGTTATACACGATGTTGATGTAAACCTCATCGGCAATGATGAACAGATCATTTTCACGGGCTACCGCAACAATTTCCTGCAGCAACTCCTTTGTATAGACCATACCGGTCGGATTATCCGGATTGATGATCATGATCGCGCAGATATTCGGGTTGTAGCGGACGTGATTACGCAAATCCTCCATGTCCGGATACCAGTTGTTATCCGGTTTAAGGCAAAACAGCGAGGGAGCCGAGTGGGCATGACCAATCTCGCCCAGCGTGTGGGTAGTATAGGATGGCGACGGCATGAGAACACGCGCCTCCGGACGCAGGCAGCCGTATATCTTGGCAATGGCATCCCCGAGCCCGTTAAAGAAAATGATATCATCGGGAGTAATCTGCGCGCCGCCGCGACTGTTGGTGGTTTCGCAAATAAATTCGCGGGTTTCAAGCACCCCGCGGGTATGGCAATATCCCCAGCTGCGGTTATCCATGGCGGCCCTGGCAACGATTTCCTTCATCCACTCAGGAATGACCTCTCCCTTCACAATCGGATCGCCAATATTTTCCCAGTTGATTTTGACGCCATGTTTTTGGAGCTTCTCTGCCACATTGACGATATTTCTTATTTCATACGTCAACTCGCCGGTTCCTGGCGGCACCAGTTCAATTCTCATGCGTGTTCCTCCCTATATGGATAATATACATCGGGTTTCCGTCGGACTGCGCGAAATAAAAAAGCCGTGGGCTCCTGCCCACGGCTTGTGATTATCTTATAAAACGGAACGACAATCAGCGGGCAAAAGAGAGAGCTGCGGCTTCACGCGCCGCCGCGATAATAGCTCGTCCTGCATTTGCCGTTATCATGATTACCATAAGGGGTGTCAATATCATACCGATGCAGTGACGTCAATGGCTTTTTGCGGCTCTGGCACCTGCAGTCAGTGACCGGGTCCCACCAGCAGCCTGCCGTCATCGTCACGCCAGCGCACCCACCCGATCTGGGCTTGCCCGAGCAGCACCATTCCCCAGGAACTTTCCAGTTTTAACACTTTGAATACCTGCTTCGGATTCAGTGTCGCGAGCAGCTTTCCGTCGGGCTGATGCTGCATTTGATAATACTGCGCTTGCAAACCGGGAAGCATCCGCCCGGTCTGCAGTTTCAGAAATTGCTCCCACGACTGGAAGCGACCTTTGTTCCGTGGATCAATCCAGGCTTCTCTACCGGCATCATCATAATTCACCCGCAGCCAGTTACCTTTGCGGGCAGAAACGATAAGCGGCGAAGACCCTTCAGCACGTCCAAAGATCCACTCATTCCCTGACAGCCGGGAACTTGCCAACATTCCGATCCGGACAAGACCAGGCTCTTCGTACAACGGCAACCGCAGATCCTGCTTTGAAGCATCGCCGGACTGCGAAAAAACGACAACCCCTATCCCCGTATATGGCCGCATGGGTGGTGACGCGGCAAGCCCAGCAGAACCGGTTATAAGCGTCGCAATAAAAAAAAGGGCTGTTAGAAAAGTACGGCAAAACACATCAATCAAACAAATGCTGCAGACTCATAAGAAATGCACGAACCTGAGGGTCGCTCTCTTCGGGAGCCCATGCCCCGATTTCCTCTTCATTCAGTTTACGGTATGGTCCTGCCTTGATTTCGTAGAACACGGTGCCCGACTCCAAACTGAGCGCGGTATGATAGACTCCATGGGGGATATCGGCAGCCAGATTACCGCTGTCATGCGACAGCAGCACTTTCTCGACAACCTCACCATCAGCCGAAAAGGTGACAACTCCCAATGTTCCGCTCATTAGAATAAATGCTTCGTCTTTTTCCGGATCAAGATGGCAATGAGGCCTGATATATGAACCGGGTTCAATTGCGTTAAGCAGGCGATGACAACGGGATTCAAGCGAGGGGTGGATGTTGTAGTTCTTGCGCAGCCTCGGATTGTGTGTAGCCTCGGCAGACACCTGGGCTATCAGGTCACGGGTAATGACCTCCACCTAACGATCAACCAGAGCGATCATATTGCCGTCAGGATCCTGAACAACCGCCATTTTGCCCCACGGACTGGATTCAAGCGGTTCCACAAAATGCGCACCACCGTTTTTCAGGGTTTCGCAAAGCCCGGCAATATTTTCTGCTTTAAGGGTAACACCGGTGTGCCTTCCTACCAGGCAGCGGGCATCATCATGCAGGGCAAGTGAAACTCCCAGCGTTGTGCCCGCTCCGGGGAAAAATTCGATCAGCATCTCGCTCTGACCGGCAACCGGCAGCCCAAGGAGGTCAACATAGAAAGATTTTGCTTTCGCAAGATCGGTAACGAATATCACAATGTTTTTAAGTGTAACTGACACAAAAACTCCTAACTATTACTCGAAGGCCACGGATAAAAAGACCATGTTCTGGTTTTCTCCGTGACCTCCAAGGTACCGCCGTATTTCTGGTATATTACTTCTGCGACAATCGATGTACGCACTCAACCATGAATCTGGCATTTTCAGGAGGTACTGTCGGCAGAATCCCGTGTCCAAGGTTAAAAATATGTCCGGACCGGCCGGCGTTTTCATCCAGAACACGCTTGACTTCACGTTCGATAATTTCCCGGGTTGCATACAGCACGGTCGGGTCAAGGTTACCCTGCACCGCCATCTGAGGACCGATAAGATCCCGTGCAGCACCAAGATCCACATGCCAGTCGAGACCCATAACATCACCGCCGGCTTTCTTTACGGTATCAAGCATCGCTCCCGATCCTTTCACGAAATGGATCACCGGAGTTTCACTGCGATTTAATCCATTGATCAACCTGGCAGTATACGGCAGTACATACCTTTCGTAATCGGCCGGAGAAAGAATGCCTCCCCACGTATCGAATATCTGAATACATTGCGCACCCGCAGCAATCTGGGCGTTCAGATATTCCATGCTCATCGTGGTGATCTTTTCCATCAGGGCGGCATAGACATCAGGCGCGGCATACATCATCCGCTTGATCTGGGCAAAATCCTTGGAGCCTTTTCCCTCGACCATGTAGCAAGCCAGAGTAAACGGTGCGCCGCCAAAACCAATCAGCGGAACTTTCCCGGACAACTCACGGCGCAGTATTTTAATTGTTTCAAGAACGTAGGGGACATCCTGCTCCATCTGCGGAATCCGCAGTTTCTCCACATCCGCCATGCTGCGGATCGGGCTTTCAAAGACCGGTCCCGGAACGAAATCCAGCTTCATACCCATCGGCTCAACCGGTGTCAGAATATCAGAAAACATGATCGCAGCATCAACCCCGAGAATATCAACAGGCTGAATACTGACTTCAGCGGCAAGTTCAGGGGTCTTACATAATTCCAGAAAAGTGCATTTGGAGCGAACCGCCATGTATTCCGGCAGATAGCGGCCGGCCTGTCGCATAAGCCACACGGGAGTCCGATCTACTGGTTTTCCCCAACAGGCATCAAGAAATCTCATATTCATTTCATTTCTCCTCAATAACGCACAACGGCGTGGTAATTGGCACAAATAAACGAGCTATTCTAATTTTAAACAACATGAGAAGTCAAATTATTTGAGTGCACTTGTTGCAGGAGCGCGATTCCACTCTACCGCTTTGTACGCTAAAAGTAAGTTACTGACTTCGTAATTCACCTATCCTATTTTACAGGGTTCTGCTTGTGTCGCGGGCACAGAACAAACATCAACTTGCTGAAAGCAGTACCGGTTATCGGTTTGGCAAAACCTGAACCGGCCACCTTCTCAGGCATCTGCTGGTCGCCGTTCGAGCTAACGAGCGCCTCTATCAGACGGAATTCCCAGGTTTCGCAGTGCAGTTCAAGGTGCTGTTGAATAGAACTTTCAGGCCCGCTTGCCGGCTGCACCGGTTGAGACTCTTCGCGGCGCACCCAGACACGGATAACCGTGGGAGAAGGTCGTTCCACCCTCCGCCGATCATAATACTGCCGGGCAGAAATCGGCACCCATTGGACCCCCCGTTTCTCTATCGCCTTGACATCCCAGATTCGCGAACAGGCAGCAGCATTGCCTCCCTGGCAGGCAGCGGCAAAGTCATCACTCGCCTGACGATACTGTTCAAAAGTGTAATATGCCTCACCACGCTGGTAACGTAGCGTTGCCACAAGGCGACCGGCATCGTCAGGATTTATTTTCCGGGTCGAGCCTTTTTTTGATTTCCTGTTTGCCCCGGGGCGGTATCGCTCAATGGCTTGATTAAAGAGATTGATTGCCGACTTGAAATCATTGTCAGCCTGTGTGGCATTATTTACCATCCGATGGTATTTACCCCGTTCAGCATAACCGATCCCCTCGTCGGGAAGTAACTCAATCGCCTTGTCTACCTCGCGAATGGCACCCTCATAATCATCAACAAAGGCACGGTCATACGAAGCAAGTAAATGCTTCGAATAGTTTTTGAATTGAAGCCGGTATTCGTCCCACGGCTCGACCGGAACTTCCAGGTTGTACGCGGCAAAAGATCGTGGAGTGCCAATGAGGAAAAAAAAGAGTGCCATTACAATGGCTAACGACAACAAGACCCCTTTCACGCGGATTCAACCAGGAACTTTCTTTTGCCAAACACGACCCGGTCGCCAGGATACAACTTGCGCCCACGGCGAAGTTCCACTTCACCATTTACCGTAATGTACCCTTCCGCGATCATGACCTTTGCCTCGCCACCTGAAGAAACCGCATTTTCCGCCTTTAGAAAACTATCCAGCTTTATGTATGGTGTTGTTATCTGCATTCTTACGTCCACTCTCCCTTATTGTTTGAGTTCGTACGTTTTTTCGCCCGCAATACGTTTCTCAGTTTTTATGACAAAAAAGGCGGTTGGCATATGAGTAGCCAACCGCCCGTATCTGATTAATGGCGGAAGAGGTGAGATTCGAACTCACGGAGCTGTTACACTCGGCGGTTTTCAAGACCGCTGCCTTAAACCACTCGGCCACCCTTCCGTTGTCATGCATCGGAACCTTATAGCACACCTGTTTCATATTTTCAAATAGTAACCTTCTTCAGGGACATTCTCTTTAATATTTCATTACTGATTTGCATCAAGCTTTCTTTCATTTCTTATCGATTGGAGCGTATCTTCAACAGATTTTCTCCACAGCCCGTCCTTGAAAAGCGTACGCAAGTTCCCAAGAGTCAGGCGCTCCGTCAGGTGTACATTCTTACTGTTCCTGAAATCCCTGTCCTGAAATTTACGACGCAACTCCTCAAGCTCCTTGCCGAAATAACAGGTAACATTCTTCCCCTTCTTGAATCTCGTACTGAACAAAAGGTATAAATCGAGAAAAAAATTACTGTTGTCTTCCAGGAATGGACTGTTTTGAAGCCGCTCCATGTTTTCACTTTTCAGCACCATCCCGAGCTGACGGGAAAGATCGCCGACCAGATCATACAGATCCTCGATGTAGACCTGCTGTTTTTCGTAATGGCGCTGGTACCAATCGAGCTTATCCTGCTGCTGCTTTATTTTGGCCTCCGCCTCTTCCAGCAATAACGCATTCTTTTTCCCAAACATAACACCCCCCGCAGCTTCAGCTTATTTTGTGCAGATGAGAGTACAGGAAACCTGCGCCTTATCGCGCAATCCGCTCCAAACTGCCCATGTATGGCCGTAACGCAGGCGGCACAAGCACTGAACCGTCCTCCTGCTGATAGTTTTCCAAAATTGCCACAAGCGTGCGCCCCACGGCCAAACCGGAACCGTTCAGAGTATGGACAAATTCAGGTTTCCCTTTTTCGTCCTCGCGGAATCGGATTGAAGCACGGCGCGCCTGGAAATCCCCGAATGTACTGCAGGATGAAATCTCCCGGTAACAACTCTGCCCCGGCAACCAGACTTCAAGATCATAGGTTTTTGCGGCGGAAAAGCCGATATCTCCGCTGCAAAGCGCCATGACGCGGTAAGGGAGTGCCAGCAACTGCAGCACCTTTTCGGCATGACCCGTCAACGCTTCCAGCTCGACGTCAGACTCGGAAGGATGGACAAATTTCACCAGTTCCACCTTGTTAAACTGATGCTGACGAATCAGGCCACGGGTATCTTTACCGTAGGAACCTGCTTCGCGACGAAAGCAGGGTGTGTAGGCACAATAGCTGATCGGCAGATCGCTTTTTTTGAGAATCTCACCACGATGGATATTGGTGACCGGCACCTCGGCGGTCGGAATCAGATAAAATTCCGGATCGACCAGCTTGAAAAGATCCTCCTCAAACTTGGGGAGCTGCCCCGTACCCTGCATGGAATCACGATTGACCATGAAAGGGGGGAGCACCTCCTGGTACCCATGCGTATCAGTGTGCAGATCAAGCATGAAATTGATCAGCGCCCGTTCCAGTCGCGCTCCGGCACCGCGGTAGAGAGTGAAGCGCGCGCCGGTTATTTTGGCGCCGCGCTCGAAATCAAGGATGCCGAGATCTTCACCGAGATCCCAATGCGGCTTGGCTTTAAACGGAAGTTGCTGAGCCTCCCCCCACGACCTTACCAATACGTTGTCGTTTTCGGTAAATCCTGTCGGGGTCGCAGCGTGCGGCAGATTCGGTACCGTCAGCAGGAATGAGTTCAGCTGTTCATCGACCTGGTTCAGTTTTTCATCCAGCCCCTTTATTTCATGAGAAACGGCACGCATCTCCAGGATCTTGTCCTGAACCTGGCTTTTGTCCTTGGTACGCCCGATTTCATCAGAGACCGAATTGCGCAGCGCCTTGAGCGTTTCTCCTTCTTTCAGCAGCAAACGCCGTCTTTCGTCCAGTTCACGAAAGCCGTCCAGATATGATTCACCTCCGCGCGTACGGAGCCGCCGTTCCGTCTCATCCAGATTTTCACGAATGTTTTTCATGTCAAGCATAGGGAAACCCCTTTATTTTTCGGTAGTAAGCGTGTATTTAGTAGCACTTGCGTCGTTATACGTCAATGCAAAAGAGCCCGATGAAACCAATCATTATTCACATTCTCATCTCCGCCATAATCCTCTCTCAACCGCTGAAGCTGCATGCCGGAGAGATTATCATCAACGCTGTCGGCGACATCATGCTGGCCGGAAAATGGGCGCCGCTTCTGAAAAGCAAAGGGTATGACTACCCGTTTGTTGGCGTCAGAAAGGAATTGGCTTCAAGCGACATCAACTTTGCCAACCTGGAATCGCCCATTGCTGAAAGCGGACACGAATACACCGGAAAAAAGTTCCGGTTCCGGGCCGAACCGCAGGCTGCAAAAGCCCTCAGGGAAGCCGGCTTCAACCTGGTGACGCTTGCCAACAACCATAGCATGGATTTTGGAGGAGAAGCGCTGACCGAGACGCTCCGTCACCTGGGCAACAATGGTATCGCCTTGATCGGTGCCGGCGAAAACTTGGCTGAAGCACGTAACATGGCGCTTTATACGATTAAAGACAAAAAAATTGCTTTCCTCGGTTACTCCCTGACGCAGCCGTTCAATTTTTTTGCCGGGCAAAATCGCCCCGGCACCGCCCCCGGCTACGAGAAACTGGTGTCAGCCGACATTGCGAGTGCCCGTAAACAGGCAGACTATGTCATCGTCTCGTTCCACTGGGGAAAAGAAGCCACCAGCACAGTTCAGGCATACCAGCGGACAGTGGCCCATAAAGCCATCGATGCCGGAGCTGATGTAATTATCGGCCACCACCCACATATTCTGCAGGGAATCGAGCGTTACAAAAACGGCATCATTTTTTACAGCCTGGGCAACTTCGCCTTTGCCAGCAAGAGCAGGACTGCGGACGTCAGCGCCATAATCCGCCTGAAGCTCGCCGATGAGCGCCGAGAGGCGGAGATACTGCCTCTTGATGTCCTGCACCAACGCGTCGGTTTTCAGCCGCAGCTGTTGACCGGCCAGAGGCGCGCCGCCGTCATTGAACATTTGAACAGCCTGTCAAAATCCTTCAAGACAGAGATACTGACCAGAGAAGATACATATTTCCTCGCATTCTGAGACCAAACTGACATGAAAATACTTCTTGCAACCCTTCACGCCAAGTACTCGCACGCGTCCCTTGCCCTCCCCTGCCTGGCTGTCTACTGCCGGGACATCCCGGATACCGACATGACTATCCGCGAATGGGCAGTCAACGAACCGCGTGAACATATTCTACGACTCGTCATGGCCGAGCGGGCAAATCTGGTCGCATTCTCCTGCTACATCTGGAATATTGAGCAGACCCTGCGGATTGTCTCCGATATAAAGCAGATATCTCCGCACACCCTCATTGCTCTTGGAGGGCCTGAGGTTTCCTTCGGAACCTTCGACCTTATGAACGACAATCCTGCGATTGATTTTGTGGTTAAAGGTGAAGGAGAACAAGGGTTCAGGCGTCTGATTGAAACGCTGGCAAGCGGGAATGCCTGCCAACCGGATCGGCTTGCAGAAATAGACAACCTGTTTTTCCGTGACGGCAGCGACACTGTCTCCGGGCCATTCAGCAGAAGGAATCTGGAACTTGACTCGCTTCCTTCACCTTTCGATGCAGGATTGGTAGATTTTTCAAAACCGCTGACCTATTACGAAACATCACGCGGTTGCCCATTCTCCTGTGCGTTCTGTCTCTCATCGGTTGAGGGGACGGTACGCTCATTCAGCTTGAGTAGAATCAAAAAGGATCTTCTGTTTCTGATGGACAATAATGTTGCCCAGATAAAACTGGTAGACCGCACCTTCAATTATGATGCCTGTCGGGCGGATTCAATCTGGAAGTTCATACTGGAGCATAACCGGAACAGCCACTTTCACTTTGAAATTGCCGCAGACCTGCTGACCGAAGACAATTTGAATATTCTGGCACTCGTTCCGGAACACACCTTCCGCTTTGAAATAGGGATTCAATCCACATCTCAGGCAACGCTGGAAAAGGTAAAGCGGAGCGCTGACCTGCAGCGCATTTTCACCAACGTACGCCGCCTGAAGTCTGATACAAAAATCGAACTGCACCTGGATCTCATCGCCGGATTGCCTGGCGAGAAATACGGCGGCTTCCTCGACTCCCTGCAAACGGTTGCAGATTTGCGCCCTCATGACATCCAGATTGAGCCGCTCAAGCTGTTGAAGGGTTCGCCAATGCGCGAAATTGGCCACCGCGAGGGGTATTGTTTTTCTTCTTCCCCTCCGTACACGGTTTTGCAAAACCCATGGCTTTCATACGAGGATATCTGCCGTATCGAGACTATCGGGCGCCTGCTTGACCTGTTCAACAAACATGGCGGTTTTACGGCTGCTTTCCGTATCCTGCAGCGAGACAGCTCATTCTCCCATATCCTTGACCGGATGGCCCGTCAGGCGGGCAATGAGAATCTCTCCAGCCTCTCCTGCCGGAGGGTCTTCGAACTTTTTGCGCGTTTGGCGGAGTCACTCGTTGATCGAGCGATACTGCATGACGCCCTTTTTTACGATTACTGCCTGTGCGAGATGCCGTTGATGGGCAAGCTCCCATCTTTTGCCGTTGAACGTCAACAAAAGTGTTCCTGGCCTGCTCCCCGAGATCTTCAGATCGATATGAAGCTGCCGCCTGACAGCAGAATCAAATCCTTTCGCTATGAATTCACCGGTGATTATCGATCAGAACAAGATAATGCTGGACCAGCTGCTATTACGTTCGTCTACATATCCGGGACTGGACGCGGCCTGCAGGTACTGACTGTTTAAACGGGGGCGGATGCGGCAGAACACTGTGGCGAGCACGATATAATCGTGGTAAACATTACTCTTCGGCCTTCCGCTGATCCCCGGCCATGTACCTCCCGCCGCAGAGAGCAAAACCCGCGGCTATCAGCACTGCCAGCGGCGTAATTAACAGCGCTCGTGCCAACCCCCACCGATCAGACAGAAAGCCGATAGCGGCAGGTGATATGGCATCTCCCAAGGCATGGATGAAAAAGATATTAATGGCAAACCCCATAGCCCGGCGACCTGGCGTGACGACATTGACCAGAACGGTATTAAGCGGGCCGGTGTTGAGGAACAGAAACAGTTCGGCGGCAAAGATGGCGGCAAGGCAGAGGGTCAGGTTGGAGGTCGTCAGAGCCAGGACCATCAGCGGCGCTCCCATCAGAAAGCCGGCTGCCGAAACATACAGATAGCCGGCGGCGCTGCGGCGTTGAAACCGGTCGCCAAGCCACCCCCCGGCCAGAGTACCGATGATTCCCGAGACAACCGTAATCAGACCGAATACCGTATTACCCCGTGCGACCTCCAGGCCAAACGAGCGCTGCAGAAAAGAGGGGGCCCACTGGGCCAGGCCGCCCAGGGCAAAGGTCATCGCCGCCATGGAAAGCGTGGCGTTGACGTAGGTATGGTTCAGCCAGAACCGGCGCAACTCCGGCAGAATCGGCTCATGGCAGAGTGAATCCGGCTGACGACAGCTGTGGCGGGGATCATTCAAAAAATAGAGCGGCAGCACCAGAAGAAGTCCCGGCAGCCCAACCAACATAAAAGCCCGCTGCCAGCCGAACGCTTGGCCAAGCTGTCCACCAAGGATGTACCCCAGGGCGCTTCCGACCGGAATCGCCAAGAAGAAGAGCGACAACATTCGCCCGCGACGTTCGCGGGGAAAATACTCCGCCAGCAACCCGGGTGAGACGGTACCAAAGCTGGCTTCTCCCACCCCCACCAGCGTTCGCGCCGACAGCAGCATCCGATATGAAGATGCCATCCCGGACAGCATCGTTGCAAGACTCCAGACGGCCAGACCACCCGCCGCAAGACGGGCGCGATTGGTTCGATCGCCCAACCGGCCGAAAACCGGCGCGGCCAGCATATAGCAGAGCATGAAAGCGCTTCCAAGGAAACCAAGTCCGGCATCGGAAAGGTTCAAATCGGCCTTTATCAGGGGGAAAACGGCATAGAGAGCCTGGCGGTCGATATAATTCAGCAGATTGACCGCCAGCAACAGGGCGAGTACATATCGGGCGGTGTGAGCCCCCGGTTCAGAAGGAGCAGAGTTCATCATGCCACTCCACCGGCTCCAGAGTCACCTGCCCCCCCAACTGCGCAAGAAGCTGATCCATATCTTCAAGAAAGCCCGCCATGATGGCAACCCGAATGATTCCGGCCTTGTTATCAACGGTGCTCATGACATTCATTCCTTCGTACGCCTCAAGAATAAACTTGAGGAAGACCATATCGCGGTGGCCAACTTTGAAGTAGCGGCAGACCATATGTTCATTCTTGTTTTCCATCATTTTTTCGTTCATGCAGCGTCCATTCCGGATAAAATTTGAGCGGGTTGGAAGTGTAACAGTTTTCATTTACGTGTAAACAGCAAAGTTTTGATTATTCAGAAGATTTCTTGACAGCGGAATAGAGAGGAGTATAACAACCCCACAAGCAGCCGAAATCCGTCTTGAAACGGATGCGGGGGACCCGATCAACTGGGGCGCATTCCGGTACATTACCGGAAAGGGAACTTCCAATCCCGAGCCCGACAGCTAACCTCGCAGGCATCTGGAAGGGCGAGACAGCGGACAAAGGCCGCCGGTTCATGCCGGTGGTTTTTCTATTTTCTGCTGTCAGCCCTGCACATACAGTGCGGGAGGCACATCACAATGAAACAGCACGAAGCAGGATCCTACTGGGGGGGCATCATCAAAGCCCTGGGTCTGGTGTTCGGCGATATCGGCACCAGCCCGATATACACTTTGACGGTCATCGTCACCCTCACCAAACCATCCCAGGAAAGCATCTACGGCATCATATCGCTGATTGTCTGGACCCTGATCATTCTGGTCATGGTCGAATACGCCTGGCTGGCCATGAGCCTGGGACGCAAGGGGGAAGGCGGCACCATTGTTCTGCGCGAGATCCTGGTCAGGATGATCAAACCGGGAAGGACCCTTGCGTTCGTCACCTTTCTTTCCTACGTCGGCATCTGCCTGTTGATCGGCGACGGTGTTATCACTCCGGCGATCTCGATCCTCTCGGCCGTGGAAGGTATCGAGTTGATTCCCGGACTGGAACACACCTCGGAAAACACCCTGATCCTGATTGCCGCCATTATCGCGGTCGGACTTTTTATTTTTCAAAGCAAGGGGACCGACAAGGTAGCTCGGGCTTTTGGACCGCTGATGGTAATCTGGTTCATCGCCCTCACCCTGTCCGGTGCTTTCTCTATCGTCGACCACCCCGTTGTTCTCAAGTCATTGAGTCCCTGGTATGCTGTCAGATTTTTATATGATAACGGGATTGCCGGTTTTTTCGTTCTCTCCGAGGTAATCCTCTGTGCCACGGGCGGTGAAGCACTGTATGCCGACATGGGTCATCTGGGACGCAAACCGATCGTCCGGGCCTGGTACTTCGTATTCGCTGCACTGGTGATCAACTATCTGGGACAAGGCGCCTACATCATTACCCACCCGGACGCAAAGAACATCCTGTTTGGGATGGTTCGCCACGAGGCGGTCTTTCTCTACATCCCTTTTCTGATTCTGACTATTATCGCTACGGTAATTGCGTCACAGGCACTGATCAGCGGTGTCTTTTCAATCGTCTACCAGGGGATCACCACCCGGATCCTGCCGCTTCTCAGGGTTGACTACACCTCGACCCACCTGAAATCACAGATATACATCAGCTCTATCAACTGGATGTTGCTGGCGGCAGTCATCATGATCATGATCATTTTCCGTAAATCCGAGAATCTGGCAGCGGCCTACGGCCTGGCTGTGACTGGCACCATGACTATCACCGGTGTCATGATGACCATGATATTTGCCCGCACGACAAAAAAATGGAAAGTGCCGATTGCCCTGCTGGTCACCCTGGCCGACCTGGTGTTTTTGATTGCCAACCTTAATAAGTTCCCTCATGGCGGTTATTGGTCGATCATTCTGGCTTCGGTCCCATTTGTTACCATCATGGTCTGGACCAAGGGGCAACGCGCTCTCTACCGGGCACTCAAACCACTCGATTTTGAAACGTTCGAACTTGCCTACGGGCAGATCTATGCCAAGGAGAGGAACATCCCGGGGACCTGTCTGTTCTTCGTCAAGGAATGGAGCGTCATCCCTCCCTATCTGGTGCATTGCATTATCCGCTCAAACATTATTTACGAGCGCAACGTACTCATCTCCATAGTCCGCACCGATGAGCCTTACGGGTTGGAAACCAACCTTACAACCGGCTTGGCGACCGGTCTGGATGCAATAGAGGTCCGTGCCGGATACATGGAAATACTGGATATCGAAGGGATTCTCAAGAATAACGGTATTACTGAAAAGGTAATTTTCTACGGAATAGAGGATATTGAAACTAACAACATTTTCTGGAAGCTGTTCTCCACAATAAAGCGCCAAACTCCCAACTTCGTACAATTCAATAAACTGCCGTCCGCGAAGCTGCAGGGGGTTGTGACAAGGGTGGAGATGTAGTACTCTTCTGGTGCAATGCACTCATAAATAATGTATAAGCGGGGGCGGCATAAATGCCGCCCTTATTTTTTCGCAAGGCAGATCACATGATCAACAAGCACGAAGATTCATTCTGGGGCGGCATCGTCAAGGCTCTGGGCCTGGTGTTCGGTGACATCGGTACCAGCCCGATTTATACCTTGACAGTAGTATTCGCCATGACCAAACCGACCGTTGCCAACGTCTATGGCATTTTGTCGTTGATCTTCTGGACCATGACCATCCTGGTGACCGCCGAGTATGCCTGGCTTGCCATGAGCCTTGGCAAAAAGGGGCAAGGGGGCGAAATCGTCCTCAGGGAAATCATCATCAAGCTCTTCAAGAAGGGGCGCGTACTGGCCTTTTCCGGTTTCCTCTCCTTTCTCGGGGTTTCTCTACTGCTGGGTGATGGCGTCATCACCCCGGCTATCTCTATTCTCTCAGCGGTTGAAGGTCTGCTGCTGATTCCTTCACTGGCTGCCACCAAACAATCAGTCCTGGTTTTGATCGCAGCCCTGATCGCCTTTACGCTCTTTTTCTTCCAGTCGCGCGGGACTGACAAGGTTGTCAAAGTCTTCGGGCCGATCATGGTGCTCTACTTCGGATCCTTGCTGGTATCGGGAGCTATTTCCATCGCCGGAACCCCGGAAATTGTATTGGCGGTTAACCCATGGCACGCAGTGGAGTTCTTCCGCCAGAACGGTTTTGCCGGCTACATCGTACTTTCGGAGGTCATCCTCTGTTCCACTGGCGGTGAAGCACTGTATGCCGACATGGGGCATCTCGGCAAGAAACCGATCATCAGAGCCTGGTACTTTGTTTTTGCCGCATTGTACCTTAACTATCTTGGCCAGGGGGCTTTCATCCTGCGCAACCCGGAGGCCAAGAACATCCTCTTTGCCATGATCCAGAGCGAGTCAGCGCTACTTTACATCCCTTTTCTGCTGCTGGCTATCATGGCCACCATTATCGCATCCCAGTCCATCATCAGCGGCGTTTTTTCAATTGTCTACCAGGGGATCACCACTCGTCTGATGCCGCTGTTCAAGGTCGATTACACTTCCAGTCAGATCCAGTCACAGATTTATATCGGGGCGATCAACTGGATTCTGATGGTGGCTGTAATCTTTGTAATGTTCTTCTTTCAGAAGTCAGGCAACCTGGCGGCAGCCTACGGCATGGCGGTCACCGGCTCGATGACCATCACCGCACTTATGATGATCATGGTCTTCTCGAAAACAACGAAGAAATGGAAAGTACCAATTGTTGTTTTGATTGCCGCTATCGACCTGGTCTACTTCACATCCACTTTTTCCAAATTTCCCCATGGAGCGTACTGGTCAATTATCCTGGCCTCAATCCCTTTTGCCACCATCCTTATCTGGACCAATGGCCAGCGCGCTCTTTACCGGGCCTTGCGACCACTTGAAGCGGACATATTCATGCTCTCCTACGAGCAGATCTATGCCAAAGATAAAAACATCCCCGGTACCGCGCTCTTTTTCCTCAAGGGGCTTGATCTGATCCCACCCTATATTGTCCATTGCGTAATCCGCTCAAACATTATTTACGAGCGCAATGTCTTCATTTCAATCCTGCGTACTGATGAACCATTCGGAGTGGTATGCCATCATAAGAAAGATGTAGGGACCGGCCTGGAGTTCTTCGAGGTCAACGCCGGTTACATGGAAATTCTGGACATCGAGAAACTGCTTAAGACCAACGGCATCAGCGAAAAGGTTGTTTTCTACGGTATTGAAGATATTGAAACCAGAAATCCGATCTGGAAGATTTTCGCCTTGATCAAGAAGCTGACCCCCAATTTCGTTCAATTCAATAAACTCCCTGCGGCCAAATTACAGGGTGTCGTTACACGTGTGGAGATGTAGATCATGATGAATTGGCTGTTATTGCTTATCGCCCTCGGGATCATCCTGCTGGGCGCCACCGTTTTTACCAATGGACTTGAGTGGTTCGGCAAGAAAATGAAGCTGTCGGACGGCGCGGTTGGCAGCATCTTTGCCGCGATCGGCACCGCCCTGCCGGAGACTCTGGTTCCGATTGTCGCCATCATGTTCGGAACCGCGGAGGCAGGCCACAAGATCGGCGTGGGCGCCATTATCGGTGCACCGTTCATGCTTGGAACCCTGGCCTTTTTTATCAGTGGTCTCGCGGTAATCTGGAATCGGAAAAAACGCGACGATTACCCGGTGATGCGGGTCGATACAATCGTGATGCGGCGCGACATGGAATATTTTCTGGTGCTGTATGCAGTTGCAATCACTGCATCTTTTTTGGGAGGACATCCGGTCATAAAGACCTTCATTGCCATGGCGCTTTTTCTGACCTATGGCGGCTATGTACTCAAAACTCTTCAAGGTGGGGGCGAACCTGAAGCGCACGAGATTGAGGAATCAGAAATTGATCCCTGTTATTTCGCCCCGAAATCCCATGACCCGCGGATGACGATTATCGGGTTCCAGGTTTTGAGTTCACTGCTGCTGATTGTGTGGGGATCCTACATATTTGTGGAGAAGGTACAGATACTTTCCGTCCAGATGGGTATATCGCCGTTTATTCTGGCCATGATCATTGCCCCGATTGCAACCGAACTGCCGGAGAAATTCAACAGCGTGATCTGGATCGGCAAAGGCAAGGACACCCTGGCAATTGGCAATGTCACCGGTGCCATGGTTTTTCAGGGTTCAATCATCACCGCCATCGGCATCATGATGACCGATTGGCAGCTCAACACCGCAGCACTACTGACCGTTGCCCTTACCTTCGCCTCGGTCGGCATCGCATACCTGCAGATTAGAATTAAGAAGCACCTGACGCCGGGAACGTTACTGGTGGGAGGATTCTTCTACTTCATGTTTCTGGTGCTGATCTTTATCGGGAAAATCTGACCCCCTGTCGCGTTCCGCGTCTTTCCATCTCTGCATCTATCAGATTTAATATTTCGAATTTTTTCAGCGACCAAAGCGGCGCGATAAGGTTGTCATGCCCACCATCTCCGGTCAGACGATGGATCAATATTCGCGGATCAAGCCGTTCCAGGAAATCGCAGACTAACCCAGCGTAATCATCTCTCCCCATGACAGCCACCTCACCCCTGCCATACATCTCAGCAAGCCGCGTTCCCTTCATGACATGGAGCAGATGCAGCTTGATGCCGTCAATACCGAGCCGGTTCAACTCTCCAGCCATAGCCAGCATCTCCTCACGGGTCTCCCCCGGCAGCCCCAGAATAATGTGGGCACAGACACGCAAGCCACGCGACTTGGCCAGCTGAACCGCATCAACAGAACAGCTGTGATCATGCCGCCGGTTAATCAACTCCAGACTCCGATCATGGATGGACTGCATGCCCAGTTCCAGCCAGAGATACGTTTGACTGGATAGCTCCTGGAGATAATCGAAAACATCGTCCGCAAGACAGTCGGGACGGGTAGCGACGATAATGCCGACAATATCGGGGACTGAAAGTGCCACACCGATACGTTCGCGTAACCGGGGAATTGAAGCATAGGTGTTTGAATACGCCTGGTAATAGGCAATAAATTGCGAAGCACGGTATTTGCGGTGCATGACCTCTTTGCCGTCATTAAGTTGAGTGGCAATATCGAGGTCGCGCCGAATCCCGTACGAACCGGACCCGTGACCACCGCAAAAGATGCAACCGTCACTATCCAGAGTGCCATCGCGATTCGGGCAGGTGAATCCAGCATCAACCGATATACGCTGTACTTTACAGCCAAATACTCTCTTCAGTTCTTCAGAGAACGTTGTATACCGCTTGGGCAATGACATACTCAACGGTTAACAGGCGGCGAGCTTTTCTTATCGACCCGCTCCACCCAACACTGCTCTGTCGAAAGAGCACGCAGGAACTCTCCGGCAAAAAGAAACTTGGCAAGTGGCGTTGGAACACTGATGAATTCCTTGCCGCGTGCCACAGTCAATGCGTAGCCACTCTTGCCGCCCCGTTCCCACTTTTCCACTGATAGTGTCGTTACTGTTTCCTCGCCCGGTTCTCCGGTTGAATATTTATGTGGATTCAGCTTTTCCTTGCACGGCACCGAGGAACTCGCCACTTGATTGATCATAAGCGAGAGACCAAAGGCTTCGTCAGGTTCGCAGATGAAGCGAATTTGAGTGATATCTTCAGCTTTCGTCTTCGGAGTCAGCTTGAAAAAGCGCAGGTGGATCCTGCCGCTTCGCTCGGGAACCTTTCCTTGATCCTCGTGAGTCTTGCTTGCAGAGCGAATTTCAACTCCAGTAGATTGGGAAAATATCTCGTAGCAACGGTAGCGTTTCAGGTCGATGGCTTGAGTCATATTCTTCTCCAATGTAAGAAAATATACGTAGGGCAGTTTTAACAAACCCTGAAGCATATTTCCATAAAAACAAAAAGAGCGGCATCGCGGCCGCTCTTGAAGTAATACTGATATATAGAAACAAACTATTTTCGGACAGCCTTGCCAGCCACCTGCATACGGATTACAGCCCGCTCCAGGGCGGCCTCGTACACCTTGAACTGCTTGTCTTCGGATGTAAGTTTTTTGAGTGCCTCTTCAGCACGCCCCAAGGCGGCTTTCGCACGCTCTACATCGATTTCCGCAGCGGATTCAGCTGTCTCTACCAACACAATAATCTTGTCGTCACATACTTCAAAATAGCCCCAGTTGAGCGACATGTGCTCGGTGATGCCGTTATTTTTGAAGACAAGCTCACCAATTTTGAGAGATGTGAGAAAAGGTGCATGTCCCGGTAAGACACCAAACTCACCCAGCTTACCAGTAGCGGTAACTTCTTCTATCTCGGTGTCAACCACCTTTTTGTAGGGAGTGACTATTTCCAACTTCATATTTTCAGCCATATATCATTCCTTGAAAGGGAGATACTCCCGTAAGGTTAATTATACTGCAGCTAACTTGGCAGCTTTTTCAATGGCCTCTTCTATCGAACCAACCATGTAGAAAGCCTGCTCCGGCATGCTGTCATGCTTACCGGCCACGATTTCCTGGAAGCCCTTGATCGTATCCTTGAGCTCAACGTATTTACCAGGAGAACCGGTAAATGCCTCGGCAACATGGAACGGCTGGGACAGGAAACGCTGAATTTTGCGGGCACGGGCAACAACAAGCTTGTCTTCCTCGGAAAGCTCATCCATACCGAGAATTGCGATGATATCCTGGAGATCCTTGTACTTCTGGAGAACGTACTGGACCGAACGGGCAACCGCGTAGTGCTCTTCACCGATAACCTGCGGGTCGAGAATACGTGATGTGGAATCCAGCGGGTCAACTGCCGGGTAAATACCAAGCTCGGCAATCTGACGGGAAAGAACCGTGGTTGCATCCAAGTGGGCAAAAGCGGTAGCAGGAGCCGGGTCGGTCAAGTCGTCGGCAGGTACGTAAATAGCCTGAACCGAGGTAATCGAACCTTTTTTTGTGGAAGTAATACGTTCCTGAAGCTCACCCATTTCAGTTGCCAGCGTAGGCTGGTAACCAACGGCGGAAGGAATACGACCGAGAAGAGCAGAAACCTCGGAACCTGCCTGGGTAAAACGGAAGATGTTATCGATGAAGAGCAGAACGTCCTGGCCTTCTTCGTCACGGAAGTATTCCGCAACGGAGAGCGCTGTCAGAGCAACGCGGGCACGTGCCCCTGGAGGCTCGTTCATCTGGCCGTACACGAGAGCTGCCTTGTCGAGAACGCCGGATTCCTTCATTTCCATCCAGAGGTCGTTCCCTTCACGGGTACGCTCGCCAACGCCGGCGAATACGGAATAACCGCCGTGCTGCTTGGCGATGTTGTTGATGAGTTCCATGATCAGAACGGTCTTGCCGACGCCGGCACCACCGAACAGGCCAATCTTACCACCACGAGCGTACGGTGCAAGAAGGTCAACAACCTTGATGCCTGTTGTGAATGCTTCAACCTTGGTTGACTGATTTTCAAAAGAAGGAGCTTCGCGGTGGATTGCGTACTCTTTTTCGTTGCCAATCGGACCCATTTCGTCAACAGGCTCACCGATAACGTTCATGATACGGCCAAGAGTTTTTGCACCAACCGGAGCACAAATCTGTTTACCGGTATCGATAACAACCTGACCCCGCTTGAGACCGTCAGTCGAGTCCATGGCGATGGTACGTACGGAGTTTTCGCCGAGATGCTGGGCAACTTCCAATACAAGATTGTTTTCACGGTCATCAATGGCCGGATTTGTCACGCGAAGAGCGTGGTAGATCTCCGGCAGTTTGCCGGGCTCAAATTCGACGTCGATAACTGCGCCGATGACCTGCGAAATTTTACCTGTGTTCTGACTCATGGAACGGTGTCCTCCTGCGGCCCTGCGGCCTCATATAGTGATACGTATGTAAGTGTTAGCCTTTAATCGATTCGGAGCCGGAAATAATTTCCATCAGCTCGGTGGTAATGGCCGCCTGACGTGCCCGGTTGTACTGGAGCGTCAGCTTGCCGATCATTTCGTTAGCGTTCTTCGATGCGCTGTCCATAGCGGTCATACGGGCACCATGCTCGCCTGCTACCGTCTCCAGCATCGCCTTGAATATCTGGACTTCAATGTTTTTCGGCAATATCTCAGCCAGCAACTCACCAACCGATGGCTCGTAAATATACTCAACAGGGGTTTCGTCTGTTGCCGTCGCTACTTCAGGCTCAACCGGCAATAATTGCTGAAAAGTAATATCCTGAGACATGACAGTGCGGAATGAATTATAGAGTAGCTCGACCTGATCATATTCACCGGCAACAAAACCATCGATCACTTCCTGAGCCAGCATGGCAGCGGTCTGATAGCTCGGCTTGGCCAGTACATTGGCAAAGTTTTTATAGACAGTGTAGCGACTCTTGAGGAATTCAAAACCCTTACGTCCGATGGTCAGGACACTGACCTGCTCGTACGAATTCATTTTTTCCTTGAGATAGCGATCGCCCGCTTTGCACAGGTTGGTGTTGAAACCACCACACAAGCCTCGATCTGATGTAATAACAATCAGAAGAAGCTTTTTGGCATCTCGTTTCTCAAGTAACGGATGGAGATCGCCTTCAAGATTTGTCGCCAGCGACTGCATCACTTCACCCAGTTTTTTTGCGTACGGGCGGGCCGCCACGACGTTTTCCTGAGCACGACGCAACTTCGCGGCTGAAACCATTTTCATGGCTTTGGTGATCTGGCGAGTATTTTTTACGGATACGATCCGCTTTTTAATGCTTTTAAGGCTTGCCATATCTCAAACCGTCCTTGATTACGCGGTAAATTCTTTCTTCAACTGCCCCATAGCAGCAATAATCCTGCCCTTCATGTCATCATCAATGGCTTTTTTGTCGCGAAGTTCCGCAAGCAATTCAGCCTGACGATTATCAAAGAATGCATACAATTCGGTTTCATATTTTCTAAGAGCAGAAACCGGGTACTCATCCAGGAAACCGTTATTAGCGGCAAAGATTACCAGAACCTGCTTTTCATTGGGAATCGGACGGTACTGAGGCTGCTTGAGAATTTCAACCAGACGAACACCACGTTCAAGCTGCATCTGGGTGGCTCTGTCAAGGTCGGAACCGAACTGGGCAAAGGCTGCCATTTCACGATACTGGGCCAAGTCAAGGCGGAGTGTACCGGCAACCTGTTTCATCGATTTGGTCTGAGCGGAACCACCAACACGGGAAACCGAGAGACCGACGTTGATCGCCGGACGTACGCCGGAGAAGAACAGGTCTGATTCGAGATAAATCTGGCCGTCGGTAATTGAAATAACGTTGGTCGGGATGTATGCGGAAACGTCGCCGGCCTGAGTCTCAATAATCGGCAAAGCGGTCAGAGAACCGGCGCCACGTGCATCGGAAAGCTTGCAGGCACGCTCAAGCAGACGGCTATGGAGATAGAAAACGTCACCCGGATATGCTTCACGTCCTGGCGGGCGACGCAGCAACAGTGAAAGCTGACGATACGCTACAGCCTGCTTGGAAAGGTCATCGTAAATGATCAGGGCATGTTTGCCGTTGTCACGGAAGAATTCGCCCATGGTAACGCCGGTGTAAGGAGCGATAAACTGAAGCGGTGCCGACTCCGAAGCGGTTGCGGCGACAACTATGGTGTAATCCATAGCGCCGTGCTCGGTCAGTTTGGAAACAACCTGGGCAACCGTGGAACGCTTCTGGCCGATAGCGACATAAATACAAACAACGTCGCCACCCTTCTGGTTGATGATGGTGTCGATGGCAACTGCAGTTTTGCCGGTCTGACGGTCACCGATGATAAGTTCGCGTTGACCACGACCAATTGGAACCATGGAGTCAATAGCTTTAAGGCCGGTTGCCATCGGCTGATGAACGGACTTACGATCAACAATTCCGGGAGCCTTGATCTCAACCTTGCTGAAGCTGCTGGTATTGATGGCGCCTTTGCCGTCGATAGGCTGTCCGATAGCGTTAACAACGCGTCCGATCAGTGCATCACCAACCGGAACCTCGGTAATACGGCCGGTACGTTTAACGGTGTCGCCTTCCTTTATCTCGGAGAATTCACCGAGAATGGCGGCGCCAACATTATCTTCTTCCAGGTTGAGAACCATTCCGGATACGCCGCCGGGAAACTCCAGCAATTCACCAGCCATGGCACCAGCCAGGCCGTGAATACGGGCAATACCGTCACCGATGGAGATGATTGTGCCGGTTTCGGACACTTCAACCTCTTTGCCATACTCTTTGATCTGTTTTTTGATAATCTCGCTGATCTCTTCGGCTCTGATTTCCATGGATGCTCCTACCCCTTCTGTAATATATCTTTAATACGTTTAAGCTGAGTCTTGACACTGTTGTCATACGCGATGTCACCTATCTGGGTAATTACTCCCCCCAGCAGAGACGCATCGACAATCATCTGAGGCACAACCTTCTTGCCGGTTTTTTTCTCTAAAGCACTCTGAATAGCTGCAATCTGGCTGTTATCCAGTGCAAAAGCCGTTTTGATAACCGGACGAATAACACCGGAGAATTCATCGGCCAATGTTTCATAGGTCTGAACTATCTGACCGAGGAAGGCAACGCGGTTCTTGTCTACCAGTAATAGCAGAAAATTGCCTACCAACTCGGAACAGGCGGTCTTGTTGATCAGTTCCTTCATGATGGATTTTTTCTGATCATGAGTAAGGGCCGGATCTGCAAAAGCGGCTCGCAACTCACTATTTGAACTAAAAATGCCGTCAACTACGGAAAGCTCATCACGAAAGCGGTCAATCAGACCACCCTCGGAACCAAGCTGTACGAGTGCTTTGGCGTATCGTTTCGCAAGTGCGTTATTGATCACTGGATCTGTACCACCTTGTCAAGATATTCGCCGACAAATCGGTCGTGGTCGTTCTTCTGAATTGCACCGGTCAACTTACCCGTCGCGAGCTCAACAGCAAGCCGTGCCGCTTCAGCACGCAGCTCATTACGGGCTTTCACTGTTTCCTGTTCGGCAGACAACGCAGCCTGAGCAACTATTTTTTCCGCGGCACTGTTTGCCTCGGCAACAATACGTGCCTTTTCCTGCTCACCCTCACGAACGATTGCGGCATGAAGCTCATCAATTTCTTTTGACGCCTGATCCAGCTTGACTCCATATTCGCGCAACTTTGCTTCGGCAGCATCACGGGCAGATTCAGCATCCTTCAGACTTTTCTCGATATCAGCCTGACGGGCAGCCAAAGAACCTTTTACATCAGCCTTTTTCAGCGCCCAGACGACAATACCAACCAAAACAGCAAAATTGAGTACGCGCCAGCCAAAATCTTTCATCTGAGCGCCGCTGTCAGGATGGTGAGCACCTCCACCCGCTTCAGAAGCAAAACCGGTTGAAGCCAGCAGAACAACTGCCGACACATACGCCAGCGTAATAATAATTTTTTTGGAGCGATCAGATACCATCTTCATAACTACAGGCTCCTCCCGAGGATTTTCTCACAGATATCACCGGACAGAACCTCGGCTTGCTTCTTCAGCAACTCTCGTGCTTCGCCAGCTTCCTTGGCAACCTTCTCCCGAATCGAGGAGAGGGATTCAGAAGCCTGCTTGCGAGCTTTTTCAAGCACGGCAGTTTCTTCAGCCTGGGCAAGCTTCAGAGCTTCAGTACGCCGGGTACCCGCTTCTGCCTTGGCAGCATGCAGACGAGCTTCGTACTGAGCCATCTTGGCCTGGACTTCTGCATCCACAGAAACCGTTTTCTCACGGGCCGAGTCAATAACCTGACGTCGGTCAGCGAGAACCTTGCGGATCGGCTTGTAAAGGAAGACATTGAGAACGAGAACGAGGATGCCGAAATTGATCAGCTGGATTACAAACGACAAATTTAATTCAATCACGACCTACCCCTTGCAGGTATGCTGAGTTGTATACTGTATCCCAGATATGGGCGTAAAACAGACGTTAGCTATCATAATATTCGAACGACTGTCAAGACAATTACACAACCGTATACATTTATTTTTGGTGCATCAGATATCAAGAAGATCGATGATGCGGGTTAATTCATCGGAATCATTGAAATGAATTTCAAGGCGGCCGCCTTTCGGGCCAACCTTGCGGATCGCAACACGTGACTGAAAGCGCTTTTGCAGCTGTTCTTCCAGTGACGACATCAGCAGGTCCGGTTGTTGCAGGCGCTTGACAGGTGCCGGGTGAGGATTAATCTTCAGTCTTCGCACAAGATCTTCTGTGGCTCTAACGCTTAACTGACGCTGAAGGATTTCGTGGCGAGCCTTCTCAACAAGCTCGCCGCTCTCGAGCGACAGCAGGGCACGGGCATGCCCCATACTCAGCCGCTCTTCAACAATGTCCCGCTGGATATCATCCGGCAGTTTGAGCAGACGCAGGGCGTTGGTGACCGTCGTACGATTTTTGCCAACCCTGCGGGCAACATCCTCCTGGGAGATACTGAATTGCTCAACCAGGAAGCGGTATGCCTGCGCCTCTTCTATGGCATTCAAGTCCTGGCGCTGGATATTTTCGATCAAGGCAAGTTCCATGACGGCATCCGGTGTCGCATCGCGGATGACGACCGGAATCTCATGCAGCCCCGCCTTTTGAGCAGCGCGCCAACGACGTTCACCGGCAATTATTTCGTAATGATCCTCTTTTTTCGTGACAACAAGAGGTTGGATAATCCCTTTCTCACGAATCGACGCTGCCAACTCCTCCAGTTTCTCCGGCGCAAAATGCTTGCGGGGCTGGTTACGATTGGGGCGAATTTTCTCTATCGGGCAGACAAAGTAGTTTTTTGACTCATCTACCGTTTCAGTTACCTGCAACAGCGCAGCCATCCCTTTGCCGAGGCCGCCTATTCTAGCCATGCACTTTCTCCCTCTGGATGATTTCGCGGGCAAGCTGAAGGTAGCTGGCTGCGCCGCGCGAAGTTATATCATAGTAAATGATCGGCTTACCGTGGCTGGGAGCTTCCGCCAGACGGATATTGCGGGGAATGACCGATTCAAACACCTGACCGGGGAAATGGCTTCGGATCTCCTCTGCCACATCTTTCCCCAAATTGCTGCGGGAATCGTACATAGTCAACAGGACCCCCTCAATCTTCAAAAACTGATTGATCATTTTCTGTATCAGCTTGATTGTATGAAGTATCTGGGAGAACCCCTCCATGGCGTAAAACTCGCACTGCAGCGGTATCAGCACCGAATCGGCGGCGGTCATGGCATTGATGGTCAAAAGGTTCAGCGAAGGCGGGCAATCAATAATGATGTAACAATATTGATCGACCAGTGTTGACAGGGCAAATTTAAGTTTCTGCTCACGACCGATTTCCGTGGCCAATTCCAATTCAGCTCCAGCCAGATCAGAGTTTGCCGGCAGGATGTGCAGAAAAGGGTGCCCGGTATCAACGATCAATCCACGAGGATCAGTTTCGTTGATTAAGGCATCGTAAACCGTATGCTTTAGCAATGCCTTGTCAATCCCGACACCACTGGTTGCATTTCCCTGCGGATCAAGATCGACCAGCAACGTAGGCCTCTCCGCGGCTGCCAGACATGCGGCAAGGTTAACTGCGGTGGTCGTTTTACCAACACCACCCTTCTGATTTGCAATGCAGATGATTTTTGATTGTATTTTCAATGGGATTATACTCTCTTCAGTGGGCGATTCGAATGTTCCTTCTGGAAAAGCTCCTCCAGTTTTGAGTGCGCGAATGTATCACAGCTCTACGTAATCGTCAAAGGAAAGACCATAAAAAAAGGCGGAATTGCTTCCGCCGCAGATCTACTCGTTCTTTATCGTACAATTTAAACAGAAGAGCTACTCAACCTTTTTTATCGAGAGCGATGTTGCCCCGCGACTGAGGACACCAGGCCGCTGTACGGCCTGCAGGATCAACAGCTCGTTGCGGGCATCGTCAAACAAGTAATTGGGCATATAATTTTGGGTTCCGCGGGTACGCCATTTTTCGTCGAGACTCGAACCGTTCCAGAGCAAACAATGCACCACTCCGCCTTTGTAGGAACGAGCGTTACCCATGACCCAGAATCCGTCATTTTTACCTACCAGAACCTCGCCCTTTGACGAAACCTGAATGGGCTGATCCATGAAGATCCAGCGATACTTGTCGCCAGTTGCCCGTGCATTGTTCAAATCCTCTTTTTGAAAATATAATTCGGAACCACCGAATTTGTCATTACTGCGCCATAGCTCGTTCAATTGCTGGTCATACACGATAAGATAACCGTCAGGGTTGAGGACAACTGTAAAGGTCCAACCCTCGCTGCTCTTGAACTGATTAAAGCTGTAGATCGTGCCGTATCGAGGCATCTTAAGCGGGTTTTTCAAGGTGATCGCCGAGCCGTTGCGGGTCGCTTCGGCGACATCACCATAATAATCGTCGTTACGTCCCATGGACTGCGCATAAAGCCTCTTCGGCCCACCGGAAAGACTCACACTGCGAAAGAAGTAGGGAAGTTTCTCTGCGACCAGAACCAGTTTATTACCCTTGACCTGCCAGACCTGCGAGGCCGGTTCACCTGCGCGGATGATGGAAACATAGATATCAAGGGCGCCGTCACTGCCTGTAATCGTATCCAGGGATATAATTTTCTCAGTAGCCCTGAAGTCAACCTCGGCCACCAGGTTCATATCCTTTCCTTGGCGGTAGTAGGCAAGCCTTTGGTCTTCAGCCAGGAATATCTCCCTGCTCCCGTCCGGCAAGGTAAGACCAGTGGCCAACAGATTGGCCGCGCCGGACAAGCGTCCGCTTATCCAGCCGGCAGGCGCACCAGGTTCCTGGCCACGCGCTTTGACAAAATCTCCACTCGATGAAGGAGAGGCCGTTGCCGGGGTCGTCGTCAGCACCTGCTGCTGAACAGCAGTCGGTTGACCACTGGGGAACGACTTCAATATTTCTGTTGTCAGCTTGTCCGCCAGCTTACCCACAGCTGGAATCAGCTCATCCTGTGTTTCGCCCTGCACAAAAGCCCGGGTGACTGTTTTACCGGCTGGAGTTTTGGCAATCGCGTCAAGACTGAAGACCTTCCCGATGGTAATGTATGTGCCACTCACCACGGCATCAGCCTCGGCAGCACTCCCCACCGTTGCAACCCTGTCACCGTTCAGGCGCGATGCCAGCAGTGTCTGCAGTGTAACCTGCATCTCGCCTCGGTTCTGCACGCCTGTGGCATTCATCTCCGCGACGAACACTTTTATCTGGAGGGCAAATGATGGAATGGCGGTCAGCGGAACCAGAAGTACAGCCAGCAATACAATCAGATTTCTCATGTTTCCTCCGCTCAGTATTTCCGTTTGCGGATTATTACACAAACTTGCAGTCAGGTCAAAAAAAAGGGCGGGATTTCTCCCGCCCTTCGAACTTACACAGAAAAGCTAAAGCCTAGAATACATAATTAAACATTACAGATGCCAAATAAGGGTTGTCACGCTTTACAGTAGATGTGTTTGAAGCGTATTTCAGGCCATCGCCCAGGACAACATATGCACCAGTTAAGCTGGTGGTCAGGTTGGCGAACATTTTGTAGTCAATCTGAGCGTTAATTTCGGTACCGAGTGACTCGGATTTATCAGTTGCCTGCTTCTGGCTGGCCATCGCATAGCCGACGTTTGCTGAAGCACCCAGCTTGTCGGTGAGATTAGTATTGTAGCCGACAGCCAGAAGGGTTACGCCTCTATTGCCGTTATTGATAGTCTGAACCAGCGCCTTATCGGAGTCCATGGCAACAATGTTTCTCATAAGAAGAACCATTTTGGAGTCATAGTAGGTGTTCGAAGATACTGCTAACGTATCACCACTATTCAGGCTCTGCCATGCCTTGGCTTTGCTGTCGGTAGCTTTGCCGCCGGAAGTATACAGCACGTTGGCGCTGACATTCCCTGCTTTGTCGAGATTGGCCTTGACAGCAACCTGCCCGGCAAACGCTGACAAATCTCTGTAAGGACCAGTCAACTCAGATCCACCCTGATAGGCTACAAAAGCATCAGCGCTGATCATGCCGAACTTGGCAGCAGCGTTGGCACCGACCACGTGAAGGCCCATAGCGTCGTTTCTGCTGATTCCAATCGGGTTATTGTTGATATAGTAGTAAGCTCCGCCAACAGTCAGGTCTTTGGAAACTGCAAGTTTTGCATCAAGCAGGAAGAGGTCAAGAGTGCTCTTGCCAACAGGATTGGCCGTTTCAAATGGGACTGTAGCAGAATTTGAAGTACGGTTAAAATCCTGCAGACGGGAGAAACCGGCTGTCGTAGTTACGCCACCAAATTTCTTGGAAGCAAAGATGCCGGCAAGGTCATCATTGAAGAAAATGCCTTTGTAGGCATCAGATTGTGGTTGAATACCGACCTTGAAGTTGGCACCGGTTATCGGGCAATTGAAATCAAGATAGACATGTTTTGTCTCGAGGTTAACTGTGTCAGCGGCCATTGCGCCGCCCATGCCACGGCCATTATTATAGGCGGTATCGCCCCAACTTGAATCTACTTCAAATTGCGTAACCAGTTTCAGGTCACCACTAGCTTTGGCGGTGTATTGCAGACGAGCGCGCTGCTCAAAAACAGTCATCGCAGGAGCATCTTTTGCAAGCACGCCTCCACCAGCATTTTCATAATTCGACACCATCGCACGCAGGCGATACATGCCGTGAAACTCGTTTTCCATTGCCATTGCCGGAACGGACGTTGCTGCCATTGCAGCTACTGCTGCTACGATTGTTGCTGTTTTTTTGAAATTCATGTGTGTTCCTCCCATTTTTATGATAGTTGCTTGTACAACTGCGGTTAACGTACTGTCAGAGTAGCTTGATGCCGTTGCTCACCACCTTTCGGAGTAAATTTGGCCTGAACATCTCAAACAACATCGCCATCAGGATTAAAAGGACTCTTTAAACACAAATACCTTTAAGCATCCAGTTAATAACTGGATGCTTAAAGGTACAACTCTGTCAAACTGATAAAATTTTACCTTCTGAAACGTTCACAGTATGTTTCGCTCCCGGTCGTTGCTGCCAGCATTGCTGGAACTCAGTAATTATAATCGGTTAGCTACTTTTAGGTTCGTTTGTTTCAGACTGCGTTCTATTTGAATGCGTGAAATATACAACGAATCAAACAAAAGTCAACACAAAATTCAAATTAAACAGCTAACAGACTGTTTATACTCAATTATTCATATTTTCTGTATTATTATTCACAGTGTTCCGACTGACACAGTTCAGTCAACACGCCGTTACTGCTCTTCGGGTGAATAAAAGCGATGCGAGTCCCATGCGCACCGTTGCGCGGCTTCTCATCGATCATGCGGGAACCGCCAGCAATAAGACGGGCAATTGCCGCTTCAATATCAGCAACTTCATATGCGATGTGATGGACACCCGCGCCATTTTTTTCAATAAATTTGGCTACAGGACTATCTGCGGATGTTGGTTCCAACAGCTCGATTTTTGATTCACCCACCTGCAACATGGCCACCCGCACCTTCTGCTCGACCACCTCTTCAATTCCGGCAAAAGCCATGCCGAGCTTGTCACGGTAGAAGGGGAGAGCCTCTTCGAGCGAAGGTACGGCAACACCGATATGGTTGATTTTTGTTAGCATGCTCACTCCTATAGTACGACCGTCTCAGTATGTTTTCCGAAGACACCCCTGAAGACGTCAGCAATCTCTCCAAGTGTTGCATAGGTCTTGACTGCAGCGAGGATATGGGGCATCAGGTTTTCCGTACTTTTGGCAGCTGTTTCCAACTGTGCCAGTGCTGAAGCGACCGCAGCATTGTCTCGCCCGTTCTTCATGGCAGACAACGACTTCTTCTGGGAGATTTCCACCTCTTCCTTGACCCGCAAAAGGCCGGTCGGTGGCGGTTCCTGAACAGTGAACTTATTGACACCGACGATGATCAACTCGTTCTTCTCGATCGATTTCTGGTAGGCGTAGGCAGAGTCCTGAATCTCTTTCTGCTGGAAACCGCGCGAGATCGCCTCTACTGCCCCACCCAACGTGTCAATTTTTTCAATATACTCAAGGGCGGCTTTTTCTATCTGATCCGTCAATGATTCAACCAGAAAAGATCCGGCCAGAGGATCAATGCTGTCGGCGGCGCCCGATTCGTAAGCGATGACCTGCTGGGTGCGGAGTGCGATTCTGACCGAGTCCTCAGTTGGAAGTGCCAGCGCCTCGTCACGGGAGTTGGTATGGAGCGACTGCGTCCCCCCGAGTACCGCTGCCAGGGCCTGGATAGTAACACGCATGATGTTGTTGTCAGGCTGCTGGGCAGTCAGGGTGCAGCCTGCTGTCTGAGTGTGAAAACGGAGCATCTGGGATTTCGGATCCTTGGCGCCAAAGCGCTCCGTCATGATTTTTGCCCAGATACGACGGGCCGCACGAAACTTGGCAACCTCTTCAAACAGGTTGTTATGGGCATTGAAAAAGAACGCAAGGCGAGGAGCGAATTCATCAACGGCCAAACCGGCCTTGATGGCGGCATCGACATAGGCAATACCGTCAGCCAGGGTAAAGGCGACTTCCTGCACTGCACTGGAACCGGCTTCACGAATATGGTAGCCAGAGATGGAGATTGTGTTCCACTTCGGGACATTGTCTTTACAGTAGGCAAAGATGTCGGTGATAATCCTCATGGATTCTTTGGGAGGATAGATGTACGTGCCTCGCGCCATATACTCTTTGAGAATGTCGTTCTGAATGGTGCCGGAGATCTTGTCAGCGGAGACTCCCTGCTTTTCTGCCACGGCGATATACATGCAGAGCAGAATGGCGGCTGTGGAGTTAATCGTCATAGACGTTGAGACCTTGTCGAGCGGAATACCGTCAAAGAGGATCTCCATGTCGGCGAGCGAATCGATAGCAACCCCTACCTTGCCAACCTCCCCGAGGCTCATTCCCGCGTCGGAGTCGTAGCCCATCTGGGTCGGAAGGTCAAAAGCGATCGAAAGTCCGGTCTGGCCGGCAGAGAGGAGATATTTGTAGCGTTCGTTGGACTCTTTTGCGGTGCCGAACCCGGCATACTGGCGCATGGTCCAGAAGCGGCCGCGGTACATGGTCGGCTGCACACCCCGGGTATACGGATATTCGCCCGGAAAGCCCAGCTGTTCTTCATAGCCGGGATACTCAAAGCCAGGGGTAAAACAGCGCTCCAGATCGATATTTGAGGTTGTCTGAAACTTTTCCATTCGCTCGGGTGATTTGGCGATCCCTTTGGCAACTTTTTCATTCCACTTCTGTTTGCTGTCATTGATGCTCATACGTAGCCCCTTTAACAAAAATGTATTCAAAAAAAAACCAGGGGAGAAGATACACTCCCCGCCCTGGCTTTTCAGTTCATCATCACATGCACATCGACTCTATAACGCGTTATGCAGCACAGCCTTCAGATATTCTGCCGTCCGCTCACGTTTTTCTTTGTCCACCGCCTTCTGATCGACTTCGACAAATTTTTCATCCGGAGTGATCTTGAAGAGTGGCTGCCCCTTCTGGACGATCGTGCCATCGGCACCTTCCATAATGATTTTGTCTATTGTCCCGGAGAATGGCGCCCGGATGGTATTGAACATTTTCATGACTTCAATGATGTAGAGTGGCTGATCCTTCTCAAAATGCATCCCTTCGCTCACGAACGTCGGCAAGCCCGGGCCCGCCTGTCCATAGTACATTCCACCGCACACCGACACGATCTCGTCAGCTTTGGTTGCAGGTGGCGGCACCAGAATTTTTTTCATCCGGGCCTGCAGATCGAGGTCCGTCAGGTAATCAGGAATAACAACTTCAAGGTCGTCCTGAACCTTCATATCCCAGAATTTGGTGTTTTCACCGATCAGGAACAGCATGCCCAACAGTTCAAGACCCGCCTCATATCCAAAGTGAGCGGAACGGATCTGCTCCCAGGTTTCTTCATCAAAACCGGCCTGGGGTTTTTCATTTTTGACCAGTTCATTTAGCTTGAAATACTCATCCCGCTCAAGCCCAAGTTTTTCCCGCAGGGTGCGGTAGAAGTGCAACGACTGCTGAAGCAGCTCGTTGTCGTGCCCCCAGATGATTTCAGCGGCCGGTTTGTGCGGGCGGTAATTCATATGCAGGTATTCATACGTTTCATTAAGAACACCAAGAGGATTCCTCAACCAGACAACCTTGCCCTTGTCGATACGGAAGTTTTTCGTATTAATGCTCAACCAGCCCGAGAGAAGGTGCGGATCCTCAAGAAGGCGCTCCATGGGGCGTGTGAGCAGGGTTCCTTTGCGGTCGAGCAGGGCGGACATGTTTTTCAGCTCTTTGGCACAGACATCAGGCTGGTCGGCAAACTGCTCCGACACATGCTTGGCGTAATGCTTTTTCATCTGGAAGAAGGCATGGACCACATCCAGCTTGTTGGCTTCTTCTTTGAGGGTACCGACCAGCGCCAGATAGGGAACCACGAAGCGGGTCGTCGGTTTTGCCATGACATTTCTGCCCAGGAACCAGTTTACCAAGCCATAATGAAACTCAAGGTTCGTGGCCAATGCGCTGCCGCGAAGCGTGGTGCTGCACAACACGTCAGAAAGACGTTCATAACTGGCCTGACGATCCTCACCCTTGGTCAGGAGCAGGGCCAGATTGGAGTCATAGGCGCCGGCAACCTTGTATTTCATGAAGATGCCGGTATCAGGGTTGGTCATGCAGATGCCCTGGTCGTCGCGGACCTCGCCTTTGATCGGTTTCGACCAGTAGCGGATCATACCACCGGCATGGGGCGACAGTGATGCGTCGGTTGAATTCAGACGGGCCTCGACTGAGGCATTAAAGCGGACAACACGCTCCGGTTTGGGCAGCCGCTCTTTATGACGAGCCAGCAAAGCCATCGCCTCTACCAGAGATTCGACAACGAAGAAATCCTTCTTGTCCTTGGGATTGGTGAATTTGAGACTGTAACAAAGCTCGGTGACACGGTGTTCAACCTGGATACGGGTGTTTACTTCCATGAAAAAGTGTCGATCGCGATCGACAATACACTCAAAGGTAGAGGCGGAATCAAGCCCGACAGCCTGGCCAAAACGGGCCGACTGCTCTTCCATCCGTGCGAGCACTTTCAGGTCGCTTTCGAGCGCCTTGACTTCAGCCTTGCGACCGGCATCCTTTGCCTTTTGAATGGCAGCCATCAAACCTTCCTGCGTGACAGAGACCTCCAGAAGTTTCTGCTCGTGCATCTGCAGGGAACAGTCGCGCCCGCCAAGAGAAATGCACCATTCACCGTTCCCAAGCAGCTGAATTTCGTTATGCCGGGTCTGTTCGATGTTCAGTTCGATCAGCACATTCTTATTTTCGCCAACACCATTGGCTTTGACTTCGTTCAATACCTCGCGCACCATGTCAGGAGCTTCAGCGGCCGCCTTGGCAATCGCCTTGCTATCGGCCTTTTTCAGCGCCAGCAGAGAGGCACCCACGATACGCTGTCCTTTGCCGCCTCCTCCGCCGATAGCCTTGATACGAAAACGGCTTTGCGGATACTTTTTAAACAGCTCGGTTACTTCAACCTGCACCTGGGCGCAAAGTTCCTCGATGGAAAACAGGTCAATTCCCTTGCTGTACGAGGCCATCAAAATATGATCAGCCAACAGCTCGACAGCAATTTTCTTGTCCGCAAAGATCTTCTTATCGCAGACCAGATCTTCAGCCTCGACCAGCTTGAGCAGTTTTTCGCGGGTGGGGTACTTTTTGAGCAGCGTCAAGGCTGTCACGTTGTTTATACCGGGAGTAACACTGACATCCACCTGCAGTGCGGTACGCTTGGCTTCGTCCTTTTTTCCGGCCTTAGCCTGAGTAGCGGCGCATGGACCGATAAACTTGAGGCCCGCCTTTTCAATGGCAGCCACAAACTCTTCATCCTCAGCCATAAAACCGTAACCGGCAAAGATCGAATCATAGCCGTTATCAATGGCCATCTGGATGATCTGGTTGATGCGCTCGACCCGCTCTTCCTTGCTGGCACCGCTGTAATCAGGCACACGGTGGACCCGGGTCGAATCAGTCAACTGACGCAGTTCAGGCGCCAGCGCATTCGGGTAAATGATCGAATCTTTCTCGGAAAGAAGGATGCCATAGTGAGAAATTCCCATTTCTTCATATACATCCATTGCTTCCTTGCGGATCGGGCCACGGCAGACGATCAGCGGCTTGAGATCCTCACAGGAAAAGGAGCGCACCCATTCGGAAGCAGATTTGCTCAATTTGCGGTTCCGGTGAACCAGGGGATTGTACTTGTAGTAGTCGGTCTGTGGCATGGTCTCTTTATCTCCAATCTTGAATGAATGAAATTAATGGAACTCGCGCTGGACGGCCTGCATCGGACTTGGTTTGTAATGACGCAGGAAGAAGTTCATGTTTTCACCCAGCACCTTACGCAGGTCGGTGGGCATGACAAGGGAGGAGATTGAGCCCAGGGCCAAGCCTTCTTTCGGATTCATCAGCTCTTTTTCATAGCGCATGTTCAATGCGGCATCCTCGATCTTCAGCCAGTCGGCGGCATCCCTTTCCGCATCGATCTTGGCCTCGCCGGGCGACATCCCTGCTGCGACGCGTTCCTGCACGCCATGCTTGACACGCTCATTAACGGCAGCGCGCATCTTGCGCACTTCGTCCTTGTAGACAAATTCCTTGCCGGCAGGCCCCATAACCGCCAGCCGGGTTGTAGGAAGCGCCAGTACCAGATCGGCACCGGTGGGGTAGTTATTGTACGAGGCATAGGCCCCGCCGTATGCGTTACGAATGATCAACAGAATGCGCGGCGTTCTGATGTCAACGATGGAATCCAGCATGGCACGTCCGGCCTGAACGATACCTCGACCTTCCTGCTCGCGTCCCGGAAGGAAACCGGTGGTATCTTCCATGAAGATCATCGGGATGTTGTAGATATTGCAGAAACGGTTGAAACGGGCAATCTTGTAGGCGGAATCCACCGTAATCTGGCCTGAAGCAACCGCACTGTTGTTGGCCACGAATCCGACGACGTTACCCCCGAGACGGCCCAGGGCGGTAACGGCCTCACGGGCCCGATCGCGCTGAAGTTCGAAGTAGTCGCCATGGTCACAGATCTGCTGGATCATGATCGAGACATCAAAAGGCGTATTAAAGCCGGTTGGCGAGTTGAAGGCTTTTTTGAGCAGGGTATTGATCTCCCAGGTTTTGCGGTCCAGAGGATCACTGGTCTCCCGGTAACGGGCCATGACGCTGTTGTTATCGGGAAGATAGGAAAGCAGCTGCAACGCGGTACGCAGGGCATCAACTTCGTCCTCAACCGTCATGTCGGCAACGCCGGACTGCCCATGAACCTTGGGACCGCCCAACTCCTCGGGTGTCACGTCTTCACCCAGAACCGACTTGACCACACCGGGCCCGGTCAGACCGAAAAAAGTGTCCTGGGGCTGAATCAGGAAACTTCCCTGGCGGGGC